>OGGQ01000605.1_pt1 | contig 51916 bp, 46 predicted proteins | sample 1571191 | NCBI WGS metagenome assembly OGGQ01 (sample SAMEA2582061, study PRJEB24529) | metagenome | biome: Human gut stool | place: China | collected 2011
TAATTTAGTCTGCTTTCTCATAATGAATGCACTCTCCTTTTTTCTTCTTGAAATCTTTTTTTCGAAATTCCTAACTGCATTACGTGGCTATTATGCTTAGAATAAGGGAAATTATCGCAAGTTGTTCCCGGTTCAAGGCTGTTTTTATCTGGTTTTCCCCAATTTCCTGTCTATTTTTCCTGTTTTTCCACCATTTTTTTATTTTTCTCTCAATATTATCTTGCTTTTCAGTCTGTCGAATGTTATAGTTAAACGGTGATTCTTAGAATTGGATAATATTTCCAGTTTTAGACATTTTTGCAACTATTTATATTTATGCATTCATAATCAAGGAGAGTTTCTCATGGCTTTGTCTGTCAATCAGTTTCAGGCTCCTGAACCACATTCTGTATATTCCGAGAACCGCCGTCTGGAGGCTTCCGACAAAGAGGAAATCGCCGAACGAATGAAAGAGATTGACTCTGCAATCCAGGGTTTTTGCCAATATCTGCATACAAAAAATATGGCGTCTAACACGATCCATGTCTATTCCTATGCTCTTCGGCAGTTTTTATGCCGTTATCGCCAGGTTGACTTTTCCAACCTTCACCTTTATAAAGTTTTTCTTCTGGAACACTATAAGCCGCAGACAGTCAACCTGCGTATTCGGGCACTGAATTCTTATCTGGAGTTTACAAGGGCCAAATCCCAGAAGCTCTCCATGGTAAAAATACAGCAGAGGAACTACCTTGAAAACGTAATCAGCGAGGCAGACTACGAGTACCTGAAAAACTGTCTTCTGAGAGATGAGAAATACCTCTATTACTTTATTATCCGTTTCATGGCCGCTACCGGAGCCCGGGTCAGTGAAGTCATTCAGTTTCAGGCTGAGGATATCAGAAACGGCTATAAGGATCTCTACTCCAAGGGAAACAAGGTCAGACGTATTTATATTCCTAAAGCCCTTCATCAGGATGCCCTTCGCTGGCTGGAGGCTTCTAAGATCCAGTCGGGCGATATTTTTTTAAACCGTTTCGGCAAACGCATTACCCCAGCCGGGATACGCGGGCAGTTGAAGGTTCTGGCTCTCAACTACGGCATCAACCCTAATATAGTCTATCCCCATTCCTTCCGTCACCGCTTTGCCAAAAGCTTTATCGAAAAATGTGGGGACATTTCCTTATTATCTGATCTCCTCGGACACCGCAACATTGAGACAACGAGGATCTATCTGCGCCGTTCCAGCAGCGAACAGTACGATATCATCAATAAAGTAGTGGACTGGTAATGAACATGAATTTTGAAGAACAGTTGGAATATTTTAAACTTTATCTCAGAAAGCAGGGAAAGAGCTCTAACACAATCCTCTCCTACCTGTGTTCCCTGCGCCTTTTTTACTCTCTCTACAGCGAACTGAATGTGGATAATCTTCATGCCTACCGGGAATATCTTCTGTCACATTACAGGATCAATACAGTCAACACCCGCATCCACGGTATCAACCGCTTTCTTGAATGTCTCTCTGCCGCCGACGGCGAAAGCCCCCACGGCAGCAGTGAAAGCTATATAAATAAGGAAGCTTTTCATTCCGAATCTGCAGTTTCTTCCCTCACCGCCTTCCGCCTGGAACCGCTGAAGGCCTCCCCTTCCCCTGAAAAAATATATTCAAACTCCCAGATATTCCAGTGTGAATATCCCCTTGCCGAATCTGCCCCCTCTGCCTTAACCTCTTCTTTGGGATATTCACCTTCTACTGAGTCTGTATATCCCTGCTCACTCCCCGCCTCCTCTGACGGAAACAGCTTCAAGCTGAACCCCGTAAAAAAGCAGCAGAAAACGTATCTTGACACCGTCATTTCTGAACGGGACTATGAGAAATTAAAAAGGCGCCTGAAAAAGGACAATAACTATTACTGGTATTTTGTAGTCCGCTTTCTCGGGGCGACAGGCGCCAGAATCAGCGAGCTGCTGCAGATCAAGGTGGAGAACCTGAAAAGCGGCCATCTGGATCTCTATTCCAAGGGCGGAAAAATCCGCCGGCTCTACCTGCCCCGCCGGCTCTGCGACGAGGCCCTGCCGTGGTTTGAATCCAGGGGAATGAAAAGCGGTTTTATTTTCCTCAATCATCATGGCCAGGTTATATCAGCCCGTGGAATTGCAGTCCAGCTCAAACAGCTTGCCGTGCGGTACCGGATCGATCCCGGCACCGTCTATCCCCATTCCTTCCGCCACCGCTTTGCCAAAAATTTTCTGAAGAAATTCAATGATATTTCTCTTCTGGCAGACCTGATGGGCCATGACAGCATTGAAACCACCAGAATCTACCTGACCCGCTCAAGCGTGGAGCAAAAGGAGCTTCTGGACAGAATCATTACCTGGTAGCAGCAAAAAAATCTGACAGAATTTCCATGAAAAAGCAGGCAGGCCTGCCTCAGCTCTCCACTCCCTCAATCATGAGGGGCTTGCCTGCTTTTTCGCGCCGCCGCGCGGCTGCTTTAAACAGCCTTTTTCCTCTGCGCGGCGTGCGCATCCCGCCCGGCAGGGCTTTTCGTATTATAGGAAATTCGGAAGAATTTCCTACAATACGAAAAAAGGGCAGCCAAGCTGCCCCTTTTTATATGTCCTCCCCTGCTCTCCCTCTATCAGAGAACCTTGCTCAGGAAGGCTTTCAGTCTTTCATTCTTTGGATTTGAGAAAAATTCTTTCGGCTCATTCTCCTCCACAAAATTTCCTCCGTCCATGAACATTACGCGGGTGGCCACCTCTCTGGCAAAGCCCATCTCATGGGTAACTACCACCATGGTCATTTTCGCCTCTGCCAGATCCCGCATAACATTCAGCACCTCTCCTACCATCTCGGGGTCGAGAGCTGAGGTGGGCTCATCGAACAGCATCACATCCGGCTTCATGCACAGAGCGCGGACAATGGCAATTCGCTGTTTCTGGCCTCCCGAGAGCTGGCTCGGATACGCGTTTGCCCTGTCGGCAAGTCCTACCCTCTCCAGAAGCTTCATGGCCTCCGGCTCAATCTCTTCTTTTTTCTTGCCCTGGAGCTTAATGGGCGCCAGTGTCAGATTCTCCAGAATCGTCATATGCGGAAACAGGTTAAACTGCTGAAACACCATTCCCATTTTCTGCCGGTGCTTATTGATATCTGTCCTTTTGTCCGTGATATCCGTTCCCTCAAACAGAATCTGTCCTTCTGTCGGCTCCTCCAGAAGGTTCAGACACCTCAGAAAGGTACTTTTTCCTGAACCGGAGGCTCCAATGACACAGACAACATCTCCTTTATAAATATCAACTGTCACATCCTTCAGAACCTGAAGGGATCCAAAGCTCTTTCCCAGATGCTTCACCTGGATTAAAGGCTCTTCCATTCTGTTAGTGCTCACTCTGTCTAAGCCTCCTTTCCAGAATCTTGATAAGCTGCGTGAAGATAAGCACAATCGCAAGATAAATCAATGCCACTGCAATCAACGGCATAAATGCACTGTAGGTACGGCTTCTGATAATGTCTCCGCCCTTGGTCAGATCCTGAAGCCCGATGTATCCGGCAATGGAGGTCTCCTTCAGAAGGGCGATAAACTCATTGCAGAGAGCCGGAAGCACATTTTTAAACGCCTGCGGCATGATAATATACCACATAGTCTGCGGGTAGTTAAAGCCAAGGCTTCTTCCCGCCTCAAACTGTCCATTGTCAATGGACATGATTCCGCTTCGGAAGATCTCCGCCACATAGGCGCCTGAGTTAATTCCGAAGGCCAGAACTGCCACCAGCACCTTGTCGATTCTGACGCTGGCAAAAATTACATAGTAAATAATCAAAAGCTGCACCAGCACCGGTGTTCCTCTTATGACAGTCAGATAGACATTGCAGATGAAATTCAGAATTTTCAAGCGGTGCGTCTTATCGTAAGTCGACCGGATGATTCCCACAATAAAGCCGATTACAATACCCACCAGCACTGCAAAAAAAGTAATCTGGATGGTTGCCACAAGGCCGTCTGCAATGTAATGCCAGTTGTCCCCATTAATAAAATTTCTGGTAAACGTATCCACAAACTGATTCCACATATTCCCTGTTCTCTCTCACTTTTTTGATCCGCGTTCCTGTCCTTTTACCACAGGAAAGCTGCACCTATTCAGTCACAGGTGCAGCCGTCGATTTTCTGTTTCCATTAAGTTTACTCTGCCGGGATATATTTGTCAACAATGGCGTCAAGAGTTCCCTCTTCTTTCAGCTCTGCAATAGCTCCGTTGATCTGCTCCAAAAGCTCTGTGTTATCCTTGTTCACTGCCATAGCATAGTCCTCAGAAGATAATGCCTCTTCGAGAATTACCAGCCCGTCACCCTGCGCAACAAAGTTCTTGGCAGGAGCGTTGTCAATTACCACTGCGTCAATCTTTCCCTGAGTCACAGACTGAACTGCCTCAAATCCCTTATTGTAACGCTCAACTGTTGTGCCCTCAATCTCGCTCACGAGAAGATCGCCTGTCGTTCCCAGCTGAACGCCCACTACCTTGCCGGCCAGATCATCAACGGAGGCAATGTCGCTTCCCTCTTTGACAATAATCACCTGAGCCGCTGTCGCGTATGTGTCTGTAAAGTTTACAGATGCCTCTCTGTCCGGTGTCACAGTCATTCCTGCTGCAACAAAGTCTACCTTATCGCTGACCAGGGCAGGAATCAGAGCGTCAAACTCCATATCCTCAACCTGTACATCCATTCCCAGCTTTTCTCCGATTGCCTCTGCAATCTCAACATCAATTCCCACAATCGCATCGCCGTCATAGTACTCATATGGCGGGAAGGTTGCATTTGTTCCCATAATTAATGTGCCGCCTGCAGTCTCCTCCGCTGCCTCAGCATCTTCGGCCGCCGCCTCAGAACCTGCTGCCGTCGTCTCCTCAGCTGCCGCAGCTGTGGTGTCTGCTGTGCTGCCTCCTGATGAGCAGCCTGCCAGAGCTGCTGCCATAACTGCTGCCATAGATAATGCTAAAAATTTCTTTTTCATAATAGACTCCTCCATTTACCTTCTTTTCATTTTCGTTTTCGTTTTCGTTTACAGTTTCCATTTATATGCCCATGGGCCTCTTTGACCCGCAGCTGAAAGTCAAAACCTTGCTGTCCTTTTCCGTTGGCAGTACAGAGAATCCATTTCTCTTATTCTTTTGAATATTTATGTATTCCCTGCATTTCTCTGATATATCATTATTATACGCATTTTCTGCAAATAGTCAACTGTTTTTTTGTATAAATAAAACTTGTAGTTGTTTATTTATTCATTCAAAACATCTAAAATATTGGTTTATACATGTTTCATGAATATTTTTTCATTTACAGAAGCCGCACCCTCACAGCTGCTTGTCTTTTTCCCTGGAAAGGACTATACTGAATCTGCCGAAACGAACGATTACCATACGAAAAGAGGTTATTTTATGAAATACCTGCTCTTAAACTATATTTTAGAGCCGACCGCCTGGCCGATGGAGCCCTCTGCTCCGGGCTCTGTTTTTCACCTGGCTCTCAGTTTTATTCTGATTTCCCTGGCCCTCCTCCTGGCCTGGAAACTGCGCCATCTGGGTGAACCGCAGGCCATACGGCTTCTGACCGGACTGGGAATACTTCTCTTCTGCTGCGAACTGTATAAACAGCTCTTTATCTACTATATTGAAAATAACGGCCACTACAACTGGTGGTACTTCCCCTTTCAGCTGTGCAGCCTTCCCATGTACCTCTGCCTGCTCCTCCCCTTTCTCACAGCCAGAAAGAGGGCTCTGCTCTTCACCTTCATGTACCAGTACAACCTTTTAGGCGCCCTGCTGGTTTTTGCAGAGCCCAGCGGGCTGATGCATCCCTACTGGACGCTGACCCTGCACGGCTTTTTCTGGCATGGAATTCTCGTATTCATCGGCTTTTTCATCCTGTTTTCCGGCCGGGCCTCGTCTGGAAATGATGTATTCCTGAAAACCACCGCCCTCTTTCTCTCCTGCTGTGCCATTGCTGCGGGAATCAACGTCCTGTCACGGCAGGTTGCCCTGCCGCCCTGGCAGGATGCGGACATGTTTTACATATCCCCATTTTATCCAAATACACAGATTGTTTTCCACCAGATTGCCGAGCGCTTTGGTATTTCTGCAGGAAATATTGCTTACCTGGCCGCAATTATAGCGGGAGCCTTTCTGATGAAGGAGATTTCAGGTGCAGTGTCAAAGCATTGCAAAAAAAGCGTCAAAATGACACGGCATGATCTTCTGTAACACAGAACAGCACGAGTAAAAATCTCCATAATCCCCCGGTGTCTGTAAGATAAAAGGACGGCTGCCCGCAGCAGCCATCCTTCACCTCAAAGTTATTTTGTTTTTATGCGATATTTCTTATTACAAAATATTCCTTCATTATGAAACATTCCTTCATTGTGAAATATTCCTTCATTAATTAAAGCCGGCACTCTGCCGCAATGGCAGTCTCTAATTTTCACTTACTCTGCACATAGTGAATTCTCCATATGCCGTCACCACGCGGTAATAGCCGCACAGCTCCTGGTTCAGCTTCTGATCTGGTGTGTCCACCAGGAACGGCTGATGATGAAATTCCGCGATCTTCGCCTTGGTAGCGATAATTATAATATTCTCCCTGCCAATCTCCCGGATCACCTCCGGCGTAATCTGCTGGTTTCCACGGCCAAAGAGGAAGCCCTGCCCTCCCGTCACTGTCACAACCAGCTTTGTCTTCTTTCCTCTGATATAGTCAAGGATTTTATCCCCGTAGAGATCATTTGCCACCAGCTCCCGGTTCTTTATCAGATCAACGCCGATCAGCGTATTTTTCAGCCCCAGCATCTGCATGATTCCCCTGGTGGTGGTTCCCGCTCCGATCAGGTAGTAGGTGTCTGGGTCCATATGCTCCACAATCTCATGGGCGATGGACTCGATGGCAGCTGTCTCTGAGAGAGGAGTCGGCGCCTTTCTGTTCTGGGTAAACACGTGCTCCAAGGGGACGGAAAGGTAGCCGTACAGCCTTGTGTTGATAATTTCCTGGCGGTAGAGATCCTCGTCAATATCCAGTACCTCCTGCTCCGCCGTCTTTGTCACCTTTCCTGACAGCCACAGCTTTGCAAGACTTCCGGCGCTCTGAGGATTTTTGGCATAGACAGGAGAGTGAATTTTCACTCCTGCCGGGATCCCCAGAGCAGGAAGCTCCGTTCCCACTCCCTCGTAGATATCGCGGGCCGTTCCGTCTCCGCCTGCAAACAGCAGGAGATCCACTCCCTCCTCTTTCAGACGCCTTGCCAGGGAGAGAGTATCAGCCCGTGAGCTGTCGAGAAGGGCATTCAGATCCTTTCCCCCCTCAGGCATCAGAACAGCGGTCTTAAATCCCAGCTCCTCTGCTGCCTCCGCCCCCATATCGCCGGGGTAGGTGAGAATTTCTATTTCATCCTTCAGTTCCAGAAGCTCCGCGAGGGCAATGCGCACCCTCTCATTGGCCCTGGGCTTGGCACCGCGCCTGAGCGCTTCTTCCACCATATGATCGGTGCCCTTGAGGCCCACACTGCCTCCCATTCCGGCCACCGGGTTAATAATTAGGCCTAATTTTTTCATGGTTGTATTTACTCCTTTTTCTATAACTGTGCAGGGGTGACGGAGGAATTATGATATAATTTTTTATTCCGGTAAAGTCACAAAAAATTATATCATAATTCCCCCTGTTCTGCTAATGCGGAAAAGTAAATTTTTCCCCACAGATTGATTTCTGATTTCAGAGATATTGATCCTCAAACTTCCAGTTTCTGAAACAGACAGAGAAAAAGAAGGCTGCTGTGACTTCTCCTGCATACGCTTCGGAGAGGTGCGGCAGCAGCTCTTCTTTTAGAAAAAACACTTATCTTTACTTAGGGAAACCCAAACTTCGCTCCGTTCGGGCAGCGGCTAACCTTCTGCGTTCCGCATAAAATTAGTCTTCGTTGTATTTTCTCTGGTATACTTTCCAGGTGGTTGCCCATCTTGCCGGATCATCCATACCGGACTCGTCTACCTGATGTGTTACGCTTCTGTGAGGAGCGGTCTTGATGATCTCCGGATTCTCATGAGCCTCCTTGAATACGTATTTCAGAGTCTCGATGTACTCGTCGATATCCTTCTTGGATGGTGTCTCTGTCGGCTCTAAGGTCATCGGCTCAGGCAGATAGAATGGATGGTGGGAAGTCCAGTAATGCATACCGAAATCCATCATTCTTCTCTGAACATCCAGTGTTCCGATTCCTGTTTCCTTCTCCAGATTCTCTAAGGAGTATCTTGCCTGCTCTACTCTCTGGTTGTTGCCGTCCTGGTAGTATGCGGAAACTTCCGGAAGCTCCATCAGTTTCTTGAACAGGTAGTTGTTGTTTAATACAGAGGTCTTTGCAACCTGGTATAATCCGTCCGGACCCATGCTTCTGATCCAGCAGTATGCCTTTAATACAACCTCAGCAACGCCGTACCACTCTCTGACCTTTCCAACTGCATTTGGATTTGCGCAGATGTCATAGTTTAAGAAGTACTTCTCTCCGTCGTAGTCGATGATCGGAGCCGGAAGGAATTTAACCAGATCCTTCTGAACACCTGTAGCGCCGCAGGCTGGGCCGCCGCATCCGTGAGGTGTGGAGAATGTCTTGTGCAGGTTGAAGAAGCACATATCGAATCCGGCATCTCTTGCTCTTGTAACTCCTAAGAGGCCGTTTGCATTTGCCTGATCGTAAGCGCAGAGACCGCCGATGGAGTGAACGTAGTCAACGAACTCTTTTACATGGCCGTTGTAAACGCCTGTATCCTCTGGGTTTGCTACAATGTAGCCTGCTGTCTTCTCAGAGCATGCTGCCTTTAACTGCTCTAAGGTCGGAAGTCCTGTCACTGGGTCTGGCTGTAAGTAGATAATCTTAAATCCAGCTACTGCAGGAGCTGCCGCATCAGACGGATGGGAGTAAATGGTTGTGATGATCTCGTTTCTGTCCTCTCCCTTGTCCTTGAAGTAAGCGCGGATAACAGAAGCCATGGTCATGATACCCTGGGAACCGCCGCTTGGCTGGAAGGAGAAGTGATCCATTCCGGAAATCTCGCACATATACTTATCTGTATTGTAGAAAATCTCCAGCATACCCTGTACAGTGGACGGATCCTGTAATGGATGGTAGTCGCGGATCAGGGCAGATAACTGCTCGTTTACCTTCGGGCTGTACTTAACTGTACAGGTTCCCTGGCCGATCTCGATGTTCACATCAGCGCCTAATGTCTGCTGTGCCAGTCTTGCATAGTGGCGAAGAACACGGCTCTGGGACATTTCCGGCAGGTTTAACTTTGTGCTTCTCTTCATGCCCTCCGGAATAGCTGCTGTACCTTTTACTTCCTTGGCAACCTCTTCCTCAGGAGCACCTACTAAAATACCTCTCTCACCTGGGGTGCTTAACTCGTAAATGATCGGCTCATCCCATTTTGCCTGGTGAAATTTTGTTCTGACCTTTGATGATCTATCTATTCTTTTCACAATATCATTCCTTTCCGCGCAGCCTATTTGATAACCTCAGCGATTGCTGCTGCCAGTGTATCCAGATCTTCCTTCATATGAACCTCTGTCACGCAGTACAGAGCAGACTGTCCCAGATTCGGGAACTCCTTGGATAAGTCTTTTCCTCCGAAGATGCCCTTTGCAAGGAGAGCCTTGTTGATCTCCTCAACAGTCTTTCCTGTCTCTGTAAAGTCAATGACAAACTCTTTGAAGAATACGCTTCCGAATGGATTTACCTTGATTCCAGGAATCTCGGAGAGCTTCTTTGCAGCGTACTGTGCATTTGCCATGATTAACTCGTCAACCTCTGCCATACCCTGAGGTCCCATAGTAGCCAGGTAAACGCCTGCTGTGATTCCCCAAAGTGCAGACTGTGTACCAACGTACTCTTTACCATGCTCTCTGTGGTGTCCGAAAGAAGTTCTGTCGTAGGCAACATCACCGAAGCCGTACTCGCCTGGCTCGGAAGTCGGAGCGATACCAAACAGTCTGGACGGGAACTCCATAACGAACTTCTCATCATCTGTTGTAGCCATAAATCCGGACTGGCCGCCGCCGTAGAACATATGAATGCCCAGTGGCTGTAAGTCACCGCAGACAATATCTGCACCGTATGTCGGAGGTGTAGCCAGAACGCCTAAGGAAATCGGATCAATACCTACAAGGCTTAATCCGCCTGCTGCATGTACTGCATCGGAGATAGCCTGTCCGTTTGGTTCAATCACGCCTAAGTAGTTCGGGTTCTCGAAATACATACCGATTACATCGTCGTTTAATTTTGCCTTTAAGTCATCTAAATCAATGGTTCCCTGAGCGGTTGCCTTTACCTTCTCGAACTTGATTACGCTCTCTGCGTAGTTCTTCATAACGGCCAGCTTCTGAGGATCGATAATCTCAGGAACCAGAACAACAGAGCGGTTTGTGATTCTCTGTGCCATTCTTACTGTTGTAGCGGCAGCCTGTGCCCAGTCCATAGTAGGTACGTTTACAACGTCCATATCTACTAACTCAGCAACCATGCTGGCATACTCGAACAGAGACTGGAAACGTCCCTCATCGTTGTATGGCTCGCCGCCGTATGCTGTTAAGAACTCGCCCTTTCCGTTGATCTCGTCGCAGATAGCCGGAACGTAATGCTGCCAGCAGCCTGCGCCTAAGAAGTTTAAGTTCTTGTGGCAGTCTGTATCCTTGGAGAGAACTTTCTCCACGTGTCTTCTCAGCTCATACTCAGAACCAAATGCCTTCGGCAGGTTCATATTCTCTTTTAATTTTAAAATCTCTGGAACGTTCTTGTGAAGCTCCTCCAGAGAGTTCATTCCGATCTCGTGGAGCATCTCCTCCTGAATCTCAGGAACTGAGTTCGGTATGTAAGGATGGCTTGCATATCCTTTCATTTTTATAATTCCTCCTTTAATTTCGGGTTTTATATTCCGGGGAAATGAGGCGTTCTGCCCCATTTCCCTTCATTTCTTCCTTCATGCAGTCTGTGCTGCCTGAGGGCAGCTTCCAGAACGGCTGATTATGCGATTCCGCCGCCGTCTACTACCAGTGCTGCACCTGTGATCCAGCTTGATAAGTCGCTTGCCAGGAAGAGAACTGCATTTGCGATATCCTCCGGCATACCGATTCTTGCAAGAGGTCTGCCAGTTCCGCAGTCTGCCAGATAAGCGTCCATCTGCTCGCCGCCCTCTTTGACAACGCCTGTCTGCTTTCCTTCATCGCGGAGCATTGCTGTATCTGTGTCGCCTGGGTTTACGCTGTTGACACGGATGTTCTGATGACCGTGGTCAATAGCCATAGCTCTTGTTACGTTTACAATACCGCCCTTAACTGCGCAGTAAGCAGCTGCCAGGTCGCCGCCCTTTAAGCCCCAGCCGGAACCTGTGTTGATGATGCTTCCGCCGCCGTTTGCTGCCATTACCGGGATTGTGTACTTGGAGAACAGGAACAGTCCCTTTAAACCTACATCCAGAACGAAATCCCACTCCTTCTCTGTCAGGTCTGCGATAGTCTTTCTTACTGTAACGCCTGCATTGTTGTGAAGGATATCAATTTTTCCATATTTTGCTACAACGCCGTCAATCGTCGCCTTTACCTGCTCCTCGTTTGTAACATCACATTTGAAGAATGTCACATCTCTGCCTGCCTGGCGAAGCTCCTCAGCTTTCTCCTCACCCTTCGGGCTGATATCTACCATAGCTACCTTTGCGCCGTAAGCGGAGAGAATCTCAACAACTCCCAGTCCGATTCCTGAGCTTCCGCCCGTAACAACTGCTACCTTGCCAGTCAGGTTTAATGGATCTTTCTTTGTGATCATAAATGTCATCCTCCTTTATATATGTTCATTTTTAATGCGTACAGGTTACCGGTTAAAACAGAAGCCGCTTTTGCTCTTTCAGCCTTTTCTTTCTCTTCTGTTTTGCTTTTAAAAGCCGTATCCTTTTTTCACCCATTTATTAAAGCAAGGCTCATGCCAAAAAAAGCAGAACTTTTTCATTTATCTGTATTTTATTCCCTCTTTATTAGTAAAAACGGCCTTTTTCCTGAATAAAATGCCGCTTTTTGTTTTTTTATTTTCTTTTGTGATGGCTGTCTGCAAAGGCTTTTTGCCATTTTAATGTCACCTGATTTGTCATATTTTCCAGGTTTTGATGGCAAATGTCAATAGTTTGTCATCTTTTTTCAAGATATTGTCATCATTTTTCCTGTGTGTTATAATCTAGCTGTCAAACTGTACATCCTATTATATTATAAAATACGATCAATCATAGGGGGAACAATTATGACTCAGTTAGAAGATATGCGCTCTGCTGTCGAGCACTTTGTTTCAGCAGCCGCTGAGGCCTTCCGCGTGGAAGCCGCCGTTTTTGACAATGAGAGCAACCTGTTTTTCTGCACTCCCACCTATCTGAAGAAAAAGGGCAATGCAGTCCATTACGCGTTCATCCAGGATGTCATTGTCAATGGCAATGTCCTTGTCACAGAGCCTGGCAAAATGCCTGCCTGCATCGGATGCCGTTTTAACGAGCACTGCCCCGCTACCATGGAAATCCTCTGCTGCATCCACAGCGGAACAGAGGTGGCCGGGGTTATCTCCTTTACCGCCTTTACAAAAGAAGGACAAAAGCGCGTTTCCGAGAATACGGATATCTACCTGAATGCCATTACAAAGCTCTCGAGCCTGATCGGCGAATACCTTCAGCAGCTCTCAGACGACGGATCCGCTGCAGACACGATAAACCTCATTGAGAATCTGATGGCGCTGTACGAACAGCCGCTGCTCTTAACAGATCCCAACGGCGTCGTCCTGCGCTACAACAGCCTGGCGGCAAAAATTCTCAAGTTCTGCAATGTGTCAGCCACCAGCCTGCGCCAGATCTTTTCCGAGGACACTGCCAGAAAAATCACCTCCGGCAATGATCTGTACGAAAAGAAAGTATCTATCGGCGAGAATACCGCCAAGGTGACGACCCGCTCCATCTACTCCGGAGATCACATCCACTCGATCCTTGTGAGAATTTCAAACGAGTTTTATGAAAGCCAGGCAGAATCCGGCTCTTTTCAGAAGCTCATCGGTTCCAGCAAGGAATTCTCTCATATACAAAAGATGATCAAGCGTGTGGCTGACAGCCCCACCCCCATCCTGATTACCGGGGAGACTGGAACGGGAAAAGAGCTGGTAGCCCGGTCCATCCATGAGCAGAGCCGCCGGGCAAAATATCCCTTTGTAGCTATCAACTGTTCCAGTATCCCTGAAAACCTCTTCGAAAGCGAACTGTTCGGCTACGAGGAAGGCTCCTTTACGGGAGCAAAAAAGGGCGGAAAAATGGGAAAAATTGAGCTGGCTCAGGGCGGAACCCTGTTTCTCGATGAGCTGGGGGAAATGCCCCTCTCTGTCCAGCCAAAGCTGCTGCGCGTCCTGCAGGAATATGAGCTGGAGAGGGTAGGCTCCACCAAAAAAATCCATTTGGACATTAGAATTGTGGCAGCTACCAACCGTGATCTTGCTGATATGATCAAAGAGGGTAAATTTCGTGAGGATCTCTTCTACCGTATCAGCGTAATTAATATTAAGCTGCCCCCTCTCCGGGAGCGGAAAGATGACATTATACCCATCAGCAAAAATTATCTGGAGCTGCTGCACAGCCGTATGAGCACTCCCCTCAGAAAAATCTCGTCTGAGGCAGAGAAGCTGTTCCTCAATTATCCCTGGCCCGGAAATATCCGAGAGCTTCAGAACGTTATTGAGTATGCGGCCAACCTCTGCGACGGGGACACACTGAATCCTTCCGATCTGCCGGAACATCTGATTTCAAGGCTGAATCTGGAATTCAGTGAAAAGCAGGAACCCCGCTCCGCTCATCTTCCCGATTCCCAGGAAAAGCAGATTCAGGAGCTTCTGGCAACCTACGGCCATACACTTGAGGGCAAGAAACGAATTGCAGCTGCCCTCGGAATCAGCCTGAGAACTCTTTACCGCAAGCTGAATCAGATGCAGCTTTAACTTAATTATCGATTTGCTATATGTTTAGGAAAGACTGGCTGGAAGCCGGGCAGAAAATCTCTGCCTTTCCAGCCAGAAATTTTAATTGTTTTTTAAGATATTTGTCAAATTTGACATTCCATTGACACCTTTTATGACAGATTCAGCTGTCAATTTATCTTCATACTTTCTGTTTTTTTGCATCTTCCGGCCTTATCAAAAAACCTATTTCACTCCTTTTACAAAATTTTAACTGACGACAAAAAGCCCTTTTTTCAGCGTTTTTTTATCAAACTATAATGTATTTTTTATATCTTTTTCGCACATTTTATTTTCTTGGCATCTTTCTTGCTTTTTAGTTAGACAACAATTCCATAAAAGAGGAGGAAACTATATGGAAACTGGTTATGGCATTTTAGCCCTCGTACCGCCTGTGATTGCGATTGCGCTTTGCTTCGCGACGAAACAGGTACTTATCTCTATGTTTGCAGGTTTGTTTGCCGGATGTCTGATTATTTCTAATTGGAACCCGTTTGCAGCCTGTGCTTACGCTCTGGATCAGATTGCAGTGAATATGTCCGGGAATATTGTTCTGCTCCTGTTCACCCTGTTCATGGGCGTCGGCATCTCTTTCATCTGGAAGCTGGGCGGAAGCTTCGCTCTGGCAGCCGCTGCCAAGAAGCGTTTCAAAAAACGCCGCTCTGTCTGCCTGGGAACCTGGGGACTCGGTATGTGCTGCTCCGTTAACGACTGTCTGGCAGCCGCCATCGACGGAAACGTATTCCGCGATATCTGTAAAGAGTACCGTATCTCATCTGAGAAATTCTCCTACGTTCTCGACGCCACAGCCGCTCCGGCAGCTGCATTCTTTATTTCCGACTGGATCGCTTACCAGATCGGTATGATTGGCCAGGGACTTGACGCAGCAGGAATCACAGGTCTTACGCCTGTAGGCGCTTACTTTAAGACCCTTCCGTTCAATATGTACTCCATCTTCACCCTGCTTTTCGTGGGAATGCTGATGTACACAGGACGCGATTACGGCCCAATGTTAAAGGCTGAGGCCCGCTGTCTGGAGACTGGCGAGTTTACACGTGTCGGCGCAAAGCCAATGCTTGACGTGGGAAGCGAACTTGGAGAGGCAAAGCAGACAAAACCGATGATCCGCTCCTTCGTTCTTCCGATTCTTGTAACATTTGCTATCATCATCTTCGGTATCATCTACACAGGATGGACCAGCCCGGACCGCACAGGTTCAGGTTTTATGGACATCTTAAATGTATGCGATGTTCAGCTGGCACTCTACTGGGGCTCCTTCGGAATGGCAGTTACAGGTATTGTGATCGCTCTTGTTTCCAAGATCATGACCTTCGACGAGACCATGTCCACTATCGTAGACGGCTTCAAGCTGATGTCCCTTACCGGAGCTATTCTGGTTATGGCCTGGTCACTGGCTGAGGTTACAAAGAGCATGGGACTTGGAGAGTTCGTTGCTCACTATGTAGGCGGCAATATCCCGACAGGACTTCTTCCTGTTCTGGTACTGCTCTGCTCCATGTTAGTTGCATTCGCAACCGGTACTTCCTGGGGAACCATGGCTATCATGACTCCTCTGGCTATCCAGTTAGGCTACATGATTACACAGGATGTGGATTTCTCCGTCGGCATGTGCGGCGCCGTATTATCAGGAGCTATCTTCGGTGACCACTGCTCACCGGTATCAGATACAACCGTTATGGCCTCCCTGTTCTCAGGCGCAGACCACATCGATCACGTTGGAACTCAAATTCCTTACACCTGTACGGTTGGCGCTGTTATCGCTGTTTTATATCTGGCATACGGCTTCTTCCGCATCTCCCCGGTTATCATGATTCCGGTCGGACTCATAGCACTGTACTTCTTACAGATTATCTTACATAACATCTTCATGAAGAAGTATGGAATTGATCCAAACTACTCAAAGACCATGACAGAAGATCATGTGATGGCGAAATAAAATAGTACGAGGGGCTGTGTGAGAGCACAGCAGAAAGAAGAAAATTGAATAAAAAAAGAAGCTTTACGGCAGCATCGCAAAAGCCGTAAAGCTTCTTTTTTTATTGAACTGCTGCTCTCTTCCTTCACTATCTTCTTTTCATGATTCTCTCCCGAAAGGAGCTGACATAGAATGGGAGGCATGTGAGGATTTTGTGACTTTACCGGAACAAAATCCTCACATGCCTCCCGCGTCTCTTTGCAGTCTTCTTTTTACTCTATCGCCATCTCTCTCACAGCCCGGATTCCTGCTTCAATTTCCTCCTCTGTGTTAAACCAGGAGAAGGAGAATCTCACGATTCCCTGCTCCACAGTTCCCAGAGACTGGTGCATCAGAGGAGCGCAGTGGGCTCCCGGCCGTGTGGCGATTCCATAGACCGTTTCCAGCTCATCGCTGACTCTCGAGGAATCGTAATCTCCAATGTTAATAGCTGCCACAGCCGTCCTTCTGAAGCGGCTCAGACTGTCCTCAAAATCGCCGTAGATTTTTACACCGGGTATGCTTTTTACCCCCTCATAAAACTGCATCAGCAGAGCGTTTTCCCTGCTGTGGATATTCTCCACGCCTGTCTTATCGATAAAATCCAGGGCTGCGTTCAGACCGGCAATGCCGTGTCCGTTCAGCGTTCCTGCCTCCAGTCTCACCGGCATCTCAGAAGGGTGTTCCTTCAGAAAGCTGTGGACTCCGCTGCCTCCCCGCTTGAGAGGTGCAATATCCACTCCCTCCCGGACACAGAGGCCTCCCGTTCCCTGAGGTCCCATCAGACCCTTATGCCCGGTAAAGCACAGGACATCCGCCTGAAATACCTCCATATCCACCGGATAGGCTCCTGCTGTCTGGGAAATGTCGGCGATAAAAAGAAGGCCGTGTTTTTTACAGAACTCCCCCACTCTCTTCAGATCCACCACATTTCCTGTCACATTGGAAGCATGGGTACAGATCACCGCCTTGGTGTTTTTCTTGAGATTTGCCTCAAATTCTTCATATTTCAGCCTTCCCAGGCTGTCGCAGGTGACAAAGGACACATCGGTACCCTGCTCTGCCAGATGAAACAAAGGCCTTAAAACGGAGTTGTGCTCCAGGACTGTCGTGATCACATGATCCTGAGGCCCGATCAGCCCGCAGATGGCTGTATTGAGGCTCTCTGTCGCATTGCAGGTAAACGCCGTCTGCCTGGGCTCTCCCGCATGAAACAGGCGGGCGATTTTTTCCCTTGTGCTGAAAATAATTCTCGAGGCGTCCATGGACGCCTCGCTGGCTCCCCTTCCTGAATTTCCAAAATTCATGAGAGCCCTGGACACGGCGTCTGCTACCTGGGCGGGCTTCTTCATAGTTGTAGCCGCATTGTCAAAATATATCATACTGTATCCGCCTTTCCAATCTGCTGCAAAACCGTTTTATGGTTTGACAGCTGTAAATGGCAAATTTGACAAATATGCCATCATACTTCTTACCAGTTCTAATACAGAATTTCCGCAAAATCTTCCCACTCAAGCCCTTTTTTCCGGAGAAAATCTTTAAATTCCTCTGCATGTTCCGGGCTTGTACACCAGGCCAGACCGCAGCCGGCCGACAGCTCCCGCGGCACAGGGATCATGCGCCCCGGCCTTCCGGCCTCCTTGCATGCCTTTTCCAGAGCAATGGCATCGGCTGTTGTGTGGAATGTAATAATCAGTGTCGGTTCTTTTTTTCTCATATTCTCTCTTTCATTTCTGCTGCAACGGTCCAGTCTTCCGCTCTGGGGCGGCATCCGGACCGCTGACACGTTTTGCGATACGTATAAACTTCTGTTTTCAGCAGTTTGGCACGGGATCCCCCGGCGCTTTCATGCATTCTGCGCGAAAGCACCGGGGGATCCCGAAAGCCGAACTGCTGCTTTTTATTCAATAATCAGTTCAAAGTCTTCGCCATTTTCTCTGACAGAAACATTTTTTCCCTGGCTCTTTGCGTATTTCTCCACATTCTGTCTTGTATGGACTTCGCTGACGAGCACCCGAATGGTTTCACTTCCATGTTTTTTAATGGCATCGGCTGTCATCATTACCGGCTCCGGGCAGGAAAGCCCTCTTGCATCTACCTCGTACATTCTCTGTCACCTCTCATTCATGATCTTTCACTTTTCTGCTGCACTTTTATTTTTTCCCTTTGGAAGGCAAAAAACCAATCATAAACAGCACCACGATGGCAATCACCAGCGCCACCTTTCCAGCCATGGCCGGACCGCCTGCTACAGCTTCCGCTGTCTCAGTAGCCGCTGCCGCCGCCGAAGCCGCCAGACCAAAGTTATGGCAGAAAGCCGCTCCTACAAACAGTCCCAGAAAGGTCACTGCTGCATCGGAGGAGCCCTGTCCTGTCAGGACGAGCTGCCTTAACGGACATCCGCCCGCAAGCACAGCAGCAAATCCCACTGCATACATTCCCAGGAAATTCCAGATATGCTGGGAGTGAGCTACCGGCTGTCCTGCAAAGGAGAGCTTAAATCCGCCTGTGGCCAGGTTGAATACCAGCATTACAACAAACAGTCCGCCGAGCACGCTGAGAAGGTCAAAATTTCTCATAAGGATTACATCGCGAAAACCTCCTGCAAAGCAGGTGCGGCTTTTCTGCGCCACGGCTCCGAATACAAGTCCTGCGATCAGGGATGCCGCCACCGGAGCATGCATGCTTCCCGGGCCGGACTCACTGGACACAAACAGAGTCGTTGTAAGCGACAGCACAAACAGAAATACCAGAAGTGCCGGGATCACAAATCCGCTGGATTCCTTGGTCGGATAAGCTCTGCCCAGCGAAAATCCTCTCTTAAGGGCAAGAGTACCGGTAAAAATTCCCAGCACAAAGCCTGGAAGTGCTACCACGGCATTCAGATCTCCGGCTGAAAGTCTGAGAAGCAGACGCAGCGGGCAGCCCAGAAATACCAGGGAGCCAATCATCATAATCACGCCCAGCAGGAAACGGATCATCGGTGAGGAGCCAGATGTGGAACGGTACTCCTTCGTGGCAATGGAAATCAGAAACGCTCCGCACACAATCCCCACGATCTCCGGTCTGAAATACTGGACAATCGCTGCAGAGTGCAGTTTCATAGAGCCTGCTGTATCCCGGATAAAGCAGGCAATACAGAGCGCCATGTTGGCCGGGTTCCCCAGAAGCGCCAGCGCCGCTGCCGCAATTCCCAGGATCGCTCCCAGGCCGAGCCTTGTTGTCAAGTTACTGTTATTCATTTCTTATCTCCCCCTTATAGGATGTATATTCTATGAACCAGGTGAAAAGGAAGGGCAGACAGGTTACCTCCCCTGTCCCCTTCTTTTTCACCTGGAATGCATAGCTTTTTGCGGCCTCCCTGCTGGCTGCTCCAGGCAAAAAACCAAGGGTTCCTATTTTCCTCCTGGGATTCTCGCGTCCCCCACCTTCTTCGTTATCTTCATCTGATCGTAGGTCTCCAGAAGCATCACCGCGTACTTTCTTGAGGTGCCTAAAAGATCCCTGAATTCTCCCAGAGTAATTTCCGGATGGGAGCTCAGGTAGTCTCTCAGCACGCTCAGAGCCCGATCCCAGTGTTCCTTATGCATCAGAACCCCTGTTCCGGCCTTTACGAGAACCCCCTGCTTGGTAAGCTCTGCCAGCACCTGCTTGGCCTGCTTTTTATCCTTATAGGCGCTCACCAGCTCCTCTGTGGACGGAACCTCGAATCCCGCCTTTTTATATATATTTTCCAGATCGGTAACCAGTCTCGACGCCTCATCTGAATAGCTGACTGTAAATCCCGCCACAGAGACAATGCTTCCCTGAATGGAAATCACCTTCCGTTTCTCCAGCTCTGCCATCAGAGTCTCCGCCTTCTTCATGCTCTGAAGATGCAGTCTCTCCGCCAGACGGCTCTTAAGCTCCTCCCGATCCATGCCTCCTACAATGGGATTTTCCCGGTGGAACTGGGCCAGAATCTCCTTTGCAGTCTCCGCGACGCGCTCCCAGTAAGCCTTTCCCACAAAGCTTCCGTCGTTCAGGTGAAGGATCTTCTTTTTATTCCTGAGTGTATCCAGCAGCTTTTCCGCCTCAGATACCGTCAGATCCATCCACGCGGCCAGCTCCTTCGGCTCCGGAAAGCGGCGGCTCTCCTCGTCCACCATCTGTTCCAGTACCTCGATGTCTGTGCCCGTTTTTTTCAGGCGCAGAGACTCGATCACCGCCTCCTGGCCCCTCTTGTGCTTGTCAGCTGCCGGATTCAGCACGGTTCCTCCTCCGAAGGTTTCCACCGGAGAATAGAAGCGGACAATAAATTTGTCATTTCTCTTAACACAGATTGGCTCGTCGAAGCGAAGCTGAACAAAGGCCTCCTGCCCCGCCTCGATTACGTCGGCATCTAACAGGATCACCTTTCCAATCACCTGGGCGGAGCCGTAGCTTAAGTGTACCCGGTCGCCGTTTTTGAGCTTCCTCTGTGTGGAGGCAAACAGTCTCAGCGTCGCATCCACCATGGTACTGTTTACCAGGGAACCAGGATAGGCCAGCACCTCCCCGCGGCTCAGCTCCTCCTTCTTGATGCCTGCCAGATTGATGGCTGTCCTCTGCCCTGCAAAAGCCTTTTCCTCCTTCTGGCCATGGCTCTGAACTCCCCTGATCTTTAAGAGCCTTTCCTGAGGATAGACCATCACCTCCTGTCCCGTTTCACACATTCCCTCGATCAGAGTACCTGTGACAACGGTTCCAAAGCCCTCCATGGTAAACACCCGGTCAATGGGAAGGCGGAACAGCTCGGCCTCCTCCCTGCGCTTTCCGGTTTTCTTTGCCATGTCAATGATCATCTGCTTTAACGTTTCAATGTTCTCCCCGGTGTAGGATGACACTCGGATGCGGGGGGCCTGCTCCAGGAAGCTGCCCTCCACCAGCTCATTCACATCCTCCTCAACCATATCCGCCCAGTCGCTGTCCACCGTATCAGATTTTGTGAGAACAATGATTCCCTGGCGGATCTGAAGCATTTTCAGGATCTCAAAGTGCTCCACCGTCTGGGGCATGACCCCTTCATCCAGGGCGATTACGAGAAGTACAAGATCAATGCCTCCGATTCCTGCAAGCATGTTTTTGACAAACTTCTCATGGCCTGGAACGTCGATAATTCCGATGTGGACACCGTCCGTATCCAGAAGGTTTGCAAAGCCCAGCTCAATGGTGATTCCTCGCTTCTTCTCCTCCTTCAGCCTGTCTGTGTCAATTCCGCTGAGAGCCTTGATCAGACAGGTTTTGCCGTGATCCACATGTCCTGCGGTTCCAACAATCACATTCTGCATCCTGCTATTCCTCCCTGTCCGCCTCTGTCTCTGCCGGGCGGGCTGCTGTCCTTCCCGTTTCCTCTTTTTCCATCTCAGCGCTGCTGTGCTCTGCTCTGCAGAGAGCCTCTGCAATCCGCTGGAACTCATCATCCTCGATTGTGCGGACATTCAGATACACTGCATCGTGGAATACATGGGTAATCACAGGCAGCTCTGCCTTCCTGAGAAGACGCTCCAGCCTTGCCTCTGAGATCGTATCACTTTTGATGGAAACTGCATAGCCAGGAAGCATCACACCCGGCGCTGAACCGCCGCCCACCTGATCCTCGCAGGCCTCCACAGCATAGACAAAGCTCTCTGTCTGCTCCTCCAGAAGCGCCTTCAGGCGGCCGGCTCTCTCAAGAAGCTCCTCCCTTCCCATGGTAAGCATCCGGAGAATCGGCACGTTTCTCCTGCACGTACTCCTGTCCAGATACTCGAAGAAAGTAGCCTCCATGGCAGAAAGCGTCATCTTGTCCACCCGGAATGCTCTGGCAAGGGGATGGGCCTTCATCCGGTCAATCAGTTCCTTCTTTCCGATGATCACGCCGCCCTGCGGTCCGCCTAAAAGCTTGTCGCCGCTGAACAGCACCACATCTGCTCCGTCCTTCAGAGCGCCCTGTACCGTCGGCTCGTCAATGCCAAACTCCCCAAGGTCATTCATGAGTCCGCTGCCGAGGTCGTAGATAACAGGAATGTTCCACTCTCTTCCAAGCTCCGCCAGCTCGGGAACTGTGGTTTCCTGGGTAAATCCGATAATCCTGTAATTGCTCGTGTGGACCTTTAAGAGTGCTCCTGTGACGCCCTCCGTGTAAGAATTCCGGTAGTCAGAAACCTTCGTCTTATTTGTCGTCCCGATGTCCCTTAAAATTGCACCGCTCTCCTCCATAATCTCCGGAATGCGGAAGGAGCCGCCGATCTCCACCAGCTCTCCTCTGGACACAATTACTTCCTTCCCTCTTGCAAGAGCTGACAGGCAGAGCATGGTGGCGGCTGCATTGTTGTTCACCACCATGGCAGCCTCCGCGCCTGTCACCTTCCTGATAATCTCCTCCACATGGCTGTGTCGGGAACCTCTGGCCCCCTTCTTCAAATCGTATTCCAGAGTGGAATAATGAGCCGCGGCCTCGCAGACTCCCTCAATGGCTCTCTCAGACAGATTCGCCCTCCCCAGGTTCGTGTGAAGCACAATCCCTGTGGCATTGATTACCCGTCTTAAATTCCTCTTCTGGCGCAGCCGGATCAGCTTCAGCGCCTCGTCAGCCACCTGCTCCCGGCTCATCACTCTGTCTGTTTTTCCTTCTAAAATTCCGGCTCTCAGCGCGTCAATCTGTTCGCGCACAGCCTCCACAATCACACTGCGCGGCATTTTCTCCATAAAAAAAATAAGGCGCTCATCTCGCAGCACCTCATCAATCTTAGGGATTTTACGCAGTAAAACCTGTTTTTCTCCCATAGCAATATTATCCTTCCTTATGACTACCAGATGAAAAAGAAACGGAGGAGGTGGGAATCGAACCCACCCGGGGAGCTCTTAACTCCCCACAACGGTTTTGAAGACCGCGAGGCACACCAGCAACCTATCTGCCTCCTCATTCTGCATAGCATGTAAAATACTATCATATATTCAGTTTTCTGTCAAGAATTTTAGGGAATTTTGTAAATGGGGCGGTCGGGAAAGGATGCAGTTTTTTTGTTCCAGAAAAGTCACAAAAAAACTGCATCCTTTCCCGACCTTTATCCACTTTACACTCTTCCCGGGTGAGAGGGGAGAAGCTGCCCATCATGCCCTTCTTCCCTCTGTTTTTTCTCCCCCGTAAGCAGTGGTAAGGGAAGAGAACGAGAGTTTTATGTGACTTCGCTGGAACAGAAAACTCTCGTTCTCTTCCCCACTCCACCCCCTTACGCCTTACCCGATGTATCCGGCTGCGGTGAGAAGCTCTACTGCCTTCTCTTTCTTGTCGGCAGCCATTCTCACGATTGGGCCTGTGCAGCCCATGCCGCTCTCAGCGTAGATTCCGTTTTTCCAGAGAACCTTAACTGCATCCTCCAGATCCATAACCTCGATTCCAGGAATCTGCTCTGTACAGATCTCCTTTGGAGGCATGGCCACTTCCTCGTCTGCGTCTGCCTTCTTTGTGTTGGCCTTCTTGATCTCGTCAAGGATAGCTCTGAGTCCGGCTTTCTCAGCCTTCTTCCACTCTTCCTTCACGATCTTCTTCCAGTCATGGTTGATCAGGTTTGTGGCAAACTCCATGGCTCCTGCGATAACCGGAGCTCCGGATGCTCTGGACACGATCATGATGAGCTTGTCAAAGTCCGGACCGATACCTGGGCCGTAGCCAAAGCCTAATGACTCATAGCTTCCGCCTGTTGTGTAAGCGGAGAAGATCTTTGTCATCAGGTTTCCTGTCAGGGAATCCATAACCATAACGTCTGCAGATGCAGACAGAAGGTCATTTCCTCTCATAACGATTCCGCCGTCTGCACGGGCAGAGTCAGCGAAATGAATATCATAGCCGTTCTCCTTTAACTGGATCAAGTACTTCTCTGTCTGTCTTGCACCGTCGATATTGGCAATGCCGACTGTCGGATTTTCAATTCCGTCTGCCTTGGCTGCAATAATGCCGTAGATGGCATTCTTCACCATGGCGCAGACGCGGTCTGTATCAGAAGTTCCTGTGGTTGTGGCCAGATACATGGCCTTTCCCATTCCTGGGGTAATAATTTTTCCAACAGTAGAAACACCTACCGGGAATGGATAGTGCATGGTAACAGCGGCGTCAATCTCGCCGGATTCCAGCAGCTCCTCCATCTTTTTATGAGTATCCTCTCCCTCGATCATATAGGGAGTGAGTCCCTTCCTCACTGCCAGCTCAAAGGCTCTGTCAATGTTCTCCTGGCCGTGCTCGCTTCCCTCGCACGCGAAGCCGATGACTGCCTTCTTGCCATAACGGCCTGTTTCAAGAGCATCCGCAACTTCCAGAAAGGTCTCTGCAATCATTTTCTTAATCTTTGCTTCAGACATAGCTCTTCGTCCTTTCCAAGATATTTTCCTACTCTTCCAGAAGTCCCTTTGCGAATTCTCTCATGGCCTGGCCGATCATGGATTTGATCTGCTTCTCGTCGACAGCCTGTCCCTCGTCAGCGCCGGAACCGTCATTGGTCTCTACTACGAAGGAAATACCGTCGAACAGGTTTGTCATTCTTCCAAGGAAGAGGCTTCCCTTTCCGATAATCATGGCACGCTTTGTCTCGCCTGCCAGGATCTCGTCTCTTAACGGACCCATGTACGGAACGCCGGACGGAATATGTCCCTGTGTCGGAGCCCAGCCTACCATACCGTGATCCTTAACGAAGGATGCGATCTCTGTTCTCTGAAGCTCGCCCTTCTTTACGCCTAAAGCAGCGATCATCTTGTAGTTTGCCTCCGGAACATCGCCTGCACCTGCCGGCTTTGTAATATCCGGATTCTGCATCTCAGGTGAGTACTTGTCAATATCCAGGATCTTCAGCCCGGCAGCCTCAAGAGGAGCTGTTACCAGAGAAGAAATTACATTCTGAGGAGCAGCGCCTGTTCCGATTGTGTGGCGTCCGACAATATCTGTACGGATAACCGGGTTCACACCGTCGTTTGCGCTGATTAATACGGAGAAGCCTGCAACACAGTCCTCCAGTACCGGAACACCCTTCTTCACATGATCCTTTGCATTCATGCCCAGCTTAGCTGTACATCCTCCGGCTGTTACGACTACATTCTTGAATGCGCCGCACTGTACCAGAGCTGCTGCATGGACAATGGCATGTGCCGGTCCTGCGCAGAAACCTCTCACATCGGAGCCAGTTGCATTTGTAAAGCCTGCTACCTCAGCAGCTGCCTTTGCGAAGTTGCCGCCGCCTCTCTGGTTCATATCGCCGCAGGCCTCCTCGCAGCAGTCGATGACATAGTCTACATCCTCTGGATTTACGCCGGCCTTCTTTACTAACTCGATCAGAGCCAGAACGCTGGATGCCTTTGCAACAATATTCTCAAGCATCGTATGAGCAGACAGGTTCACATCCACGTCATGAGCTCTCTTTACAGCTCCTACCAGCTTGCCGCCGTCGTAAAGTCCCTCGGAGTGCTCGTTCTCTACTAATGCCTTGATATCTTCCTCTGTACTCTCGTTTCTGTCTAATAAAGCAAGCTGCTCCTCTGTCAGGAGATCCTGAGCAGCTAATTTCTCCTTAACGGAAGCGGCAAAGTTCTTCTCAAGATATACAAGCTCAAATACATCGCAGATCTGCATCAGTCCGTAGAACTCGTCCTGAGGCATAATCTGTCCGTACTTGCCGTCTCTCTTTGCATTCTCCCACTTTGTGTTGAAGAATGGGAACTCGATTCCTCTGAGTGCCTCCGGCTTCTCATTTCCAATATAAATCTGGTTTGGAAGGTAGGAAACTGCATCCTCATAGCTTCTTAAATGCTTAGGAAGCTCTTTTAAGTATTCGGAATCAGGATTCACAATCTTCTCTGTAGTCTGTGTTGTTCCATTCTCAAGAACCATATCCGGAACGACTGCAAGCACATAGCTTGCACCTTTTAAAACAGGATATCCGCCCATGTCATTCACCTCATATATGATAGTTTATAATCATTTTATACTAGCTAATACTTTTTCTCTTCTGTTTCTGCGCCCATAAGAACCTGCAGGACGCAAGGGAAATTTTCCCGTATTTAAGAATTTCCCGGCAGAACAAAGCCCGCCGGGAAATTTATGAGGGCGCCTGCGCGCACTCAATTAGAGGTATTTACAATACTCATCACGGATGGAAGACATCTCGTTGTGAATGTCATCGACATCCATAACCATCTCCATCATGCTGATCTGGTCGTCGTAAACACCAGGATCTACTTCTGCCTTGATTTCATCCTCACAGATGTGATATACGGTAAGTCCCAACTGGACTCCTGCCAAAGGACCTGCGAAAGTTGGATCTCCTGCTGTTACAGTTTCAGCGGCAAGGCCTGCTGCCTCACCCTCTGCTGCGCCGAGAATTACTACTACATTCTCAGCACCGTACTGCTCTGCGAAATCTTTTACTCTCTTCTGGTTTTCCAGATCCATGGCACCTGCGGACGTTCAGACGAAGCACTCCGTAGAGGAATAAATAACCTCAGCACCGGCTGTCTTAACACACTCTTCGATAGCCGGGCCCGGAATTCCGTCACGGTCGCCGATGATGATGGCTTTTTTACCGTTTAAAATTGCCATTTCCGATTCCTCCTTTTCTCTAAATTTTTTATAGACACCGCCTGCGCGGTTTCTAGCGGACTAATTATATCACAATCCAAGCAGTTTGCCCAGATCGTCCTGCTCTGAAAAAGCAGTTTTTTCAATGTATTTGTACAGCATCGCGCCCTGGCACAGACGCTATCCATACTGCACTGGTCAGACACTTTCCGGTCTGCCCGGATGTCTCTGCCCCAAAGGCTTCTGAAATTACAGGTTAGCCTTGATCATAGCCTCCACGTTCTCTGGTGTTGCGTCATCCTTTACGCACTCAGCAACCTTCTCGCCGCCCTTGTAGATAGCGATAACCGGAAGACCTAATACCTTCTGGCCGATAGCCAGACGGCGTGCCTTTGTTGTGTTCAGGGAAGTAAACTTAATGTCCTTTCCGTAAACATCCTCCATAGCGTGGATATGTGGCATTAAAGCCTGGCATGGAACACAGCCGTCGCCGTAGAAATCAACTAAAACAGTTCCCTCTGCCTTTAAAACTTCTTCTTCAAAGTTTTCCTTAGTTAAATCAACCATTTTCTTTCACCCTCTCTGAGATATTCCAGTGATCATTCCATCTCGGAAATATATTTTTCAGCCTGCTGGGCAGCGATGGCACCGTCAGCAGCTGCTGTTACTACCTGTCTTAATGACTTAACCCGGACATCTCCTGCCGCAAAAACGCCCGGAATATTGGTATGCATGTTGTCATCGGTCTTAATATAGCCGTTTTCCATGTCAAGCATACCCTCAAACAGATCAGTTCTCGGTATGTATCCGATAAATCCGAATACACCGAACATTCCGTCATCCGGATCTGCCTCAATTCTTGTGATCTCACCTGTCTTCACGTTCTTTACAGTCATGGCAGACAGAAGTCCGTCACCCTCAAGACCGTCAACAACTGTATCCCACATGAAGTGCAGTTTCGGATTCTTGAATGCCTTCTCCTGGATGGACTTGGCAGCGCGCAGCTCGTCTCTTCTGTGGATGATGGTTACCTTTCTGGCAAACTTTGTCAGGTACATAGCCTCCTCAACGGCAGAATCTCCGCCGCCTACTACGAATACCTCAAAGTCCTCGAAGAAGTTGGCGTCACAAGTAGCGCAGAAGGAAACTCCCTTGCCCACGAACTCGCCCTCTCTCTTGCAGCCGATTGGACGCGGATATGCGCCGGTTGCAATGATCAGGCACTTGCACTCGTATTCGCCGTTGGTTCCATAAAGCTTCTTAATCGGGCCTTCCAGCTCAACTTTGTTGATAGTGTCTGTCACGCGCTCTGCGCCGAACTTCTCAACCTGCTTTGTCATACGCTCGATTAAGGATGGGCCGCTCTCTCCATCTACCATCTGTCCAGGATAGTTTTCAATTTCGTCTGTAATGGCGATCTGTCCGCCGTCCTTTGCCTTCTCAATCACGAGAGTGTCCAGGCGGTATCTTCCAGAGTACAGACCGGCAGCCAGTCCTCCCGGACCAGCACCTAAAATGATTACGTCATAAATCTTGCCCATGTCAATTTCTCCCTTCGCAGCTTAAAGCTGCCGCAAATTTGCGGTAATTTATTTCGCCCCGCCGGGATGCCGCAGAGCCGAAGCCCCTTGACATCTCGGGCGGGATGAATTCTCAAACAACCTTTGCAGCACCTTTTACTAAGCTGCAAATTATCTTCATCAGAAAGCGTACCGTTCCGCTCTCAGATTACTTCCATTCAAAAACCGTCTGGCCGTCAACCGGAGTCTGTAACGCTTCCAGAGCCTTTCCAACGATCTTTCTTCTAATCTCTTTCTCTTCCTCGTGGGAAAGAGCAGGGTTTCCAAGTGGATGAGGAATAGCAATGGCCGGAACAATTCTGTTTGCTCCAACTGTTAAAGAAATCGGAACTACTGTCGCAATATGAACTACAGGAATTCCATAGGACTCAATGCCTTTTACCATCGTTGCACCGCAACGTGTACAGGTACCTCAGGTAGAGGTAAGGATAACCGCGTCAACATGGTCATCAACCAGTTTCTGTCCGATCTCCTTAGCGAACTTGCTTGCATTTGCTACTGCTGTTCCATTACCAACTGTGGTATAGAAATATTTGTGAAGGCTTCCGATCTTGCCCTCCTTGATGAACTCCTCAACGATGTCCACCGGAAGAACACGGTCTGCATCCTGGTTAGCGTATACCGGATCGTATCCGCCGTGTGCTGTCTCGTATGTCTCCTCTGTCAGATCCATAACGCCCTCGATGTCGTACTGTCCGTACTTGGAAGCACTGGAGGACTCGATGTGATCCGGGTTGCCCTTCGGAACGATACCGCCGGAGGTAACTAAAGCGATCTTTGCGTGAGCCAGATCCTTAACAGCCTCTCCTGGAGCTACACGGTCGAAGCTTGGCATTGGGTACTCTGTCTCGTACTCCTTGCCGTTTAACTTCTTAACAAGCATCTCAACGGCACGCTGTGCACCTGGCTTGTCCTCGAAGAAGTTTACACGGATGCCGTTCGGCATATATCCGTCTTCCTTGGAAGAACCAATCTTCTCACCCTTAACCAGCTTCAGAGCCAGAGGAGCCATCTTCTTAACGGCATCTCTCATGCCTGCTGCGCTGTTCTTTGTCGGGCAGATATATACTTTTGTCTTGTACATATCAGCACCTGGGTTCTCCTTGTACATACCTGTAACAACAGGAAGTCCAAGTTTCTCCTTAACGGCTGCTGCAACTGTACCGCAGGCAACACCGTAACGTCCGGCGTTGAATGCAGGACCGCAGATAACACCGTCCGGTGCTTTCTCCTTGATCATATTGAGAACAGTCTCTGTTGCTGCGTCTACGTTCTCATTGAAGTAAGAGTCTCCGCAGATAACTGTAGCGATGATCTCAGCTTCCTCACCAAATGCCTGATTGAATGCAAGACCAGGGCCTACAGCTCCGTCTCTTACCTCTGGCTGGTAGTCAGCTTTCTCCTCGCCGCCGATATTTGCGAAAAACTGATTAATATAATGAACAAATTTCAGTTTTCCCATGATTTCCTCCTATCTAGCGCTTAACTTGTTGAAGCCCATCTCGTTGGTTGCTCCGGTGATAACCTGAAGCTCTGCTACGATAGAGCCGTCAGCCTGAAGGCTTCCGTCGAATCCGCCTGCAATAATATCTGCAACCTCAGGATATCCGATAACTCTGTCCTTCGGCTCCAGTGTGATAACCATGTTTGCGTTTCCGCCTGTAACAACTGCATCAGCTGCTACGTCTGCATCTGCTAAGGACTGGGAAGCGCCGTCGCGTCCTGCATACTCATCTGTGATGATAACAGTCTTAACGCCCTGAGCCTCGATCTTCTTGCAGTTCATGATAAGGTCTGTATCTGGGTTTCCGAATCCCTCCTGGGAAACGATAGCGCCGTCAACGCCTAACCACTTGCACAGCTTGGATGTCCAGTCAGAGGAACGCATCTTGTCAGCCAGGTATACGTTCTCGTTTGTGATGATAACACCTACGAAGTTTAAAGTCTTTCCGTGCTGCTCAAATAAGGATTTGATAACCGGATTGTTTAAGTGATGGTAGGATGTATTCTTATCGCATGCAGATACACAGTTACCGCTTAAGATAGCGCCGTCCATGGTCTCTGTCGGATTGATGATAGTCGGCAGGGACTGCTTCATGTCAACACCGTATACATAGGTGTCGTGCATAAGTCCCTGGCTCTGAAGCATTAATACATATGCGACTCTCGGCAGGTTCGGATACTTCTCGATTCCTTCCTTAACGTCCTCTGTCTCATATGTCTCAATCTCCTCAGCCTCGATGTCCTTAGCCAGCTTTCCAACATAGTCAGCAGCCTTTAATCCTGCCATGCGGACAGCCTTCTCGTGAGCGTGTTTCTCGATTCCGTCAGCCGGCTCACAGATAACAACCAGGTTGTTTAACTTGGAGAATGGCGTATACTCTGCGCCAGTTCCGCACATATCGATGATTCCCTCCTGGAAACCAACGATCTTTCCTGTTGTGACAACAGCGGATCCGCGAAGAACGTTTGTCCTTCCGCTTCCAACAGTGGCAACCTTGGAAATCATACCCGGGAACATAGCTCCCTCTCCGCTTACTTTAACTCTTGGCTCAATAACATCCTTTACAGGCATAATGCGGACACTCTCACCTGGTCTCGCAATGTCAAGCTCTACAGATTTCAGGTTCTCATCCTCAAGAAGAAGAGCCTTTAACTCATCTGCATTCACATAGATAACTCCATTCTCCACTTTGGACTCCGGACCAAACTGGATGTCTTTTACGGGAATAATCCCTAATTCAAGTTTCATGAATGCCTGACCTCCCTTTCTTTAAAATTTGTATTTTTGCGGCAGAAGAATTTCTCTTCGCTTTATAAATATAGCAAGTAACATGCCATACTTTCAAAAATCCATAAATGCTAGTAAAAACATTTTTTTATTACAGTAAAACCCTGTGTTTTTACCTGCATTTTTCGGCTGTTTTCGAGGATTTCCCATTCCAAAATTTTTGCTGCAAAACTTTTTTCTGAGCTCTCCCGCAGTCTTTTCAGTGGGTTCTTTGTCATCTTTGACAGTTTTGGCGTTCCTGTTTGTCAATTTCCCTCTGGCAAATGGCAAATCCCCTGGCAATTATCGTGTCAACCAGTGACAAATCCTCTGTCAGCCTGCTTTCAGCCATTTTCATTTTTTCAGCACAGGCCCGTGGAACCCGGCCTGCCCGATCAGACAACCCGGTCAATGGCCCCGCTGATCAGTTCCAAATCGACCTGTCTGAAATCGTTTACAATCGACTCATCCCATTTTCTCACCGGACGATCACTGAGGAATTTTTTTGTCATAAGCACCGCATCCTCAATCATCAGTTCATTTTCAATGACTTCATCGCCATCCATTTTTCTGTCAGACAAAAGTACAGAGCGGAACGGCGTCTGATTCGGCTTGATGCTTCCAGCCATCGGATGCGTCTCTATCCTGCTGCCTTTCTGGACATAGTCTCTGGCTCTCACGAGCACATCCAGATAGGATCCATCCTCCAGATAGTCTACCCTGACTCTATCCCTGTATTTTTCAAAACACAGACGGTTATTTGTAACTAGCAAATACATCTCCATACTCCTGTTGTCCTTTTGTTTTCAGCCTTCGGACAGCCTGTCCTTTCGCTGTTTAGCAAGCTCTATTATACGTCAAATCAGCTGAATAATAAAGCACTTTTTTTATGTTTTTTTAACTTTCACACAACTGTTTCCGGCGCTTTTGGCTCAAGATTCATGCATTTTCACACAAACACGTCAAAAAAGACTGCCAAAATTGTCAAACCATGGCTGATTTGAAATTCCGACAGTCTTTTTATTCCAAAGGAAGATGAACCGGCACTGTAAATTTCTATTTTTCCTTATCCTTCTAAGGTCTTATAACTACTCTGGCGCCTGTCATCTTCTCTGCGATTTCATACATATTGGAGACAGTTCCTACCTGAAGCTTGTCCTCCAGGCCCAGGTGCTTGAGGCAGGTTCCGCAGGTGAGGATCTCAACGCCCTGCTCTGCCATGTACTTCAGATCCTCCACGGATTCGCTTCCCTCAGCCGTCAGCTTCGCACCGCCGTTGTAAAAAATAACAGTTTCAGGCAGAGGCTCCTGGCGGCTCACTGCGTAGATAAATCCTTTAATGAGAATTTTTCCAAGCTCCTCCTCCGGCTCTCCCATCCGGTCGGAAGCAATGACAACCACTCTTCCTCTGGCGATCCCGTTCTCCGGCTCTGCCGGCACGCTGCAGTCAGCGCAGTCAGCCAGGATCTTCTCTGCCGGCACATTCGGCCCATCCGCTCCGCTTTCTGACGGAAGAAAGGTCACTTCAAATTCCTTGTCAGAATGTTTTTCACTTACGGCCTTCATTCCCTCGTGTCCGGCCAGCTTAGTCAGGTTCTGAACTGCAATCTCGTTGTCCACAAGAACCCTTACCTCTTCCGCCTTTTTGACTTCCTCTAAAATCTTCTTTGTCTCGATTACCGGCATCGGGCATGCTTTTCCCCTCATGTCAAGCTGCTTCATCACTTTTGCCTCCTGTTTTCGTAAATTTCTGGGCTTATCCGGCCTGTTCCAGTCCCTGAGACGGTCACACGGCATATTTTATACCAGCTTTTCCTATTATAAGACAGCGGAGCCGGCCGTGTCAATTACAGACCCTTCCTGTAAAACGCCTGGAATTATTGGATTTTTCTATATATTTCCTGTAACTATTCAAAAAAACTCTAGGTTTTTTCTCCCATTTCCGGCTGCTGACCGGTCTGTTTCATGGTTTCCTGCCGCAATGGCTGTCTGTTTTCTGTCAGCGTCATAAGGGGCATAAACACATGAAGCAGCTGCACAGCAGCTGCTTCACATTCAGGTTCACCCGGGGAGAGCTTCTCCATCCGGCTTCCGTTTTTCTACTTTCTCACAGCACCGCTTCGCTGGGCTGCCTCCTTCACTGCGGAAGCTACGGCCTCTACCACCCTCTTATCGAAGGCAGACGGAATAATGTATTCCGGCTTAAGCTCCTCCTCAGTTACCAGTCCGGCTATTGCCTCTGCTGCCGCCCTCTTCATCTCATAGTTGATGTCTCTGGCACCTGCGTCAAGGGCTCCTCTGAAAATACCAGGGAATGCCAGCACATTGTTAATCTGGTTCGGGCAGTCGCTTCTTCCGGTTCCCATTACCTTTACGCCTGCTTCCATAGCCGTCTCATAGGAAATCTCCGGAACAGGGTTTGCCATGGCAAAGACAATGGGATCCGGCGCCATCGTATGAACCATTTCGGGAGTCAGGGCATTGGCTACTGACACGCCGATAAATACATCGGCGTCCTTTACGGCATCAGCCAGGGTTCCCAGCTGCTCGTCCAGATTTGTAATCTCGCAGAGCTCTGCCTTGTGTCCCTCTACGCCTTCTTTTCTCTTTCTGCAGAGGATTCCAAACTCGTCACAGGCGATCACGTTTTTTACGCCGGCGAACATAATCATCTTGATAATGGCTGTTCCCGCCGCCCCCGGTCCGTTTAAAACCACCTTCAGATCCTGGAGCTTCTTTCCTGTCAGTCTGGCTGCATTCATGAGAGCTGCCGTCACCACGATAGCTGTTCCGTGCTGGTCGTCGTGGAATACGGGAATATCCAGCTCTTCCTCCAGCCTTCTCTCGATCTCAAAGCATTTCGGTGAAGCAATATCTTCCAGGTTGATTCCGCCGAAGGACGGCGCAATCCACTTGACAGCCTTAATGATTTCCTCTGTATCCTGAGTATCCAGACAAATCGGGAATGCATCTACATTTCCAAACTGTTTAAACAGAAGGCTTTTTCCCTCCATAACAGGCATCGCTGCCTCAGGGCCTATATTGCCCAGTCCCAGCACTGCCGTACCGTCTGACACCACAGCTACCAGGTTTCCCTTAGCTGTATAGCGGTAGACATCCTTCTTGTTTTCATGGATTTTCCGGCATGGCTCTGCAACACCGGGTGTATATGCGATACACAGCTGATCCCTGGAATTAATCTCCACCTTTCCTGCCACCTGGATTTTTCCATGGTTTTCCTCATGCATCTTTAAGGCTTCTTCATTATAATTCATCTGTTCTTCACTCCTTTTCCTCACTCAGCTTGGCCAGTGTTTTAAAAAGCAGCTCAAAACGCGGTCTGATTGTGTCAATCTGAAGGGTTTCGTTCTGGCTGTGAGCTCCGTCGCCTGCAGGTCCTGCACCGTCAATTACTGTGCTTCCGGCAAAGGCTGCAAAGTTTCCGTCTGAGCCGCCTCCGGTCTTTGCCCACAGGATCTCCATTCCCATCTCTTTTCCCTGCTCCTCCATGAGAGCCATAAGTTTCTCCGTCTTTTCTGTCTTTCTCATAGGAGGGCGGAAGCCTTCTCTTTCGATTGTAATGGATGTTCTCCTGTCGAAAGGATTCTCCATGATTTCCCGGAATGCGTTCTCGATCTTCTGATTTTCCTCGATGGTCTCAAACCTGGTATCAATCATGGCTTCCACATGGTCGCACACAACATTTGCCGTAGTTCCGCCGGAAATTTTTCCCACATTTACGCTGGTTCCGATCTCGTAGTGATTCAGCCCCTCCATCTTGAGAACTGCGCGGGCTGCCTCGTTGACAGCGCTGGCTCCATCCCAGGGAGCCACACCGGCGTGGGCCGCAATTCCCTTTACCGTCATTTTGTAGCGGGCCAGACCCTTTCTCTCATATACATAGGCCCCGTTTTTCCTTCCCGGCTCCAGAACAAATGTATATTTTGCCTGGCTTGCCAGCTCCTGAATCCGTTTCTGAGAATGAACGGAGGAAATTTCCTCATCGCTGTTCAGGGCAACGCAGAATCCCAGATCCGTGCCGCTTTCCACCAGGTTTTTCACTGCGTGGTAAATGAAAAGCAGGCCGGCCTTCATATCCATTACACCGGGGCCGTATGCCAGATTTCCCTCGATGCGGAAAGGACGCTTTGCAGCCTCTCCTTTTGGAAATACCGTATCCATATGTCCCAGGAAGAGTACGTCTGTCTTTTCTTTCTTATTCCGGATTTCCATGAATGGGCCGATACCCTCCGGGCCTGCCTCTCTCTTGATATCAAGCCCCAGAGCCCTGTATTTTTCCTCGAAGTAATCGGCGATCAGCCCGGGTCCACCCTCTACCCGGCTTCCGCTGTCTGTGTTTACCAGGGTCTCAAGCTCCTTTAAGTACTCGTCAAGCTCAAATCTCATAATACTCTCCTTTTCTTCTAAAACATCAGGAAGGTAGCTGCCATCAGCACAACCAGTCCTCCGATCATCGGGATGGCTGTTCGTTTTACTACATCAACCGGGAACAGGTCTGCGCTGTCGCTGACCGCCACGATAACGGAGGTAATCGGAGAAACGCTTCTCGCGATACCGCTTGCCAGCTGCATAGGCATAACCATCAGAACTGTTGAAACTCCAAAAGCGGCGGCCACAGTAGGTGCCAGAGCGGCAAATGCGTAGAATGGAGCGTTTCCGGAACCCATAACGATGGAGCAGACTGTGATGATAAGCACCATCACGATTGTCATCGGAACCGGTCCGAATCCTGTGGCTTTACAGCTCTCTATGATGATATCAATTGCTCCGATAGCCTGCAAGCCCTTTGCAAAGACCTCGCCTGCAATAATCAGTGTAACAATAGTGGCAAACTGATGTCCCATACCGTCGAAGAAAATCTGAATGCTCTTGAATACTTCTTTTGCATGTCCTTTTTTGCGCACCAGCTCGAAAATCAGTGCAATGGTGGTTCCTAAAAGCATCGCCGTAATAACATCCATGGAAATGGAGCTGATAATCAGCTTGCTGAATACAAACAGGAAGATAAGGGGAAGCAGCGGAAGAATCGCATAGATCTTCGGTGCAGCCTCTGTATTCTTTTTCTCTTCCTGTGTTTCACCTGACTTAAAGCCCATCTTTTTGTCACAGTATTTCTGGACAATGTAATGAAGTACAGAGATTGTGGGAACAACCATGGCAGAAACAGGGAGCTGATAGTTCACAAAGTATACCATAGGATCTAACCCTGCTGTCTGAGCGGCCATATTGGATGCACCGGAAGCCGGTCCTAAATCCAGACAGGCTGCCGTACCGATCAGAGCTGCTGCGGACAGACGGCTCACTCCCAGCTCTACAAGTACCGGGAACAGGGTAGCCATTAACAGAACACTCAGTCCTGCTGCACTCGGAATGAAAACATTGAGGAACTGGCCTACTACATAGCTGAGCGCCAGAACCAGATAAGGCGCATTAATCTTCTTTAAAGGCTTGATACAGATACTTACCATAGCGGAGCTGGCTCCGATTTTGTCCATGTAAATGGCAAATCCGCCTACGGCCATGATGATAAGGCCGGTACCGGCTGAATCGGATTTAAACACATTTTTTATGTACTCGAAGATGTCAAAGAACCAGAAGCCTGTCTGATCCTCCAGAGCCAGGATCTCTCCTGTATGGAATAAAGATGCCAGAATCATCAGGAAAATACCGCCTGCAAAAAGCACGGTCTGCGGCTTGAATTTTTTTAAGATGAAGTATCCTACTACCAACGTCACTGCAAGCGCTGTTAGAATGCTAAACATGATTTCTCCTCCATTCGTATTTAAGGATAAATTAAAGACGTCTTTTTATATTGCTGATTATATGTCTATTGTTAACCTCAGTCAATACATAATTAATTTTTCATCATTTTGCAAAAATATTTTGTCCTTAATTTAGTAATAAATAACAAAAGAATTTCTCTTTTTTGATGAAACGCCCTTGCAGTTAAGTCCCTCCCCGGTGTGTGGTTGCCTTCCCCATTCTTTTTTGATATACTTGATTATCAGAAAAATACAAGCATCGACCGAAAGGAAATTTGAATGAAAATCGCAGTTCTTTCTACTGAATATTTAAAGGATTATTTGACAGAGGCTGTTGAAAAACTAGATCTCGGATGTGAGATTGAGATTTTTATTTACTATAATTATGTTCATATTGTAGATTTATACAGGCAGCTGGAGGACAGATTCGACGGCTTTATCACCACCGGTCCCGTCCCCATGCAGACAGTAAAAAAGAGCGTTCCCAACTGCCGCCCCATCAGCTTTTTTCTGTGTTCTGAAAGCAATTACTACAAAACCTTTTTCGAGGTCATCTACAAATATCAGGACTGGAACTTTGAATACGGATATTTTGACTTCTGCGACTACCTGTGCCCTGATCAGGAGTCCTCTCTCATCGAGCACCTGAAAAACGGCACCTTCGGCAGCTGGCTGGACAGAAACAACCGCTATATGACCAACATGACCGTTGAAAAGATGCAGGAGTCCACCCAGAGAAAGCTGGAAAAGCATATCAGGCTCTGGAAGGAGGGAAAGATTAAGTACTCCCTCTCCCGAATGAGTCCCATTATGCCTCAGATTCTCGAGGCAGGTGTGGACTGTCACTATATTTCTTTCAGCTATGACGACATCGTCCTCTGTTTCCGCCAGCTGATTCAGGAAATTCTCATGGGCGAGCTGAAGGACAGCCAGACGGCATCCATTGAAATTCTTTTCTCCGGCGCCGGGAAGCAGTCTGCAGATTCAAAGCAGCGCGATGTGCTGGAACGGCTTTTAAAAGCCTTCAACAAAAGGTATATGTGCGACTTTATCATCCATGAGACAAAAAACGGCTTCCGTATTTCCACCAGCCACAAGACGGTAGAAACCATCACCGACGGCTTTACGGCCTGCCATCTGAGAGAATACCTGGAAAAAAACGGAAACCTTTCCCTGGCCATAGGCTACGGGCTCGGGCGGGTCATCAGCCAGGCCCAGGCGAATGCCATCGACGCTGCGAGAGAGTCACAGATCAACGGAAACAAGACCAGCTATCTGTTCGGCGAGGATCGGGAGCAGATCGGGCTCTTCGGCTCCGGAAATGATTTTTCCATCCAGGGCTCTGTCACCCCCTACATAAGGGAGCTGTCAGACCGGACCGGCCTTTCCACGCTGACTATCCAGAAACTGATCAGCGCCTTCCGCATAACCGGTACAGAGGAGGTAACCACGCCGGAGCTGGCAAGGATCCTCCACATTACCATCAGAAGTGTAAACCGGCTGATTTCCGTTCTCGTCAAATATAACCTGGCTGAGCCTCTCTATTCCCGCCAGACCAATACCAAGGGACGTCCAAGCAAAGTATACCGCATACGGATCCAGATCGATTAAAAACAGCGGGGGGAGGAAGCTGCCATAGACTGCGGCTCCCCCTCCCCGCTGTTTTTAATCCTTTAACCTTTTTCCTTTTCCTATTTCAGTTCTCCCACAGCCGGATTCATGCCTATGGACAGATTCTCACCCAGGGAGTAGAGTGTGATAAATGTGTTATCCTTCTTCCATTTCCAGTTCTGGCTGCCGGCTTCTGATGACTTGCCGTCAAATTCCGGCTCCTGTCCCACGAACTCTGTCAGATTTTCCACCCATTTTTCTGTCATGGTCTGATGATCCTCTTCACCGCCATGGAACTTGACAGACAGGGATGTGATCTTCTTGTTCTCGTCACAGGTTGTGTACAGGGAGGCCTCATCCTCTCCCAGGGTAATCTGGTAGATACGGCCGATATAAAAGCTCCTGTCCTCCGTCCAGTTCTCTGTGCCGCCTCCGAACAGATCCTTCGTCTCCTCATCATCCGTGCCGAGGATTTCCACAAGCTCTTCCAGCTGGACTGCCTGACCGGCTTCCTCAGCCTGGGCCTTGTCTGTTTCCGTACGGGCTTCTGATCCGGCAGCCCCTGTCTCCGGGACTGTCTCGGTCTGAGCTTCTGAAGACACGGAGGCCGCTGACTCTGCCTGAGTCCCTGCAGATTCCGCTCCTGCCGGCTCTGCACTGCATCCTGCTAACAGCGCAGCAGTCAGAACCATCGCCGGAAGGACTGCTCTTCTCTTTCTCATGGCCTCCTCCTAGTAGTTGATTCCGCTCACTGCCAGAGCTCCGTCTCTCACGCCAAAGTTAATATTTGCCTTGCCTCCGTCTGAGATAGAAAATCCTGCCATGCTGGGCTGCATATTCTCTGTATCTGCATCTGCCACAGAGGCTACGAGCTCGTCGGTAAACACTGCGTCAGCACCCAGAGCCAGGAAGTCCTCCTTCGTTTCCACAGCTCCCACATCAGGAAGGCCTACGTAAACCGGGAACGCTGTAAGCTCTGCTAAAGCGTCCAGATCCTTTGCTGCCACTGCCTCCTTGATCTGAGCTGCAAACTCGGCTGCCGCTGCGCTGTCAACGGCAAAGTTATCCTCATATCCGCCGGCGCTGCCGTTTTCAGCCTGAGCCTCTGCCTGGGGCTTTTCAGCTGTCTCAGTGTTTTCGCTCTTAGTCTCCTCCCCAGCTGCCTCTGTTTTCGCCTCTGTCTCTTCCATGCTCTCTGCTGTCTCTGCAGGCTGAAGCTCCTCCATCTTTGCTGTCTCCTGTGCAGCAGTTGTCTCAGCAGGCTCTGTCTTTCCTGCACATCCTGTAATGGCAAGACCTGTTACCGCGATCCCCATAATCACTGCTGCTGCCGTAAATTTCGATTTTCTCATTTTTTCATCCTCCAATTTCAAATTCTATCTCACCGGATGAACCGGGTGCGATCTCATATTTTTCGAAGACAATTACAGGATTTCCATTTTCATTGATATAGAATTTCGCATTTTCTGAAATACCTGTGAATCCGCCTTCCTCTGCCGACCAGAATACCTCTCCGGCTTCCTGTCTGCTGCTTATCTGCTGCCCTATGCTCTCATCTGCGATTCTGATATAATCGCTTCCCAGCAGATCCTCAAGAGTTACCATCTTTCCTGTATTGACATCAATATTGTAATACCTTTCCTCGCTGTAGGCGGTCGTCCAGCTCTCTGTTCCTCTTACGATGAAGGAGAGATACTGGTCTGTCTGAGATTTAATCTCATAGCCCACCTGAATCTGTATGTTGTGAGCTTTCCACTCTTCCTCCGTTCCTCCTGTATCCAGGAACGCCTTTCTGTATTCCTCGGCACGGGATACAGCCTCGTCTGCATACTGTCTGCAAAGATTGTAGATCTCCTGGTTCACTTCATCAACCTTAATTCCCGTATCTGTCTGAATCATATCTAATGTAGGAACTTCCACGGAAATTCCAATTCCATCTTTTTCAGACTCATAAGTCCGGAACGTCAGCACCCTCGCCAGTGTCCCGATGACAGGAAGCTGTGCCGCCTCCTCAGCGAAAGCTGTGCTTGTGTTAAGCGCCGCTGTAAATACGACGCAGACGGCGGCTGCAGCAGCGGCTGCTTTTCTGAGCCCGCTTCTTCTCCTGAGCCTCAGAACCTTCTTCTCCTGAGCCAGGCGCTGCTCTGATTTTTCAATTTCCTTCTGAATTCTGGCATTCAGCTCTTTCGGAATCGGTATATTGTCATATTCTGACTTCATATTTTCTAATCTTCCCATCAGCTCACCTCCTGAATATTTTCCCGGAGAAGCTTAAGTCCCCGGTATAGCTTTGTTTTCACTGTGTTCAGATTCAGGCCTGTAATCTCTGAAATTTCATTTAATGACAGCTCCTCAAAAAACCTCAGCCTGATAATTGTCTGTATATCTTCTTCCAGTCTGTCCAGCTCCTCTTTGATATCATCCTGCTGTTCATAACCTTTTTCATAGTAGGCCTCCTCTTTCTGAGGATTATCGTCTGACAGGAGTTCCTTTTTTCTCTGCTTTATCGCTGCCAGACTTTCATTTATCAATATCCGGTAAAACCAGGTTTTCACTGCATCGGCATTTCTTATGTTTTTGTAGGACTCGAGAGCCTTGCAGACCGCATTCTGAACAATGTCCAGAGCATCCTCCTGGTTTCTGGCGTAGCTGTATGCCACCCGGTAAAATTTATTCTGATTTTCTACAATATAGCTGACCAGCAGCTCATACAGCGTCTGTTTCATGGGTACCCCTCTGCCTCAAATGTTATCAGTAATTATCTGTTTCTATTTATATAGATAAGTTTACCCCTCCAAAAGTTTCAGATGAGACGTTTTTTTATTTTTTTCTTCTGTTTCACAGCTCATATCAGGGGAAGCGCTGCCTTCCGGGAGACAGAAGCTGCCTTCCGGTAAAAAACAGAGATTTTAACAGACAGAAAACGGGGGCAGCTCCCTGCTTTTCTCGCAGAGAGCTGCCCCCGTTTTCTGTCTGTCTTTGCCGCCCAGACGGCTGCTTATTTTACTGCTCCTTGATCTCGCTGTGGAACTCCTGTAAGGACTTTACACCCAGATGTCCGTTCTTCTTGATAGTCTTCAGAGCCTGAACGGTAGCCTTTGCTGCAGCCATGTTGGTAAAGTAAGGAATCTTGCCCTTTACGGCTGCCTTTCTGATATAGCTGTCATCGCCAAGTCCCTTCTTATCGAGAGGAGTGTTGATGATAATATTTACAGACTTGTTTGTGATCTTGTCCAGTACGTTCGGACGTCCCTCGTCGATCTTGGCCACCTTCTCTGCCGGAAGGCCTGCTGCCTTCATGATATCGTAGGTTCTGCCTGTTCCCATGAGCTTGAAGCCGCACTCATAGAAGCCCTTGGCAACCTCGATTAACTCTGGCTTGTCCATATCGTTGACACTTAAAAGGACAGTACCCTCACTTGGAAGTCTTGTCTGTGTGGCCTCCTGTGCCTTGTAGATGGCCTCTCCCACGTTCGGTGACATGCCAAGAACCTCTCCCGTGGAGCGCATCTCCGGTCCTAATACCGGGTCAACCTCAGGGAACATCTTGAACGGGAATACAGGCATCTTCACGCCGTAGTGAGGAATCTTCTTCTCCTTTAACTCCGGCACCGGAGACGGACGTCCTGTCAGGTGGGATGTCATGATGTCTGTTGCCAGCTTCACCATCTTGATGTTGCATACCTTGGATACCAGCGGCACGGTTCTGGACGCTCTCGGGTTAGCCTCAAGCACATAAACCTCGCCGTCCTCGATGGCGTACTGCATATTCATAAGTCCCACTACGTGCATTTCCTTTGCGATCCTGCTTGTGTAGTCCTTGATTGTCTCCACCTGATCCATGGTCAGATTTCTGGACGGAAGGATACATGCAGAGTCACCGGAGTGGATTCCTGCAAGCTCGATGTGCTCCATAACGGCCGGAACGAACACATTCTCTCCGTCGCTGATGGCGTCTGCCTCACACTCTGTGGCGTGGTGCAGGAAGCGGTCAATCAGGATTGGACGGTCCGGAGTCACGCCTACAGCCTGCTGCATGTAGAATGACATGGCCTCGTCGTCGTGTACGACCTCCATTCCCCGGCCGCCTAATACGTAGGAAGGACGAACCATTACCGGATAGCCGATCTTGTTGGCAATCTCCAGGGCCTCCTCCACATTGACAGCCATTCCTGACTCCGGCATCGGAATATTTAACTTATCCATCATAGCGCGGAACAGATCTCTGTCCTCAGCCATGTCGATGGTCTCCGGTGTGGTTCCCAGGATGTTTACGCCGTACTTCTTCAGATCAGCTGCCAGGTTAAGCGGTGTCTGGCCTCCGAACTGAGCGATAACGCCAAGGGGCTTCTCCTTATGGTAGATGCTTAACACATCCTCCAGTGTAAGCGGCTCGAAGTACAGCTTGTCAGAGGTATCGTAGTCTGTGGAAACAGTCTCCGGATTGCAGTTTACGATAATTGTCTCAAATCCCAGCTCCTTGAGGGCTAATGCAGCGTGTACGCAGCAGTAGTCGAACTCGATACCCTGTCCGATACGGTTCGGACCGCCGCCGAGAATCATGATCTTCTTGTTGTCGCTGCAGGGGCTCTGATCCTTAATGTGGTAGCTGGAGTAGTAGTATGCAGAATCCTCTGTTGCGCTTACATGAACGCCCTCCCAGCCTTCCTCGATTCCGGCCTCTGTCCTGGCGTTTCTGATCTCCTCCTCGGAAACCTCCAGAAGCTCGCTTAAATACTTGTCTGCGAAACCGTCTAACTTGGCCTGGCGAAGCACCTCAACCGGAGGAACCTGTCCCTTGTACTTGAGGATTGCCTCCTCCTCCTCCACAAGCTCCTTCATCTGAGCGATAAAGTAGCTCTTGATCTGTGTCAGATCGTGAAGCTCCTCCACTGTGGCTCCCTTCCTTAAAGCCTCATACATGATGAACTGGCGCTCGCTGGAAATCGTGTGGAGCATGGAGAGCAGCTCCTTCTTCGTTTTCTTCTGGAAGCCTGCATGGCCTAAGCCGTAGCGTCCTCTCTCGAGGCTTCGGATTGCCTTCTGAAGGGCCTCCTTGTAGGTCTTTCCGATACTCATAACCTCGCCTACGGCCTTCATCTGAGTACCTAATTTATCCTGTGAGCCTTTGAATTTCTCAAATGCCCAGCGCGCAAACTTGATGACAATATAATCGCCGGACGGAACGTACTTGTCGAGGGTTCCGTACTTTCCGCATGGAATCTCATCCAGCGTCATGCCTGTAGCTAACATGGCAGATACGAGAGCGATAGGGAAGCCGGTTGCCTTGGATGCAAGAGCGGAGGAACGGGATGTTCTCGGGTTGATCTCGATGACAATGTCACGATCTGTCTTCGGATCATGAGCCCACTGTACGTTTGTTCCGCCGATAACCTGAATCGCCTCTACAATCTTGTAGGACTTCTCCTGCAGGCGCTTCTGAACTTCCTCAGAGATGGTGAGCATCGGTGCGGAGCAGAAGGAATCACCTGTGTGAACGCCTACCGGGTCGATGTTCTCGATGAAGCACACGGTAATCATGTTGTTCTTGGAATCGCGGACAACCTCCAGCTCCAGCTCTTCCCAGCCGAGGATAGACTCCTCAACCAGAACCTGGCCGACCATACTTGCCTGAAGACCTCTGGCGCAGACAGTTTTTAATTCCTCCACGTTATACACAAGGCCGCCGCCCTCGCCGCCCATGGTGTAGGCCGGACGGAGAACTACCGGGTAGCCTAACTTGTCAGCGATAGCCAGAGCCTCCTCCACAGAGTAGGCAACCTCGCTTCTGGCCATCTCGATTCCAAGACTTGCCATGGTCTCCTTGAATTCCTCTCTGTCCTCGCCGCGCTCGATGGCATCTACCTGAACGCCGATTACCTGTACATTGTATTTGTCAAGAACGCCTGCTGCTGCCAGCTCAGAACACAGGTTCAGTCCGGACTGTCCGCCCAGGTTCGGGAGCAGCGCGTCTGGACGCTCCTTTTCAATAATCTGTGTCAGACGGTCTACATTCAGAGGCTCGATATAGGTAACATCAGCAGTTTCCGGATCTGTCATGATAGTAGCCGGGTTGGAGTTTACCAGCACAATCTCATAGCCGAGCTTTCTAAGAGCTTTACATGCCTGAGTTCCAGAATAGTCGAACTCACATGCCTGTCCGATAATGATTGGACCGGAGCCAATAATCATTACTTTGTGAATGTCATTTCTTCTCATGTTTTTTCCCTCTCATTGTCACCAGTTTACGTTTACTTCTTCTTGCCTACCGGGCTTTCCGGCTGCCGCAGGACGGCTGTAACTCCCTTTAGCCGCCGCAGCTCCTGGATTCAGGCCCTAGTAAACCATTATCAGCATTATAATAAAAAATGCGGGCGATGTAAATAAAAAATTTGCGTTTTGATGTAGAATTTTGTCTTACATTTTTTCAGATTTTGTGCTATACTGACAAGGATATAGTGGGGTATTATTTTCGGCAGACAGCTTTTAAGGGGGGATACTCATGAAACAGCCAAAGGTACTGGTTATCGACGGCCAGGGCGGCCGCATGGGAAGAGGGATTGTGGAACAGTTAAAGAAGCGCTTCCCCTCCCTTCCTCTGACCGCCATCGGGACAAACAGCATTGCCACCGCTGCCATGTTAAAGGCCGGAGCCGACCAGGGGGCTACCGGTGAAAATCCCGTTGTGGTAAACAGCAGAAACGCAGATCTGATTATCGGGCCAATCGGCATTGTCATCGCAGACTCCCTCCTCGGCGAGGTGACAGAGACCATGGCGGCAGCCGTGGGCAAAAGCCCGGCCTGCAAAATCTTCATCCCGGTAAGCCACCGGTGCAGCCATACCATAGTCGGCTGCGAAGAGCTTCCCCTCTCCGAATACATCCGCCTGGTCTGTGAACAGGTAGAAGAAATCCTGAGGGAGCGGGAGGAGAACCTCCCCCTCTGACCAAGCTGGCCGGATTCAGTTATCACATAATATTATTACATAATAAAATAAGCGGACAGTTTTCTTCTCCACCGTGAGAAAATAGCTGTCCGCTTTATTGCATCAGCATCCGTCCCTTATTTTGTCCGGCTGATGCCAAAATATACAGTTTTACAGTTTTCAGAAAGGAGCCCCTCCGATGAATATGCATAAGCCTGCGGGAAATTCCCGCAAAATCAGAAGAATATCCGACTGCCCTGAGCTGATCCATGAGGCCGCCGGCTGGTTTCACTCGAAATGGGGTGTTCCGGCCGAGGAATATATCAAAAGCATGAAAGAAAGCCTGGACCTGTCGTCCCCCATTCCCCAGTGGTACGTCATCACGGAGGAGGACAGCATCATTGCCGGCGCCGGCATCATAGAGAATGATTTCCACAGCCGAAAAGACCTGTCGCCAAACCTCTGTGCCTTGTACGTGGAGGAACCCTTCCGATGCCAGGGAATCGCCGGCCTCCTTCTCTCCTTTATCTGCCATGACATGCTCCAGAAAGGCATTGATACCCTGTATCTCGTCACAGACCACACCTCATTTTACGAGCGCTATGGCTGGCAGTTTCTGTGCACCGTACAGACCGAAGAGCCAGACGCCTTCCCTGTTCCCATCCGAATGTACACCCGCAAAACATCTCTGCAGAGGCCCCTTCTCTCCCAGGAAACGCAAATATAAGCTTCTCAGCTCCTTCTCTCCCAGGAAACGCGAGTCTAAGCCCTCAGCCACTTCTCTCCCAGGGAACGGGTGTAAGTTTCCGGTGACTTCGCTGGAACCGGAAACTTACACCCGTTCCCGCTCCTCCCGCTCCTCATGCCACCTTCTCCCCTCTTCCTTATCGCTCAGAACCTGTCTCTTCAGCTCCTCCACTGATTCAAACTTCCGCTCCGGCCGCAGGAAGGACAGCAGCTTCACTTCGATATTCTTCCCGTAGATATCCTTTTTCCAGTCATAGATATACGTTTCAACCCCCGCCGGGTGCTCCCCTTTGATCGTGGGCTTTCTTCCGATATTCGTGATTCCCGGGTAGACCTTTCCGTCTATCACCACCTCCGAGTAGTAGACGCCGAACGCCGGAAGGTGTTTCTGGGACGGCGGAAGAAGATTGACCGTGGGAAATCCCATACCGGTGCCGAGGTGCTTTCCATGCACCACCCGTCCCTGCACGCTGTAAGTATAGCCCAGAAGCTCATTGGCCTTCTCAATCTGCCCGGCTGCCAGCTCCTCTCTGATATAGGTGCTGCTGATCTCCCGGCTGCCGTCCATGGCCTTCTCCACAACAACCAGCTCATATCCCAGCTCTCTGGCATGGGCTCTTAAAAATTCCACATCTCCGCTTCTCCTGCATCCAAAGTGAAAATCTGTTCCGGCCACTATAGCCTTCGCATTCATCTGCTCTACCAGAACCTTTCTTACAAAGTCCTCCGGAGTCATGGATGCCACCTGGTCATTAAAGGGGTATTCCACCAGATAATCCACGCCTGCCGCCCTCAGATTTTCGCATCGCTCCTCATTGGTGGTGATCATAGTCTGGAGTTTTCTGCGAATCAGGGTACCCGGCGCCGTCTCAAAGGTAAATACCGCTGTCCTGTATCCCTTCCCGCGGAACCTGAACAGCTCTTCGAGGAGCTTTTTATGGCCCCGGTGAAGGCCGTCAAATTTTCCCAGTGTCACCGCCGTCGGCTCCCCGATCTGAAATTCTCTGGTTCCTCTGATGTACTCCATGTCTATTCTCCTCCCAGAAAAATCTTTTTTGGCTTCCACCGCTTCTCACGGGCCCGGTACTCATAAACGCCGATAAAGCGGCGCCTGCTGTCATAGACGCGGCAGAGACTGCCGTCCTCTGCGCCTGAGACTGCCGAACCCCTTCCCGCCTGGTTCTCTGCAAAGAAGTTTCCGTTGGCCAGAAGACGGTCAAGAGTCCCGCTCTCAGAGACAATCTCGGGAAGCCCGGAAAACATCTGATCCACCGGGATAACCGCGTCCTCTATCCTGCCTTCCCTTACAAGAGCCTCAACTTCAGAGAGCTTCAGGCTGTCCTTCAGAAGGAACCGATCCACCTGAGTTCTCAGAAGGTACTCCATGCAGCCGCCGCAGCCCAGTTTTTCCCCTATATCATGGCAGAGGGTTCGGATATAGGTTCCCTTGGAACAGTGAACCGTCATGGTCACTCTCGGAAGCTCGATCCGGTCAACAGTCAGGCTGAAAATCTCCACCGGGCGCGCCTTTCGCTCAATCTCCTTTCCCTCCCTGGCAAGCTCATAGAGCTTTTTGCCGTTTACCTTGAGGGCAGAATACATGGGCGGGATCTGGCTGTAGGGTCCCACAAACCCTTCCGCAATGTTTCTGATTTTCTCCTCGTTCAGCGTCTCAGCCATCCCGCGGTTTTCATTCAGGATGGTTCCTGTGGTATCCTGGGTATCCGTGACAGCGCCCAGAAGCATCACCGTCTGGTATGTTTTGCTCCGGTCCGTCAGCATGTCGCACAGTCTGGTTCCCCGTCCCAGGCAGACCGGGAGAACTCCCTCCGCCGCCGGGTCCAGAGTCCCTGTGTGGCCGATTTTTTTCTGCTTTAAAATTCCCCTGAGCTTTGCCACCACGTCGTGGGAGGTGTAGCCCTGCTCCTTGTAAATATTTATCACTCCATGGTACATCAGTGCTCTGCCTCCCACGCCAGAATCTGCTGCTCGATATGGGGCGCCAGATTGTTCAGCACATCGTGGATGCTGCCTGACATGGTGCAGCCTGCCGCACGCACATGACCGCCTCCCCCGAAGTAGGCGGCGATTCTGCTGACATCCACATAGCGGCAGGAGCGCAGGCTTACCTTGAACTCACTGACGCCTGTCTCGTACATGAAAATGGCAACCTCCACGCCCTCTGTCAGCCTGAGCTGGTCAATAATCCCATCCAGATCCTTGTTTGTGACGCCGTAGAAGTCCATCTCCTTCCTTTTGACTGCGCTGAACACACATTTTCCATCCATAAACAGAATGCTCTCCAGAAGGGCGCGCCCTAAAATCTGGTTCTGGACATACGTTTTTCTGTAAAAGCTGCCGTCTATGATCTCCGTGCAGTCGATCCCCTTATCCATCAGCTTTCCCGCAATTTCCATGGTCTTTCCCGAAGTACAGCTGTACTTAAATACGCCTGTATCGTGGACAATTCCCGTGTAGAGGCATTCCGCCGCAGCCAGATCGATCTTCTCCTCATCCAACAGGGTATAAACCACCTCGCTGGCAGAGCTGGCCTCAGGGCAGATGATATTTTCTTCTGCAAATCCCCTGTTTGTTACATGGTGATCGATGCAGATGGTTGACCCGGCGCTCTCAAAGTAGGGGAGAAACACGCCCAGCCGCTCCCTGTCGCTGCTGTCTGTGGTGATACACAGATCATAGCTTTTTCCCTCTTCATACTCGCAGAGAATCTTATCAAATCCCTTCAGATAGGAAAACTTGGCAGACGGATGATCCAGATAAATGTCAACGGACAGCCCGGGATACTGTGCAGTCAGATAATTGTAAAGCCCCAGAGCTGAGCCGACACAGTCGCCGTCCGGATTCAGATGCCCCAGTATAACAGCTGTTTTTGCTGCGCTCAGCGCATGTTCTAATAACTGATTCATAGTTTTTCATCTCCTGATAAGCTGAAAGGACGGCGTTCCTGCCGCCCTTTCTGTGTATAGGCTTCAAATCCTGTCAAGCAGCCTGAGACTGCTGTCTGTGTGAAACGGCACTGCCGGCCCTACAGCTCATCCTCATCTGCTTCCGGTTCGTCTGTATCCAGATCCTTCGTCACCTCATTGATCAGGTGTGTCATATTGACGCCGTATTCGATGGACTGATCCAGCACAAAGGTAATCTCAGGCGTGTTCCTCAGATTGATCCTGGATGCAAGCTGTCTGCGCACAAAGCCCTCGGCACTTTTTAAGCCCTTTATGGTCTCCTTACCGGCTTCCTCACTTCCGAGAACGCTGATATACGCCTTGCAGTATTTTAAATCCGGCGTCACCTCCACAGCCACCACGGTGGTCATGGGGTGAATCCTCGGATCCTTGATCTCACGGCTGATGATCTCGCTTAACTCTCTCTGAACCTCACTGTTAATTCTTGTATTCTTAATGCTGTTTTTTCGCATATTTCCTCGCTTTCCAGTCTGCTGCACGTCCGGCGGCATCCCGCGCCTGTTAGCGCGGAACCTCCACCATCGCATATGCCTCAATCATATCGTCTTCCTGGAGATCGTTGAATTTCTCAAATACAAGACCGCACTCGTAGCCTGCTGCAACCTCCTTCACATCATCCTTAAACCGCTTTAAGGATGCCAGGTTGCCGTCGAAAATCTGCTCGCCGTCGCGGGTGATTCTCGCCTTGCAGCCTCTCTGGAACTTTCCGTCCAGCACATAGGAACCGGCAATGGTTCCCACGCCGGAGGCCTTGAAGGTCTGGCGCACAACTGCATGGCCAATTACCTGCTCCTCGAAGATCGGGTCAAGCATACCCTTCATGGCTGCCTCCACATCCTCGATTGCCTGGTAGATGACGCGGTACAGTCTCACATCAACCTTCTCCCGCTCTGCGATGGACTTGGCTGTCGCATCAGGACGCACGTTGAAACCGATGATAATCGCGTTGGATGCTGCCGCCAGGTTTACGTCGGACTCGTTGATTGCGCCTACGCCGCCGTGGATCACCTTTACCATAACCTCCTCGTTGGAGAGCTTGGTAAGGCTCTGCTTTACAGCCTCCACGGAGCCCTGCACATCTGCCTTCACGATAATCGGAAGCTCCTTCACATTTCCGGCCTTGATCTGTGAGAACAGATCATCCAGTGATAATTTTGCCTTTGTATCTTCAATTAACTTGTTCTTGCCCTCAGAGATGAAGGTCTCTGCGAAGTTTCTCGCCTCCTTCTCATTCTCTGTAGCCACAAATACCTCTCCGGCGTTGGGGACGTCATTTAATCCCAGAATCTCTACCGGTGTGGACGGTCCTGCCTCTTTTACACGGCGGCCCTTGTCGTCCATCATGGCACGGACCTTTCCGTAGCAGGAACCGCAGGCAACGGGATCGCCTACATGGAGGGTTCCCTTCTGTACCAGGACAGTGGCAACCGGTCCTTTGCCCTTGTCAAGCTCTGCCTCGATGATAAGTCCTCTTGCACGGCGGTTCGGGTTTGCCTTCAGCTCCTTCACCTCAGCAGTTAAGAGGATCATCTCCAGAAGCTCCTCGATTCCCTCCTTGGTGTGAGCGGACACCGGCACGAACACTGTGCTTCCGCCCCAGTCCTCGGCAACCAGCTCATACTCGATTAATTCCTGCTTTACCTTTTCCACATTGGCGCTTGGCTTATCAATCTTGTTGACTGCCACAATGATCTCAACGCCTGCCGCCTTGGCGTGGTTGATGGCCTCGATGGTCTGGGGCATCACGCCGTCGTCTGCAGCTACCACAAGAATGGCGATATCTGTGGACTTGGCGCCGCGCATACGCATGGCTGTGAACGCCTCATGTCCCGGTGTATCCAGGAAGGTGATCTTCTGGCCGTTCTTCTCAACCACATAGGCACCGATATGCTGGGTGATTCCTCCGGCCTCCTTTGCCGTCACATTCGTCTGGCGGATGGCATCGAGAAGGGAGGTCTTTCCGTGGTCAACGTGTCCCATAACACATACAACCGGCGGACGCTCCACCATATCCTTCTCGTCCTCCTCATCCTCTCTGAGGAGCTCCTCGATCACATCGACCTTTTCCTCCTTCTCGCAGAGGATGTCAAATTCCATGGCGATCTCTTCAGCCTTGTCGTAATCAACCTCCTGGTTGATGGTGACAACGGTTCCCTGAAGGAACAGCTTCTTTACAATCACGGACGGCTGCATCTTCATCTTCTCAGCCAGCTCCTTGATGGTGATAACCTCCGGCAGAATAATGGTCTTTACTTCCTCTGTCTTAGGCTCTTCCTTCTTCTGAGGCATGATGAAGGCTCCCTTTCCTGGCTTTCCTCCTCTGCCCGGCTTTGTGCGAAGCTCCTCCTCGCGGTCAGGCCTGCTGTACTTGTCGTTCTTGTAATCGTTCTTATAGTTGTTCTTGCTCTGCTTTGTATTCTGCTGCTTCTGAACAACCGGTCCGTCAAAGGATGGCTTCGGGATGCTTAAGCCGCCTCTGTCGCCTCCGCGGCCTCTCTGACCGTCACGGTTAAAGCCTCCGCGGCCTCCGTCACGGCTTCCCTGACCATCACGGTTAAAGCCTCTTCCTCCGTCGCGGCCTCCCTGACCGTCACGGTTAAAGCCCCTTCCTCCGTCGCGGCTTCCCTGATTATCACGGTTGAAGCCTCTTCCTCCGTCACGGTTTCCCTGACCGTCGCGGCTTCCCTGATTATCACGGTTAAAGCTTCTTCCTCCGTCGCGGCCTCCCTGACCGTCACGGTTAAAGCCTCTTCCTCCGTCGCGGCCTCCCTGGCCGTCACGGTTAAAGCCTCTTCCTCCGTCGCGGCTTCCCTGGCCGTCTCTGTTAAAGCTTCTTCCTCCGTCGCGGCTTCCCTGGCCGTCACGGTTAAAGCTTCTTCCTCCGTCGCGGCCTCCCTGGCCGTCACGGTTAAAGCCTCTTCCTCCGTCGCGG
>OGGQ01000607.1_pt1 | contig 51794 bp, 48 predicted proteins | sample 1571191 | NCBI WGS metagenome assembly OGGQ01 (sample SAMEA2582061, study PRJEB24529) | metagenome | biome: Human gut stool | place: China | collected 2011
GTCGCTTCAGCGACATCATTCCATTCCGCCACAGTGCGTTCCTGCCCGGAGGGCTTTTAATTACATAGGAGAGTTCGGAGAACTTTCCTATGTAATTAAAAAGGGCTGCAGCAAATATGAATACACTCATATTTTACCGCAGCCCGTACACGAAACTATCAGGCTTCTTTTTTAATGCTGGCGCTGTACCCGCAATTTTCATTGGAGCAGGTCACTTTGTTGCCTCTCTCCACCATATAGCTTCCGCAGTTGGGGCATTTTTCTGCGGACGGCTTCTGCCAGGACATGAAGTCGCATTCCGGATTGTTGGCGCAGCCGTAGTAGCGCCTGCCCTTCTTGGTCTTCTTGATCAGCACATCCCCCCCGCATTTCGGGCAGGGAACATCGGTCTTTTCGAAGTATGGCTTTGTATTCTTGCAGTCAGGAAAGCCCGGGCAGGCCAGGAATTTACCGTGAGGGCCATATTTAAACACCATATTCCGGCCGCAGTTCTCGCAGATCACATCGGATACCTCGTCCGCGATCTTTACGCTTTCCAGATCCTTTTCCGCCTGTTTTACGGCTTCATCCAGGTCCGGATAGAAATTGCGCACTACCGTTTTCCACTGTACCAGCCCTTCCTCCACCATATCCAGCAGAGACTCCATATTGGCGGTAAATGTCACATCCACGATGCTGGGGAAGGATTTTTTCATCATATCGTTCACCACTTCGCCCAACTCGGTCACATACAGATTTTTATTTTCCTTAACCACATATCTTCTGGCCAGAATCGTGGTGATCGTCGGCGCATAGGTGCTGGGACGCCCGATCCCGTCCTCCTCCAGCGTCTTTACGAGCGCAGCCTCGGTAAAATGCGCGGGGGGCTGGGTAAAATGCTGTTTGCTTTCGTACTCGATCAAAGAGAGAACCGTATCCTTATCCAGACTGCGGACCAGAACATTATTTTCTTTTTTCTCTTCATCTTCTATATATACGGAAAGGAATCCTTCAAAGCTTAATTTGGAAGTGCTGGCGCCGAAAATATGCTTCTCTCCCGCATTTATTCTGACAGTCGTGGTCTCATATACAGCCGGCTGCATCCTGCTGGCCGTAAAGCGTCTCCAGATCAGCTGATATAAACGGAACTGATCCCGGCTCAAAGACTCCTTCAGAACCACCGGCGTCAGGCTGATATCCGTAGGACGGATCGCTTCATGGGCGTCCTGTATCTTCCCGCCGCTCTTTTTGGATTCTTCTCCGGAAGCCACATATTTCTCTCCGTACTGCTTGTGAATGTACTCTCTGGCGGCCTTATCCGCCTCTTCGGAGATGCGGACGGAATCCGTACGCAGGTAGGTGATCACACCGATGCTGCCCTGTCCCTTTACATCCACACCTTCATACAGCTGCTGTGCCAGCCGCATGGTTTTCTGCGTGGAGAAGTTCAGCTGTTTGGAAGCTTCCTGCTGCAGCGTGCTGGTGGTAAAGGGCAGGGGCGCCTTTTTGGTCCGCTCACCCTTCTTGATATCCTTTATTACAAACTTCGCGCCCTCAAGATCCTTGAGGATCACATCCAATTCCTCTTTACTGGCGATATCCCCCTGATATTTCACCTCCAGCGGCTTTTTCTCACCTTTCACATCCAGCAGCGCTTCCAGGGACCAATACTCCTCCGGCACAAAGGCGTTGATCTCCTCCTCCCTGTCACAGATCAGACGGAGAGCGGCGGACTGCACGCGCCCAGCGCTTAATCCGCGCTTCACCTTAGCCCAGAGCAGAGGGCTGATGCTGTAGCCCACCATCCGGTCCAGGATTCTTCTGGCCTGCTGAGCATCCACCAGGTTCATATTGATATCCCTCGGCTCTTTGAGGGAATTTTTCACCGCATTCTTAGTAATCTCGTTAAATGTGATTCTCTGGACTTTTTTATTCTCCAGCTTTAATGCGTAATACAAATGCCAGCTGATGGCCTCCCCCTCGCGGTCCGGGTCGGTCGCGAGATAAACTTTATCTGCTTTTTTTACTTTCTTGCGTAAATTGGCAAGGACATCTCCCTTTCCTCTGATTGTGATATACTTCGGTTCATAGTCATTGTCTATATCAACGCCCATCTGACTCTTGGGCAGATCTCTTACATGTCCGTTGGATGCTTCCACATCATAGTTGGCACCCAGAAATTTTTTGATTGTCTTCACCTTGGCCGGTGACTCCACGATTACTAAATACTTTGCCATTTTACTCTCCCTTAGCCTCGTAGTGCATAATAGTTCTTTACCGGCTGCGCTATGAGTCCGTCCAGTTCAAGCTTCAACAATACCGCAGCGGTTTCATGTATGGAAAGCCCGCATAGCTGCGAGATTTCCTCCAGATGTTTCGGTTGTAAATCCAGACCACTATACACCTTTTCCTCATTTATGGCAAGACCTATTTTTCCGGAAGCGCCGTTTTTGCCCGGTTCACTCCCTTCCAGATGAAAGAACTCCAGCACATCTTTCACATCTGTCAAAACCTCCGCGCCCTCCTTTATCAGGCGGTTGCAGCCCTGGCTTAAGGTATCCGATATCCTTCCCGGAAGCGCAAAAACCTGTTTTCCCTGTTCCAGGGCCTGATCCACCGTGATCAGAGAACCGCTGTGTTCTTTCGCTTCCACAACGATCACCGCGTCCGACAGTCCGCTGATTATGCGGTTTCTCATCGGGAAATGGGCTGCCAGAGGCTTGGTGCCCGGAGCAAACTCTGAAATCACGCCCCCCTTTACCTGCATTTTAAGATACATCTCCCAGTTTTGCAGCGGATAACAGATATCCACCCCACAGCCCAGCACCCCATAGGTGTCGCCGCCCGCGTCCAGAGCGCCTTTATGGCCGCAGCCGTCGATCCCATAGGCCAGTCCGCTCACAATCTGCACTCCCGCGCGGCTTAATTCCCTGGCAATCCTCTGGGCGGTCTCCCGGCCATAGTAGCTGCATTTTCTTGCTCCCACGATCGCGGCTGACGGGCGTCCGTCCTGCAAAATCCGCCCTTTTACAAACAGTGCAAACGGCCTGTCATAAAGCGGTTTCAGACGTTCGGGATACTCTTCGTCTTCCACCGTAATAAACCGTATGCCTTTTTCCTTCATACTATGATAACCTTCCAGGATTTTTTCTTTATTTTTCCTGCATTCCTCCCAGGCATCGATCTCTCTGCCCCGCAGTATCCCCAAATTTTCCAATTCCCTTCCTTCTATATTATATATGCCGGAAACGGTGCCGAAATATTCGCTCATGGCGCGGACCTTCACCGCGCCCACACCCGTTATATTGTTAAGCCAATAGTATGTTTCCGTTATTGTCATATTGCCCTCCCGCAATTTATTATCCCCAGAATTTCTGATCCACGCTGCGATAGCAGACGGCTTCACTCAAATGCCGCTCCAGGATTTTTTCTGATCCGTCCAGATCCGCTATGGTACGGGCCACCTTTACGATGCGGTGATATCCCCTGGCGCTTAGCTCCATCGTTTCAAACACCTTCTGCATCAATGCATTCTCCGCCTGATCCAGCCGGCAGTAGCGGTGCAGCTTTTTCCCTGTGATCTCTGAATTAAAGCGTATCGCATCTCCTTTAAAACGCTCTTCCTGTATCCGGCGCGCACGTTCCACCCGGGCGCGGATCTTGGCCGAAGTTTCATTCTGCCGGTTTGGAGCCTGCAGCTGCAATTCGCTGCACGGTATTTTAGGCGCCTCCATACAGATATCAATGCGGTCCAGCAAAGGACGGCTGATCCTCCCCAGATAGCGGTTAATCTCCCGTCTGCTGCACCGGCACAGATTCATATCCGGATAATAACCGCAGCTGCACGGATTCATTGCGGCAACCAGCATAAAATTCGACGGATAGGTATAGGAGCCGTGCACCCGCGCAATCGTGATGCAGCGGTCCTCCAGCGGCTGTCTTAAAATCTCCAGCGAATTCTTCTGAAACTCAGGCAGTTCATCCAAAAACAGCACTCCATGGGTTGCCAGTGTCACCTCTCCCGGCTTTGGCACCAGACCTCCGCCGGTGAGCGCGCTGGAGGAGACCGTGTGATGCGGGGAGCGAAACGGCCGTTTCAGTATAAGAGGACTGTCTTTGGGGAGCAGGCCGCAGATGCTGTATATCCTGGTTATCTCGATGCTTTCCTCCAGGGTGACGGAGGGAAGTATGGTGGGGATTCTCCGTGCGAGCATGGTCTTGCCGGAACCTGGCGGTCCGATTAAAAGCAGGTTGTGCATGCCGGCGGCCGCGACCTCTGCCGCGCGTTTGAGCGCAGCCTGTCCGTTGATCTCCGAAAAGTCCACATCATATCCGTCCTCATGTCCCAAAAGCAGCCCCTGCGTATCCACCGTCACCGGCTGTGCCTCCTTGGGATGCTGAAGATAGCCGATCATTTGGCCGATGCTTTCCGTTCCTACCACTTCGATCCCTTCCACCACGGCCCCTTCCGCCGCGTTCGCCTTTGGAACATAGCACCGCCTGACCCCCGCTTTCCTGGCCCCATCCACGATGGATAGCACGCCGTTTATAGGACGGACTGTGCCGTCCAGACTCAGTTCTCCTACGATCATGACATCGGCAAGGGATGACTGCGGCAGCACTCCCAATGAGCTGATGATGCCCACCGCAATGGGCAGATCGAACCCCGTCCCTTCTTTTCTCACATCAGCCGGTGATAAATTAACCGTAATCCTGCGCGCAGGAATCAGATAGCCCGAGTTTTTCAGGGCAGTCCGCACCCGTTCCCTAGCCTCCCTCACCTCCGCTGCCAAAACGCCCACCATCTCCACCTGAGGCAGGCCTGTGGAAATATCTACCTCCACATTAACCATCATCCCTTCCAGGCCATGGAGACAGGCACTCATCACTTTACTGAACAATAACAGGTTCTCCTTTCTTACTGACCTTCACCTGCCCAGTCCGCACCGGTTTAAGGCCGATCATGCAGCGGCGCCGTCATAAACGACAGAATAAAGCCACGCAGCTATATCCGCAGGGGATGTGAATGTCCTTAATTAATATTGCTGGTTGTTTGGAAAAATTGGCTGAAATGCCATGACAGAAAAAATTATGTGAATATTCCAATACTATTATTATAACCTTTTTTCGCAATCTGACAAGCGGTTTTTGATAGGGGAAGAGCGGGTGGAAGGGGAGTTAAGCCGGCATTTCCCTGCCCGCAAAACCCGCTCCCTCCATGATGCGGCAGCTGCTAAACAGCTCTCTGACCGCATCCTCATACTCCGTAAAACTGCGTGCTTTTCTGATCCTTTTTACATATTTGCGGCAGTCCTCAAACAGGTATGCCATATATGCCCACAGTTCTTTCATTTTAAACAGCACATTATTGGCTTCGGGTATCTCACTGCGATACCCCATATAAACATCCTGATGCATCCGGAACAAATGATCCGCATCGACAGACGGCCCTCCGAGCATTTCGCGGGCCAGCCCCGGATTGGCGATGAGGCCTCTGCCGAGCATCAGCCTGTCCACCGAAGGGAATTCCTGCACAAACTCGCGGTAATCCGACGATGTAAACAGATCGCCGTTATAGCAGACAGGGCTCTTGCAAAGCCGGACTGCATCCTTAAATATCTCAAGATTCGGTGTGTTCCGGTAAAAATCAGTCCGGACTCTGGGATGGATGATCAGCTCTGAAAGCGGAAACCGGTTATAGATCTCCATCAGATCATAAAATTCTTCCGGCCGCTCCACTCCGATTCTGGTCTTTAATGAAATTTTCAGATCCAGAGCCATGAAAACCTCATCCAGAAAATGCTGCAGTTCTTCCTTCTTTGCAAGGAACCCGGCCCCCTTATATTTTGCCGCCACAGTCCCGGAAGGGCAGCCCAGATTGAGATTGATTTCTTCATATCCAAGCTGCCTTAATTCTCTCGCCGCCCAAATAAAATCTTCGGCCCGGTTTGTCAGAAGCTGCGGGACGATATGCATGTCCCGGTTATGCTCAGGCAGCACATCCCGCCGCTCCCTTACGGTAAACCGATGATGCTGGCTGGGTGATAAAAAGGGAGTGAAGTATGTATCCACGCCTCCGAAATGCGTATGCTGCGCATTTCGGTAAATATATCTTGTAATGCCCTCCATGGGCGCCATATAGATCCTCATGGCCCCGCAGACTATGCCAGATGCTCTACAGCCGCCCGCTCAATGGCGAGTCCTTCGCTGTAGCGCTCCATAAATTTCTCAAAGCCCTGTACGTCTGCAGGATCCGGCTCTATACGGCTGCCCTTCTCACCTGCAAATACTTTATCCGCCAGATAGCGGTCCAGAGTCTCTCCGTCCTCTTTATGTACCAGATAGGAAGCCAGAAGCGCGATGCCCCAGGCGCCGCCCTCACCGGCTGTCTCCATCACAGATACCGGCACATTCATCGCGCCTGCCATGATCTGCTGTCCGACCTGGGGAGTCTTGAAGAGTCCCCCGTGGCCCAGCAGCGCGTCCACCTTCACATTTTCCTTCTTAACCAGGATATCCATGCCGGTTTTCAGCGCGCCAAGCGCCGTAAACAGATGCACTCTCATAAAATTGGCCAGATTGAATCTGCTGTCCGGCGTTCTCACAAACAACGGTCTGCCCTCTTCGAAATGAGTGATATGTTCTCCGGAATAATAGCCGTAAGACAAAAGGCCGCCGCAGTCCGGATCTCCTTCAAGAGCCTTGCGGTACAGGGTTTTAAACAGCTGGTTCATATCCACCTTTATGCCCATCTCACAGGCGAACTCCTTAAACAGGGCTACCCATGCGTTTAAATCCGATGTGCAGTTATTGCAGTGTACCATGGCGACCGGGCTGCCTGCCGGGGTGGTGACCAGATCGATCTCAGGATAGACTTTACCCAGTTTCTTTTCCAGAACTACCATGGCAAATACGCTGGTTCCTGCCGATACATTGCCGGTGCGCTCCGCCACACTGTTGGTGGCCACCATGCCGGTTCCCGCGTCACCTTCCGGCGGACACATAGGGATGCCCGCACGCAGACTGCCCGATACATCCAAAAGCCTTGCGCCCTCTTCCGTCAGATACCCGGCATTCTCTCCGGCTGTCAGCGCATGAGGGAGGATGTCCCGAAGTTTCCAAGGAAGCTTTTGATCCGCCACCAGTTCATCAAACCGGTCAATCATATGCTGGTCAAAATCTCTTTTTTCAAAATCCACCGGAAACATGCCGGCCACATCGCCGATGCCAAGCACCTTCCTGCCGGTGAGTTTCCAATGCACATACCCTTCCAGCGTAATCATATAGTCGATATCTTTTACATGATCTTCCTTATTCAGAATCGCCTGGTAGAGGTGGGCGATGCTCCAGCGCTGCGGGATATTGTACTGAAAATACTCCGTCAGCTTCTCCGAGGCCGGCCCGGTGACCGTATTTCTCCAGGTACGGAAAGGAACAAGCAGCTTTTCATCCTTATCGAATACCATGTAGCCGTGCATCATCGCGCTGAATCCGATGGCTGCCAATCCGGTGACCGGCACGCCGTACCGGTCCATGACCTCTGCCGCCATGTTCCGATAGCTGTCCTGTATGCCTTCCCAGATATCCTCCAGCGTATAGGTCCATATATGGTCCACATAACGGTTCTCCCAGTCGTGGCTGCCGGATGCGATGGGCGCATGATCTTCTCCGATCAGCACGGCTTTGATGCGCGTGGAGCCCAGCTCAATGCCCAGCACCGCCTTCCCCTGTTTTATGACTTCTCTGATTTCGTCCGTATTTGAATACATGAATATACCTCCTCGGATATAATATCTGGCGATATTATATCAAATATAAACCGGCTTTGCCAGCACTATTTGCACAGTAAGCCCGGGCGGACCGGAGTTTCGTCCCATACGTATTATAACAGCTGCTCCAGCTTATTTCTGGCCTCTTCCTCCGGGATCCGCAATGCGAGGGACAGTTCCGACGCCAGGCAGTCCGTAACCTTATCCAGAAACCACTTATCATTGATATTCAGCCCATGTCCTGCCTTATCCTTATTTTTTTTCGCCCCACATAGCCCAAGAAACATGCCCATCCATTTCGCGCAGTCGCAGGAATAGAGAATATCCGTGTATTCTTTCATGCGGATTCTGCTGTCTCTGTTATAGATCGATGCGCCGCTCCCACTGTGTCTAAGAAGCTCCTCCGCTTTCCCCTCCCGAAGGATGCTGCGCATATTTTTTCTGATATTTGTAGTTTTCACATACAGCGTTGTGGTGGATGCTCCACCGACAGGGCGCAGGTAATAGTACTTGTCAACACCTCCCACAAACTCCGGGATACCGATTTTTTTGATTTCACAGATTTCACTGTACCCATAAACCACCATGTCATTTACCTGAAACATAAACTCACCATACTTTCTCGACAGCCACAAGTTACGGAAAATAAAAGGCGCTGTTTCGATCACATAATGTTATCGAAATAGCACCTGTACTTATAGTATAGCACATTTTGAGCAGTTTCGCCAGCAATGCCGCAAAAAAAATGCTGTTACCGTGACGTGCGGACGCGGATGCGCGCCCTTCTTCTCCTCCGGCGCGGACGTCTAAGGCTGCGGGCCTCCTCGATTTCTTTGAGCAGCAGGTCATAATCCCGCTCAAACAACAGATCCGTCATCTGCCGCTTCAGCACTTCTTCCGGCACCTTTTCCACGATCATCTCCCTGACAAACAACTTGCTTTTCTGCTTATAGGCGGGCAGACCGTTCCATTCCTGCAGCCGGCTAAGTTCGGGGCGCCACAACAGCTCAATCTGTTTTTTTAAGGAGGCGCCGGGATTTAAGGCAGGGGTGCGGATACATTCCACCGTTTCGCCTTCCCCTTCATCAAATATGCAGAGCAGCCCCCAGTGATCGGGGACATGGGAAGCGGCATGTTTTCTGTGCGACTTCCCCACCACCAGATAATTGTAATCGCAAAGCCTGTCATAATCGGCTGTCTGTGTCTTAAGTCTGGTATAGGAATCCCCGTCGCTCTTGATCTCAAACCCCAGAACATTTCCGTCGATGATGCCGATCACATCCGCCCTGGAGCCGCCCGTGATCTTCTCTTCAAATATGCGGATCTTTCCATAATACTCATCCAGATAGTCAAACAGCGGTTCCCGCATATCCTTATCCAGCATCCTTCGTTCCGTTTCCTTTCTATAAATCCGCCAGCCCGTTTCTCTGAACCCGTTTACGGTACTCTCCGGGGCTCATGCCGATGGCTTTTTTGAACACCCTGCTGAAATACTTCTCATCCTCATAGCCCACAGCCTCCGCAACGGCGGCAATGCTCTTCTGTGTGTATTCCAGATATTCCTTCGCCTTTCTCACGCGGACGCCCCGCAGATACTCATTGAAGGGAACGCCCACTACCCTTCCGAAACAGATGCTGAAGTAGCTGCGGCTGATGTTCAGTCGCTGGGCCAGTTCCTCCGAAACAATGTGCTCCGTATAATGTTCATCCGCATACCGCTTTGCCCGCAGTATCGCAGCCTTTATATCCCCTGACAGCTGGGAATTCGAGGATAGACCCGCGCCTTCGGCGTAAAGGGCTCCAAGCCACTGCTCCACATCCTGCCAGCTGTGAAATTCCGGCGGCATCGTGATCTGTTTATCCGCCACCGCGCCGTAGTTCTGGTTCCAGGCATTTTCCAGCGCCAGCATGATATGGTACAGCCTGGCCACGGTCAGGTTGCTTTTCTTTAAATCAAAACGGATTTTCTCAAAAAGAGACTCTTCCTGAATCCACTTAAACGACAGCCAGCGCTTTTTCAGCGTCTGAAATTCTTCCTCGTTCACTGGCTCCTGCTGCCTAAGAAGCTCCTGGTATGGATAGCTGATGATCTCTCGGTTTCCTGTATAATCCCAGAAGAATTTCTCACGTTTATATTTCAGCAGGGCTTTTTCCAGCTGATGCTTTGAAAGCCCCTGTGTCCGGCTGACTGAAAGGAGCATGCAGCCGTCAAACCGCTCGGGGAACAGAAATTCATCCGACTCCTGATTCCAGTACCAGATGCCGGACGCCATCTCATGAAAACCAGGTTTCGTCCATATATCGTTCTTGCTTAAAAATACTTCCGCGCAGTCCTCATCCCCGCTCATTTCCTCGATCAGCGCATAGACCGCATCCGCATGAATGCGCTCATCCTTCACGGCCGTTCCTTTGCGCTCCAGTTCTTTTTTCATGCGGTCCGATATCCGATTCAGGATCGCATCCAGATTTTCCTTATCGAACTGAACCTTGGCAATATAGTCGATCGCCCCCAGCCTTAGAGCCTGCTGGATATACTCAAAATCCGTATGTACGGTGAGCACTACAAACTGCAGACCGGGATAACGCGCTTTGGCCTGCTTCATGAATTCCAGGCCGGACATCAGCGGCATCTCCAGATCGCTTAAGACCAGGTCCACCTCATGTTTGTCCAAAAATTCCAGAGCCTGCACACCGTTGCTGCTCTCTCCGGCCACCTCCATGCCGTATTTATCCCATGGCATGACCGCAATGAGTCCCTTTCTCGTGAGCTTGTCATCATCCACTATCAGAACCTTCAGCATACCGATCCCCCTCTGATGTTTATGCGCTCTAAAAACTATATCATACTCTCCTCCATACAATCAACTCATTTTTAAGGGTCCCGCACCTGATAGCCTTCATTCTGCCAAACAGCTCAGCCTCGGTCTCATGGTTATCCCAATTGGAAAAAATCTCGCCCTTACCGCACAGCCTGCGAAGCTTCGCATCCCAGCGGTAATAGGAAGGGCCGTCATCATATATGCGGATATAACTCATGAGGCAGCGCAGCGTATGCGCGGCAAATTTGTAATCCGCAAACCGCTCGAACTGATAAAATCCCTTCCAGATCCCTGTTTCAGCCCTTAAAAGCGCCTCATGGCCTTCTGAAAAGTGCTCCGCCGCCAGCCCGCATTCATAGAAAGCTTCCATAAAGTCGTGCTGCTCCCATAAATGCCATGCTTCACAGAAATGTCCGACTCCCGCACATCCCTCCCGATGAAGGATCACCTGAAGCGTCAGCACTCCGTACAGCCGTTCTCCTTCCGCTTCACAGCGCTCTGCGTAATCAAAAAATTCCCGTTCCTTCCCCGCGCATTTTTCCTGAAGCCATGCGACCTGTGAGGCCAGGCTATCCGTCTTCACCGCCCAGTCAAGAGCTTGCGCCGGCCTTTTGCAATCCTGCATCCACTCTCCGGCAAGGATCCGCACGCAGTGCGTATAAAACTGTTCTCCCGCCGTCTCATCCTCCTGAAAGCCGTAACGGATACAGCGCATCGGATACTCTTCATACAGTTTCGCAATCCTTAGAGAGCCGTTTTTAAAATACCGGCCGGCAAAATCCGAATAAAAGCCGGCGGAATCAATGTGCTCTCCGTTCCAGATCCTGCTGATCATATCCAGCGTGCACACATGCTGGCGGACGCTGGAGCAGTTTACGATCAGATACTCGGTCAGGCCGTTTTCAAACGCTTCCCAAAGCTGCCTGTCGAAATATTCAGGGGGCTGGGGCAGCATCGTGGTATGGCTGGCGGCCTGCAGGTCATAAAAAGAGGCGTGATAATAGATTCCGTGTTTTCCTTTCCGCTCATCGGCTCCGGCAGGCAGAGCGGGCGTACGGGGATTGTGATTGTCCCTTCTGCGTGCCACCATCCGGCCGTAGCCGTTATCCGCCCAGATTTTTATGATGTCCTCCGGTATGTCCAGGCAGCCTTCCCGGTACAGCTCCATCAGTTCTCCGTACAGGTTGGTGCAGAGCACCGCATCCTTTACATATTTGCGGACAAGGGCGGCTTGTTTCCTGATTATTCCGCTGATAAAGGCCCCCTTCTCCTGATCCGTCATATCAGCGCCCGCGCCTTCAGACTCCCAGAACGCGCAGTCCCCCTGCCCGCGAAACCCCACCGCATAGACGGTCCGCTCTCCCGCCTGTTCTCTGACCGCGTCCTCCCACAGCTTTTCAAACAAAGCGCCGTTTTCACGGTAGGAGGGATTCTCTTCAGGATAAACATTCAGAAACATCGGCGCGCCCAGTATCTCCACATGATGGTGCGTCAGAATCAGTCCCATATCCGATGCCAGTTTCCGGTATTTTCTGAAATTATCCACATCGCCCGGAATCACCATGTTGCCGCCGCAGCGCAGGCATGCCTCAAAACCCATCTCCCAGGCCAGCGTTTCATCACCTCCCGGATTCCATCTGGACAAAAAGGTTTCATCATTAAAAAACCATCCGCGGTAACGGACGGCCGCTTTACGCGATACAATGCGCTGTTCCTCAATCCATATAACAGCTTTTCTTTCCGGCCTGCAGTCCATCCAGAACCAAAAAGGCAAAACCCCCAGAAAGCGGCGGCTGATCTCGGCAAATGCATAGACAATGCCCAGATCGTCTGCGGCCTTCACATCCATGCGGTCTTTATTTATTTCAATGATCCAGCTCTCCGCTTCCATATGGGGCAGTTTTTCAAAGCAGATCGAAGTATCACAGCCGTCATTATATGTGCAGCGTGGAAATACCATGTCCATATCCCGGTACAGCCTGTCTATGGACAGTTGTACGGTGCGGCTGTCTAATTTTCCGATTATACATGTTCTATTCGTAAAAGCAAACATAGTTTTCTCCCAAATTATTTTCTCTGCTGCGCAGACAGACCTCATCATTTTTCCTGTCCGCATGGATTTTCCGGTAAACGACCGGCCGTCTGCATCAAATTATCCGGATCATATCCGGAATCGATCTTCGGAATACGCATATGCACCGCAGTGCCGCCGTTTTTTCCAGTCATCAGTTCAAATCCTGCTTTCTTCCCTCTTTTTTCATAAAAAGCGGTCAGGGACTGTATGACATATTCAAGCCCAATCCCCATCGCGTTGGCCTCATAGTGAGCCGCATCCTCACAGATACTGGCGATTCTAACATCCAGTGACGCCAACTTGTCCTCCGGTATCCCCACCCCGTCATCTTCGATGCGGATACAGACCATATCTTCCTGATCCTCCACCGTAATTTCAATATGCATATTTTCCCGATAGCCGTGGCTTAACGAATTTTCTATGATGGGCTGCAGGATGAATTTAGGGGTCGCATAATGGAACACGGCGCCTTCCGGCCTGCGGGATACACGATAGGTGAAATCATAGCGCACTTTCTGCAGCAGCATATATTCTCCGATAGCGGACAGTTCGCGCTCGATATCGGTGTTGTCTCCGTCCTTATCCAGATTGTAGAGCAAAAGGCGGTTCAGCGCCTGTATCACGCGGTCAATCTCCTGTTCGGAATTGATCACGGCCATCCAGTGCACCGTATTGAGCGTATTCATCAAAAAATGCGGGTTGATCTGATACCGCAGCTTTTCCAGCTGCATGCGGTTTTTATCCTCCTCGTGGGAAATGATTTCCGCAATCATTTCCCTGATCTGGCCTTTCATCTCCCCCATCCGCTCCAGCAGGCGGTCATATTCCTCCATGCCGGTGCTGACCTTTGCTTTCTGCTGCCCATCCTCCATAAGAAAGCCGTCCAGCTGCTCATCAAACAGACGCAGCGGCTTATATACGGTGCGCCAGAGCAGCCAGGCAAGAACCGCAAGAACAGCGGCAAATACGCCGAGCACCACCAGAAGCATCAGATATGCCTGGCGCTGGGCCCCTTTGATCTCGTTTAGATCCACCAGCACGATCAGCGAAAATCCCCGGTCCGATGCGATCGGAAAGGCCTTATAGGAAGCGGAATTCTCCCACCTGCCGCCCGCTTTAGCGAGCTGCGGATCGCTGCTGTAAGTGATCACGCCCTCCCGGTCCGTAAATATCAGCGGATTCTCCTCCGGGAAGATCCGTTTCAGCGTATTAAAATTCGTCTCGATGGTCAGATAAAGCGGCGCATCCGCCGGCCCGCTGATCCTGCGCCTAAGCATCAGCACATCCTCACCGATAAATGCCGTCAGGCTCTTCCTGGGCCCGTAGCAGCTGATCTCCTTGCTCTGATACAAAAGCGGAGAGGGTTGGGTCAAATCTTTCAGATCGGTGACCGGGTAATTATCAAACAACACTTCTTCTCCGTCATCGTAGATCACAAGCCCCACATTGGAATTAGTAAAAGAAAGTACACGCACATCCTCCTGAAGCTGCTTCTGCAGCTCCACCCGGTCGTAGGCGGGAAGTTCCTGATTCACGGCATCCAGCAGCTTTTCGGACGTGACCACGCCGAACCCCAGCTGCTGTGAGAGCAGCTCCAGATTGTCCATCACGCTTTCACAGCCATTCAGAATAGAGGATGCCATGTCCTGATACGCGTTTTCCACATTGGAATTGATAAATCTGCTGATCGTATGCTGCGCGATCACCGTCATGCAGACCGCGCACGCCGCGATGATGACCGTGAATATAATCAGGATGCGCTCTTTCAGAGAATACCGCTTTCTCCTTCTGCCTGCCCGGTCCATCCGCCACACCTCCCCGCCTTTATTCTTTCACACTCCCTAACATGATACCGCTTACAAAGTACTTTTGCAAGAAAGGATAGATGAGCAGGACCGGGATCATCGATATAAATATTTTCGCGGAGTTTAACGCGGTATTGGACAGATTATCCAGATGTTTCAGCTGGTCCTCCGTGACAGTGCTGTAATCGATCTGAACCACCATCTGCTTGATATAGGACTGCAGCGGATAATGGGACAGGTTGGTGGAAAGGATATATCCGTGAAAAAATTCATTCCACTGCGCCACTATGGTAAAGAGCGCGACGGTGGCAATGATGGGCTTTGACACCGGGACTATGATGGATACCAGTATCCTCCAGGGCCCCGCCCCGTCCACGATGGCCGCCTCCTCCAGCTCCTTTGAGATGGACTGGAAAAAGTTCACGAAAAGGATCAGGTTAAATACCGGCAGACCGCCGGAAACGGCCAGGCCAAAGATGTTGTTGATCAGGCCGTAACGTTTCATAGTCATATACCACGGAATCAGACCGCCGGAAAACATCATACAGAATATGCAGAGCCAGAGTATGATATTTCTCGCCGGAAACTGTCTGGCCGATTTCGCCAGCGGATAGGCCGCCATGATCAGAACCGTCAGGGAAATCGCGGTGGAAAGAACAACTCTTTTCACAGAGATCAGGAAAGAATTTAAGAACTGAGCGTCCTTCATGATTTCCTGATAATATTTAAAGGTAAATCCTACCGGTACAAAAGCTACCTTACCGGCCGCCACCGCGGACTTGCTGCTTAGGGATACCGCCAGCGTATAGAGCAGCGGGAGCAGGCAGGACAGGGCGCTGACCGTGATTACCGCCAGGATCAGGCCGTAGACCAGCCTGGATGAAAATGTCTTTTTCTCAATCATAAAATCATCCTTTCCGCCGTCAGAAAATACGGTATCCGGCAAATTTGTAGGCGATCAGATAGGAGACGGATATCGTGGTAAATCCTACAACCGACTTAAGAAGTCCCACCGCCGATGCCAGTGAAAACTGCATATCCACCAAACCCGCCCGGTAAACCCAGGTATCAATGATGTCCGCCGCACTGTAGACCGCCGGGTTATACAAGTTATAGATCTGGTCAAACCCGGCGTTTAATATATTTCCCAGGCCCAGCACGGTCATCAGTATAATGGTCCCTTTTATGCCCGGCAACGTGATATGCAGCATGCGCTGCCATTTGCCCGCGCCGTCTATGGCGGCCGCTTCATACAGATCCTGGCTGATGCCGGTGAGCGCCGCCAGGTATACGATCGCGTTGAAACCGAAGCCCTTCCAGATATCGCTTCCGATGATCAGGCCGCGAAACAGCCCTCCCTCCTGGAAGAACAGCATCCGGTCAAATCCCAGGCCGGACAGCAGCATATTGATCGGGCCGTAATAGCCGAAGATCTCCATCAGCATGCCGCCAAGCGCCACCCAGGAGAGAAAATGGGGCAGATAGACGATCGTCTGTGTGGTGCGCTTAAACACCATATTCTTCACTTCGTTGAGCAGCAGGGCAAACACCACCGGCACGATCAGATTTCCTATAATCTTACAGAAGGCGATCAGAAATGTGTTTCCCAATATCTGTCTCACATCTTTCAGCTGAAACATATATTTAAAATTCTCCAGGCCGATCCACGGCGATTTGAACAGTCCCAGCCCCGGATTAAAGTCTTCAAATGCCATGATTACGCCGCCGATCGGCGCGATATTAATACAAAACATCCAGAATAACGCCGGCAGAACCATGAGCCAGTAGTGCTTTTTATTACCCGCTGTCAGGCAGCTTAATTTCCGCATAACAATATCCTCCTAATGTTGCCGATCAAGCAGCTATGACAGACCAGAGTATGGTCTGTCATACGCGGGAAGTTCACGCCAGCTGTGAATAGCAACCCATTTCTTACTTATGTACCGCTTCTCTGACTTCCTTCGTGATATCCGCGCCGCCCTGGGATTCCCAGTCCGCCGCGAACTGATCGAACTCATCGATGGATACCGTTCCCAAAATCATCTTTAAGAACATCTCGTCTTCCAGTTTCTGAAGATTTGACCATTTTCTCTGCATGCTGTCGGTCTGCCAGTAAAGATCGCTGTAGGTCTCCTCGCACCCTGTTTCATAACCTTTATCGATTGCGCCGACTCCGACCAGGATCGAATAGAGTCTGGGGAAATTGGTATCCTCTATATTCCAATTTTCAATGCCGTAATCGTCATACGGCTCCAGCTTTGCACCCTTCACCGTATCCAGGTCATTCTGCATCAGATTATGTTCATCCTTGTCATAGTCCGGTACTGTATCCGTTTCCAGATACTTCTTTAATATTTCCGCATCGCTTTCTTTCTGCTTCGCAATGTTTAACAGCAAGCGGGCCGGAAGCAGTCCCAGATCCACTCCCATCGTATCTACTTTTGCCGCGTCGCGCTGATAATAATTATTCATCAGGATCAGAATCTCCGGATGCCCGTATCCTTTTCTGATGACGCAGAAGGTATCGGAAGGGTTCATCATGTGAGCAGACCATTTCCCATCCTCGGTCAGCGGATAAGGGTATGCCTGCCAGTCCGCCCCGGGGTCATTGGCCAGCGCATCTTTTAAGTTATAACCCACCCACCAGGGGCCGAAGAACATGCCGGCACGGCCGGATTTCCATGCTTCGTCGGCATCCTTTCTGGTACCCAGCTCCGGATCCAGCGTTCCTTCCTGATACATATCCGCCAGTATCTGCAGGGTTTCTTTGGTTTCCTGTGTCAGGGACCCATATACCGTTTCTCCGTTTTCATCCTTTATCCAATAGCCCGGAAAAGCCCGGTTGGCCTGAAAGATACCGCCCAAACCGCACATAACGGCTGACGATTTCAGGAAATTCGCATACAGGCTGCTTCCCGATGAAGGGCTTAACAATCCGATCGTCTTATCTCCGCCCATCTGGTGATCGATAAAGGATTTGGCTGTTGTCCGGATCTCATCGATCGTCTTAGGCACCTCCAGTCCCAGTTCCTCCAGCCAGTCCTGCCTGATCCACAGGAGGTCATAGCCGTCTTTCATCGCCTTGACATTCGGCAACGCCATCATGGCCCCGTCGTAGGAAACCGCCTCCATCGCCTTTCCTTCCGTTGAATCGATGGCCATCTTCACGCGGTCGCTGGCATAGATCTCATAGCTCTCTGTAATGTCCTCCAGCATCCCGGAAGCCATCAGCATCTTGAGCTGCGGCCCATCCACGCTGAACAGATCGGGAAGTTCTCCGCTGGATATCGCAAGGTTCAGCTTTTCATTATAATCATCCGCCGAACCGGCCTGCCACATTACCTCTACCTCAATGTTCATCGCCTCTTTCAGGTAATCAAAAAACGCATTGTCCGTAGCCGTCTGTCCCTCCGGGAAGGGGATGGTGGGATTGACCGTCTGTGCAATCTTAAGCGATACCGGTTCCTGATATCTCCCCAGCGGATCGGGATTCCCGGATTCATCCACCGGCAGGTTTTCTCCCTGGGCAGTTCCTGCTCCGGTTTTTACATCCGCGGTTATCCCCGCAGTGCCCTCTGTGCTGCCGCCCGGCTGGCCCGCGCATCCGGTAAGCATAGCTGCCGCAAGCACAAGCGCCCCAAGCCTGGCAAGGTATGTTCTGTTCCTCTTCATTATCTGCTTCCTCCTTTACTTTCCTCTTTTACTGTAACCCTATTATAAAGAAAGATTGCCCGCAGGGACACCCACTCTTTTTTCCATTTGGGTAACTTTTGTTTTCATTGCTGCGCTGTATTTAACAAAACTGCACCTGTATGTCAACACTTGTACACCCTGCTTAAGCTTCTTGATTTTGGAATATAGCTGCTGTATAATCGACTCTATAAAATTTTATCAAATCTTTGTACCCGGATTTCAGGTTAGAAGTTTAATTTATTGCGGTAATGGAGAAGAATATTTATGTTCACACCTCAAAGCGAGTATTATTCAGATGTTACTCATGATTTTAGCGCTGTATATAAAAACTGTTCCGTCGAATTTAATATGAAATCGTTTCATTTTCATAATGTTTATGAAATATATTATTTTATCACAGGAGAGAGGCGGCTGTTTTACAAAGACAGAATTTATCATATAAGCCCCGGTGATATTGCGCTCATAAATAAATACGAAATTCACAGCGTCGGCGACTGGGAAAAGCCGGGATATTCAATGATAATGATAGATTTTAAAGAGGAGTTTTTATCGGAGTTTCTGTTGGATTGTAATTTATTTGAATGCTTTAATCGGGGAATAATCGTTATTTCCCCAAGAGATACCGACGGTGAGCGTGCCTATGAAAAATTCAGTGACATACTTCAAGAATATAACGGCAGTTTAAACGGCCGGACCGCTGCACTTAAAATCAAAACCGCAGAGCTGCTAATAACGCTGTCGCGTCTGCAGGATATTTACGGGGAGAAAAAAGAAGCCGCGGAGTCCTCGCATCTCATGATCGAAGCTATTATGAAATATATAATTACTAATTATGAAAATACAATCACATTACAGGAGATAGCAGATTTTACAGGATACACTAAAAATTATATCTGTTCATATTTCAAGAAGTATTCGGGATTTTCCATTATAGAATATTTAAACAGCTACAGGGTTAAAAAATCACAGGAATATTTGAAAAATACGGATATGTCTATCACCGATATTTCATCTGTCTGCGGGTTTAAAAGCATTACGCATTTTGGACGTACCTTTAAACTCATCGTGGGGTGCTCTCCTTTGCAGTACAAAAACAGGCTGAAAGGGGCTGTCGTATCAAAATAAGCATATCCGGCAGATTTCCTTGCTTTTCAGCAAAGGATGTTCTGTGGGATATGCTTAAGGCTGTCTGTTTCCCGACTGCGGCTTTCACCGATACTCCTGCCGGCACTGCACCAACAATAAAATTGATATGAGAGCGGTCGCAAGACACATGAACTCTCGTTTCTAATCAAACGGATAAATCCGTTCCTGTTCCATATCAATGGCCACTTTCACAATCGCCGGCTTTTCACGGAAAGGCGCGCTGGGGTCATTACCAAAAAAAGTGCTCCACCACTGCCCGTCTTTATCCTGAAAATAGTTATTATGTCCTCCGCAGGTAACGGCCTCATGGCGGTTCCTGTATGGGCCGTAGAGACTGTCGGACACGGCAACTATGCTGCTGTACCTCCCATACCAGAAATCACCGCAGGACAGGAAATATTTCTTCTGAAATTTAAAAAGGAATGCGCCTTCAAATCCGATCTCGTCCATTCCCTTGTATCCTCTCGACGCATGGCGGTTCGGATCAGGATCCTTTCTATCACACAGCAGGCGTCTGGGTTCCTCTGCCAGCGCTGACATCGTCTCATCCATCCTTGCGATCATGCCGCCTCCATACAGGAAATACACCTGGCCGTCCTCATCCTCGAAAAGGGACGCGTCAATCCCGTCCGTCAGGGGCTTATCTTCCCGGAGCGCATTTACATAGGGGCCCTCCGGCCTTCCCGTCGTACTTTTCAAAATGCCGGTTCCTCCCGGAGAAGTGGAATAGGTGAGAAAGAAATTCCCTCTGATATAGTGAATCTCGGGCGCCCAGATCGAACGGATGGGCTTCTCATGATGCGTCCTCCAGGCTTTCTGCCAGGTTGCATCTTTTTCAAAGGTCCAAACCAGCCCCAGATCCGTCCAGTTTATCAGATCCTCCGATTTCCACAGCGGTATACCGTCATTATGATCCCAGATATCCTCTCCGATAGACCCGGTCATGTAATAGCAGCCGTCACCGGCCAGGCAAATACATGTATCTCTCAGCTTCGTTTGAAGCAAAGGAGCAATTCTGCTGATCGTATTATCCATAAATTTTTTCTCCTTTACCCTTTTTCTATATTTCCGTCTTAAAATCAAAAACCGTCATCTGCGCCTCTGTTCTGTTTTCGCACTGTGCAAATATACCGATCAGTGTTCCCGTAAAGCATTTGCCGGCGTCCGCCCTTGTCAAAACAGGCGCGCTTCCCGCATGAATATATTCGCCGCCGTTTACGGCATAATAAAAATCATAACTCTTCTTAGATGCTTCTATTTTCAGGGTGAGCCTTCCGTTTTCAACTTCCCTGCTGATCGGCGCAAAACCGCTGCCATTTTTAGCGATAACGATATAATCTTTTGTATTTCTGCGCAGTTTTGAGAAGGTATAATACCCCTTATTTGAGATATAAACCGCCACTCCTGCCTCATCACTGTCATTTTGGGGAACAAAGTCCGTTTCGGCAGTTACCGTACATTCTATATCCGGCTGACGGATCAGCATCATGGTCGGCGCGCCCGTTTCATCGGATATTTTTACAGCGGCAAGCTTCAAGCTCACATTTCCGCCGCTCACTATGTAATTTTCACTTACAGGCTTTCTTAAAAACAGCCATTTGGATTCGATTTTAGTAAAATCCGCCGTCCATATTTTTTTTGTACACTGTTTATTCCATAATAAAGGTGTATCGTATTCAATGTGTGATTTTCTGTCCGCTATAACAGGCCATTCGTCTTGCCATACAACAGGCAGTAAAAATGTTTCCCGCCCCATATGTGAATACCACTCATCATCCGGCCGCGTCGCAAGATGTACGCACCACCAGTTTCCGTTTTTATCCTCCACAAAATCTCCGTGACCGCTGCAGGCAACATCTTTTGTACTGTCATATCTGTTCGTAAGTATCGGATTATTCGGACAGTTTTCATAAGGTCCCCATATATTTTTGCTTCTCGCACAGGTAATCATGTGGTTCTGCCCGGTTCCTCCCTCTGCAGCAGTCAGATAATACCAGCCGTTTATATGATATATATGCGGAGATTCCAAATACTGCGGTTTGTCATTACAGTCACCGTGCCATATTTGTTTTATATCGCTAAGCATTTCGCCTGTATCAGCATTAATCTCGACTGCCGATATTGATTCCCGGGTATCTTCACCGCGCGCGTTTGTGCAGTAATACGCCCTGCCGCCGTCAAACAGTATAGACGGATCTATTCCTCCAATATTTACTGTAACCGGATCAGACCATCCTGACGCCGGATTGTTTGAGCTTACAATAAAATTACCGACACCCATAAATTTTGCCGTAACATAGAATTTTCCGTTAAGGTAGCGTATGGTTGGCGCCCATATTCCCTTATCAGGCTCCGCCATTTCAAACGGAAGCTGTTCAGGGCGTTCAATACAGTTGCCGATCTGTACCCAATTAACCAAATCCGTACTGTGATAAACCGGGATACCTGGAAAATATTCAAATGTACTTGTGACTAAATAATAATCGTCTCCTACGCGGCATATGCTCGGGTCGGGATTGAAACCTTTTATAATCGGATTTGTATATTTCATGCCTTTTCACTCCTTACATAAACTGTTTTGAGCATGATTATATCATTATTTTTATTGTAAGAGCAACTCGTATATTCTCATTTTGGCTGATTTTTCAACAAATATTACGATTTATTTTTCATTCAGTTCCAGCACATCTAAAAATATCCGGTTCAATGGCATCCAATCCGCTTTCCGGTCATCCGGAGCATTCTGCACCCACATTTTCTGATTTGCCAGCTCCTGTACGATGTACTCACGGATCACCGGGATCTGCGGATGTTCCTCCCCTTCCTTCGTCCCTGCCTTTCGCGCCATCAGTTCAGCGATGCCGTCAGCAAGAGCTGCGGGCAGATCTGCATCCAGAAGATCCTCAAACAGCACAGGCGCAGGCCGGCCATGCGCCCTTATATATCTGCATGCCAGCAGCGGCCTTAACGCATAAAAATACTTCTTATACCGGACCGAATCCGCCTGCAGGTACTGACAGAAGGTGCTGTTGGCCGTGCCGTAATAGTGGTATACCGCCGCTTTCACGGAAAAGTATTCCACCGCTTTGCGATAGATCTGCCCCCAGGTTTCCGTCGTCTTATATACGATGGGGGAGTCCGCCCATTCAAACAGAGATGCGTTCCCTTTATGAAATTGGATCAGCGCTTTTTTCAGATCCCAGCCGTTAATGTCCAGCACCTCGTCCAGCTGCCATTCGATGACATCCCTGGGTGCGTCCAGCCTTAAGTAATCCTCTTTTGTGCGCACATAAATGAACCGTACATCGTAATCGCTGTCCGGAGAAGCGAATCCCCAGGCCCGGCTGCCGGACTCCACGGCATGGAGTATCCTGACCTGCTCCTTTTGCTCGATTTCCAGCAGCTTGCGCTCAATTTCCTTTCTGATCTCTTCCATCAAACATCCTCCTCTATCGCTCTGCGGTTAATATATTCCACAAATTCCTCCACCTTCGCCATATCCGGGTTATCCGGAAGACAGCTTTCCTTTGCCGCCTTTTCAAGTCTCCTCTCATAATCCGCCAGAAGATCATAAAATGTCCCGTCAAAGGTTTTGTCCGCCCGCTGGAAGCCTCCGTTTCGGATTTTCATCAGAAGCTCCAGATCCTTCGGCCTGTGGGTACGGATTTCCCCCTCCAGGAGGATATCCTCCGCCATCATAAACAGGCGGATCAGGTGCATGGCATGCTTATTTAAATGATGATCGTCCTTTTTGCGGTTGCGTTTTCCGATCCTGTCATAATCCTTTACGACATTATGCATGATTTCCCACATGTTTTCATAATCCCGAAGGGGCAGATGGCGGTAGGAAGCGTCCACAAAGATCTCTGTTTCCAACTCCGGATTCTCCGCCCTGTCAATATACAGGCGGATGCTTCCTTTTTCAAACCCTCCATAGCGCCGGTTAAAATCCTCCAGCGCGCGGTTCACCGATGTAAGTATATGCTGCTCCCGCTCGGACTGCGGCATGGAATCCCTGGCTATGGCATTCTGCAGCCTTCTAAGCTGCGCTCCGGCATATCCCCCAAAGGACCTGACCGCCCTTTTGGAGAGGAATAACCGTTTCTGATCCAGCAGCATCTGCCCCAGTTCGGACCGGATCAGGTATTGATCCTCATCCAGCCCGAGTATTTCACAGGTATTAGGATTGCATTCCAGCAGCAGCTTCACCATCTTGTTAAAGGAATAAATCACGGTGTCGGTCCTGTCATCCTCGTACTGTTCAAACTCCGTCAGACCGATCAGGTCCGACGGCAGGTTCAGCGTAATGCCTCGGAAATCGATATCGCTGTTTTCAGTATTCGTCCCATATGCGTAGCTGCCACCCAGACCCAGGAGCATGATCCTGCTGCCCAGCCGTCTTTCCGTTCGTAAAAAATCATATTCTGATGAATGCATTAATTTTTTAAAATCCGGCATTTTATTCTCTCCTATATTTCTGCAGTTTTCACCCGAAAGCCTATACTGCAGTCTAATCTCGTTCCAACAGTTATGGCATAGTATCTGCCAAGTTACTTTTCACAGCTGTCGTAAACATCCCGCGCATAGCGGGGCAGAGTATAGTCCCCACTATGTGCTGCTTTATCGGCGTCCGTGAACAGTAACTCTGCCAACATTATAACATACCCGTAACAAAAATGCTCATTGTCAAAGGCTTACAAGTATGATATTATGCTTATAAAGCAGATTTTCTAATTATGTTTCTAATCCGTGATAACCTTCCGGATGTCTGATCAAATCTTTATATACAGGCATTTTAAACGCCTGTTTCTTCAGGAAATCCCTATAATACCTATTCAGCTGATCGTTACCACCGAACTGTCTTCCTCGGAAAACCTATGGCTGAAAAATCTGACCAACCGCCTGTCGGATATGACCGAAGCGGAAATACTGATCAAAGAGTATGAGAATCATAAAAATAACAAATTATATGAATCTGTTATGGACCTCATAGTGCGTGCTAACAAAAGCAAATTTCAGGAGGTGAAATCCATGAGTGTATGCGATGCATTAAAAGAACTGATGAAAGACGAATTGGATGCTAAAAGGGAGGAAGGGCTTGAAGAAGGAAAAAAAGAACAGGCAGCTATGCTCATTAAAATTGTAGAATCCGCCATGAGAAACTTTCACGTAGACCTGGAAACAGCCTGCCGCGGTATCGGAACTACACTTGAAGAGTATAACGGAGCTAAACAGATGCTGGCAGAAACGCATAATGAAATAGCTTAACCGCGCCTTTTTCCGCTCCGGTCCACAATGCTGTTTGCACTAGCAGCCTTTACAGGCTGAATCTCGATTCTGTCCGCCCAGCATCGGCCGTCTTCCATATGCAGAACAGCCAGGGTCAGAGGAAGAGAAAAGCGCCGTTTTCCGCAGCTCCCCGGATTCAGCCACAGACGTCCTTCTTTTTCTTCCGCTGAATATTTATGCGAATGTCCATAAATCACGATCTGACTGCTGCCTAAGCTAACCGGGATATCCTTCCTGTCATGCACCGCAAAAATACAGACGCCCCCTAGGCTAAATTGCAGATACTTCGGCAGTTCATTCGCCCACACTCCGTCATTGTTGCCCCTCACCGCATAGAACGGGGCATCCGCCTTTTTATTTTCTATGATCTGCTCCATGATTGATCTCGCGCAGAAATCTCCGGCGTGTATTATGGCGTCACATTCGCGGATCCGGCTTAACGCCTCTTCCCTTAACAAATCATGCGTGTCAGACAATACAGCTGCTTTCATTCAATTCTCTCCCTATCATAGTTCTTTCCCAAACGTCAAATTGCTCTGACACTGAGGGCAAAATGTACTGCTCCGCCCGCCGATCACTGTGCGGCGAAGTACCGCTCCGCAAATGGGACAAGGCTCTCCTTCATGTCCGTAAACCTGTAAAAATGGCGTATTGCGGTAATCTTGTCCCTTTGTTTCTAAATATTCTTCCGGGGTCATGTCATTTTTTTGAACAAAAAAGGTAAGACGCTCCGGGACGATTGCTGCAAGACGTTTCCATTCCTCCCCGGTCAAGCTGTTTGCCGGCCGCGCCGGATAAATCTTTGCCGCAAATAAAATCTCGTCAGAATAGATATTCCCAATTCCGGCAATCACGCTTTGTTCCATCAGGCACTCTTTGATTGCTTTCTTTCGTTTTCCACATTTGGCGGACAGATATTCCGCAGTAAAATCAGAAACGAGCGGCTCCTTGCCTAATTTCTCAATCCCGCTGTATGTATCGGTTTCATCTTTCCCCAGCAGCCAGAAGCGTCCAAAACGGCGAGTATCTGAAAACCGCAGTTCTTTGCCGTTATTCAGTCGGAAAACAATGTGCGTATGCTTTTCTTTTGGGAAATCTGCCGGTACCAGCAATAAACATCCGGTCATTCTCAAATGAATGATAATCCGCGCTCCACTTTCAAGCCGGATAAGAAGGAATTTCCCCCGGCGTGTGATACAATCAAAAACCTGTCCTTCCAGACGGCGGCAAAATTGATCAACGGCAGGATGCGCGACCACTTCCGGGCGGCTGACGGCAGCCTGTTCAATCTCAAGCCCCCGTATCTGTGGCTCAAGTACCCGCCGTATGGCCTCTACTTCCGGCAATTCAGGCATGGCCGTCACCACCTTTCCTCGCTGATTTTTTTATCTGCTCGTGATAAAAGTAATTGACAATGACGGGCGGCGCGTGAAAGGGGCGTTTCATGCTGTCGTCATTCGTCACATAATCAAGGCCGATCTCTGCGGCGTAAGCTTTTAACTCGGCGTCCAGCAGTTCCCAATAGATGCGGCTTCCTTTCTGGTAAATCTCCCGATAAAGAGATAGCAGTTCCGGGCGCTTTTCCTGTATATACTCCATAATCACCGCTTTATAGCTGCCCCGCAGGTTCAGATTTTCCAGCCAAATCAAATTGCACTGTCCCTTTGCCCGGTCAATAATCGCTTTTACGTCTGTAATGCCGGGGAATATAGGGGAAAGAAAACAGGTGGTGCGGATACCGGCCCGGTGAAAGGTTTCCATAGCCGCAAGCCGCCGCTTTATACTGACGGCACTGTCCATGTCGTTTTTGAAGTCCTCGTCCAGCGTATTGACAGACCACGAAACGCGGGCGTCCGGAAAAGTCTGGATTAAATCCAAATCACGCAAGATCAGATCGCTTTTTGTTGCAATGCTGATTTTTGCGCCGCTTCCTTTCAGTTGTTCCAGCAAAGCGCGTGTGCGCTCGTAGCATTCCTCCTGTGGGAGATAAGGGTCGGTAACAGAGCCGATAAACAGTTCCTTGCCTGCATATTTCTTCGGATTCTTAATTTCCGGCCATATTTTGACATCTAAAAAAGTTCCCCACGGCTCTGCATGGCCTGTAAAACGCTTCATAAAGGACGCATAGCAATATTGACAGCCATGTGTACAGCCTACATAGGGATTGACCGAGTATTCACATACGGGCAGATTTGACTTTGTGATAACACTTTTCACCTGAATCTCTCGAATAAGCGGATCGTTCATTTTTCCAGCCTCCCATATAAATATAACCGTTCGTAGTGCGGATTTCTCTTGCTTACCCCACCGGTTTACCATTTATTCCAGTGCACTTTATTATCCACCGTTGCTTTGACCTGAGACGGCAGAAGTGCATCCTTGGCTGGATAGCCGAGAACAACTAAAGCCGGCAGGCACCATCTGTCGGGCACTTTCAGAAATTCCCTGATCTGCTCCGGCTCTTTTTTCACCGGAATATGGACAACAGACCCCAGCCCCTCCGCAGTTGCGGCAAGAAGCATGTTTTCCACCAGCGCCCAACTCGCGCCGTAATCCATAAGCCCATAGCCGTTTTTATCCTCACTCAAAGGATACTTCTGCTTGAAGAAGGGCAGAATTACACAAGCGGCTTCTTCAACCATGCTGCGCTGGCGGGGGTAGGCAATTTTGAACATCTCCTGCTGCGGCGTTTTCGGCTCCACGATACGGCAAGGATAGGGCCGGATGAATTTTGCCAAATCCATAATGATTGCCTTATCCGTCAACGTCACCAGTTCCCAACGCCTTTGATGATTGGAAGAAGGGGCTTTCAGCCCCGCATCCAAAATGCGCTCCAACACTTCTTTGGGAATTTCCCGGTTCTCAAACTGACGGATACTTCTTCTTTTGTTGATGACTTCATAAAATTCCATTTGCTAATCCTCCGTTTCCTGATTTACCAACATGGTAAGGTTTTTTGTAAATGTTCTTGAAAGGGCAATCAGTTGCTTTTGTTCCTCCGGCGTAAACATAGACATAGCCGTATCCTCTGCCCATGTGATATGGCGTACAATTTTTTCGCAGTATGCCCGCCCTGCGTCTGTCATTTGGACAATTTTATTCCGCTTATTTTCGGGAATCTCGGTAACAGTAACATAACTGTCACCCAGCAAATTTTTGACGATTAAATTCACGGTCTGCTTGGATTGAAAGGTTCGTCTGCATATCTCTGTCTGTGTCATTCCATCCTTTGCATAAAAAAGAGCGTTTACCACCAACAGCGTCTTCATCAGCATACCATGACGTTTTGCATATTCGTCGTACAGCGCAAATTGTTCATCTCTGAATTTGCAATACAAGTATGCGTTTTTCTTATCTTCTTTGGTCATATCCCACCGTCCTTGGTCTATTTCTTTACGGTCAATTTATTGACTTTATTATAGTGAAAATACACAGGTTTGTCAAGTTTTTTCCTCTGTCAGCCGTGAATCCATTGTTACTGTTCACGGCTGCCGTAAACGTCCCGCTATGCGCTGCTTGATCGGCATCCGTGAACAGTAACAATTCATTGCGGTACAACATGCAAAAAAGGAGCCAGAAACCTCTCTCCAGGTTTCCAGCTCCTTTATAAAATGTTTTGAGAACATCCAACATGCCCAAGGCTGTTTTAAAAGGTAACAATCCTTATATCGAATAGTTTCCTATATTTCGTCAATCGCCCTGCCAATATCGTTTCTCATATACTTATTCTCAAACCGCACCCACTGCGTCGCTTCATAGGCATTGGCCCTTGCCTGTTTCAGGTCGGCCCCTTTGGCCACAATGCCCAGCACGCGTCCGCCATTTGTCAGCACCGTAGCGCCGTCGTCCGCAAATTTCGTGCCCGCATGGAACACATAATATCCGTCTTTCCCATCAAATGACTCCAGACCGCTTATGGGCAGGCCCTTCTTATAGGAAACAGGATAGCCGTCGGAGGCCAAAACCACGCAGACCGCCGCGTTGTCTTCAAATTCCAGGTTGATCTGATCCAGCCGGCCGTCGATACAGGCTTCAAAGACCTCTACGATATCGTTCTTCATGCGCGGAATCACCACCTGAGCCTCCGGATCTCCGAAACGGGCGTTGTATTCCAAAACCCGCGGACCCTTAGGGGTCAGCATCAGGCCAAAAAAGATAATGCCTTTGAACTCACGGCCTTCCGCCTTCATGGCGTCCACCGTAGCCTGATAGATGTATTTATGGCAGAACTCATCCACTTCCGCCGTATAGAAAGGGCTGGGTGAAAATGTGCCCATGCCGCCTGTGTTGAGGCCCTGATCGCCGTCTTTGGCTCTCTTATGGTCCTGGGCTGAGGTCATGATGCGGATGGTCTTACCGTCCACAAACGAAAGCACGGATACTTCCCGACCCGTCATGAACTCTTCAATCACCATGCGGTTGCCCGCACTGCCAAACTGCTTATCCAGCATAATGGCCTTTACACCGTCCTTCGCCTCTTCCAAGGTATTACAGATCAGCACGCCCTTTCCTAAAGCCAGACCATCCGCCTTGAGCACGATCGGAAACTCGGCCTCGCTCTCCAGATAACGGATGGCGGCTTCGGGATCCTCAAAAGTTTCATAGCCGGCTGTCGGAATGTTATATTTCTTCATAAGATCCTTGGAAAACGCTTTGGAGCCTTCCAGGATCGCCGCGTTCTTTCTGGGGCCGAATACCCTTAAGCCCTTTGCCTCAAAGGCATCCACCACGCCCGCCACCAGCGGATCGTCCATGCCGATCACGGTCAGATCGACAGCGTTTGAAACGGCAAAATCCGCCAGTTTCTCTATCTCCATGGCGCCGATGGGAACACATTTGGCAAACTGTGCGATCCCCGCATTGCCGGGCGCGCAGTATATCTTGTCAACCAGCGGGCTTTGAGCCACCTTCCACGCGATGGTGTGCTCTCTGCCGCCGCTGCCTACTATCAGAACTTTCATCCTTTGACCTCCTCTATTTCAGCTCGCCGCCGGCAATCATCTGGATCGCCCGGGGCAGGATTACCCACTCCGCTTCTTCCATCACCCGGCGCTGCAGCACCTCCGGCGTGTCACCGTCCTTTACTTCCACCGCTTTCTGCAGGATGATCGGACCGGTATCCATGCCCTCATCCACAAAGTGGACCGTGGCGCCCGTCACCTTCACACCGCGCTTCAGCGCGGCCTCATGCACCTTGAGCCCGTAATATCCCTTTCCGCAGAAGGAGGGAATCAGGGACGGGTGGATGTTGATGATCCTTCCGGCATATTTTCTCACCATCTCCACCGGAATCGCCACCAGAAACCCTGCCAGCACGATCAGATCCAGCTTATAGGAATCGATCCTGTCCAGAAAGGCCCGGTTAAAGGCCTCTCTGTCCTCAAAATCCTTCGGAGAAATGCATTCTGCAGGAATCCCCGCAGCTTTCGCGCGCTCAAGTGCATATGCATTCTGATTGTTGCTGATCACAGCTTCAATAGAAGTATCTGTTATTCTGCCATCCGCAATGCTGTCGATGATCGCCTGCAGGTTGGTTCCGCCGCCGCTGACCAGGACGCCTATCTTCAGCATAATACCACTCCTTTTTCGCCAGCCGCGGTATGTCCCACCACATAAGCCTTTTCGCCTGCGGCTTCAATCGCAGCGATGGCGGTCTGAACATCCTTCTCCTCCACTGCCAGCACCATGCCAAGCCCCATATTATAGGTATTGTACATGATCTTTTCCTCAATCTGGCCTTTCTTCTGCATCAGCTTGAAGATGGGGAGAACCGGATAGCTGTCCTTTTTCACCTCGGCACAGATGCCGTCAGGCAGCATGCGCGGGATATTTTCGTAGAAGCCGCCTCCGGTAATATGGCTGCAGCCCTTGATGGTGACTCCTGCTTCCTTCACACCGCGCAGGGCCTTTACATAGATCTTGGTGGGCGCTAACAGCGCTTCTCCGAGAGTTGTGCCCAGCTCATCATAGTAAGTGCCAAGGCCTTCTTCGGTAATGTCAAACACCTTGCGCACCAATGAGAATCCGTTGCTGTGCACGCCGGAGGATGCGATACCGATCAGCACATCGCCGGGTTTGATATCCTGGCCTGTGATCAGTTTCTTTTCATCCACGATGCCAACGGCAAAGCCGGCCAGATCGTATTCGTCCTCCGGGTAAAATCCGGGCATCTCCGCAGTCTCGCCGCCGATCAGCGCCGCGCCCGACTGCTTGCAGCCCTCCGCCACACCGCTCACGATCGTAGCGATCTTCTCCGGAAAATTTTTACCGCAGGCTATGTAATCCAGGAAAAACAGGGGCTCACCGCCGGCACAGGCGATATCGTTCACGCACATCGCCACGCAGTCTATGCCCACCGTATCGTGTTTGTCCATCACAAAAGCCAGCTTCAGCTTCGTTCCCACGCCGTCCGTGCCGGATACCAGAGTGGGTTTTTCCATAGTTTTAAAGCTTTCCATAGAGAATGCGCCGGAAAATCCGCCCAGCCCTGTAAGCACCTCCGGCCTCATGGTTCCCTGCACATATTTCTTCATCAGTTCCACCGATTTGTAACCGGCTTCGATATCCACACCCGAATTCTTATAATCCATCTTTTCTCCTCATTTCTGCGCGCATGATGCACAATATTATTGTGTGTAATCCTTTGTAACAGTTCAGGCGGCGAAGTTACAATCCTTTAGATCCGCCCGCTGTTTTTATTTTTTCTGATCCGCCAGGTAAGCCTCATACTTTACCTCTTCCAGTTTCGCGGCCTTCTTCTCCACCGTTTCTCTCATCTGGTCGCTGTATGCGGCGATCTTCTCTGTCAAGCCGTCATCCTCGATTCCGAGCATGCGGATCGCCAGCAGGGCCGCGTTGGCCGCGCCGTCTATGGCGACTGTGGCTACCGGGACTCCCGGAGGCGTCATAACTGTGGAATACAGAGCGTCCTGTCCTCCAAAATACTTGGAATAGATCGGCACACCGATGACCGGCAGCGTGGTCATGGCCGCCACCATGCTTGGCAATGCGGCCGCCCAGCCCGCTCCCGCGATGATCACTTTAATGCCTCTGGCTTTCGCGCCCTTCGCATATTCGCACATCTTATCCGCCGTCCTGTGAGCGGAAATCACGGACATTTCATAGGGTACGCCGAAGTCCTCCAGCATCTTGGCCGCTTTCGCCATCACCTGTAAATCAGAGTCACTTCCCATAATAATACTTACGATTGGATTCATGCTAATTCCTCACTTTCTCTCATTTATCTGTTAAAGTATTCAGAGCCTTATTGAGCTCCTCACAGCCCGGCAGCACAAATCTGCCGTTTCGGTATAATACGATTTCACTCCCGTCCTGACGCACGCCTGTGATCTCCCCCAGCTCATCATAGGGCAGCGTGACATCCGTGTGGCATCCGTAATAGGCCTTCATTGGATCTTCCCGGCGCAGGATGCTGATCTCATTGTCCCTGGCGATAATTTCCTTTCCGTCGGGATTATAGACCTTCATATCCTCACTGTGTGAATAGCAGGTATCCCCGAAAGCGAAATGCGGTCCTGTTTTCTCCGCAATGAGAATCTTCAGCTTATCAAAAATCTCATAGTCCTTTGCCATCTTATAAGCCACTGTGTTTGTGCCGATGGCAAATTCCCCTATGGGCAGTGTCTCGTAATTGTTCAGTATGGTTTCTCTGACAAACGCCCGGTTCTGGGATACTTCTTCGAAATTGGTACAGCCATAATCCGTCACCATGCCGTCCTTTAACGAAAATTCCAGATTCTCATAGCGCAGCTCATGGATATAAACCTCCTGCACATGCAGCACACCGCAGGTTCCTTTAAGCACCGGAGAAGTGAACACCTCTCCCAGCGGGATATTTACATCTGCCAGACAGTTTTCGAAATTGCTCTCCTTTTCCCCATCCGTAAGTTCATGAAGCCGGACCGTCAGATCTGTCCGGTTGCCCGCCCGCCCTTTGACTTTTACTTCGCAGCATCCGTCCAGAGCATCGATCAGTTTCGTCTGAATCTCTTTATAGATCTCATAATCCAGCGTGTTCAGCCGGATCGTCTCCCGGAAGATTTCCTCAAAATGCGGGCCGATTTCCGGAATCGGATAAGAGATGATCGTAAAGCTCCTCTCCTCTCCCGGTATATATTCATTGACCATTACCGTGGTCTCTCCCTGCATCTGTGCCATGAGCTTCTGCTGCTTTTCGGACAGGCTGCAGACCTCTGGCTTGTTCACCGGATAAAACTGCTTTTCACCGAAGGTTTCCACAAGCGCCGGCCCCGCCATGGCGGATGCCAGTACCTTTCTCTTCTCATAGGACTGGCGCAGCACGGATACTCTCCGTTCCTTTAGCGCCCCGTCAAAGAATAGCCCCAGGTCGAAGCGGTGGTCATATTCAAACTGCCGGTTCGCCGGTGTGCCGACACAGCCAGTCCTGTAGTTCTGGCGCTTGTTGATCAGGTGTACGGCCGGCCGGTACAGCACAGCCTGAAGGCCGAGCCGTTCAAACTGCAGGACGGTTTCCCGCACCACCCGCTCAAATCCCAGCGTATACCGGATCTCCACCGTCTTCTTGGCATCCAAAGGCTTGCCGGCCAGCTCAAAGCCCTTTTGAAAGCCGCTAACGCAGGTGGCGGCCATGGAGGTGATGGTCTCCTTGGGCAGCGTATTTAAAAATGCTGCCGTATCCAGCTCGCTTTCACTGATAAATTCTCCAAATCCATACAGATAGCGCAGATCCTTAAGGTCGCTCTCCATAACGGTCTGATAAAATACGCCTGTCTGGGGAGTAAGTACCTGTTCGGTCCTATAGTCCACCGTGATATCACAGTTGTCGCTGATATAGTAATAGAGGGTATCCTTCACTTCCCTGTACAGATCGGCGCTCTCCTCACGGTGCTCAAACAGATTATAAACTTCTATGAACACTTCGGCCAGACTGACAAACTCCTCAGTCCTCCGGTCAAATGCCAGACCGATCATTCCGCGTATTTCGGTATAGAGAAAGGAAAGGATACGGCCGAACTCCTCTCCCAGCGCTGCCGACGCATAGGCCGGGTTGGCAAAACTGTGTTCATAGGCGTCTGCCAGCACATCGCCGTAGAGCTCTCGGTTACGTGCTTTTAGGCCCTCCAGATCCAGACCGCTCAACCGGTCAGAAGCCGTCTCCCTATACAGTATAAACATCCTTGTGATAAAGCGGGATACCCGCTGAAAATAAACATCATAAGGCGCACCCACGCTGGTCTCTTCCGGTATCTGTCCGATCCGTTCCTCCGCCAGCGCCATGCGTTCCAAAAGGAACTCCTGTTCCATTTTTCTCCTCCTGTCTGCATCAAAGCAGTCCCATAATATACACCCATGCCATGAGTCCTGTAAATGCCAGGTTCAGCAGAAACCCGATGCATCCGGCCCATCTGCTCTTCTCCTTCCGGATCATCCATCCGCGAAACCCATAAATCAAACCGGCTGCAGTAATAAACACAAGCACGCAGCCCAGAAACGCATCCGTTAAAGATATGTTGCCGTTGGACATCATGGCCCGGTAAAAACAGAGGCCGCCGATACCAGCCGATACCAGCGCCAGCAGCAGGGACAGTATGGAATTAGGAGATTTCAGCTTCCATTTTTTTATCCATTTACCTGTATCCTCAGCCATTTTCCCTCACTTCCATGCCGCTCGCATCGCATAGCCCCGCCCTTCATCCGCGTTTTCTCCGGATCAGTACCCACGCAAAATACAGCAGATATCCCGCCGCACCGCCCAGCGTGTTTAAAATCAGGTCGTCCACATCAAAGCTGCCCACCCGGAAGATCAACTGCACCGTTTCTATGGCCAGGCTGAAACACAGCGTGCACAGGACCACCGTGACAAAATGCCGGGTACGTTTCCACAGAAGCGGCAGAAACAGACCGAAAGGCAGGAAAGCCGCCACATTCCCGGCCAGATTGTACAGCGCAGCAAACCGGTAGCGGGGTACGGACCACATGGCCGCAAACCGCCCGATCTCCCGAAAAGGAATCAGATTATAGCTGTACTCCTGTCCGATCTGCGTCCGGCCAAAGTATTCCGCAAAGAATACCAGATCCAGCAGAAACAAAAGATAGGCGGCAAAAAGCAGCAAATATAATTTTCTTCTCACATCAATGCCCGCGTTAAAAAGTGATTTCAGACTTGCGTTTCATCAGAAACGCAGCGTTGATGATACAACCCACACCGACAACAATGCCGGCAACCAACGTAAGGATTCCCATGATAAGGCTCACCGTGCCGGTCCTCTTCATGGTGTTGTAAATTCTTTCATTCATAACTAATGCCTCCGTTTCACTGCGGCCTGTTATTCGGCGCCGTACTGTGCATAATACGCATCAATGGCGGCTCTCAGCTGATCGTCAATGATCACCTTCCCGTTATAAGGCCGGTTGTATAAATGCTCAATCACATCCGCCATCGTCACGATGGCAGTGGTTTCAAAACCGTAGGTTTCTCTCATTTCCTGCAGTGCGGATTTGGTGCCTTTGCCCCTCTCCATGCGGTCAACGGAAACGACCAGTCCCAGCACATCCACATTGCCCTGGGCATTTAAAATCGGCAGAGTCTCGCCGATCGAAGTGCCGGCGGTGGTCACATCCTCAATGATCACGATCCTGTCGCCGTCCTCTATGGGGCTTCCCAGCAGGATTCCCTTATCTCCGTGATCCTTTACTTCCTTGCGGTTGGAGCAGTAACGGATGTCCGTTCCGTACAGCTCGCTGATCTGCATGGACGCGGCCACACTTAACGGGATCCCCTTATACGCGGGCCCAAACAGCACATCAAAGTCCGTGCCGAACTTATCCGCGATAGCCCTGGCATAAAATCCTCCCAGCTTGCGCAGCTGCGCGCCGGTGCGGTAAAAACCGGTGTTGATGAAAAACGGAGTTTTCCTTCCGCTCTTGGTAACAAAATCTCCAAATTTCAATACCTGACAGTCCACCATAAATTCGATAAATTCCTGTTTGTAGCTTTCCATAATGCTCCTCTTTTCTGTACAGTATGCTGAATCTGTGTTTTTAAATTATTCTTTTACGGCGCCTATAAGCTCATTCACATCTTCTATGCCGTTTTCCCGCATGTAGTTTTCTATTCCTTCCGCGATTTCCACCGTCGCATACGGATTGAAAAAGTTAGCGGTACCCACCGATACGGCCGATGCCCCGGCCAGCAGAAACTCAATGGCATCCTCCGCCGTCGCGATGCCTCCCATGCCGATCACGGGACAGGAAACCGCATGGGCGGCCTGATATACCATGCGAAGCGCCACCGGTTTCACCGCAGGCCCGGACAGGCCGCCGGTTTTATTGGCGAGCACAAATTTTCTGGTCCGCACATCGATCTTCATCCCAGTCAGCGTATTGATCAGCGACAGGATGTCCGCGCCTCCGGCCTCGGCCGCTTTGGCCATCACCGTGATATCGGTCACGTTGGGGCTTAATTTCATGATCACGGGCTGCTTTGCCTTCGCCTTCACCGCTCTGGTGATCGCTTCCACCGCTTTCGGATCCTGGCCGAATGCGATGCCGCCCTCTTTGACGTTGGGACAGGAGATATTGATCTCCAGAAGATCCACCGGCTCATCTGCAAGACGCTCCACCACCTCCAGATAGTCCTCAGTGGTTCTGCCGCATACGTTGACGACGATCTTCGTATCAAACTGCTTCAGAAACGGGATATCCCTTTTGCAGAACAGGTCTATGCCGGGGTTTTGCAGCCCGATAGCGTTGAGCATGCCGCCGGCAGTCTCGGCCACCCGGGGGGTGGGATTTCCCGGCCAAGGCACATTGGCCACGCCTTTGGTCACCACAGCGCCCAGCCTGTTTAAATCCACCAGTTCGCCATACTCCGCGCCCGAACCGAAGGTGCCCGATGCGGTCATCACCGGATTTTTCAGAAGTACACCCGCCAGACTGACTTTCGTATTCATCAAAGCGTCACCTCCTCTGCCCTGAAAACCGGACCGTCCTTGCAGATCCTCTTATTATTCACATTGGTATGTTCGTCTTTCTCCTTAGACTTGCACACGCAGGCCAGGCAGGCTCCCACGCCGCAGGCCATGCGCTCCTCCAGAGAGATCCACGCCTCTGTGCCGCTCTCTGCGGCATACGCCTGTATGGCCTTTAACATCGGTGTCGGACCGCACGCATAGATCACATCCGCCTGAAGCCCTTCTGTGCGGATCGCATCCAGCACATTTCCCTTTGTCCCGGCGCTGCCGTCCTCCGTCGCCACATATACACTGCCATAGGCTTCAAACTCTTCCTTTAAAAACATATGGCTGTCGCGGTACCCCAGCACGATCTGCTTCTGACCTGTTAACTGTCTGGCCAGCTCCAGCATGGGTGGGATGCCGATGCCCCCGCCGATCAGGATCGCCCTGCCCTCTTTAAGAGGAAACCCGTTGCCCAGCGGCCCCATCACCGAAACGGTTTCTCCCGCCCTGTATGCCGAAAATTCCTCGGTTCCCTTACCGGCCACCCGGTAAACGATGCGCAGCGCTCCCTGCTCTTTTGCGATCTCACAGATGCTGATCGGGCGCGGCAAAAGCTTTGCGCCGTCCCTGCAGTAGAGAGATACAAACTGTCCCGGCCGCGCGCAGGAAGCCATCTCTTCCGCTTTGATCCACATGCTGTAAATATCCGTGCCTATTTTCTCCTGTGATAATACTTCCGCATTTATCTTCTGCATCATATCCTCATTTCCGCGCAGACTGCCGCGCTATTATCCTATAAATCCTATGGACGCGTCAAAAACGACTCTGCCGTCCACGATGGTCATGCAGACCCTGCCCTGCACCTTTCTGCCGCCAAACGGTGTGTTCTTCCCCTTGGAGGCAAATTCCGACGCGTCGATCACATATTCCGCTTCAGGGTCAAACAGCACAAGATCCGCCGTCTTTCCCTCCGATATATCCCCCTTGTTAATTCCCAGTATCTTGGCCGGCACGGTGCTCATGCGCTCAATAAGCTCCGGCAGTGTCAGGACGCCGCCTTTTACCAGATTGGTATAGGACAGGGAAAACGCGGTCTCAGACCCTACAATTCCAAAGGGCGCACTTTCCAGAGTTTTTTTCTTTTCCTCTGCGCTGTGCGGCGCATGATCCGTGGATATGCAGTCGATCACGCCGTCATGCAGCCCTGCCTTTAACGCCTCCACATCCGCTTTGGCCCTTAGAGGCGGATTCATCTTATAGTTCGCATCGTTTCCGGGTATCTCGTCACAGGTCATGGAAAAGTGATGGGGGCAAACCTCTGCAGTCACCTTTACGCCTTCCTCTTTTCCCCACCGGATAAACGATACGCTGTCTTTTGTAGAACAGTGACACAGATGCAGGGAAGCTTTCGTCTCTTTAGCCAGAAGGATATCCCGAGCCGTAATCACGTCCTCCACGGAATTGCTGATCCCCTTTACTCCCAGCTGCTCTGCCGCCGGACCCGCGTTGACACAGCCGCCGTTTACCAGGTTGATGTCCTCACAGTGAGCCATCACAAGCAGTGAGTGTTCCTCTGCCAGCTTCATCGCGTCCCGGTACAGGCTGGCGTTCATGACGGATTTACCGTCCTCACTGATCGCCACAGCTCCCGCTTCTGCCATGCCGGCGATATCCGCCAGCTCCTGGCCCTGCTGCCCCTTCGTCACGGCGCCCACGGGGAGCACATGCACGATCGCGTCTTCCTTCGCCTTATTTATAATAAATTTCACCATATCCGCGCTGTCAATGGCAGGCTTTGTGTTGGGCATGGGGCATATGCTCGTATATCCTCCCCTTGCTGCCGCTCTGGAACCGGTTTTAATCGTTTCCTTATATTCAAATCCGGGCTCACGCAGATGCACATGTAAATCAATAAAACCCGGTGCAACACACAGGCCTTTTGCATCGATTACCTGATCCGCTTCCTCGGGTATATTCTTTGCTGCCTTTACGACCTTGGTTCCTTCAATCAGAAGATCCATGATGCCGTCGGTGTCCGTCGCCGGGTTGATTACTCTTCCGTTTTTAATCAGTAAGCTCATGATAGATTCCTTTCCTTCCATCTATTTGCGCCGCTAATACTCTAACACAAATTGACTGCAGTTTCAAGGCAGTCTCTGTATTATCTTAGCATATTTCAACTATGTTCTCAATCACTTTTCAAACGTTAGTTACTATTCACGGCTGCCGATAAAGCAGCGCATGTCGGTACAGAGTATGGTCCTCATTGGGATCCCGCAAAGCCCGCCGGTTCTTTTGCTGCGTAGTTTGCAGCATTAGAACCGCTGCGCGCTTCACGGAGCGAGAGCGTGTCCCAATGAGGACCATACTCTGTACCGACATGCGCGGGAAGTTTATGGCAACTGTGAATAGTAACAAACGTTACTATCTTAACAGAATAAAACATTTGACATTCCCGTACAATGCATGTATAGTTAATTAGTTAGCCCTATTCCGCATATTGTGCGGGACTACTGTGATATGGGGCCCGATAGAAAGGAATATGTATCATTTATGGAAATTGTGAAATTTAATGAATTAGGTCTCTCCGAGAAAATTTTGAAGGCTGTGGCGGCCATGGGCTTTGAGGAGGCTTCTCCCATACAGGCCAAGGCGATCCCTGCCGCCATGCAGGGCATTGATCTGATCGGTCAGGCGCAGACCGGTACCGGCAAAACTGCGGCTTTCGGAATCCCGGTGTTGGAAAAGATAGACGTAAAATCCAAAGAGCTGCAGGTGCTCGTGCTCTGCCCGACCAGGGAGCTGGCCATCCAGACCGCAGAAGAGATGCGAAACCTGGCTAAGTATATGAGCGCTGTTAAGATTCTTCCGATCTACGGCGGACAGGAAATCGTGAAGCAGATACGCTCGTTGAAAGCCGGCGTACAGATTGTCATCGGTACTCCCGGCCGCGTGATGGATCATATGAGAAGAAAAACGCTGCGTTTGGACAGTGTGCACACCGTGGTACTGGACGAAGCGGACGAAATGCTGAATATGGGATTTCGTGACGACATAGAAACCATTTTAAAGGAAATGCCCGAAGAACGCCAGACTCTGCTGTTTTCGGCCACCATGCCCAAAGCGATCCTGGATATCGCGAAAACATATCAGAAAGACGCCGTTACCGTTAAGGTGGTGAAAAAGGATCTCACGGTCCCCAGCATCGACCAATTCTATTATGAATGCAAACCGAAGAATAAAGAAGAGGTGCTCTGCAGGCTTCTGGACATCCATGCTCCCAAGCGCTCCCTCGTCTTCTGCAATACAAAACGCCAGGTGGATGAGCTGGTAACGGCTCTGGTTGGGCGCGGATATTTCGCCGCGGGTCTTCACGGAGACATGCAGCAGGCCCAGAGAGACCGCGTGATGAAAAGCTTCCGTGACGGCAGGACCGATATCCTGGTGGCCAGCGATGTGGCGGCCAGAGGAATCGATGTGGATGACGTGGAAGCGGTATTTAACTATGATCTGCCCCAAGACGATGAGTACTATGTACACCGTATCGGCAGGACCGGAAGGGCGGGGCGCACCGGAAAGGCCTTTTCCTTTGTATCCGGCAAAGAAGTCTACAAGCTGAAGGAGATCCAGCGCTACTGCAAGACCAAGATCTACGCGCAGAAAATCCCGTCCATGAACGATGTGGCCATGACTAAGATGGGCAATCTGCTGGAGCAGGCCGATGCGGTTATCAAAAATGAGGATCTGACCACGCTGATCAATGCCATAGAGGAAAAGATCAACGATGAGGACTATACGGCCCTGGACATTGCCGCTGCTCTTCTTAAACTGGCCGTTAAGGACAATGACAGCAGCGTGGACGAGGATGAATATGATCTGGACAATACGGGCGCGGAAAACGGCATGGTGCGTCTCTTCATCAATATCGGAAAATCCCAGAAAGTGAGCCCCAAGGACATCCTGGGCGCCGTAGCCGGCGAAAGCGGTATCCCCGGCAGACTGGTGGGTGCCATCGATATCTACGATAAATATACCTTTATCGAGGTTCCCAGAGAATACGCCGAAGACGTGCTGACCTCCATGAACCAGGCAAAAATCAAAGGCAAGAATATCAACATGGAACCTGCCAACCGTAAATAAGCAGCCCCTCCCTTTAACGGGCCGGGATCTGCCGGGCATACTGTGCGCCGCCCGGCGCACTAAAAAAGAGCTCACGCATCAACACACCCATTGATGCCCGGCTCTTTTTTTGTTCTTCTAGCTATCTCTGCTCCCGATACTCCGACAGGCGCATCTCAAAGGAACCGTTTCCTTCAGTCATGGACATCAGCTTTGCATAAAAATCCCTGGCGGGTTCATACTCCACGCCCCCGCTTAGGATAATGTCGCTGCCCGCGTAAACAGACTCCGCTATTTCCGCTTTCATCCTGCCCAAAGCCTTCAGCACCTCACTCTCGCAGGCGGCCGGCGCGGTCAGATCAAACCGCATATACGGCTTAAGGATGCGGGTGCCGGACTTTACAAGTGCCTTCTTAAGCACCAGCGGGGCCAGCCTCCTGTATGCGGCAGGCGTCCCCATAACGCTGTCATAGTCGGCATCCGTAAAGACTATCCGCGTATCCGTGAGCTCATGTTCCAGAACATGAGCGGCGCCCATTTCCACACCTTCTCTCACAGCGTTCTGAAAGGGTTTCTCAATAAAGCCAAAAGAGACTCTCGTTTCATACTGTATGCCGCTGCCAGGCGGCAGCGGTTCGATCTGAAGCACAATACCGGCATAATAGGGATTGCCCCGGTCACCTTCACGGATGCCGGCCGAAGAAGGAGCCGCAGGTTTCTCCTTTTGTACGGTGGAGAGCTCATTAAAGAGAACTTCCAGATGATATTTGTCCTCCAGTATATTCTGAAGGATTTCGATCTGAAGCTTTCCAAAGAGCCTGAGCATAATCTCGCCGGTTCCTTCCCGTATTGAAAGCGCAAGGCTGGGGTTCTCACACATCAGCTCCTGCAGCGCGGACAGCAGCAGGCTGCGCTTTTTAGGATCCGCCGGACGGATGCAGACAGTAAGAAGGGGCTCCGCTATATTTCCATCGCCTTTTAGGGGCCGGCTGCAGCCGATAAAATCACCGCATCTTAGGCATTCCACATCATAGAGGATGCCGATATCATCCGTTTCCACCCTGACCGCCGGCTGCTCTTTTCCCTTCGACAGGCAGTACAGGCTGCCTACGGTAAACAGTTCACCCAGCCTGCAGTTTCGCTCTTTCTCACGCAGCCGCAGGCTGCCGGAAAACACACGCAGGTATGCTTTTTTATGATGCCGCTCATCCCATTCGATTTTATATACATAAGCAGATGTCGTTTCCTCTCTGCGCACTCTCCCCCCGCACGAAAACCAGAGGGAAACGGCATCCAGGAGTTCCCTGACACCCACATCTTTAAGCGCCGCGCCGAAATATACCGGGTAAAGCGAGGACTTTTGTATACGGAAACGCAGCCATCCCCGATACTCCTCCTGCCGGATCCTATCATTTTCCAGGTAACGTTCCATCAACGTTTCTGAACGCATCAGTATCTGTTCACAGAGCTTTTCCTCATCAAAGCCATAGCTTCGTACACGGCAGTCCTTTCCCGCCAAAGCCTCCTGCATGATCAGGCAGCGGTCCGTCAGAGTCTCTCTGATCCTGCGGCAGACCTCCTCCGGCTCCACTCCGGGCCGGTCAATCTTGTTCACAAAGAGGATGACCGGCAGCTTCATCCGGCGCAGCTGGCGGAATATCCTTCTGGTCTGAGACTGCACGCCCTCTCTGGCGGAGATCACCAGAATCACCCCATCCAACACCCTAAGGGAGTTTTCCACCTCGGCCAGAAAGTCCATATGCCCGGGCGTATCTATGAGATTGATCTTCATGCCGTTTAATTCAAAGGATACTGTAGAGGAGCGGATCGTCATCCCCCGCTTCTGCTCCAGCTCCATGGAATCCGTTACCGTATTTCCATGATCCACACGTCCCATCTGCTGTGTGGTGCCGCAGTGATAGAGGATGCTCTCGGTCACCGTTGTTTTACCGGCATCCACATGGGCCATAATTCCCAGATTCAATATTCTGTTTTCCATATATATGCACATCTTTCTTTCGCCAGCCGTAACATTCCCTTATGGGAAGCGGGACTGTCTGCCATGGCCGTGTGTGCATACTGTCCTTAACATGAAAAAGGACTCTAAAAGCACAAAAAAACCACAGTCTGAGACTGTGGTTAAAAAAGACATATCCAGGTCTTATTTAAACTCCAGGCAGGCTGACGCAATTATTATGAAATTCCCGTATACTCTTGTCTTACTCATAGAAAATCAGCCTCCTTATAAATGATTAACCTTATTCTAGCACATCCTGTTGTTTTGTCAAGCCGCTTATGATGTTTGCAGCGTTACAACCGCAGTTTATCATAGCAGATATAAATGCACAGCCTAAGGAGCAGGTTCAGCGTAAGGATGACAGCCGCCATCTGAAATGCTCCTCTATCGGAAACAGCTGCTGTGCAGGTGAATATCAGCAGCATATAGGCGAAGAGATCGGCCTGTATACCACCGCTTTTATCATACAGCCTCTGCCGGCGCCGTTCCTTCTCTCCGGGCCCGTCCAGCTGTTTTAAGAGAACATCTTTCAGAAGCTTTTTCTGATGCAGGATCTTATACAGGATGAAGAGCAGGCCGCAGCACAAAGCCGCCCGGCAGAACCAAGCCCCGCTGCGGATTCCCCCGCTGCCGTTTCCCATCTGTCCGACCGCCGCCGCGTATAGTAAAAGCGCTGCCCCTGCTGCGCTTAAGGCTGCTATCTTCGCTCTGATTCTGTCCGCGTACTTCACCTGATTTCCCCCTGACGTTTCGCTTAATCCGCCCTTTTATTACATAATCACGATTATGTTGTTAACTCTCTAAATGCTCTGGGCGCCGCGGCTATTTGTACCGGGCAGGACCGAAAATGCATAACAGTATGGACGAAAAAAAGACCGGCATTCAGCCTGGCAGGGCCTCCGGTCTGTTTTTCGTTTTCTTTTTTCTGTTCTTCTTAAAAAGTCTGCCGCCTGCCAGTTCTTATTTTTGACTTTTTTCGAAGTATGTATTGCCAAACACTGCTTTTATGCTATAATTTTAAAATAAAGGACGCATCCGCTGACGACATAATCGTGATTATGTTGCCAGCATTTTTTGTACCCGTTCCAGGCGGCTTAGATGATTCTCCCCTGTTTCTGCCGTATAAATCCGGGTGGTATTGACGGTGCTGTGTCCCAGCAGGTCCGCCAGGCGAACGATATCCTTCTCCAGCGAATAGAAGGTTCTGGCGAACAGATGCCGCAGATTATGAGGAAAGACTTTCGATGCGGGCACACCGGCCCTGCTGCACAAGGCCTTCATCTCCCTCCAGATATTGCTCCGGTTTAAGGGCTTTTTGTTCTTTGTGATGAACACAGGACCTGTTTTGATGCCCGTTCTGCCTGCATATCCCTTCAAAAGCTTTTTCAGCCGGGAAGGAATGAAAATCACCCTTGTTTTGTTTTTGCAGTCCACCGAAGCTTTTCCGGCTTTGACCGCCTCCACCGTGATATACCTAAGCTCGCTGACCCGGATGCCGGTCCCGCAGATCGTCTGGATCACAAGGGACAGCCTGGTGCTGTCGGCAGCCTTTACAAGCCGCTTGTATTCCGCATTTGTCAGCAGTTTATCCTCCTGGCAGAACATCTGCCGCTGGATCTTTAAAAGCTTGACACAGCATCCCTCCGCTTTTATAAACCGCAGATAACAGTTGAGCGATACCAGCATGGAATTGACGCTGGCAGCGGCATACCGCTGGATCAGATTTCTCTTATATGCGATCACTTCCTCTTTGCAGAGAGGCCGGTCCTTCAGATATTCACAAAAAGCACTGGCATCCCTCACGTATTTTTCCACTGTAGCCGGACTCTTCTCTTCGCTCCAAAGATAATTTTTAAATTCTGTTACCGGCGCATTCACCGTGTACGGTGTAATTTCCATCCCAGATTCCTCCATTGTCTGATAATCGCCGGCCGGCTTCGCGCAGAACAGATGTGCGTTTTGCGCACATTTGGGCGTATCCTGCCGCCATGCACAGCGCAGGGGGCCAATAGGAAATCACTCCGTAATTTCCTGTTGAATGAGAAGCCGGCCATCTTTATATTTCCCCATTTCAGACAATAGTATCATGAAGCCTGCTTATCTGTGATAATATTCTTTGAATCTCTTTATATCCGCACTGTCAAGCGCTTTTCTGCATATACAGAAATCATCCAGAACAGCTGCCAGGCGGCAGGATAAATCAGCCTCCTCCTCCCAGCCTATAAATAGCCCGGCATCCTTTGGAAGCTGCATATCCCGCGGGAGATCCCATACGCTGACTCTGTCAAAATCAACCCAAACGGTGAGTTTTCTGTTGGTTATATCGACCGTCAGCGCCAGAAAAATCCACTTGCCTGCCGTATTTACCGGCACCGCCGCTTTCACAGGGCACGCAGGTTTTGCAGATATGCCCTTTTCTTCCAGCAAAACCGTATCCGATCCAACCGACAGACAGAATACCGGTTCGGGATCCTCATTCCGGACAGATGCTCCGATGCCGGCTATGATCCCACGTTTCAGGGATGCATCCGGACGGACCCAGCAGATGAGAGAAAAACCATCCGTCAGGGAAGGACATGGCATGGACAGATATCCGTCTTCCAAACGTATCCCCTGTCCCCTAATACCGTCTACGAAATACAGCTTGCCATGCCTCTTTGTCCCCTTCGGAAAGGGCCCATCCGCTTCCATCGGCAGGTACAGCACAGGATCCAAATCTGCAAAAGCCGTCAGATATTTCCCGTTCTCTTCCATCGGCGCATCGGCCGTGCGAGGGGGTATATCGCAGGATTTCTCCGTTTTGGGAATCTCATCCATACCGTCCGCAAACAATCCCTCCGGAACATGCCCGGTCCATCCGTCAGGCTGCCGTATCCCAAGCGCATGAAGAATTGCCGGAGACGTATCTCTGACCCGCATATTCGTAAGATGTGTTTTACATACATTGCTGCCGGCGGCATAGAAGCAGACATATTTCTCCGCATCCGTGGACCCGCCATGGCTTCCGCCCTCCCCGTTATTGGGCGTCCCGCCGTGATCCGCCTCCACCAGGATCAGAGTATCCGAAAGCCAGCCGCGCTTTTCAACCGCATCCACAATGCGGCCGATATAGCCGTCATTTACTGTGATCATCTCCAGATGTTCCGCTGATCCGTAGCCGAATCTGTGGCCTTTGCCATCCACGCTGTCAAACTGGAAGTACAGGAGCGTGAAATCATTTTCGTTAATATACTCTATGGCCGGTTCAATCAGATCGTAGTCCTTCGCGTTGTACTTATAAACGCCGAGTCCTTCCTCGATGATTCCCTTATTCACCGATCTCCAATCGCAGAAAGAAGCCAGCTTCGCATCTGGCATCGCCTCTCTGATTACCCGGAATACCGACGGATACGGCGAATCCGAAGGGTAAGGAACTGATCCGGCGATCGAATTTGTCAGACCGTGCATGGTGCAGTCCACTCCGTGCAGCATGGAGCCCCAGCACTCCGCGCTTATGGAGGGCAGCTCCGTCAGCGTACGGTTTGAAACGGCCCCTTCTTTAAAAATCCGGTCAATATTCGGTGTTTCCGCCTGTTCAAAAAAAGTGCCTGCGCCGTCAATTCCAAACAGAATGACTCTTTTTGTCTGTTTCTTTAACTTATCCATTCCTTTCCTATCCCCCTGACATTTTGATATCCATCCATGCGGCCGGTCCTCACCAGCGCTCTTATCATGGCCATGTACACCTTGTGACCGCATATTCGTCGTCATTATAGTCCATAATTGCACATTCGGCAATATGTATTTGTAAATTTATTTTATCAATTGGATTGTACCGGTTGACAGGTAGGGAGGAAAGTCGCATAATAGGAACAAACAGGAGAGGAGAAAAAGATATGCAGAAATACTTCGAATGGTTTGGTCTGCCAGGATCGTTTGTGCTCTCAATGCTTTTATCGCTGTTCGCACTTGTGATGGCGCTCATTTTTCCCACCGGTGACCGGATGCTCTGCCTCGCGGCCATGGTGTTTTCGACCATGGGGGATATTGTGCTGATGAATTTTAAAAAGATCGGCGACCGGATGCCGGTACGGTATTTTTATGTGGGCGCAGCTCTTTTCATGCTCGCGCATTTTCTATATTTCTGTGCGTTTTTAAATGTGATACTGGGCAGCGGCTTTCCATATTTCAATCCGGGATTTTTTGCCGCCGCAGCGCTCGTGCTCACAACAGGCATAACGGTCGGCGCCGCGGCGTTTAAAAAGGGCAGTGCGGATAAAAAAATGTATCTGCTGGCCATAGTCTATATGACTGTGATCGGAGCTAACTGCGAAACCATCTTCTCTTTCGCATATTCTGCCGGCGGGACCGCCTGGATCGCCGCAGTTGGAGCGCTGTCATTTTTTATATCGGATCTTCTCATCGGCATCCACAGGCTCCTGGGTATTACCTCGCCGCGGCTTCAGTCGGCGGTATGGTGGTTTTATCCTGTCGGGCAGATATTGATCCTGCTGCGCGGATAACGGCGGCCTGGCGGTCAGCCGCCGTAAAACCGGTCATAATAGATATAAACGCATAGCTTCACCAGTATGGAAAGGCCAAGGATCGATAAGGACAGCCCAAAGGCGTCCATATTGGACAGCGCCGCCGTACAGGTAAAGATGAGCAGGATATAGAGGATGATGTCAAACACGATGCCGCCGCTCTTGTCGTAGACCCACTGCCTGCGCTCATCCATTTCCCTGACAGCCTCCTGCTTCAGGGCAAGGCTGTTTTTCAGAAGTTTATGATTACAGCGGATCTTATACAGAATCCAGATCATGCCGCCGAAAAAGATGATCCTGCTGATCGCCTCCGCCAGATGCGTCTGATATCTGCTGTCTCCCAATCCCAGTTCTCCTATCACCACCATATAAACCAGCATTGCCGCAAAAGCCGCCCAAAGAAACCCGATTCTTTTTTTAATTCTGTCAGCATAGCCCTTCATATTTCTCATCCTCCTTTTCTTTATTTTCCTTAAGACAGTACAGTTCTTCCACCGATGTCCCGAAAATCTCCGCAATGCGGTAAGCAAGCAGAAGGGACGGATTATACTGTTCCCGTTCCAATGAGATGATGGTCCGGGAGGATACGCGTACCAGATCCGCCAGCTGCTGCTGTGTCATGCCTACGGCCATGCGCAGTTCTTTCACCCTGTTTTTCATGGCTCCGCTCCTTTTGTTCACTGTGTCTCTTTGCTTTTAGATCATGCAGAAGTCATCCGGTTACTGTCTGCTCACGCGTTCACGGCTGTCGTAAACCTACCGCGTATGACAGGCCAGAGTATGGTTCTCATTGGGACGTGCTCTCGCTCCGTGAAGCGCGCAGATCGTCACCAACCGCCAGGTTGATGACCTGCGCGCACATCAGTGCGCTTCCTTGTGCGGGCTTCGAGGGATCCCTATGAAGACCATACTCTGGCCTGTCATACGCTGCTTTATCGGCAGACATGAACGACGTGAACAGTAACACAATCCGTCGTGATCTGCACATGAATATGATGCACGCTTGTGTGAAGCTCGCTTCACATGAAGTATACTTCATATTATACGCGGATTCGACCGGATGTCAAGTATTTGGATAGACGAAATGATATGTTACGATTCATAACAAAAATATCCTTTCACAATTGGAAAGTTTGCTTTACATTTTGAAAACGCTGTGTTATACTATGATGGAAAGTTAACTTTCCATCGCAGTCTAGCGGGGAGGTGAAATGGTGAAAAACCGATTGGATGAACTGCGAAAAAGCAAGGGGATCAGCCAGGAAGAACTGGCGGCTGTTTTAGAGGTATCCAGACAAACCATAGGATCACTGGAAAATGGAAGGTATAATCCTTCCATTACATTAGCGTTCAAAATAGCGAAATATTTTGAACTGAGCATTGAGGACATTTTTATTTATGAGGAGGAATGAACATTGAAAAAAAATGCAGCGAATTATTTTTCTGCTATTGCCGGTTTAATATTATTAATTATTGGACTGATTTCGTTAAAAGTGATTGATAATCCGCAAGGTGTTATGCTTACTCTGCCCTATCTTTGTGTAGGAATTGGCTGCGGTATCTTTGGCGGAGGTATGGGAAATATCCTTGGTGAAAGGGCATTTAAAAAACATCCGGAACTTAAAAAGCAGAAAGAAATTGAAGAAAAAGACGAACGAAATGTAAGCATTGCAAATCAGTCAAAAGCTCGTGCATATGATATGATGGTATTTGTCTTTGGTGCCATAATGTGTTCTTTTGCATTGATGAATGTGGAATTAAGGGCTATACTTCTCTTGATTTGTGCGTATTTGTTTGTAATAGGTTACGGTGTTTTTTACCGGTTTAGGTTGGAAAAAGAATTGTAGATACCGACAGATCCGTGCAGGCATTTACCATGTCCGCCTTCCGCAGGGACAAAGGATGAACAGCCGGTGCACCGCCGAAAAGCCCTTAACTGCGTTATCCACAGTTAAGGGCTTTTCGGTTTCTTTCATGTTTCCCACACACTCCTACCAGACCGGCCAGTCTTGTTTTCTGAATGTTCCGGCGTCCTCTTTACCACGTTTTCTCCCAATCCTGTTTTACAAATTCCTGTACAAAACCAACCTTTTCATAAAAAGGCTGACCTCCTGCAATACAGGAAAGTGCTCCCATGCTTTGAGTCCGGCGCATAGCTTCGTATAGGGCGGCTTTTGCCAGACCTAACCTCCGGTAGCTGGGATCCGTGCATAGGGGTTCAAGATATGCCTCCCTGCATTCCGGTTCATACCACATACCGCAATAGACAGCGTAATCACCTTTAGGGGCTTTGACAACCAGGTTCAGCTCCGGGCGGAAATGCGGACCTGACTGCATTACCCGCCGGGTGTCAATATCGCATTGTGGCTCCCCGGGATGGTCAAATCCCCGCCACATGACGCGGTTGATCTTTTCAAGATCATTTTCTTCCTGAAGGCTTACGATCGTAAAACCTTCAGGAAGCGCACATACAGGAATCTCGTTTGAAAGATCGAAGAAGCCATTCCACTCGGTGCCAACAAGATGATACCCTCTCTCCAACAGCAGCGCCTTCATCTCTGTATCGGTATCGTGCAGTCTGCTAAGCCTTAAGGTTCTTGTACCGTCCTCATTTATTTTCGATAAGTTTTCCTCCGCATAACTCAAAATCTCCGGCTTAAGAAAACTATAGTTCGGATTGATTTGAAGCATAAATTCGCCGAGATACCACTCCACATTGGCGACGGCGACAATTTCGCCCTCATTTTCCCAGATACCAATCCGTGGAAACACCGTCCATGGAGCAAGACTATGGGTGTGCATATACTCCCACTCCGAGGGATAAAAGTTTCCGTCTGCATTATGGAAACGGTGATTGGCAATCAGAAACTGTCTGATTGGTTCAAAATCTGCCAACGGTCTGTAATTTCTTATTGTGATCTTCATACAAAAGCCTCCTTTGCTTTTGCGGCAGTGTCAAGTCTGACACCCCTTTTTTTATAAAAACTTTGTATTTTCAAGGGTTGCACTGTTTTTGAAAATAAAAAAGCAATGACCTCCCTTTTTTGGTATAATGTAGTCACCACAACCAACATAACCAAGAAAGTGATCATTGCTATGGATAACATTATACTCTATTTACTTACTGTAATTCAAAAACAATATAAAACGATTTGCTGGCTCCTGAACTTCATCTGCAGATATATCCCTCTCAAGCAGTGGGCTTTCGATGATTCCCACTCCCCTAAATACCTGAAGTTTACTACTGACCGCCTCCCCGTCATTAAGCCATTCATCAAACAGAACTGGCAGTTCCTACTCGAGTACTATCTCTGGAAATATGGCAAAACCGTCAGGCCCGTAAAGCGGCGTAACGGTATATCCATCCCTGAGGATACGGTCTGTCCCCTCTGTGGCGCTCCTCACCACTTTCTCTACGATAATAATGGCGGGAACGGACAGTACCAGTGTAAGGTCTGTGGCCAGACGTTCGTTACAGGGGAGGTTGTTACCTCGCCAGTCCGTTTCGTGTGCCCTTACTGTGGACACTCCCTTGTCCCGAAAAAGGACCGGAGGTTCTTCCGCATCCACAAATGTGTCAATCCCAAGTGCTCCTTCTATCTGCATAACCTCTCCAGGGTTGACAAAAAACATCTTGACGAGGACTATGGCAAAAATAAATACAAACTCCATTACCTCTACCGGGAGTTCACCGTGGATTTCTTCCGCATGGACTTAGACTCCCTTCCAAAGAACGCTTCCTCCCTGAAGTTCTCCAGGCACAACGCACACGTCATGTCCCTGTGCCTTACTATGCATGTGAACCTCCAGCTCTCCCTGAGAAAGACCGCACAGGCCTTAAACGATCTCTATGGCATCCGGATTTCACACCAGCAGGTTGCCAACTATGCCAGGACGGCCGCGATTGTCATCAAGCCCTTTGTTGACCACTATGAGTATCCAAAGTCATCCGTATTCACTGCCGACGAGACCTATATCAAGGTACGCGGCATCAAAGGCTACATCTGGTTCATCATGGACGCTGCCTCACGCTCCATCCTCGGCTACCAGGTTTCAGACAACCGCTCGGTGGGGCCGTGCATCCTTGCCATGCGCATGGCTTTCCGGGGGATGAAACAACTCCCGGAGAAGTTCCGGTTCATTGCCGACGGGTACAGCGCCTATCCGCTGGCGGCCCTGCAGTTCGCAAAAGAACTGGGGGAAGGCTTCAAGTTTGACATCACCCAGGTGATCGGGCTTACAAACGATGATGCGGTCTCCAAGGAGTTCCGTCCTTACAAGCAGATGATCGAACGGCTCAACCGAACCTTTAAATCCACTTATCGGGTCAGCTGCGGCTACGATAATTATAATGGCGCAAACTACAACGTAGCACTCTGGGTCGCCTACTACAACTTTCTGCGCCCGCATAAGCACAACCATTATCAGGTACTCAATAAAGTCGATATGCTGGTAGGCGCAGACAACATGCCTGGTAAATGGCAGCTCCTGATCCTGCTCGGCCAGCAAACGATCCTCCAGCTGCAGGAGCAGCGGGCATCCGGCGAAATCTGTTCTTAGATTCCAAGCCAGAGGGACAAAACGCAGCCATCCCGAAGGGA
>OGGQ01000610.1_pt1 | contig 51696 bp, 30 predicted proteins | sample 1571191 | NCBI WGS metagenome assembly OGGQ01 (sample SAMEA2582061, study PRJEB24529) | metagenome | biome: Human gut stool | place: China | collected 2011
TTTAAATTTTCTATTGACATTTTGTGAGATTTAATATAAATTTAATATGTAGCGTTTTATAAAACGGATTCGTATAATTCTGAAAGGGGAACCCTGAAAATGAACAAATATGTGAAAAAAGGCTTGTGCCTTGTACTTGCTACAGGATTAATCGCAAGCTCATTTGCAGGATGTGCAAAAGTAAATTACGTAACTGAAGGTGCCATTAAGGCTATTCACCAAATTAAGGACGGCAGTTGGAAGAAACAAGCAGAGGGCGAAAAAGCCGGTTCTTCAGAAGATACTTCTGTTCTTGAAAAGTCATTTGAGGCAGGCAAGTACGGCGGAGTTGAGTTTAAGTCACTCGAAGATGTTGCTAACTATTATAAAGAGGCTTATGATTACACTAAGACTCTTACTGCCGAGTATGTCAATGATAAGGGTCAGACTGAGACTTTCTACAAGCTCCTCGGTGATGAGAAAATTAATGTAGGTAAGGTTATGATTGACGGCAAGGAAAATGCTGTTATTAACAAGCTCGTTCCGGGTATTGTTGACGGCTTGTTCAAGCCAAACATTTACGGTCTTGTTCCTTGTAACAACCGTAACCCTAAGCTTGATAATACTAACAGCAGTGAAACCGACCCGGGTGATAAGGACTTTAGAAAGTCTTATGTTAAGGGTGAGGACGTTCTTGACGCTAACATTACAGATAACGGCGACGGAACTATCACAATGGTAATTCAGCCAAAGGCTGCTGAAATGAGTATGAGAGGCGAGGATTCACAGGGTGACTTCTTCGAGGTTCTCGGTGATATCAGTGCAACTGTTGCACAAATCGACGTTATTTCATTCGCTCAGGGTACTGCAGAAGATAACATTAAGGTTACATATAAGGGCGGTACCGTTACTTGCACAATCAATACTAAGACTAAGGAAATCACTAAGGCCGAGTATGATATGGTTGCAGAGGTAGCTGTAAACCATGCAAATGTAGCAGTTATTAAGGATAAGAGCGCATCTCTTTTAATCAAGTATAAGAACACATTCCCTGCTTCTGACGAAGCAACAATGAAGGCAAGGCAGTTTAAGAGAAAGTAATTAAGACTTTCTATGTTTAGAGAATTTAAGAGCATCTCGATTGAGGTGCTCTTTTTCTATACAATTTTGGTTTATTTATCGTTATTTGTTAATAATATGTTTGTTGAATTAAATATAATAATGATTTATAATTTATATATAATAATTTACTGAGAGGGGTATATTATGCGCAAGGTTATTAATATTGACAAGGATTGGAAATTTTCAAAAGAGGCTTCTTCCGTTCCAAGCACGTTTCCGAGCGATTGGGAGAGCATTGATTTGCCATACACTTTCAACGGCGATGACGGACAGGACGGCGGCAACGATTATTATCGTGGCAAGGGATATTTTGCAAAAAGCTTGGCTAAAAGCGATATGCCCGACGGCGAAGAAGTTTATCTTCAGCTTGACGGTGTAAATTCAACAGGTACTGTTTATTTTAACGGAAAAGAAATTTGCGTTCACAACGGCGGATATTCTACCTTTAGGGTTAAGCTTGATGATATTAAGGACGAAAATTTGCTTGTTGTTGTTGCCGATAACTCGCCTAACGATTACGTTTATCCTCAGGTTGCGGATTTTACATTTTACGGCGGTATTTACAGGGACGTAAGCCTTATCGGAGTAGGCAAAAATCATTTTGACCTTGATTTTTACGGTGCTCCCGGCATTGCGGTTACACCTGAAATCAGCGGCGATGACGCAAAAATTACTGTTGACGCTTATTGCGACGGCGAGGTTGAATTTGAAATAAGCGACGGCAATGAGGTTGTTGCAAGGGCTAAGGCAAGCGGTAAAAATCCGAGTGCTAAACTTGAAATTAAAGACGTTCATCTTTGGGACGGCGTTGACGACCCGTTTCTTTATACCGCTGTCGCTAAGCTTATTGTTGACGGCGAGGCACTTGACGAGGTTAAAACACGCTTTGGCTGCCGCACATTTGAGATTGATGCGCAAAAAGGATTTATTTTAAACGGCAGAGAGTATCCTTTAAGAGGTGTTTCAAGGCATCAGGACAGGCCTCATATCGGCAATGCGCTCTTGCCTGAGCATCACAAAGAGGATATGGATTTGATTTGCGAAATGGGTGCTAACACTATCCGTCTTGCCCATTATCAGCACGCTCAGTATTTTTATGATTTGTGCGACGAGAGAGGTATTGTTGTTTGGGCTGAAATTCCGTATATTTCAAAGCATCTTGAAAAAGGTGTTGAAAATACAAAGTCGCAAATGAAAGAGCTTGTTTATCAAAATTACAATCACCCGTCAATCGTGGTGTGGGGACTTTCAAATGAAATTACAATGGGCGGCGCAACTTCTCCTATTGTTGAAAATCATAAAATGCTCAATGACCTTGTTCATTCGCTTGATAAAACAAGGCTTACCACCGAAGCTGTGCTTACTGCATGCAATATTAATGAGGAATATGTGCATATTTCGGATGTTCTTTCATATAACCATTATTTTGGCTGGTACGGCGGCGATGTGTCAATGTACGGCAATTGGTTTGATACATTCCACAAGAAATATCCAAACAAGGCAATCGGTATGAGCGAGTACGGTTGCGAGGCACTCAATTGGCACACAAGTCACCCTGAACAGGGAGATTATACTGAGGAATATCAGGCATATTATCACGAGGAAGTAATCAAGCAAATTGCAAAACGTCCTTATCTTTGGGCTACTCACGTTTGGAATATGTTTGACTTTGCCGCAGACGCACGTGCCGAAGGCGGCGAAAACGGTATGAACCACAAGGGACTTGTCACATTTGACAGAAAGTATAAAAAAGACAGCTTTTATGCTTATCAGGCTTGGCTTTCCAAAAAGCCGATGCTCCATATCTGCGCAAAGAGGTATGTTGACAGGGTTGAGGACGTGACCAAGGTTACTGTTTATACAAATCTTGACGAGGTTGAGCTTTTTGCAAACGGAGAGAGTGTCGGCAAAAAGAAAAAGGGCGAATTTCCGTTCTTCCACTTTGAAGTTAAAAATGAGGGTGAAACCACCCTTGTTGCAAAAGCAGGCGATTTAACAGACGAGGCTCAAATCAGAAAAGTTGACAAGTTTAACGAAGATTACAGGCTTAAAGAAGAGGGTGCGGTAATCAATTGGTTTGAGATTGAAACTCCTGCCGGTTATTACAGCGTAAACGATACTTTGGGTGATATTCTTTCAACCTTTAGAGGAAAAATTTGTGCAGTTAAGCTTCTTCTTAAAATGAAAAAGGCGCTTACACCTGACGGTCCTAAGCAAAAGGGCAAGAAAAAGGGCGCCGAGGTTATGGGCTTTAAGCTTAGTGATATCAACAAGACTATGATTGATATGCTCAAGGGCTTTACAGTTAAGCGTGGACTTATGATGCTCGGCGGCAAATTCACTAAGGAGCAAATTCTTGAGATTAACGCAATGCTTAATAAAGTAAAAAAGAAATAATATATGTTGAAAAAGCGCAAATACTATTATCGGTGATAATGAGTGTTTTACGTTTTTGATGATGAGGTGAAAAGCATTGATGTTGATGAAATCGGCAAAAATATGCTTACACTCGGATTTATAACGGTTGGCGAGCTTGAAAGGCTTGCCGCCGTTTTTTCTTTGCCTAAAAATATTATTGAACTTTGCAGAAAAAAATCAGACAGCAGCTTTTTAACAAAATTTATTAACGATGATTTTAGTTTTATTCGCATAAATATAATATGTAATAAAACAGAAAGCAACAACGAATTGGCAATTATAATTTCTAAAAATATGATGATAATTGTTAATATTTGCGATGATTTTTCGTTTAATCAAAAGTGCTTTTTAAACGTTCTTTCAAATACCGCCTGCGAAAGCGCAACGCTTGAAAAGCTTATTTGTTCGTTTCTTGAAACGGTTGCAAAACAGTGTTCGGCTCAGTTTGATGTGCAAGAGGAGATAGCTATGCTTGAAAAAGAAGTTATCGATAAAAATGTTTGCAAAAATTTTGCCGAGCTGCTGATTGAAAAGAAAAGAGAACTTTTGCGCCTTCGTGCTTTTTATGAACAGCTTATTGATGCAACTGAGATATATATTGAAAATGAAAACGAACTTTTGGATGAAAAATCATATAAGCTTTTCAGGCTCTTTCGGGATAAGGCTGTAAGATATAAAGAAAATACGGATATTTTGAGAGAAAGCGTAACTCATCTTTGGGATGCATATCAAACAAGCATTGACGCAAGGCAAAATGAAATAATGAAGCTTTTTACCGTCGTGACTTCTGTTTTTTTGCCTATGACCGTTATAGTCGGCTGGTACGGAATGAATTTTAAATATATGCCGGAGCTTTCCTCCCGCTTTGGATATCCGTATGTGATTTTTTTAAATGTTGCAGTCGTTTTTTCACTTATTTATATTTTTAAACGAAAAAGGTGGATTTGAAATTATAAGCGATTTTTAATAGACACTGACATTTCAAAATGATGTATCGTGAATGTGTGCTCAAGGCAAATTTCTATGACTCGTGCAGGGAAATTAATTCAGGCTTTATCGGCGCATATTACAACGAAATCGTAATTTGCGAAAAAATTTGATATTTTTTTATCCGTCAAAATTGCCTGTTTTGGCGGATTTTTTAATAATTGTAACCGGATGTTTACAAAAGAGTAACAAAAAAATCTTGATTTATCTTATAAGTTGATATATTATATTATTAATAATAATGAATAAGTGCGCTAAGGCGTAAAATTATAATGAAATACAAGGGGAAAAAATCGTGATAGAATTCAGAAATGTATCAAAGGTTTACGACAGCAACGGTACCCACGCCCTTTCAAATGTTAATATCAAAATTGAGGACGGAGAGTTTGTTTTCGTTGTAGGCTCTTCGGGTGCAGGTAAAAGTACATTTTTAAAACTTATTATGCATGAGGAAAAGCCAACCGAGGGTGAAATTATTTTTAACGAATATTCATCTGCCACTCTTAAGAAAAAGCAGGTTCCTTATTACAGAAGAGAAATGGGCATAGTGTTCCAGGACTTCCGCCTTATTCCTAAAATGTCGGTTTATGACAATGTTGCGTTTGCAATGCGTGTTATCGGCGCTAAGGAAAAGGAAATCCGTAAGAGAGTGCCATATATTCTTCAGCTTGTAGGTCTTTCTCAAAAGGCACGTTCGATGCCTAATGAGCTTTCGGGCGGTGAGCAACAGAGAGTTTCTCTTGCAAGGGCGCTTGTTAATAATCCTAAGGTTATTATTGCGGACGAGCCTACGGGTAATGTTGACCCTGAAATGAGCCACGAGATTGTAGGTCTTTTGACTAAGATTAACAATGCCGGCACAACTGTTATTATGGTTACTCACGAGCACGATTTGGTGCGTTCGTTCCAAAGACGTGTTATTGTTATTAAAAACGGCGAGGTTGTATCTGATACTCCCGACCCTACCCATGCTCAGTTCACAGGCGAAAACCCTAAAGAGGACACCGATATGTTCTTTTTTGACGAGGACGTTGAGATTGATAATGTTGACGTTTTGCCTAAGGATGAAAACGAAGAGGATATTTTTGATAACCTCGAAAGCGTTGTAAGCGACGAGAGCACAGAGGAAGAACAGGGAGGTGAGCAGTAATGACAGGTGCAAGTTTAAAATATTTAATTAAAGAGGGCTTTAGGAATACTTGGACAAACAGAATGATGTCTATCGCATCAATTTGCGTTCTTATGAGTTGCCTTGTTCTTATTGGCTCTGCTTCAATGATATTCCTTAATATCGATTCTCTTCTCGGCAAAATCGAAGAGGAAAATGTAATTATGGTTTATATCACGGATGACGCAACACCCGATGATATTACAAATATGCAAAACGAGATTACTGCTTGCGGAAATATTAAAAGCGTTGAATTTATTTCAAAGGAAAGCGCTTGGCAGGAACAGCTTAACACCATGGAGAAGGCTCAAGCAGAATTCTTTACTCAGATAAGCTCCGATATTCCGCTTCCGAATGCCTATAAGGTAACGGTTGAAAATCTTGACCAATTTGACGAAACGGTTAATAAGCTTAAAAAAATACAGCACGTTGATACTATCAGAGAAAACAAAAATCTTGCTAAAAAGCTTGTTGCGTTAAGGCAGGGAATTACGGTTATTTCCTTTGTTATTATCGCAGTATTGTTTGTTATTTCTGTTTTCATTATTTCAAACACAATTAAACTTACGGTATACAGCCGCCGTTTAGAGATAAGCATTATGAAATCAGTCGGGGCAACGAATTCGTTTGTCCGTTTGCCGTTTGTGGTTGAAGGTATAATCCTCGGTATCACATCGGGCGTTATCAGTTTAGGTTTTGTGTGGGGACTTTACGAACTTGCGGTTAAAGAATTTTCTGATATCCTCAGTTCGTTTAACGGCTTAGGCTTCCTTAAATTTGCCGATTATGCACTTCCGATGCTCGGAATATTTGTTGCTATCGGCGTGTTGACCGGTGTCGGAGGCTCAATTATTACAATGAGTAAATATTTAAATAAGGAAGGCAGTGAAATAAGTGGCATTTAGTATGAAACGAACATTGTCATTGATTTTAAGCTTTGCATTTTTTATATCAAGCTTTGGCAGTGCTTTTTCGGCTCAGGCTAAGTCAACATCACAGCTTAGAAGTGAAAAGCAAAAAATTCAACAGCAGATAGACAGCGCTCAAAGCAAGCTGAATAAGCTTTCTGCCCAAAAGCAAAAAAATGAGGAATATCTTGCAACGCTCAGGTCAAAAATAAACTTGATGCAAGACAAGATTGATTCTCTTGAAGATGATAAAGCCGCATTGCAAGCGGAAATTGATGCAATTCAGGTAAAAATCACGCAAACAGAACAGGATATTGCAGACGCTCAGGCAAAAATTGACCAAAAGCAGGCTGAATTTGACCAGACCTATCAGGTTTATTGCCAAAGGCTTCGTGCAATGTATATATCAGGCTCTGCATCTACTATTGAGGTGCTTTTGACTTGCAAGGATGTAAGCTCAATGCTTACACGTGCGCAAATGGTTAAGTCGGTATCTCAGCAAGACAGCGCAATTCTTGACGAGCTTATGACAAAGATGCAGGAAATCGAGAAAGAAAAGAAAAAGCTTGAAGAAAAACGAAACGAATTAACTAACGATAAGCAGCAGCTTGAATCTAACAAGAAGGAGCTTCAGTCAAGTATTGATGAAATTGATTCATCAAAAAGCGAACTTGATGCCGAGGTTGCAGAGTGTAACGAGGTTATGAAAAGCCTTTCAAGCCAGTCGAGCGAGTATAAGGAGCTTATTGAAACCAATCAGGCACAGCTTGAGCAGGTTGAAAGCGAAATTCGTGCGGCAATTGCTTCCGCTTCAAGGGGAAGCGGCTCAATTTCAGGCTCAACGGGTAACGGTTCGGGCGAGCTTGGTTATCCGACGGATTCGAGAAGAATATCGGCAGGTTATCCTAACTATTCATCGGGCGGATACCACGGCGGTATTGACTTCCCGGTAGGAACAGGCTCAAACGTATATGCTGCGGCTTCGGGTAAAGTTATTCTTGTTAAATATCTTAATTACAGCTACGGCAGATACATAATTATTGACCACGGCAACGGACTTTCAACGCTTTATGCTCATAATTCAAGCATTGAAGTAAGTGTAGGAGATAAGGTGTCGAGAGGTCAGGTTATTGCTCACAGCGGTTCAACAGGTAATTCAACAGGTCCGCACTGCCATTTTGAAGTTCGTGTAAACGGCAGCAGAGTTAATCCTAACAATTATTTATAATTTTAATATTTTTTATACTAAGGGGTGTAGCCAATGAAACAGAAGAGTTTTTTAACTAAAATTTTAGCTGTTTTGTTGGCTGCTGCCTTTTTTGCGGCTTGCCCTGCTCATATTGTTGCGCTTGCAACAGGCAATTCTCAATCCGATGAATATGCCGGTATGACGGCAGAGGAAAAACAGGCGGCAATCGAGCAAAAAATCAAGGAACTTGATTCAAAGCTTTCTTCTCTCGGTAAGGAATCAAAGGAAACCGAGGAATATATTAATGCGCTTGATGAAAAAATTTCTTATTTGAAAAAACAGCTTGAATATTCTGAAAATAAGATTGATTCCTCAAAGAAAAAAATTAATGATTTGCAGCAGCAGTATAAGGATAACGAGGCGCAGATTGCCGAACTTACAACGGATGTTGCAAATTTAGAGGTAAAAAATGCACAGCTTGAGCAAACGTTCAGCCAAAGCTTAACACTTTATTATCAGCGTATCCGTGCAATTTATGTCAGCGGCGAAACAAGCACAATTGCAATGCTTCTCACCTCACCCGATATTTCAACTCTTCTTACAAGATATGAAATGATTAAACGTGTGTCGAAGTGTGATAAGGAGCTTTTGCAGTCTGTTCAGTCGCAGGCAAGTGAGCTTTCAAAAACGAAACTTGAAATGCAGGATAAGCAATCTACGCTTCAAAATGACCAAGTTGTGCTTAAAACAACACAGCAGAATTTGACGACTTCTATTTCAACTCTTGAAACTCAGCAGCAGGATTATTCTCAAAAGCAGGACGCTTATCAAAGTCAAAAAAGTGAGTCGGACAAGCTTTTGAAACAGCTTGACGAGCAAAAGCAGACTTTCAGCGAATACAGAAATCAGGACCAGGCGGAGCTTAACGCAGTTAATGCAGAGATTGCAAAGGCGGCAGAAGCTTATAAAAAGAAGCTTGAGGCTGAAAAGAAAAAGACAACAACCACAAAAGCCACTACCACGACCACTAAAAAATCGGACGAGGGCAGTAACGGCGGTGAAACTTCTACTACGAAGCATACGACAACTACCCAAGAAGATAACAGCGGCAGGCTTAGGATGACATATCCTGTTCCGAGCCAAACAAGAATTACGTGCGGTTATCACGGCTATGCGGGTCATACGGGGGTTGATTTCTCCTGTGCGGCAGATTCAAAAGTTGTTGCGGCTGAATCGGGAATTGTTATTATTTCAAAAGACTTGACCAATTCCGACGGAACATACAGAAGCTACGGCAGATATATCGTAATTATGCATGATAAAACCGATTCTGCCGGAAATTATGTTTACACTTTGTATGCTCATAATAATTCAAGGCTTGTAAGCGCAGGGCAAAAGGTTAAAAAGGGACAGCAAATAGCGTGGAGTGGTTCGACGGGCAATTCAACAGGTCCGCATTGCCACTTTGAGGTAAGAACACCGAGCGCAAATTATAATGATTGTGTAAATCCAACCTTTTATTTACCGTGATAATGGTATATAATAGATATATATTTATTTTAAGGGAATGTGAAACGTGAATAAAAAAATATTATCATTAGCTTTGGCAGGTGTAATGCTTGTTTGCAATATGTCTGGCACAACGGCATTTGCCGCACAGGCAACTACACAGGCTGTGCAAGCGCAGCCGCAGACCACGGCGGCTCATAATGAAAATTCAACCTCCACAAGCGGCACAACAATGAGTGCCAAGGAGGCTGAAAAAAAGCTTAAAGAGCAGCAGGCAGAGCTTGAAAAAAATCTTAAAAAAACAGACGCTAAGCTTAAGGAACTTGAAAAAAGTTCTAAGGTTACAGAGGAGTATATTGACACCCTTGACCAAAAAATAGGCTACATAAATGAGCAGCTTACTCTTCTTGAAAACAAAAATCAAAAAATTCAGGAAGAAAAAAATGCACTTGAAAAGAAGATTAAATCAAATCAAAAGCAGGTTGATGCTCTTCAGGCGGAAGTTGACAAGGCACAGGCTGAATATGACGTGCTTTACAGCGAATTTCAAACGGTTTATAATGCGTATTGCTTTAGGCTTAAGGCTATGTATATGAGCGGAAGCTGCAATATTTTCACTGCACTTTTGACTTGTAAGGATATTTCGAGCTTTTTGACAAGATATGAAATGATTAAAACCGTTTCAAAAAGCGATTCTGCCTTGCTTAAAGAGGTGAACTCTAAAATGGCGGAGGTTACCAATAAAAAGAACGGCCTTGCTGATAAAAAAGCGGAATATGATAAGAAAAAGTCTGAGCTTGATTCTCAGAAAAAACAGCTTTCATCAAAGCAAAAGAGTATTGAACAAAACAGTAATTCAATAGCAAATAAAAAGGCTTCTCTTGCAACTGACAGGGCTGAAAGTGATAAACTTTTGGCTGAACTTACGGCGCAGAATAAGCAGTATACCGAGTTTAGAAATGAGGACAGCTCTTTAATTGAACAGGTTGAAAATGAAATTCAGGCTGTCATTTCAGGTGTTAAGCCGCCGGAAGAGGCAACAACTGCTGTTGCAGGCAAAAATTCATCTAAAATCGACAAGATTGACCAAAAAGGCAGTGATGTTTATTCAAAAAGCAACGCCGTTTTGAATATGACGTATCCCGTTCCCGGTCATCACGGTGTATCGGCAGGCTTTCCGAATTATTCATCTGGCAAGTATCACGGCGGAATTGATTTTCCTTGCTCAACAGGTTCAAAGGTTGTTGCGGCGCAAAAGGGTATTGTTATCACCGTTAAAAGGCTTAATTACAGCTACGGCTACTATGTTATGATTTATCACGGAACGGACGCTCAGGGCAGAAGTGTTGTTACCCTTTATGCTCATAATTCAAGTATACTTGTATCTCCCGGTCAAACGGTTAAAAAAGGCGAGGCTATTGCAAAGAGCGGCTCAACAGGCAATTCAACAGGTCCTCACAGTCATTTTGAGGTTCGACTTAACGGTTCACGTGTAAACCCTAAAAATTATTTAAGCTAATGAATAAGATTAATTATCAAAAAGAATTAGACAAAATAATAGAGCAAAATGTAAGAGAGGACCGAGTGCCCTCTCTTTTGCTACATAGCTGTTGTGCTCCTTGTTCAAGCTATACTATTGAATATTTGTCGCAGTATTTTAAAATAACTGTTTTATACTATAATCCAAATATTTCTCCAAAATCGGAATATGAAAAGCGCAAAAGCGAACAGCTTAGGCTTATTGACGAGATGAAAACAAAATATCCCGTATCTTTTCTTGACTGCGATTATGATTATGATGAATTTTTGAATATTGCAAAAGGATATGAAGCTTGCAAGGAGGGCGGCGAGCGTTGCTTTAGGTGCTACCGCTTAAGGCTTGAAAGAACGGCGGCCCTTGCAAAGAATAACGCTTTCGACTTTTTTTGCACCACTCTTTCAATCAGTCCGCTTAAAAATTCGCAAAAGATTAATGAGATAGGTTTTGAACTTGAAAAAAAATACGGCATTAAATGGCTGCCGTCAGATTTTAAGAAAAAAGAGGGCTACAAGCGCTCAATTGTGCTTTCCAAGGAATATAATCTTTATCGCCAAAATTTTTGCGGCTGTGCATTTTCTAAGGCGGAAAGTATTGAAAATAAAGAGTGAATTAATTATAATAAACACATTAATAAATGATTTTTTGGAGTAGATATGAATAAACCTCTTGCAGACCGTATCCGTCCGACTGAACTCGACGATGTTGTCGGTCAAAGGCACTTGCTTGAAAAGGGTAAGGCACTCAGAAGCCTTATTGATTCGGGCGATATTCCAAATTTAATATTTTACGGACCGAGCGGAGTAGGCAAAACCACGGTTGCTTCTATTATCGCAAGTAAAACAAATAGAAGCTTACGCAGATTAAACGGTACTACCGCTTCGACTCAGGATATCAAGGATATTGTCAGCGAGCTTGATACATTTTCCGCACCTAACGGGATTTTGCTTTATCTTGATGAAATTCAGTATTTTAATAAAAGGCAACAGCAATCGCTTCTTGAATTTATCGAAAACGGAAAGATAACGCTTATTGCATCCACAACGGAAAATCCGTATTTTTACATTTATCCCGCTATTCTTTCCCGTTCAACCGTGTTTGAATTTAAGGCGGTTGAAAGCGAGGATATTATCCCTGCCGTAAAACGTGGATTTAATATTTTAAGCGAAGAATATCAGGTTGAACTTGACATTGACGAAGAAGTGTTAAAGCGCATTTCAGTCGGTTGCGGCGGTGATGTGAGAAAGTCGCTCAACAGCGTTGAAAATTGCTTTTTTGCAACACCTACCGTTGACGGTAAAAAGCATATTGAAATTGACCTTGCAAAGCAGCTTGTTCAAAAAAGTGCCGTTCGCTACGATAAAGAGGGCGACGAGCATTACGATATAGTTTCTGCTTATCAAAAGAGTATGCGTGGTTCAGACCCGGACGCAGCGCTTCACTATCTTGCAAGGCTTCTTGAAGCAGGGGATTTGCCGTCGGCTTGCAGACGCCTTATGGTTTGTGCCTGCGAGGATGTCGGGCTTGCTTATCCGCAGATTATCCCGATAGTTAAATCGGCGGTTGATATTGCAATGGCAGTCGGTCTGCCTGAGGCTCGTATACCGCTTGCCGATGCTGTTATTCTTGTTGCGACAGCGCCTAAGAGTAATTCGGGCGAGGCGGCTATAGATAAAGCGATGGCTGACGTTAAAAACGGTAATTACGGTCCTATTCCACGTCAACTTCAAAACAAGCATTATGACGGCGAGAATGCAGAAGTTAAGGGGCAGTTTTATATCTATCCCCATGATTATCCGAATCATTGGACTTATCAGCAATATTTGCCGGATAAGATTAAAAATAACAAATATTACGAATTTGGCTCTAATAAAAATGAACAGGCGTTCAAATCTTATTGGGATAAGGTAAAAAATAAAAAATGACGAAAAAGCAGAGAGTATTAAATGTTATAGAAATACTAAAAAAAGAATATCCAAACGCAATTTGCTCTCTTAATTCGTCAAATGCGTTTGAGCTTTTGGTGGCTGTCAGGCTGTCGGCTCAGTGTACGGACGCAAGGGTTAATCTGGTAACTCCGTCGCTTTTTGAAAGGTATAAAACGCTTGACGATTATGCAAATGCCGATGTTAATGATATTGAAAATTATATTAAGTCCTGCGGTTTTTATAAAAATAAGGCAACGTCAATTATCGGTATGGCAAAAATGATACGAGATGATTTTGACGGCAGAGTGCCAGATAATATTGATGATTTAATCAAACTTCCCGGTGTCGGCAGAAAGACAGCTAATTTGATAGTAGGCGATGTCTATGGCAAGGAAAGCATTGTTGTTGACACTCATATGATTAGAATTTCAAATCGTTTGGGGCTTGTTGATACAAAGGACCCAAAGAAGATAGAATTTGAACTGAAAAAGTTTGTTCCAAGTGATGAAGGCTCTGATTTTTGCCACAGAATAGTTCTTTTCGGTCGTGATACCTGTTCGGCAAGAAAACCGCTCTGTTCTTCTTGCCCGTTGGCAGATTATTGTAAAAAAGTAGGAGTAAAAGCTAAATGAATTCAAATATTATACTTATCGGAATGCCCGGCAGCGGAAAATCAACATGCGGTGTTGTTTCGGCAAAAATGTTACTTAAAAATTTTTATGACACCGATTTGCTTATTCAAAATCTTGAGGGAAAAAGTCTACAGGAAATTATAGATAAAAACGGTGTTGAATATTTTGCAAAGGCTGAGGAAAGGGCTATTTTGTCCTTGGATATTAAGGGTACCGTTATTGCGACGGGTGGCTCGGTGGTTTATTCCGATAAGGCGATGGAGCATTTAAAAAGCCTCGGCAAAATTATTTATCTTCATTTAAGCTATGAGGATATGTGCAAAAGAATAAGCAATCTTGAAACTCGTGGCATAGTTTTTCAAAACGGCGAAACGCTTGAGGATATGTATAACGAGAGGCTTCCGCTTTATAATAAATGGGCACAGGCGGTAATCAATTGCGGTCAAAATACGGTTGAGCAAACGGCAAGGGCAATTGTAAGGGCAAGTAAGTGACAAATAAGGCATTATCATTTTTTTATAATTTGTGCAATTTGAATACTTGAACATATTATAAAAAAGTGATATTATAGTAAAAATATTTTTATATATTTAAGAATATAATTTAATACTTGTAAACGGAGGGAATTTTAATGAGCGAATACGGCGCAAAATTTGTAAAAGAGGGCTTGACCTTTGATGACGTGCTTCTCATTCCGGCTGAGAGTGACGTAACACCCGACAAGGTAGACCTCAAAACTAAGCTTACAAAGGATATTACACTTAATATTCCTGTTATGACTGCTGCAATGGATACCGTTACGGAATCAAGAATGGCAATTGCCATTGCGAGAGAGGGCGGCATCGGCGTTATTCATAAGAATATGACTATTGAGGAGCAGGCTGACGAGGTTGATAAGGTAAAAAGAAGCGAAAACGGTGTTATCACCAATCCTTTTTTCCTTTCACCAAACCATCTTGCAAGCGATGCTGAGGAGCTTATGAATAAGTATCGTATCAGCGGTGTGCCTATCTGTGAAGAAGACGGCACTCTTGTAGGCATTCTCACTAACCGTGATATGCGCTTTATGACAGATTTTAACGTTAAAATTTCCGAAGTTATGACCCCGAAGTCACAACTTGTTACAGCACCAAAGGGTACTACTCTTGAAGAGGCTAAAAAAGTTCTTATGGGCTCAAAGGTTGAAAAGCTTCCTCTTATTGATGAAAACGGCAAGCTTTCGGGTCTTGTTACAATTAAAGATATTGAAAAAAGTGTTAAGTATCCAAACACTGCAAGGGATAAGGACGGCAGGCTTCTTTGCGCAGCCGCTTTGGGTGTAACAGATGATGTTCTTGTACGTGCAAAGGCTCTTGCCGATGCAGGTGTTGACGCATTCGTTCTTGATTCTGCTCACGGTCACAGCCACAATATTATGAAGAGTGTTGAAATAGTTAAGAATGCTTTTCCTCAAATTTCTCTTATTGCAGGTAATGTTGCTACCGCAGATGCAACAGAAGCACTTATTAAAGCAGGTGCAGACGCAGTTAAGGTCGGTATCGGCCCCGGTTCAATCTGTACTACCCGTGTTGTTGCAGGTATCGGTGTTCCGCAAATTACCGCTATTTACGATTCTGCCGAGCGTGCAGATAAGTATGGCGTTCCTGTTATTGCAGACGGTGGTATTAAGTACAGCGGTGAAATCGTTAAGGCTATTGCAGCAGGTGGCTCTTGCGTAATGATGGGCTCTCTTGTTGCCGGATGTGAGGAATCACCTGGCGAAACTGAAATTTATCAGGGCAGGCAATTTAAGGTTTATCGTGGTATGGGCTCACTCGGCGCTATGAACCACGGCAGTGCAGACAGATATTTCCAAAAGGGTTCAAAGAAATTTGTTCCTGAAGGTGTTGAAGGTCGTGTGCCTTATAAGGGAGCTTTGGGCGATACTATTTATCAGATGATGGGCGGCCTTCGTTCAGGTATGGGTTACTGCGGTTGTCATACTATTGAAGAGCTTAGAAATAACGCTAAGTTTATCAAGATTACAAGTGCAGGTCTTATTGAATCTCACCCTCACGATATTTCTATCACTAAGGAAGCGCCTAACTACTCAGGCTCAATCAGATAATTAAATCTATTAACTTTACGGGCGGATTTCGGCATTTTTGCTTTTCCGCCCATACTGTTTTATATCAATTTTAAGCAGGTAATCATATGGCTAAAAAAATCTCTAAATGGAAGAAGTTTAAAAGATTTTTAAAACGAAATATGACACCCACTTGGGCAAAGCATTTTTCCTATCAGGTTTTTGCTTTTCTTACAAGTGTTGCAATGATAGTCGGTGTTGCTGATTATGCCGTCACCAAGTCTTATGACGAAAGGAAGCTTTCTTTTATGGATGATTTTACTATTACTGCGCACACGGGCGCTTATGATACCGAAATGAATACTTTAGAGGCAGTTAAAGCGGCTATTAAGAATAATGCTGAGATTATTGAACTTGATATTCGCCAGCGCCCTAATAAAACGCTTGTTATGAGCCACGATATAGTTGTAACAAATAATGACGGCGCACCGCTTGAGGATGCCCTTGCGCTTATTAAGGACACACCTGATATGCAGATTAATTTTGATATCAAGGAAACCCGTGTTCTTAATTCTCTTCATGCGCTTTTGGTTGATTATAATTTGCTTGACCGTTCGTTCTTAACCGGAATTGAGGTTATTAACGTAAAGGCGGTTAAGGATTCTAATTGCGCAAATATGGATTATTATCTTAATTATAAGCCGTCAAAATTCAAGGCTTTTTCGGATGATTACAGGCAAAAAATAATTAAGCTTTTGGAAGATACGGGCGCAATCGGCATTAACTGTAACTATAAATTTGCCGGCTCTCAGCTTTCAAATCTTCTTCATAAAAAGGGATATAAACTTTCTGTTTGGACTGTTGATACCGAGCGTAACGCAAAAAAAATGCTTGTCATTAAGCCTGATAATATTACGACCAAAGACCCCGAAATGATTAAGAAAGTTATAGCCGATTGGGGCAAATAATTTTTTTCAAAAAAAGCAAAAAAGGTCTTGACTATTGTTCTGACTTATGATATATTAATTAGGCGTTGGAGATACGCTGGTGTAGCTCAGTTGGTAGAGCAGCTGATTTGTAATCAGCAGGTCAGGGGTTCGAGTCCGTTCACCAGCTCCAATATGGAAGAGTTCCCGAGCGGCCAAAGGGAACAGACTGTAAATCTGTCGCTATTCAGCTTCGGTGGTTCGAATCCACCCTCTTCCACCAAATAAAAACCAATCACTTTTGTGATTGGTTTTTATTTTTTGTATAAACAAAGTGGATTCGGACCACTAATGGGAGCGAACGCCGAAGCTTGCGAGGCAAGGAGCGACAGAGAAACAGTCCGGTGGACTGTTTCGACATTAGTCCAAAGGTGCGAAGCGCCTGCGATAAAATCCACCCTCTTCCACCACGTCGTCACAAGCTATATATCGCTTGTGGCGATTTTTTTATATTCTTTTTAAAAATCACCACGGCACTCATACCGCTGCTCCTCCTTTTCCCCGAATTAAATAAACCTTTTTGCCTCCTTTAAAAGGGAGGCTTTTTTCTGTTTTTTCGCAATTTTGTCCATAAACATTGTTAAAAAATAAACAATCTTGTATATATTGCCAAAATGGTAATAAAATCTTGCATTATAAGTCAAAATAATATATAATTATTATCGGTTAAAAATATTTATAATCATAATTAATATATGAGAGGTAAAAACAATGGACGCATTAAACAAAAAAACTATTGAAGACATTGATGTAAAAGGCAAAAAAGTTCTTGCTCGTTGCGACTTTAACGTTCCGCTTAAAGACGGCGAAATCACTAATGACAAGAGAATTGTTGCCGCTCTTCCTACTATCAAATATTTGATGGAGCACGGTGCAAAGGTTATACTTTGCTCACACCTCGGCAGACCTAAGGGAGAATATAAGCCTGAATTCAGCCTTGCTCCCGTTGCAAAAAGACTTTCGGAGTATCTCGGTGTTGAGGTTAAGCTTGCCGAAGATGCTGAGGTTGTAGGCCCTAATGCCAAGGCTATGGCAGCTGAGCTTAAGGACGGCGAGGTTATGCTCCTTGAAAACGTTAGATACAGAGCAGAAGAAACAAAGAACGAGGAGAATTTCTCCAAGGAACTTGCTTCTCTTGCCGATATTTTCGTAAACGACGCATTCGGTACTGCTCATAGAGCGCATTGTTCAACAACAGGTGTTGCTTCTTACTTACCTGCTGTTTGCGGTTACCTTATCCAAAAGGAAATTAAGTTTATGGGTGGCGCTCTCGCTAATCCAAAGAGACCTCTTGTTGCAATTCTCGGCGGTGCTAAGGTTTCAGATAAGATTGGTGTAATTGAAAACCTTATTGATAAGTGCGACACAATCATTATCGGCGGCGGTATGGCTTATACCTTTATGAAGTATCTCGGCCATAACATCGGTACTTCTCTTCTTGAGGCTGACTGGGTTGAAAAAGCAGGAGAAATGATGAAGAAGGCTGAGGATAAGGGCGTTAAATTCCTTATTCCTGTTGATAACAAGGTTGGTAAGGAATATGATGAGAATACAGAGGCTAAGGTAGTAAGCAGTGACGATATTCCTGACGGCTGGATGGGTCTTGATATCGGTCCTGAAACTCAGGAAGTTTTTGCAAACGCTATTAAGGGCGCAGGCACAGTAATTTGGAACGGTCCTATGGGCGTTTCAGAATGGGATAACTTTGCAGCAGGTACAATCTGTGTTGCTAAGGCAGTTGCTGATTCAGGCGCTATTTCAATCATCGGCGGCGGTGACTCGGTTGCAGCTGTAACAAAGCTTGGCTTTGCAGACAAGATGAGCCACATTTCAACCGGTGGCGGTGCATCACTTGAATTCCTTGAGGGTAAAGACCTTCCGGGTATCTGCGCACTCCAAGACAAATAATTTTGAATGTCGCAAATAAGCAGGCATAACCGTGCCTGTATTTATCAATAATCGTAGGGGCGACCATTGGTCGCCTTATACCAAATATATTTTAAAGAGGTAACTATTATGAATAAGACTCTTCGTAAGGCAATTATTGCCGGTAACTGGAAAATGAACAATACTCCTGCACAGACAACTGCTCTCATCAATGAGATGAAGCCGCTTGTTGCCGATGCTGATTGCGAGGTTGTTCTTTGCGTTCCTTTCGTAGATGTTCCTGCCGCAGTTGAGGCTGCTAAAGGCTCTAATATTAAAATCGGTGCAGAGAATGTTCACTTTAAGGACAGCGGTGCTTTCACAGGCGAGGTTTCAGCTGATATGCTCGTTGAGCTTGGCGTTGAATACGTTGTAATCGGTCACAGTGAGAGAAGAACATATTTCGGCGAAACAGACCAAACAGTAAATCTCAGAACTCTTAAGGCTCTTGAAAAAGGCTTGAAGCCAATCATCTGCGTTGGTGAAACTCTTGAGCAGAGAGAGCTTGGTTATACAGAAACACTTCTTAAGTATCAAACAAAGATGGCACTTACAAATGTAACAGCTGACCAGCTTAAAAATGTTGTAATCGCTTACGAGCCAATCTGGGCAATCGGTACAGGCAAGACTGCTACTGCTGACCAGGCTGACGAGGGTAACGGATATGTTCGTGCAGCTATTGCAGAGGCTTACGGTGCTGATGTTGCAGAAACAGTAACAATTCAGTACGGCGGCTCAATGAACGCTAAGAATGCTGATGAGCTTACTTCAAAAGTAAACGTTGACGGCGGACTTATCGGCGGCGCTTCACTTAAGGCTGAGGACTTCTCAATTATCGTTAAGGCTGCAAGCAAATAATTAAACAAATTTTTGGTGGGTGTGTTTCGGCATACCCACTTTTTGTGAAAAACAATATGGAGGAATACTAATGAAAAAACCTGTTGTATTATGTATAATGGACGGTTACGGCAAGAATGACAGCGATTACGGCAATGCAATCGCTATGGCAAAAAAGCCTAACCTCGATAAGCTTATGGCTGAATATCCAATGACTTATATCGGAGCAAGCGGACTTGATGTAGGTCTTCCTGACGGTCAGATGGGCAACTCTGAAGTAGGCCACACAAATATCGGTGCCGGCAGAGTTGTATATCAGCCGCTCACAAGAATTACAAAGGCATTTGAGGACGGCGATGCTGAAAAAAATCCTGCTCTTAAGGGCGCTATGGATAATGCTAAGGGCAAGGCTCTTCACCTTATCGGTCTTGTTTCACCAGGTGGTGTTCATTCTCATTCGGAGCATCTTTATCATCTTCTTCAAATGGCTAAAAATAACGGTGTAGAGAATGTTTACGTTCACGCTCTTCTTGACGGCCGTGACGTCCCACCTTCATCTGCTGTTGAATATCTCAATGAACTTGAGGATAAAATGAAGGAAATAGGCGTAGGTAAAATCGCTTCCGTAATGGGCAGATTTTACGCTATGGACCGTGACAATATTTGGGACAGAGTTGAAAAGGCTTATGCCGCTATCGTTTATGGCGAGGGCATTCAGGCTGACAATGCAGTTGAGGCGGTTAAGGCTTCTTATGAAACTGTTGACGAGGACGGCAAGCACCTTACAGATGAATTTGTGCTTCCTACCGTTATCGGCGGCAGCGAGGGCAGAGTTAAGGCTGACGACAGCGTTATCTTCTTTAACTTCCGCCCTGACCGTGCAAGAGAGATTACACGTACATTTGTTGACCCTGATTTTGACGGCTTTGAGAGAAAGAACGGCTTTTTCAAGCTTTACTATGTATGTATGACTCAGTATGATGCCGAAATGCCAAACGTTGAGGTTGCATTCGGCCCTGAAACTCTTGTTAATACCTTTGGTGAATATATTTCAAAGCACGGTATGACTCAGCTTCGTATTGCCGAAACTCAAAAGTATGCTCACGTAACTTTCTTTTTCAACGGCGGCGAGGAAAAGCAGTATGAGGGTGAGGACAGAATCCTTGTTGCTTCTCCTAAGATTTCTACATTTGACCTTATGCCTGAAATGAGCGCTCCTGAGGTATCGGAAAAGCTTAATGCGGCAGTAAGAAGCGGCAAATATGACGCTATTATCGTAAACTTTGCTAACTGCGATATGGTTGGCCATACAGGTATTATCCCGGCGGCAATCAAGGCTGTTGAAACTGTTGATGCTTGTGTTGGCTCACTTGCAAAGGCTGTTATAGAAATGAACGGCAACCTCTTTATCACTGCCGACCACGGCAATGCTGATAAGATGCTTGACGAAAACGGCGAGCCGTTCACAGCTCACACAACTAACCCTGTTCCGTTTGTTGCAGTAAACTGCGGCGAGGGCGTTGAACTTCGTGACGGCGGCAAGCTTTGCGATATCGCTCCTACAATGCTTCAAATGCTTGGACTTGACAAGCCTGCTGAAATGACAGGTGTATCACTTATTAAATAAGTAAATACAATAATAAAAGGATTAGATATTCGTATTAATTTACGCATATCTAATCCTTATTTTTTATCTTATATTTATATTGTTATATTGTCGGTTTAACTCTGTATACTACAGTCGAATGTTTAGGAATTGTTGCATTAATGGTAGTGCCCGTTGTGCGCTCGTCTGTCCACAAATCGTGAAGCTCATAACCCGACGGAGACTCCTCAATGCCTAAGTATGGGTCCTTAGTAAGGTCATCAAGCTTGAAATTGACGCTTTTTGTGGAAGAAGCAGTATTGAATAAACAAAGCGCAACATCGCCGTTTGAAAGAGGACGAGCGATAATATCAATGCCGCTTTCCTTTTTAATTCTCTTAGCGCTCTTGCCGAGTGAATCCTGGTCAACTGCAATCATGTGTTTGTTGGTAACAATTTTAAGCGTTTCATTATCCTTATCGGGAATACCGTTTGATACAAAGCTTCTGATATCGTTGCCAAGCATAAGCGGAGCGGCAAGCATACACCAAAGCGAGAAATGCGCTCTGTTTTCGTTATCGTCAAGCTTTCCGTTGCCGACCTCAAGCATATCAGGGTCGTTCCAATGGCCCGGTCCTGAGTACTTATAAAGCTTCAAGGTGCGGTTATATATCATAGTTATGCTTCTCCAATTGGGAGCTATATCGGGCGTTGTGCGCCACATTGAGCCTGCTTTAGCGCCCCAAAGATAAGGGCGAGCCATGCCCCATTCGCAAATGGAATATGTGATTGGTTTTTCTTCTGAATGTGTAACCTTAGCCCACATTGAGCTTGCTTCCTTAAGAGCGTTACCCATACGCTTATACTGAATATATGACGAGTCAATCGCAGTTGCTACAGGGTTTTTGATTGTCATATTGTTGATGCCCTCTTTAAGCTCAACAATAATTTGCTGCCTGCCTAAAGGACTGAAGCCCTTAGTTTCAGGGAAGAAAATTTCATACATTTTGCCATTAATATGAATTTGCATATACTGCTTCTTTTTAGCCATTGACTTGTGAAAAACAAAGGTTAATACGTATTCACCCTTTTCGTCTGCGTCAAAATTAAAACTTGCAGAGCCTGAGCCGTGGCTGATAAATCCGATTGCTTTTTTGCTTGGCACGTCAGACATTTTGATAATCTTTGCTCTTCCGGTAAACTCTGCGTCTTCCGGCCTTAAATCAATTTCAAAAGCGCTTTTTGGCTTGGTAATTACAATATGCTCAATTGCAGGGCAGTCACCGCTGATTCTGTCATGATGGCAAAAATCGTATTTGAAAAATTCACAGCCCCAAGACGCAATTGTTTTAGCGTCAAGCCTTTCGTTACCGAGAGAGGCAGGGAGGTCCTCACAGGTGAGTGTACCGTTAGAAGAATAAAGACCAACCTTTAAGCCGAGTGCGTTAATATCCTTAATGAGCTTAGGGATACCACGGCTGAATGTGCCGAGATCGCCCTGAAGCTTTCCGTCACTGTCACGAAGGGAGCTTTGCCAGCAATCGTCAAGGTTAATAAATTCATATCCTGCATTTGCAAGTCCGCTGTCTTTCATAGCGTGGGCAGTTTGCATAATAATATCCTGGTCGATATTGTTCCTAAAGGTATTCCAGCTTGACCAGCCCATAGGCGGAGTTTGAGCAACCTTATTTTCAGAATATTCTTCGTCCTCGCTTATATCAATTGTAAGCTTAGTCGGGATAAATATTTTTTTCAAGGCGCAAATCGGGCACTTGCCGTTTGCTTTCATATTTAAAAACCAAGAAATGAACACAACAATCAATACTGCCAAAACGGCAACTAAAATTATAGCAAGATATTTCATTATAAACCAATCTCCTTAAAAAGCTCCAACTCCTTTTGAGCCAAAGCCTGCGTATTTTCATCATCAAGTGAATTTACTGCATTTAACGTAAATTCTTTTCTGTTTTTAAAATTGTAAATTATTCGATAAATCCAAGCATATAAAATAAGCCAAGGTCTTCCGTCGATAAATTTGATATAATCAATTTCTTTAAGCTTTTTGTAAGGCGGAAAGAGAAGCCTGAGTTTCGTCATAAAGGGCGAATATTTTTTCCCTTCTTCAAGCTCTCTCCTTGCAACGGTAACGCCCTTGTTTTCATTCTCATTGCCGAATGCACCGCAGTCGCAAAGGTATTTTTCAACATTTAACGTATCAATTGCGTAATCATAACCTATGCCGAAAAAGTTGTGGCAAACGGTCAAAACGGTTTTACCGAATTTTTCAAGTTCAACTGCGCTTAAATATTCAAACACTTTTTGAATATCAATATTTGCAGTTTTTAGCATTACTGCTAAATCAAGAATAAGCTTAATTCCTGCTCCGTAGAATTTGAAATGGTGCGCCATGTGGGCAATCAAATATGCAAAATGAAAGCTGTCGTCAAATTTTCCGTCAAAGCCGTCAAATTCTGCATAATCAAAAGCGCTGCAAAACGGCTCTGTATCATAACAGCTTATAAGCTTTGTGTGCACCTCAATCAGAACACCGTTTTTAACATAGTTATAAACCGGCCCGTTTTCCTTAACACAATCAAAACTGTTAGATATAAGCAATTTTTTAATCTTGTCCCTGTCCTCAGCCTTGATTAGAACGTCTATATCGCCCATAGCACGGCTTTCAGGCACAGGGTAGTATTCTCTGAGTATTGCGCCTTTAAACGTGATATACGGGCACTGAGCCGACGCAAAAAGCGTTTTAACCTCTTCCAGCATATTAATCTGAGCGTTTGAAAGGAAAATTAAATCAAAAAATTTATTTTCAAGCGCATTTAAGAAGCTTTCGGGTAAATCGCTTTTATTCTTTGCATTTAAAACTGCACAGTGCAATATGCCTAAAAGGTTATGCCCCTTTGCATATAAAAATAATTTTTTATAATTAACGTCTGTATCGAAAATAAATTTGTCGCCGTTTAAATAGTGGCGGCAAATGTCAATTAAAACCTCATATTCCTTATCCATATCAGTTGAAAACTGCGTTGCCGACAACAAGACTTAAAACAGTCATAATAAGTCCGGCAATAAATACACCGAGCGAAATCACAAAAAAGCTCTTTTTCTTATCAAGATGGAGAAGAGATGCAAGAAGCGCACCCGTCCAGCCGCCTGTACCCGGAAGCGGTATGGCAACGAAAATCAAAAGCCCCCAAATTCCGTATTTGTCTATTTTATCTCGCTTTTTAAGTGTTTTGTCCTCAAGCCAATAAACAAACTTGTTTATTCCGGGAACTTTTTTTAATAAATCGAAAATCCAATTGATTAATAAAAGTATGAACGGTATAGGTAAAATGTTGCCTAAAAAGCTGATAATAAATCCTACAAAAGGATTCATTTGCAAAAGCACAATGGCGGTGAACATTCCGAGCCTGCATTCCAAGATAGGGCAGACTGAAATAATAAACACTACAAGCCAATCGGGTATTCCGTGCGCTGTTAAAAACTCTTGTAAGTTTCTGCAAAATTCCTGTACCATATATCAGTTCTCCTTTTTGTCGGTTGTTGTATTTTGTTTTTTATCTGCATTTGATTGCGACTCGTTATTTTTGTTTTGAGCATTAACGTTATTGTTTGCCGCATTTTGAAGTCGCTTTTTTTCCTGATTTCTTTTTCTCTTTTTTATTATTTTTTGGCGCACAATTTCCTCTTTGTGCTTTTCATAATAGCGTTGAGCCCTGAGTTTGTTTTGCTGTTCAATCCATTTTTGGCGCCTATACTCGGCTATTCTTTCCTTGCGCTCTTGCTCTTTAAGTTCGATTTCTCTGTCAATAGCTTGCGCAGTGGGAGTGTTTTTATTTACAATAAGCTTTTGCTTAATGAGAAAATCAACGGCTTCCCTCAGTATTTTTTTATCATTTTCAAATGAGAGGTGGCCCATAGCCTGGTCATACGCAAGCCATCTGTAATCGTCAATTTCCTCCTCTTGCATTGTTGTTTTTAAATCGTCTGTCGTTGCAACGAATATAGAAACTTTTTTGTCAACATTATTGCGAAGCGTATATTTTGATATACCCTCGTAGCCGAGATGAATTTTAATGTGAAGCCCCGTTTCTTCAAGAACTTCTCTTCTTGCTGCGTCGTATTTTGTTTCACCCATTTCGAGGTGACCTTTAGGAAAGCCCCAATTCGCCGAGCGCTTATTTTTTATAAGCAAAAAGCGAAGCTTGCCTTTAATACTCCTGTATACTACTGCGCCTGCGCTTGATTCATAGTAGCAGACAAGTTCATATTCGGGAAAATCGTTTTTAACATCAATGTATTGATAAATGTCTTGATTAATGTAGCGTGAACTTCTTGACGCCATAATCCAAATAGTTTTTAAATCCGTGTTTTCCGGGTCTTTAGGAACGAGTGCCGCTATAATTCGTCCGTCGAAATTGCAAACCGTGTGAGTCACTCCCATAACAAAAGCGTAACGGTTTTTGTATCCCTTGATTTGAACTAAGTTTAATGGATATACATAACCGTTCTCATCGACAGAATTAATAGTTTTAACAACTCTTCCTTGGGCTGTTTTGCCGAGAAACATAACATCACCACCAAGTAAAAGATATAATTCGTATTTATTATATCTTATTTTATATTGTAATACAAGAATTTTATTATAAAAACGTGAAAAATGATAGGCGATAAAAGACGTATAGATGAAAATAAACTATGGCAAGAGAAATTCCCTTGCCATAGTTTTACTTTTATAACAACGATTAATATTCAATGATATTGTTTAAACGATTCGTTTGATTTTTATGAGTTAGAGTTTTTGTTTAATAATCCCAATAAACCGTTCCGTTTTTGTTCCAACGTATTGCGTGAATATCGGCATAATATTCATCTGTATTTTTATCGTAAAAACCAAAATCTCCTTTGCTTTTATCAAAATCAAGTATATTGTCGGAAAAGACTATCCAGCCGTTTTTGTCGATATATGTAAACAAACTGTCATACCGGCGGTTATATTTATTTTCCTTTGTATTGACAATGCAAACATATTCGGATTTCTTAGCGTCATACTTAAATTCCGCACCGTCTTCGGTATAGTATACCACGTCTTCCAATTCGTTGTACTCAATACCTTTTCGGTCATAGTATTTTGATACCGTTTCGGTAGAGGAGGAATTAATATCACTCAATTTATTATATATGGCATTAAAAGAACCTGCCGCAGAATTAGCAATCAGCAATACCGTTAGAACTATAATAAGTGCTTTTTGCGTAGTACGGCTCTTTGATTTTAATTCTTTAATTACATCAATAACAACATATAAATCGCAGAAAATAAAAATCGCAAGATATTCAATAGTTTTTCTTTTAATATTATTTCGTTTGTCAAAATGCAGATAAAGTGACAAAATAATAATACTTTTAACAAAAATAAATATTATTTTTATTAAAACATCTTTTTCTGAAAACATTAATTTGCTCCTTTTGTTATTTTGTGATTTATTGATGATTGCGGTGAGTATGATTTTGTATATTGCTTATTTTTTATTAATGTTTTTATGTTGCTTTTTGAATAAATTATATCCAAAAAATAACAAATAGTCAATATAAAGCAAAACGGACAACTCCGAAGAGTTGCCCGTTTTTATTTTTTATTCGGTTTGCAGATTTAGGTTTATGCCATTGTCTGAAGTAAATCAACAAGTGAAGCAATAACCGTATCGGTATCACCCTTAAGAACAGGAAGTACCTGGTCTACAACACCTGAAACTGTTTCGTTGCCGCCTACAAGACCGGTTACAAGTGAACTGATCTTCTTGAAGTTGTCGCCTGCGTTTACAGTTTCGATTAAGTAGCTGAGAACTGCGATGAGAGTTTCTGAAGAGTTACCCTTAACGTAAATTCTTGTGCCGTAGGTAGCAGCCTGTGATGCGTCGGTAATTACCTTACCGTGGCTTGCAAGCTGTAACCAATTAATGTCGTTAAGCTTAATTCCAAGCGGTGTGCCCTTAATCTTAATCATTCCAAGAATGTTATTAAGAAGAGGAACGATAGCGTCAGCGCCGAGGAGCGGCTTAAGTGTTGCGTTAATATCATAGATATCAAGCTTGAAGTTTGATACGCCAATCTTGCCGAGGAGAGAGTTAAGGTCAACCTTAAGTGCCTTAAGAAGGGCAGGTAAGAGAGTGTTGAGGTCAACTACAGGCTTGACAGCGTCTATAAGTGCAGAGATAGGAGTGAGGAGATTGTCAAGAATCTGGCAAAGTCCGTTATTACCGATGAAGAGTGCAAGGTTTGGAAGCATTTCAAATAATGTTTCGAGAGGAGCATTGAGAATATCCTCAACCTTATCCCAGATAGGATTGATAATGTCAAGAAGAACATTATCATAAGCTTTTTTCATATCTTCTCTGTACTGATACTGAGTCTTAACGTTATACATTGAGAATGCTTCCATAAGAGGAACGATTGATGATGTATAACCGTTAGAACCAGGGATTCTTACGATATCGAAAAGACCGAGAGATGCGTCATTAAGAAGTACATCAAGTACGCCGAATACAGGACGAAGAACTGCAACGAGTGCATGGAAGAATGAATCTCTGTCCTTAACGCCCCACTTAAGAGCTGATGTATTAACCTTTGACCAAGAACCAGCCTTAGCGATTACGCTTGCATTAGCTGCATAAGTTTTGCCGTAAGCTTCGTCTGTAAGGAGCTTAGCAACATTGCTTGTTGAGAAGTCGATACCTGTTTGTGCAAGGAGGGAAACGAGTGAGCCGTCGCCAACCTTAACCTTTTCAACTGCACCGTAAAGACCGGTGAGAAGTGAGTTAACAATGTCATCCTTGAAGAGGAGACCGCTGATTAAGCTGTTAAGACCGCCGTCAATTAATCCGCCAACAAGGCCGTCAAGCATAGGAGGAAGATTCTTAAGGAAGTCAACGTCTACGCCCTTAGGATATGAGAAGTCGAATGAGCCTGTCTTATATGCGGTGTAATCCCAGAATGCATTAGTAGGTTCGCCTGTTAAGAAGTAGAATACTGCACGAACGATATCATCTTTTTCAGCCATGCTGATTGTAGTGAATACACTTGAGATGATTGACTTGAGCATACTGTTCTTCTTAATAGCACCAATTGAAGAAACAAGTGATTTGATTGGTTTAGCGTTCTTAATAAGAGTGTCTGCCACATAGCGGAGAACTGCAACGAGAACCTCGCCCTTGTCAGCAATTACTTCCTTATTAGTGAACTTGCCTTCGGCATTCTTAGCATGTGACTTAGAGGTTACAACCTTGCCGTGAGCAGCGATTGTTGACCACTTGAAATCAGGAAGCTTGATGCCTGTTTTCTTAAGTAAGCTGTTAATAAGCGGAACAACGATGTCCTGAATGTTGCAAGACTTGAGGTCTGCAAGCTTAATGTTAAACTTAACGCCTCTAACCTTAAGCAAGCTTGTTAAATACTTGCCGAGGTCCTTGCCAAGAACCGCTGAAATAATCTTATCAACGTCTAAACCTGCTGACTTAGCAGTTTTAACAATGTTTGTAATCGGAGCAAGGAGATTATCAAGAAGCTGGCCGATACCGTTGTTATCAATGAAGTATGCAAGGTTAGGAAGAACTGATGTAATTGTTTCAAATGGCTTGTCGAGAACTTGGTCAACAAAGCTCATAAGAGGATTAAGAACATCAAGAAGTACGTTATCCTTAGCCTTCTTGCAATCCTTCTGATACTGTGCAAATGTCTTAATCTTGCTGTTGCTTACCTGAAGAACATCAAGAAGAGGAATGATTGCACCTTCATAGCCGTTAATGCCGTTTACGCCGACATTGAGTGCGTTAAGGTCAAGCTTAATTGTTGAAAGCTTAGAGTCAGCATTCATTGAATCCTTAGCTGTAAGAGTAAGAACACCTTTCTTAAGCTCATAGGTAAGAGCAATCTTGCTTGCTACCTTGCCGTCGCTTCCCTTAATATCAAGAGATGTTGAAGCCTTTGCAATTGTGATATTGCTAAGATCAATCTTTCCTTCATTAAGGAATACGTTGAGAACACTGTTGAGAGGACGAAGAATTGCAACGAGTGCATGTACGAAGCCCTGCTCAGCCTTTGCGGAGCCATCCTTGAAGCCCCAGTTGATTGTTTTAACTTTCTTCCAGCTCTTAACCTTCTTGAGGGTTTTAGCTGCTGAAGAATAAGTTTTACCGTAGCTCTTATCCATAAGTAAGCCTGCAACGCCCTTAGGTGAAACAGTAATGCCTGCCATATTGAGATAAGGTGAAATAGTCTTTTTGTCAAGTGCACCGTAAAGTGCCTTAGCAAGTGAAGTGAGGTTAGCGTTTGTAAATACCAAACCGCTTACAACACCCTTAAGATTTGATGCGTCAACTACGCCAAAGTTAGTGAGAAGAGCCATAACTGCGTCAACTGCACTGTCAAGCTGGGTGATAGCAGATTCAGCATCATAAGAAGAAATACCGTCAGGGTACTTGAACTTTAATGAAGTTCCCTTGTATTTGCTGTAAGCCCAATAAACTTCTGTAGGTGACTGTGTGAAGTCGAGAAGCTTGCCTACAATCTTAAGAAGTCCCATACCGTCAAGCTTACCTGTTTCGATATACTTGATGAGCTTCTTAACGCCTGAGCTTACCTTGTTGTTGCCCATAATCAAACCGATGATTGTGGAAAGGTTATTATTTGTCTTTACAAATTCAACAACATAATCGAGTACGTATACAAGTGTTTGAGCAGGAGTTGTTGTCTTGCCAAGCTTGTTCCAATTAATGTTGTTAAGTTTAATACCTGTCTTTGCAAGAAGGGTATTAATAATAGGAATAATGTTGTTGCCTGAAAGAGCATAGCCCTTAACCTTAAGTCCAAGCTCTTGCTTGTCGTTAACTGTGATTAAATCACCGAACGTCTTAGAAACGATGCCTTCAAGGAGCGCTGCAAGTGACGGTGATGCGGCACCAAGCTTATCACTCTTAATCTTAAGAATGTTGGCTGCGCCGTTGAGCTCGTTTGCAATAGCCTTAACTGCGCTTGAAACAACAGAAGCAAGTGTAGGAGTTGTTGTATCGTCTAATACAACGCCGATAGCCGACACAATATTGAGCAATGTTGTTGCAGGCTTTTCAAGGAACTTGTCAAGAAGTGAAACTATTGGATTAACAATACCGGTGAATACTTCATCACGGTATGGATTGCTCTTATCTGCAAACTTAGTAGGAGTATCAACTGTGATGCCTGTCTTTTGAGCTATTGTATTAAGAACAGGGTAGAGAGCATTTTCATAAATGCCTGTATCAATAAGAACTACGCCGAGGATAGAGGTGAGAAGTCTGAGTGAGGTTGAAAGACCTGTCATAAATTCATCTCTGTTGCCTGCTGTGATGCCCCAATTAATGCTTACGTTAAGAGTACCGTTGTCATTAACTGCGTCACTCCAACTGCCAAGCTTAGAAAGCTTCTTGCTTGCGTTCTTAATGCCTGTGTCCTTAATTCTTACAGATAATGAGTCAGGAGAAATAAGTCCGTTGACTGCTTCACTGATAAGATTGTATTTTGCTGTCACGTCTGCAGTACCATTATTATATGTATAAGAGTATGCATACTTGTCAGTAAGTCCTGCAACAAGTGTTTCGACGAGAGCATAGGTTCTTACTACTACTGTTGTAAGACCTTCGTTTGTGTAGATATCCTTAGGATTAACGTTACCATTTGAATCTGGAGTACGTGCATCCTCGCCATTAAGATAATATAAATAGGTATTAAGTAAATCAATTGTTGCGTTTGATGCATTTGCACCAATGTAATTTGAAAGTAATGAAATTACGCCGGCAATAATGTTACTTGTCTTGTTGATTGAATAGCCGTTTACGCTTGAATCCGTAAGGAGAGATGACAATGTTTTATCAAGCTTAGCTATTGTGTTATCAACGTTCTTCATATCGCTGCTCTTATGTGCTGAAATATCAACTGAAGAGTTAGGAGTTGCAACTGCCTGTGTAGTGGCAGGTGATGAAGAATTATTGTTATTGTTATTATTGTTGTTATTGTTGTTATTGTTGTTATTGTTGTTATTTGACTTGAATGAATTGATAAGTGCCTTAACAACGTCAACAAGCTTGCTTACATTAGTAATAAGGAAGTAAGCGTTATCTCTGTCAAGACCTACAAATCCGCTTGATTGCGGTTCAAATGTGAAGCTGTACTTGCTGTCACGTGTAATCTGGAAGATACTGTTGAAAAGGTCTGTAAGAGCACTTGTTTCGGTGAAACCGCCTACTGAATTGAGAAGACCTGTGATAATAGGAAGGTTCTTTTCAAATTCACTGCCCTTAGAGCTGATTACGTTGTTTACAAGACCGAGAATAGCGTCAAGCCAATCCTCTACGAATACACCTACAAAGCAGTCAAAAATCTTTGTTGGGTTTGGATTAGCGGCAAAATCCTTGAACTCTGTCATCTTAGAGTTGCTTACTGCGCCGTTTGAATCCGTAACAATCTTGCCCTTGTAGCAATATGTCCATGCATCCTTGCGTACGCCGTATTTGTCAGCTGCAAGGTTTTCCATAATGTCAAAGAGCTGAGGAATTGCAACCATAAGGTTGTTAAGACCTGAGTTGATGACTTTTCCTCCGTCATCATGGCCCTTAACCTGGTCTCTGTACTTAGGAGTGCTAACGTATGTGTCAACTGCAGTAGTGAAGAGGCCAGCAATTTCTGTTACCAATTCATAAAGACCTGCGCCAACCTGTCCGTTCGAAGCTGTGATTGCTTTCTTAAGGATACCCTCAAGGTCGCTGAGCTTAGCATACTTGAGAGCCTTATCGGCAATGTAAATACCTGTAATCTTAGGTACGCCTGCTTCATATGTGTATTTAACATTAAACTTAGTAGTGCTTGAAACGTTAGCAAGTACATCTGCAAGAGAACCGCTTACGCCATTATAAGAATAGGTATAAGAACCGTCGCTGTTCTTTGTATATGTGATTGCTTTACCGTAGCTGTCTACAACCTTGTCATACTTAAGTACGTAGTCAGGAGTTGCGATAATGTCGCCGGCTGAGAAGTTCTTGGTTACAAAGGTATCGTCAGAAGATTCTGAAATGTAGCCTGTTTTCTCATTACCGCCGTTCCAATAAGTACCGCCGAATTCCTCAAACTTGCCATCTCTCTGGAGCCAATGCATAAGCTGAGGAAGCATAGCGTTGAGGTCCCAAGCAAGCTGACTGATACCGATGTATGAGCCGGTGTCTGCAGTCATATTTTTGAGTGGCTCAATAAGGTCAATAACAGAATAGAGGAAGCCTTCTTGGTTATTTCTTTGCGAATTGCCGATTTCAGAGAAAAGAATAGGCTCAAGAAGCTCGTTAATTACTACTGTAAGTAAAGGAAGAAGGTTTACGACTGTCTTAATCGGGTCGTTAACAAGATTCTTCCAAACATCGGTAAGAGCGTCCTTAAGATTTACGTTTGTCTTAAGAAGTGACTTAAGCACAGCGTCAACCGTTTTACCGATATCTGTACTTGGGTCAACGATATCGCCGATTGTGTTGTTGAGAATAAGGTTTGTAATCTCGGTACCTGCCGAACCTGTAAGGTCAACATTTTTACCGTTGAGAATTTCCTTTTGAGCGTCGGTAAGAACGATACCTGAAGTTTGAGAAGCTTTTTTCTTTACAATATCATCAAGTACGAGTTGAACGTTAAGAAGGAATTTGAAAGAATACTTATAGCTGTATGTATAAGTGGTGCTATCTGTGCCAAGGTCGTTTGTATCAACGCCTAAGTATTCAGATGCAATCTTAGTAACAATGTAGTCGTAAGAAGCTGCAACCCATTCGTTGATTAATGGCTTGCTGTAATTATTTGAATTAGTTACAGAGTCAGACTTAAGTGCATTAATGCCGACACCCGGGTCTGAACGTGAAGCATCAACAAGTGAATTAACAGGCAAGTATTTTGTTTTGTCAATATGTGAACGGTTTTTAGCAAAGCCGCCAAATGAACCTAACAAATTATTGTAATTTGTTGAATTCTTTTTTTGGTTAGCTGCAATAAGAGACCAAAACTCTGAAGTGTAACTGCCTTTAAGTGAAGCAGGAACAATGACTGTCTTGTTCTTTTTGTCGGCATATTTATCGTTAAAGGTAACTTCGCCGTCCTTAAAGTAGTTTGTTACAACATTAGTGGTGGCGTTTGCACCGCCGACGCTGGAGAAGAATGCACGCAACTGAGTAAGTTCGTCATCGCTAATGAAGAAACTGTCACCCTCTTGCCAATTTGCATCATATCCTTTTGGAAGCTTAGCATTGATTTCGGAATTAAGCTTGTTGAGGTCAACGCCGTTTCCGTTATTACCGAAACGTACAACCATACCCTTAAGTATATCAGTGTAATACGGAGAAGTGGTTGTGTCGACATTACCGTTCATAAGTGCTTTTTTGCACAAATCAGTCATAATAGTGTTGCCTACTACATATTCGGTATATGACTCAATTTGGTAATCTGTTGTCATGCCCTCTTTTTGTGCAAGAGTCTCGAAAGAAGCATCTTCGGCAACTCCTAATTTAGCGGCAACAGCTTTTCTTGCGATTTCCTTAACAGTGTCATAAACATTGTTTTCAGTGTCGCTTACTGTGAAGCCCTTAAATGTCATAGGAACCTGATAAAGCGATGTGCTGTCAACTGTTTGGTTAAATGTTGCACCGCCGTCGCTTATCAATCTGATAAATTCGCTTGCTGAGATGAAGCTCTGACCGACACCGAAGTCGTAGTAAATAACGTCAGCCAAATCGTTAAGCTTAACGTTGATACCGTATGTTGCATACTTAACGTTAAGTGTGCCCATATAGTTGTTAACAACGGCTTGCTCATCAGCTGTGAGCTTAAAATCAAAGTTCTTCAACTGGTAAAGTGTGGCAGTATCATAAGTGTCACCGATAGCTTCGCCGTTAAGCTTAACTGTTTCAACAGCACCGCTTTTTACAGCTTCGGTATAACGCTTAGCAATTGCTTCTACCTTATCACTGTCTGTACCTTCCTTTATCTTTTGAGCATAAAGGTCGGCTAAATACCAAAGGCTGTTTGTTGAGAACTTGATAGTTTGACCTGCGGCATTGTAGCCTGAAACGGTACGTTCGCTTTCTTTACCGTATAACCATTCGTCAAGCTGATTTCTCGTGTCTTTAGATAAGTCTTTGTTGTCTTTGTACTTTAAGCAAAGGGCAGTAAGTGAAAAATAATCAATTGCGCCCGTTGAACCGCTTAAGTAGTTATAATCTTCAGGATTACCCATACCTGTCTGAATATAACTTGTTACAAAGTCTGACTGGCTTGTCTTTGCAAGTGCGCCGATAAGAGTCGGCTGCAATACGCCGAGTAAATCCTGAAGTGTTGTTTCACTTACGATTTGCTCTTTTTCTTTGGTGGTAAGTTCCGCTGCGGTCTTACCTAACTTTTTAGCACCCTTTTCATAAACAGGCTTGCTTATTGCCTCAATGCCCATGAGAAGGGAAGGCAGCTGGTCTGCCAATTTGTTAAGTGTGTCGAATGCCGAATCGGCGTCAACACTTGTCGTTTTCCAAAGCGGGTTGTCATTACTCTTGGCGAACGCAGTAAATCCAACCGAGCATGTGGTCACGACCATTACTACAGCTAAGAAAAAGCTGAGTATCTTTTTGCTCGTTCTCATATAAATCTCTCTCTCCTTTACATATGATTTACGAACTTGTCGTATGGTAACGCATTTTTTGGATAATGCGCCGAGCAGTATTTGTTCACAGTTTCTACACAAAAAACTGCTTTTTAGGCGCAGGATATCCACACGCGTATTAACAAATACAATATATTTATAACAAATAAAAACTTATAAGTCAATAATTTTATAACATATTTTGAATTTATTGTGAATTTTCACATATTTTAGCGTTGATTTTTGACGATAGAGAGTTGCAAAATAGACAATACAACATAAAAAGTCTAACAAACATAATTCGACAGAAAATTGACTGTAAAACGTAATATAATCCATATAAAGTCGAGTAAAATTCTGTTCAATTTGTAAAGGCAAACATCTTTACAAATGTAAATTTTATGTAAAGTATCACAGCTTTACTTACGGAAAATTAAGCGTTTTTTGGCACCGAATTATAAACAAATTGTAAACTTTTAGTTAATAATTTGTGCAAGGTGTCAAAAATAAGTTTGCATTTTTGGACATTGTTACAAAAATATCATTTGTCGTTTGTCTTTATTGACTTTTTTGTTGCCTTATGTAATAATTATAATGTGTTTAAAGCACATATTGCGCAGTTTTTGGTGCAACGGTTTGGCTTTGCCGACCTTCAGTCTAATTCAGATTGCCTGATGGTCAGAGATTGTGACAGGCTCCCCTGCAATATGTTAACACTTTATTATTCAATTAATTTTAAATTTAATGGAGGTAAAAAATGAAAACGAAGGCAAAAAAGTTTTCACATAAGCTTCTGGCATTATTTATGGCAGTGCTTATGGCAGCTTCCTGCTTTACCGGTGCTTTAACTGCTTATGCTGATACTATGAGCAGTGAAAAGACATATGCCGACGATTCAATCGAATATAACGATTTGGCGTGGGCTATTCTTTCCGATGAACAGGTAGCTACAGCTTTACTTGACTATGCTGATTTGATGCTTGCCGAATACGGTCCGCAGATTGATAAGCTTCTTGAAAACCTTCCATCAAGTATTACCCAGTATATCACATGGGACAGCAACAGCCGTACACTTAAGCTTAATGCTTTTGGTCTTGTTAAAAAAGACATTCCGGTACGTACTCACAGTGTTGATGAAATCTTCTTTACACTTAGGGGTGTTGCTGATCTTCTTAATCAATACGGTAACTTACTCGGTGATGCCGGCAACCTTAACTTTAAGGCTGTTGCCACTAAGGATTGGAGTATTTCAAGAGAAACTGCATCTTCAACTGATATTTTAAGAAGTGTAATCGGTATTTTCCAAAACCTTTCTTGCGACTATAACGGCACTGATATTTTAGGCAAGGTGCTTAGAGGTGAATTTACTCTCGGTACTCTCGGTAACGTTGCAAACCTTGACGTGTATAAGATTATAGGTAATCTTTTGGGCTTTACAGATACGAAGTATAAAACTAACTTAGTATACAATGTTGCTCAAAACCTTATTTTCCAATATACTAATTGGTATACAGAAGATGAAATTAATAATTTCAAGAACGGTACTGCAACATGGGTTTATGATGACCAGCTTATTAATAAACTCACAACAGAGCTTCTTGATAAGATTAGTGTACTTGTTACATATAATCAAGAATACACAGATGCTGATTCGCAAACAGCAATTCAGGATACATCGGCTACACGTTATTTGAAGATTAAAGCTGAAATGAAGGCAAGCGGTTCTGACTACGCTACTGCAGCTGCAAAGCTTGGTTATGACCCTAACCTTGTATATTCAGATGAATTTAAAGATGATGAGGGTAATCCTCTTAACGTTCTTCTTTTTGCTTATGGTGCTCCTGACAAAAACGGTTATGCAACAGAATCAACCACAAAGGTAACACTTAAGGCAACCGATAATCTTTTTGATTTCAGTTACAGAGCTCTTGACCTTGCTTGGGATACAGTTCTCAAGGGTACAGTCAAACTCCTTCACGTAAATGACGGATTTGATAAGGGTCACGGCGCTAACTTTGATAACAACTATTATTATTTCTTCGACCAAAAGGGTGAGTGGAATGATAATGATGTTGCTGCAAACTATACACCGGCTAAGCTCAATCAATGGGCAAATGCAGTATATAAGGATTATAAGTTTGACACAGCAGATGATTTCCTTGCTTATGTTAAGAAGACGGTAACTTATGATCGTACAGCTGCCGAGAACTCAACAGGTTCTTGGAAAGATATCGACGCAACGAGACTTTTCGCTAAGTTAAGATACAGCCCACTTGCTGATTACGGCTTTAACGTAACAACAGGTCCTATCAATCTTTACTTTGCAGAAACAGGTACTCCAAACCTCGATAAGTTCTTTAGCGAAAGCTATTCAAAGTACAGCTCAATGGTAGCAGGCTTTAATGACGCACTTGTTGCAGCAGTTAAGGACTTGTTCCCGCAGCGCGGCAACGTTATCGGCACACGTCCTGAAATGACAACAACCGGTGATTTTGCAACTATTGACGCAGCAGCAATTAAGACAATCGTTTCAACACTCGTTGGCAACGCTTGCAAGATGGTTCAGTACACAGCAAACGCTACAGACGCTAACATTCTTAAAGCTTTCTACGCAAAGAACGGCGCTAACGCTGCTCTTACAGAGAAGAATCTTGAAGAAGCAATGATTCCTATGCTCGTTGCTTGTATCGGTCAGGTAAATCTTGGCGCAGGCAAGCTTGAGAAAATTATCCATCCTTCTGATTGGGACGGATGTAAGGATGCAGAAGCAGTAGCTTATGTATGCCTTAAGGAGTATTTATCATACTCAATGCCTGACAAGGATTATTCAAAGCTTGTAAAGATTGGCAGCGACGGAACAATCAATGCAACACTTGAAGGCACAATTCTTCCAATGGCTCGTGACGCAGTTGCTTATGTAATTGAGGCTTACGTTCCTCTTGAGGACGAAAACGGCAATACTTGGAAGACAGAGTCAGCAGCTGTTGATTCTAAAACAACACTCTTTGACCTTCTTAATTCTGTAGTTTGCTACTACGGTGGCGACCATGCAATGGAGAAGGCTGTAAATAAGGGCGAAAGAGCTATGGGCGTAGGTGCTCTCCTCGGTATTTGTGATGAAAACGGCAACAGCCTTATCACAACAAAGAATACTCTTTGGGAAAACATTAATGCAATAGCTAATAAGCTTATGCCTGTTCTCGGTACACTTCAGGGTACAGGTTATGCTAAATTCAATTCAGAGGAACTTATTTGGAACAACATTGTTCTTTCATTCCTTGATATTGGTAAAGAAAATTCAAAGACAGGTCTTTGCGGCGTATCTAACTTCCTTAACCAGTTATTTACAATCGTTTCTGCAGAGCCTATCCAAAAGACTTCAATCGTCGTAACAGTTTATGATTTACTTAAGGATCTCATTAACGGATTGTTTGGCGCACGTTACAGCGGACAGAGCTTTAAGACAATCGTTCCTGATGCTACAAGTGCTCATCCATTTGATGATTTCTTCCAGGTTAAGGTACTCGCAGGTACAAGCAAGAGCTTGGGTGCATTCCAAAAGCTTATCTGTAACTTTGTAGAGTTCGGCGGATACGGTACAAACGGTCCTAAGACCTACTCTGATTCTATTATCAGAGGTATCTGTTTTGCAGTACAGGCAGTTAACAGCTTCCTTCCTAATGCATTGACTACACTTGGTCAGCATCAGCTCAAGATGGCTACTGCTTCATTCGGTTCTAACACAGTAACAGGCTGTACTTCAGGTGAACCTTATGATGATGTACTTACTGTTACAAACAACTCGGTAGGTATCAATGCATCGTACATCAAGGACGGCAAGCCTACTCAGCTTTCACGTTACTATGTAAAGATTACAAGCGTGCTTCAATATGATGTTTATAATCCGGAAACTCCTGAGGAATTATCTTTCCCTGAAACTCCTATTGAGCCGGGTAAGAATGCTGAACTTAATATTTCAGTTCCGTTCGAAGTTTCAGGTTCTGATACAACAAACACATGCCGTGTTGTTGTAAATTATGATATCGTTGATGATCAGGGCAATGTTCTTTATGGAGGCAATACTGTAACAGCTTATAAGCTTCTTACAAGTGAAGTAAGCTTCAGAAATGCTCTTTATGATGCTGATTATAACTTCAACACTACATTCCAGCAGACAGACGGCACTGACAGAGAAGAAAACGGTGTAACCGTTCATTCTCTTACAGGTATCGGCGGTAATATCTCTGCAAACTATCCTGATAAGATGGTTATCGCTTCTAACAAGCTTAACGAAATCGCTCAGTATTCATTCTTTATGAAGGGCGGCAGTAAGGAAAAGAGCATTGACGGTGTATTCTTCTTTGACAGAAAATCCGGCTATGAATCAAATAACCTTACTACTGCAGCTAAGGCATTCGATGATTCTAATTTAACAACAGTAGATATCGGTGAAAATAACGCTATTGCTCGTTGGGATAAGTCAACAGGTGATCTTCTTAAGATTGGTATGTATGACTATCGTGTAGAAACATCTGCAGGCTCAGGCGAGTTCGGCGAATGGCAGCGTAACCGTACAAACGCTTCTACAGGTAGCGGCCTTGGTGCTGTTGACTACTACAGAGGTTATACTTCTGAGGAAATCGGTAACATTTCAAAGCAAAATGAGGGCAAGGAGATTGAAACAAGAACTCACGTTGCATTCACTCTTCAGGAAGCACTTGATGCTAAGATTATTGCCGGTTACCATATCAATGAAAGCGGTATTTATGATACAATGTATCTTAAGACCGGTGGTAAATATAACTATGATAACATCTTTAATATGGTTACACTCGGTACCGGTATTGATGCTATCTATATAAATACCTCAAAGCAAACATTTGGTTCAAATGCTGTTAATAACTACAGACCGTTTGGTTTCGACGGTGAGGCTACTGTTAAGACCGGCACTTATGATGTTAATGTTAACTTCTATAATTCAGGTTCTTATAAGACAGGTAGCTTCCAGCTTGTTATCGGTGAAAGCGGTTCAGCCGGCTCACTTGATAAGAACTATAAAGAACTTGCCAATATCATGGCTAACTATAAAACATCCGACTTCAAAGAGGATGCATCTATAGGTTCAGTTTATGATTTGGCTAAGGATGCTCTTATGAATGTACTTAGCGTTCAGTCAGCTCCTTACACTGCTGAATCAGCTCTTACTCAGTCAGATAAAACAGAGTATGCAGTTACAACTTCAGTTACAACTTCCGCAACAGGCGATCGTGCATACGTTCCTTACTCAACCTCTAACGAAACAGTAACATTTACTGTAAAGGGTACTCAGGTAAGCTACACAATCCCTGAATCGGTTAAAGCAACTGCTTATGTCGGCGGCACAATAGACGCTACAACAGGTGCAACCAGTGGCGGCGTAAAGGGAATTTACTATTCCGATGAGAAATGTACAATGCCTATTTACTCACCAAAGCCGCTTACATCATCAGATGTTAAGAATGGCAAGGATGCTGCATTGGCAAATGTAACACTCGGTCAGGACGGTAACTATTACCTTACTAACTCAGTTAAGTATGCTACAAAATGGGATCTCGATACATATCCTGGCGGCCCATGGCAGAGACCGACAACTACTCAGGATACAAACAAAGATAACGAGCCTCTTTATAATCAGGTTCAATATGTATACAGAAATGCTGAAGGCAAAAAGTGCAACTCAGGCGATAATTGGGCATGTAAGTTCCCATCAGCTGAGTATCAGCTCATTCCTAACTCAGGCGAGATGGACTCAGTAGATAATCGTGGTATTGCTACTCAGGCTAATGACAGACTTGAATATGTTCTTAGCGTAGTTAAGTCTCACCTTATCAGCTCATCATCAACACTCTACAATGAGATTTCTGAGCTTAGAAATGGTCTTGAAGAAATTAACTTTGATATTCTTACATATAATAAGATGGTAGAATATGCAAAGAAGGCTGAACAGCAGTATACAGTTGACGTTGATTACGTTGACGCAACAACAGGCAAGACTGTTGAAAGAAACGGTATGTCTTATGTTGACGCTGCTAAGCTTATGAATGACCTCAAGAATGCAGGTACTAAGTTTACTTATACCACAGCTTCTGAAGTATCTTCTGTTCAGGCAAAAGAATACGTTAAACTCTTTAACATATTCGCTTCTGCAGTTATTGAACGTGGTTACCAGGGCAAGCAGCTTGAAAATGAAATCAAGTGCGCATCGGGTAATGCTTACTTAATGCTCAAGGCAACACCTGCTACATACAATGAGGACGGTACAGTTGCTACTGAAGCAACCGTATCTAAGAATGGCGTAGCAGCTAACCCACGCTTTGGTTCATTTGATGCATCAGGTAAGCTTGTTAACGAAGGCACAACAAAGTACTCATCAGCATCTTGGAACAGATACGTGAGAGCTCTTGCTGCTGCAGTTGACCTTGCTAACTATGGTAACGGTTCTTATAAGTATAAGAATTCCGGCACATTCAATATCAATGACCGTAAGAACTATGACGCTCAGCTTGCTAAGATTTACAATGTTGATACTGAACTTCAGGCAGCTGAAATCGGTCTTACCGAGTTTGAGAGCTGTGAACTTACTGTAACTCCTGTTGCAGGTGCTACAGTAACAATCGACGGCGTTGCTTACTCAGGTCCTGTAGCTGTAGAAAAGGGTCAGGTTGTTTCAATCAATGTAACAGCAGAGGAAGGTTATACTCTTAAACCTGAACTTACTGTTAACGGCGACAAACTTACATTTGACGATACAGCAACAGCATTCCCATATGAGCTTACTGTTACAGGCAATACTACAATCGTTCCTTCGGTTGAGTCATTGGCTCCGTCAACTCATAATGTTACTGCTTCACTTGTTGTAGCAACATCTTCAAAGGGTGCTACTAACAATAAGGGCGTAAACGGAACATATAAAGTAACTGTTTATGACAGTGCAAACACTCCTGTTCTTGAAAAGCCATTTGACCTTACAACTGATGCAAACGAGATTAGTCTTGACCTTGCACCTGGCACATATACAGTAACAATTACTTCTGAATTCGCTCTTGCACGTACAGTAAGCATTGTTGTTGGTGACGCTGATATTGCAGGTCCTGCAATTGCAATGGTTGTTTGTGACTACAATAAGGATGGCAATGTAACCGGCGCAGATGCTACTGCTGTATATTCAGCTGCTTCTAAGGCTGCTGATCTTCGTTATGACCTTAACGGTGACGGCTCGGTAACCGGTGCGGATGCTACAACTGTTTATGCTATTGCATCATCTGCTATCGCACTTCCTGCTGTTACTATTAAGTAATATTAGCTTCTATACTTCTTAGGGGCGAAAGTCCCTAAGAAGTTTTACTTGAAAATTACGATAACTTGTGTTATCATTTAATTAAGCAGAGCTATGGCTTTGCTTTGTCTTGATATATTCGGCTTTTGCCGTTTATATACTATGCCCGCTTTGGGCGGGGAGGCTATGGGCAGTTTCGTTTAGTAAATATTTAGTGTTTCACGGTGTTTGGCTTTTGCCAAAGTTGCTTGGTTTAATATTTTTATGTTTTCTGACCGATTTTGTCTTTGCCCTTCACGGCGATTCTGCTTCTCCCCAAATTAAGCAATTTTTTTCAACAAGGAGGTAACACCAATGAATACAATTGCAAGAAAACGAGTAGGTGTTATTTTCGGTACACTTGCGTTTTTGGCTTTTGTTGCGCTTGTTGTGTGCCTTCCTCGTACTTCGTATGCTGCTGCGCTCGGAACGGAGAGCCCGAACGTTTATTGCACATACACAGATTCTAACGGCAAACAATACGACGGTGATAAGTTACCTGCCGGTACATACGACGTCAGCTTTTATTTAGAGGGCGTCACCGAGTTATCGGTTGTGCAGGTTACATCAACCTATTCTTCGGATGTATCGGTGCAGAGTGAGCCTAAGGCTCTTCTTTCTGATGAGGTTGCCGGCGTATCTTCGATGGGAACCGTAACGAATGATTCTAATTTGGTATTCGGCTTTGTTTCAGATGCTGACACTTGTTCATCTGTAACAAAGGACGGCACGTTGCTTGCAACCTTCTCGGTTGCTTTTGCAAAGGATTGTGACGCCGCTGATGTTATTTCGGTTTCAACAGACCCAAATAAGACTTTCGTTTTGGCTAATTATAATGACGGATTTGACGATGAGTACGCTCTTGTTACCGAATCTGCCGATTATCCCGGTTCTCTATATTTAATGACCTGTGACGTTTCACCGTCAACCGGTCATAGCGTAAACGGTTCGCTTGTTATTATGACAGATGCGAAAGGCAATACTGCCAACAGTCCTGTTTACGGTGAATATACGGTTAACGTATATTCCGATTCAGCTCGTACCGAGCTTGTCGGTACAACCACATCATCTCTTAAAGATGGTGTAAACGCTTTCTCTATTGATTCGTTAAAGGACGGAACCTACTATCTTTCAATCTCGTCTGATTATGCAATAGCTCGTAATGACGTTACCGTTATCGTAAACGGTGCCGATATTACTAATGCGGTTATTCCTATGATGGCATGTGATTTTAATAAGGACGGTATAATTACAGCTGCCGATGCAACAAGTGTATATCTTTTTGCTTCAAAGCAAACGGATTTAAACTATGACCTTAACGGTGACGGCGTTGTAACAGGTGCCGATGCAACAGCAGTTTATGCTTGTGCATCTAGTTCCAATTATTATAGCGGATTAGAGATAAAGTGATTTTTTTCAAAATAAATAAAGGGGATTTCTAAGTGAAAAAGACATTTAGAAAAGCAATAGCTGTTCTTCTTGCAGTTCTTATGGTTGCATTCTCCGTTCCGTTTTCTGCTTTAGCAGGTACTCCTGATGCACCTGATATGTTCGGTGCAACAGATTATACTGTTACTAAGAACAGAAAATGGTGGGTTGATGATGGCGTTGATACAAGCCTTTCAAAGCTTCAGTCAACTCCTGAATATTGGAGTTATAACAGTGACGAGTCCTATAACACTGAAGGCTCATGGAATTTTAAGTCCGGAGGTAGAGTTGAAGACTATGCTAACAGTGGTTATGAAGACCACCGTAACGACTATAAGCCTGTAGTTGCTGCCACTGTATCTTCACAGGGCACTAATGCAGGAATTGCAAAAGCTTTTGCTGATAAAAAAGCTGGTAATAAAAACGCTGTTACTGACTATGTAAAAGATTATATCGATAATTATTACGGTGTAGATGCTTCACATACTTACGAAGCAGTTAAGGAAGCCGGAAACCTTCTTAACCCGGCTAAGCTTAAAGCAGGCGACCGTATTGCTGTAACAGTTGAATTTGGTGGTTTTGACGTTCTTCAAAACGGTCAGTTCAAGGGTAAGTTTAATAAGGACTATCTTAAAGCGGCTGCCTATTCTTCAAAGCCAACACGTAGTGATAGTTGGAAGCCAGTTGTATCAGGTGCAGCAGGATGTATCGCTGATGGTACTCAATTTTATCCGACTGCATTAGCTTTTGCTGGTAATAATGTAAATGTTGAAGATGGTACATTCTATGGTGCAGTTACAGGTAAGGCTGCTGTAGCAGGTGATCAGTCAGTATCTAACTATATTGGTATTGGTGATGACGGCACAAAACCATTCGGTAAGTACGGTATTGTTTCTTTTGTATATAGTTTTGAAGTTCTTCAGGATTGTGACCTTTCAGATGTATTTACATTTGACACAGATATTGCAGGTACAGAGTTTGAGCCTTATTACAGAACTTCAATTGACGGTACAGGTGCACCAAATAACTGTAATGCAGTAAATCCTGAATTGTTCCTTATTACACATGACGATACAGATAGCACTTTTGCTAACTGGGCATTAATTTGGACAGATTATGCAAAGGAATCAACACCTGAAACTAAGACTTATACTATTACATTTAATGACATCAACGGCAAGACTGTTGATACGCAGACAGTTAAAGAAGGCGATACTCCAACAGTTCCTTCAACAAATACTGCTGCAACTGTAAATTATAAGAGCGACAATAAGCACGAAGTAACAACTTACTCATGGCCGGCAGTATCAGCTGCTACTGCAGATGCAACTTACAAAGAGGTTGCTACTACAGCTGAGGAAGATTGTAACATTACTTATGCAGAGACAAGCAAGCATACACTTCTTTCAGGTTCTGTTCTTACAGGAACATGTACTGTATGTAAACATGTAGATACTCAGACTAAGGACGATAAGCTTGACGGTACAGCTTACTATGCTGCACTTGATGCTGCAAAGAAAGTTGACGGTACTAAGTACACAGCTGAATCTTATGCTAAGGTAACAGCTGCTCTTGAAGCTAACGCTCAGGCTAAGGTTGAAGCTTATACAGATCAGGCACAGGTAACTGCTGCTGCTACTGCTCTTGAAAATGCAGTTAAGGGTCTTGTGGCTCTTCCGACATCAGATGTTTATACTTACACATTTGTTGGCGGTAAAACTCAGACTGTAACAGTTGATAAGGGCGCTGCTCCTACAGCTCCTGCTAACACAGCTGCTACAACAGTTGATAACAACGACGGTACTCATACAGTAACATCTTACACTTGGGAAAAGACAGGCGAATTCACATTTGCTGAAAAGGCAACTGCTGATACTAAGGATTGTACTTACGGTGAATACACAACTGTAACTCCTTCTACAATTGTTAAGGCAGGTACTGAAAAGGCTACATGCTCAGTATGCAGTCACGAAAATGTAAGAGACCTTGCTAAGCTTGACGGTACAGCTTACTATGCTGCACTTGATGCTGCAAAGGCAGTTGACGGTTCTAAGTACACAGCTGAATCTTATGCTAAGGTAACAGCTGCTCTTGAAGCTAACGCTAAGGATACTGTTGAAGCTTACACAGATCAGGCACAGGTAACTGCTGCTGCTACTGCTCTTGAAGATGCAGTTAAGGGTCTTGTTCTTGTTGAGGTTTATACAATCACATTTACAAACGCTGCAGGCACTGTAGTTGATACTCAGAAGCTTGCTGCAGGCGCTACTCCTGTAGCTCCAAAGACAAATACTGCTGATACAGCTGCTACACCGGCAGGTAATAAACAGCACAGCCATACAACTTATAGCTGGCCGGCAGTTTCTGCTGTAACAGCAAACGCTAACTATGACGAAGTTGCTAAGGTTGTAACAGAAGATTGCACAAAGGGTACACCTGTTGTAACAGAGCCTACACTTGATAAGCCGGGTTCAGAAGTTACAAGCTGTACAATTTGCGGTCAGGTTCTCGAAACTAAGGTTCTTCCTCAGCTTAAGGGTTATGATATCACAGTTGCTAAGACTGCTTACGGTACAACAACTCTTAACAGCGAGGACGCAACAAACGGTAAGACTACTAAGGTTCTTGCTAACTCAACTGTAACTCTTACAGCTCAGGCTAATAAGGGTGCAGAGTTCGTAGGTTGGAAGGTTGCTAACAAGCTCGTTTCAACTAACGAAACATATTCATTCACAGCAGTTGCTGATACAGAGGTAACTCCTGTATTTACAGAAACAGCTGAATCAACATTCGTAGTTGTATTCATTGATATGTACGGCAACGTTGTATCAACTCAGGAAGTAGCAAGCGGTGCAAACATTAAGGTTCCTGCAACTGCTCCTATCTATCCTGGTTATACATTCAAGGGCTGGGCTCTTACAAACGATGAGATTACCGCTCTTACAGAAGGTAAGACCATCAGAGCTATCTATGAGAAGGATGCTACTCAGACTTACACAGTTAAGGCTGCAGGCGCAACAATCACAGTTAACGGCACTGACTACACTGACAAGGCTGAAAATGTTGCATATGACGCTAAGGTAACAGTTACTAAGGCAGGCGCAACATCATGGACAGTAAACGGCGCAACAGTTGGTTACGGTGAATCATACTCATTCTTCTGTGCTTCGGATATCGAACTCACAGCAGTTACAAAGGCTGATGACACTTCTAAGACTCAGGTTGCTATCGTTTCAACAACTCGTCCTTCAGCTACAGATTGTGACGTTCTCTTTGTTGCAACACGTACTGTTGCTGATAATGAGACAGTAGTTAGCCAGGGCTTCGTATACGGTAAGAATGTAACAGCTTCTGACCTTGCACTTGAAAACGTTGGCAATACTGCATCAGGTACAAATCCTGGTAAGGTTAGAGTTATTTATAACAACACCAACGCTTCACAGCTTGGTTTGAACTACGGTCTTACTGCAAAGACAGGCGTTGCCGGCGCAAGAGCATTCGTAGTTACTAAGGATGCAGATGGTAATGTTCATACTTACTATTCAGAGCCATCACTTTACGACTATAATGCTTAATTAAAACAATTTGGCAAAGCTTTCACCTCTGCCTTAAGGGGTGGAGGCGAGCTTTGATAAATTAAGGAGGACACACCTAATGAAAGAGCTTTATACAAAGCCGGTGTCAGAGGTTAATGAATTTTCGCAGACAGCTGATGTTATTACTACATCCGGTGGTACTGACTGGGGCTTCGGTGGACAGGACTAATCTGACACTTTAATTAAAGCATTTGGAGACGGCAGAAATGCCGTCTCTTTTTGCGTTTTAAAAACCTTGAATAAAAAAATAAACTAAATATTAATCATTCCTGAATATGACATTTTACCTTTATTTGTATATTGACAAATAATTAACAAACATATAAAATGATATTGTAATTTATGACATAAGACGTATATTTTAGAGGGAGAATACTATGTCAAATAAGGAGTATGAATACAAATTCGATACTGTCAAGCCGCCTGAGGATAGGGTGTACGATGACAGAGTGATGCATTATTATGAAAATCATTCAAACGAGCCTGCACGGGCGTTGATTTTGGCACTCGGCAAGCATATTACAGACAGAGTTTTGTATAAATTGCCGTGGCTTCCAAAGGTAGGTAAAGAGCTTACCGTTAACGACCCTGAGTATTGGGGTCTTGCTTCAATTGTAACAGACGAGATGGCAGAGGTTGCCCTTAAGATGAAGGTGCACAAGGGTATGAAGCTTAAGGAAATTATAAAAGCTACGGGCAAAAGTGCCGCTTACCTTGAGCCGCTTCTTAAGGAAATGGCAAATATAGGTCTTGTTGAATTTAATTGGGAAAATCCGGAGCATGAAAAGCAATATATGCTTCCTATGTTCGTTCCCGGAAGCGCAGAATTCTTTAATATGAAATGGGATAATATTTGTGAGCATCCGCAAGTTGCAAATTTCTTTGAGCGTATGACTCAACTTCCGCTTGAAGCAATTACGCCGATGGTGCCTCCGGGAGGCGCCGGAATAGGTATGCACGTTATCCCTGTTGAAAAGGCAATTTCAATGGAAAATCAGTCTGCTGATGTGGAACATATTTCTCATTGGCTTGATAAATATGACGGCAAATATGCGGCAGGTCCGTGTTCGTGTCGTTATAGCCGTGCAATGTGCGGCGAAGGCTGTGCCGATGACCCTGAGGATTGGTGTATCGGTGTCGGCGATATGGCGGATTACCTTGTTGAAACAAATAAGGGCCACTATATCACACGTGAAAAGGTTATGGAAATTCTTCAGCGTGCCGAGGATAACGGTTTTGTTCACCAAATTACCAATATCGACGGTGAAAATAAAATTTTTGCTATCTGTAATTGCCAGGTAAAGGTATGTAATGCGCTTCGTACTTCCCAACTTTTCAATACGCCTAATATGTCACGCTCAGCGTATGTGGCTAAGGTTGAGGCTAAGGATTGCGTAGCCTGCGGCAAGTGTGTTGAATTTTGCCCTGCCGGTGCCGTTAAGCTCGGTCAAAAGCTTTGCAAAAAAGACGGCTCTGCTGTTGCATATCCTAAGCAAGAACTTCCCGATGCAGTTAAATGGGGCAAGGAAAAATGGTCGCCAGATTATAGAGATAAAAACAGAATTAATTGCTATGATACAGGTACGGCGCCTTGCAAAACTGCCTGCCCCGCTCATATCGCAGTTCAAGGCTATCTTAAAATGGCGGCTCAGGGTAGATATACCGATGCTTTGGCTCTTATTAAAAAGGATAATCCTTTCCCTGCAGTTTGCGGCAGAGTTTGTAATAAGAGATGCGAGGAGGCTTGCACAAGAGCAACTCTTGATGAAGCAGTTGCTATTGATGACGTTAAGCGCTTTATCGCTCAAAAGGACCTTGACAGTAAAACGAGATATATTCCTAAAAAAGTAATACCTTCAAATAGGGGCGAGTTTAAAAATAAAATTGCCATTATCGGCGGCGGACCGGCAGGCCTTTCCTGCGCATATTATCTTGCACTTACGGGATACAGACCTATAGTGTTTGAAAAGAATGAAAAACCCGGCGGTATGCTTACTTACGGTATCCCGTCATATAAGCTTGAAAAGGATGTTGTTGAGGCGGAGATTGACATTATTCGTGCGCTTGGTGTTGAGATTAAATGCGGCGTAGAGGTCGGTAAGGATATCACTCTTGACGAACTTCGCAAGGATGGATATGAGGCATTTTATATTGCTATTGGCTGTCAAGGCTCAAGAAAATCAGGGGTTGACGGCGAAGACGCAGACGGTGTTATGAGCGCTGTTGATATTCTCCACAAGATTGCCGAAAATCACGACCTTGACCTTAAAGGCAATAAAACCGTTGTTATCGGCGGTGGTAATGTTGCCGTTGATGTTGCACGTTCAACTAAGCGTTGCGGCGCTGATGTTTTGGGTATGTTCTGCCTTGAAAGCAGAGAGGAAATGCCTGCGAGCGAAGAGGAAATTTTTGAAACCGAGGACGAGGGTATTCAAATAAACAACGGCTGGGGCGTTAAGGAAATTCTTGAAGAAAACGGCAAGGTGACAGGCGTTGTGCTTAAAAAATGCACAAGTGTTAAGGATGCTAACGGCAAATTTAATCCTCAGTATGACGAAAATGATACTCAAACAATTGAATGTGACCGTATTTATCTTTCAATCGGTCAGTCAATTGAATGGGGTAATCTTATCGACGGTGAGGCGGTAGAACTTGGCAGAGGTAACGCTCCTCAGGCGGACAGTCTTACTTATCAAACAGCGCAAAAGGATATTTTCATCGGCGGTGACGTTTACACAGGCCCACGCTTTGCCATTGACGCTATTGCTGCCGGCAGAGAGGGTGCAGAGTCAATCCATAGGTTTGTTCATTTCAACGCAAGCCTTACAGTCGGCAGAAACAGACGTGATTTCATAATGCTTGATAAGAACGATATCCTTGTTGACAGTTACGATAATTCCTCACGTCAAATCCCGAATATTAATAAGAAAATTGACGCTAAATCTTCGTTTAAGGATGCTCATCTTCCTCTTACAGAGGAGCAGGTTAAAAAAGAAACTGCACGATGTCTTGGCTGCGGTGCATCCGTTGTTGACGAAAATAAGTGCATAGGCTGCGGAATTTGTACTACCAAGTGCGAATTTGATGCAATTCATCTTTTTAGAGATAATCCCGAATGTAGCACAATGGTTAATTCAGATGACAAGATGAAAGCAATTTTGCCTTATATGATTAAGCGTAATTTCAAGATTAAAAAAGCTCAAAAGGCTAAAAAGGATTAATTATGCACGAACTTGGTATAGTTTTTCATATCATTAATGAAATTGAAGATGTAGGCAAGGAAAATGAGCTTAAAACGGTATCGTCTGTTACGGTTGAAATAGGCGAGGTTTCGGGTGTGCTCCACGATTATCTTGAGGATTGTTGGAAATGGGCTTGCTCAAAGAGTGAGCTTATGAATGGGGCAGAACTTAAGGTAGAAGTTATCCCGGCAGTAACGTATTGCGAAAGCTGCAAGGGCGAATACAAAACCGTAGAGTATGGTAAAATTTGCCCTTACTGTCAAAGCGAAAAAACCTATCTTCTTTCGGGTAATGAAATTATGATAAAGGAAATTGAGGCACGGTAGCATATTAATGCGCTCTGTCTTGATAATATGATTTTTATTTAACTTTTTTAGAGGAGGGGAATGACAATGTTATTCCAAATTTACGGCGATATGGCCGGCTGGCAACTTCTCGGCTGGGTAATGGTCTTTGTCGGTCTCGTCGTTATGAATGAAATTGCAAGGCGAACAAAAGCAGGCGGAATTTTTTGCTTCCTTGTTTTACCGGCAGCACTGACGGTATATTTCATTGCAATTTATATCGGTGCGGCTAAGGGAGATGATTGGGCACTTCAAAATGATACCTATGTTCATATGAACAGCTGGTTCCATTATGCAAAGCTTTATGCGGCAACAGCAGGTTGTATCGGCTTTATGATGCTTAAGTATAAATGGGGCATCGGCAAAAAAAATTGGTTTAAGGTGTTCCCGTTTGCAATCGTCGCTATCAACATTCTTATCGCAGTCGGTTCTGACTTTGAGTCGGCAATTAAGGGCGGAATTTCAGGCGGCTGGTGGCTTTCGTCTGAAAATGTATGGCTCTATGGCGGCTGGTGGAACTGGGTGAACGGTATCGCCGGCATTATAAATATTTTCTGTATGACAGGTTGGTGGGGTATTTATTCCTCAAAGAATAAGCAGGATATGCTGTGGCCTGATATGACATGGTGCTATATTTTGGCTTATGACCTTTGGAACTTTGAATATACTTATAATAATCTCCCTACTCACTCTTGGTATTGCGGCCTTGCACTTCTTCTTGCTCCTACGTTTGCAAATGCATTTTGGAATAAGGGCGGTTGGATTCAAAACAGAGCTAACACACTTGCACTTTGGTGTATGTTTGCTCAGGTATTTCCGCTTTTCCAAGACAAGAGCCGCTTCTCGGTTCTTACATCCGTTTATGCAGACGGATATATGGACCCTACAGTTCCGCCAACAAACGCAGACCCTACAATGCAAGGTGTAATTGCCATTATTGCTCTTGTGGCTAATGTTTGTGTATTCGCTTCTATTATTAAGCGTGCCAAGGAACAAAAGAAAAATCCTTATAAAAACGAAATATTTACTGACCAAAAAGATTATAAGCTTGCACTTGAAAGAGCAGCCGAAAAGGCTCGCAAAGTAGCTTAATCTTCATAAAAATTCAAAAAACAACGCCGTCGATTATTCGACGGCGTTTCAAATTATTGATGAAGTGGATAAACCGTGCCTTGTCGTTGCTGACTCCGTATCATTCAAAATCTGCCGTACGGTTGAGTGTCAGATTTTGAAATAAACCGTAGGGGCGACCATCGG
>OGGQ01000612.1_pt1 | contig 51627 bp, 42 predicted proteins | sample 1571191 | NCBI WGS metagenome assembly OGGQ01 (sample SAMEA2582061, study PRJEB24529) | metagenome | biome: Human gut stool | place: China | collected 2011
CGCGAAGCGATGGCGGCAGTGCTTTTTGCCGCCAAGGGCCGGCCCGGCAATTTTGGGCGAATAGTAGCGTGAAAAAAGCCCGGTAATCCTGACGGATTACCGGGCTTTTTAAATGCGCTAGGCGCCAAAATTGTCAGTCCAAAACCGATGTTTTCTTGCGTCAACGCGCCTTTAACCCGCACTCTTTCAAACATCAAAAACGGGCCCTGCCAGCAGGCAGGGCCCGTTTGATGCAATGGGCGCCGGGGCATAAAATTCCCATGCCGCCGGGGTGCACAACGCGCTTGCACGGCATTCACAAAACCATCTGTCAGCCGGGTGCCGTTTCGTCCGCAAGGCCCGCAACCCAGTTCTGAATCTCCTCCTGCGAAGAAGATGCATCTTCCTCATCACAATCGAAGATATTGTCCGAAATTTCTGCATTGGGAATGGCCTCGGTGATGATTTGCACACTGTTGGCAAGCCCGCCTGTGCCGTGGGAACAGAAAAGATAAACCTGCTTGCCGGAAAAATCGTTGCTTTCCAGGAAGGTAAGCAGCGCCATTGGCACGCCGTACCACCAGTTGGGGTACCCCAGAAAGATGGTGTCATATTGAGAAAGGTTCTCTACATTTTCCACAAGCTCGGGCCGGGCGTTGTCGCCGCGCTCCTGGTTGGCGCGGGCCAGGCAGTCGTCCCAATCGCTGGGGTAGGGCTCTGCCACGCGAATCGAAAACAGGTCTGCCCCTGTCTCCTGCTGCACCCACTCTGCCAGCTGCTGCACGTTTCCCGGCGTTATCACGCTGGGCGACGCCACGGCGTCCACATCTTCTGCCAGAATGGCGTTATTGGCCCAGGAAAAATAGGCCACCAGAATGTTGCTTTGCCCTTCTGCACCGGTTCCCTCTGCGGTTCCGGCGCTTTCAACCGGCTGCGAAGAGGCACCGGCCGCTTCCTGCGCCGCAGAGGGCGCGGAATTTTGGGAAGAGGCGTTTGCGCCCTGGCCAGCGCCTGCGCAGGCCGCAAGCGAAAAGGCCAGTGCACATGCAAGCAGCAGCGCGGTAAGTTTTTTCATGCCAACTCCTTCTTTCTTCACTTAGTGGCGGGCCCGCAGGGCTTCCCGTCAGGGCCGGAAGACAGCGTTTCCTGCCTGACGTTTCAAAAAGGGGCCGAGCGCCCGGGCCCGCCCTTTCAGCGGCCTTTCCCTTTTTTGAAAGCGCCGTTTTCCCCTTTGGTTCTATTATAGATACAAGCAAACACAATGTATAATACCTATTTTAAATATCAAAAAATGCATTTTGAGCATTTGTTGAGGTGGGCGGCTTTGGCGCGTCTTTCCGGCGGAAGCACTGCCTCCCGGAAAGGCGCGGCGCAAACGGGCAGCCGTTTCGCTGCCCTTTCGCGGCAACAAAAAAACAGGGTGGGAAACCCCACCCCGTTTTTGGGCACCGGCCTGTGTGTTTATTCTTCCATCGAAATGCCAAGACGGCTTGCAATCTCGTCCGGCTTGAGGCCGGCCTTCTGCGCCTTGCGCACAAGGTCTTTAATCTGCTGAGCCTTGGTTTTGCGCACCTTGCGCTTTTTGGGGGCCAGCACGTCCTTTTTCCTGGCCTCCAGCTTTTTGATTTTCTCTTTCACGGCGGCAATTTTGCCGTCAAACACAGCGGCGCTGGCGGCCTTTTTTTCCTCCAGCTCTGCAATGGATGCATTCAGCTTTTCCATCTGTGCATCCAGGTCCTGCGCAATCTGCTGCGGCGTTCTTCTAACGCGCTTTTCTTCCGGCATACGGTTCATCTCCTTTATGTTTCAGGGTTTCCTGTGCCTACTTCCACATTGTAGCAGGAAGGCAGCGCCAAAACAAGCCGCTTTTTGCCGTTTGGCCATGCAGGGCGGCCTCAGCGGGCCGGCACAGCAAGGCGGCCGCGCCCCTCCAGAAGGGCGCCGCGCCGCAGGCAGTAATATGCAAGGCCCACCGCGTCCGCCAGGGCCCAGCCGATGGGCACCGCCCACCAGATGCCCGTTACGCCAAAGGCGGGCACGGCGCTCAGCACATAGGCAAGCGCCACGCGCGTGCCCAGCGAGATAACGGTGAGCACCACAGACATGCCGGGCCTGCCCACCGCACGGTACAGCCCGTAAAGCAGCGAAAGGCAGCCGATGCCGCAGTAAAACGCGCCCTCGATGTGCAGATACCGCACGCCCTCGGCCAGAATGGCCGTTTCTCCTTCGCTGACAAACAGCATCATCAAAGGTTTCGCCAACACCCATACGGCCGCCGACACCGCGCTGCAGAACACAAACGAGGCCAGCACCGCGCCCTTCACCCCGGCGCGGATGCGTGCCTGCCGCCCCGCGCCATAGTTCTGCGCAATAAAGGTGGAAAAGGCGTTGCCAAAATCTTGCGCAGGGGTGTAGGCAAAGGCGTCAATTTTCACGGCGGCGGCAAAGGCCGCCATCACCGTGGGGCCAAAGCTGTTCACCAGCCCCTGCACCATCAAAATGCCAAGGTTCATCACCGATTGCTGCACGCAGGTAAGAAAAGAAAACCCGGCAATCTCGCGCAGGCAAGCCAGGCGCAGGCGGCAGTGCACGCGCTGCAGCCGCAGGCCCGGGCAGCGCAGCCAGGTGTATGCCGCCAGCCCCACGCCAGAGACATACTGCGAAATCACCGTGGCCTCGGCCGCGCCCGCCACGCCGCGTGCAAGGCCCAGCACAAACCACAAATCCAGCACAATATTCAGCACAGCAGAAACCGCCAGAAATGCCAGCGGCGCCACGCTGTTGCCCACTGCGCGCAGCAGAGAGGCAAAGTAATTGTACAAAAAGGTGGCGGCAATGCCGCAGAAGATAACCACCAGATATTCCCGCATCAGCCCGCGCACCCCGGCGGGCACCTGTAAAAAGCGGATAATAAGGTTTGTGCCTGCAAAGGCCAGCGCGTTCAGCACCGCGGTTACGGCCGCAACCAGCACAAACGAAGCGAACACGGCCTCTTTCAGGCCCCGCTCGTCCCTTTGCCCAAAGCGGATGGAAAACACCGCCCCGCTGCCCATGCACAGGCCCAGCAAAATAGAGGTGAGAAACGTCATCAGCGTGAACGAAGAGCCCACGGCCGCCAGGGCGTCCGGCCCCAAAAAGCGGCCCACAATCAGGGTATCCGCCACATTATAGCACTGCTGCAGCAAATTGCCCAAAATCATGGGCACCGCAAAGCGCAGCATGGTTTTCATCACAGGCCCCTGTGTCAGGTCCCTCTGGCGCATGGTAACGCACCCGCCTTCTAAACGAAAATTCAAACTTACATTTCGAAGATATTATATAGTTTTACCTTCTTCCTGTCAAATTTTAATTGCTTTTCGAAAGAAAAGCCGGTATAATAGGCACAAAGGAAGGGAGGCGCAGGCCATGTTTCTGGAAGGGCTGGACGAATTGGATCAGAAAATTGTGCAGCTGCTGATTCAAAATGCGCGCATGTCATATTCCGAGCTTGGGGAAAAAACCGGCATTTCACGCGTGGCCGTGAAGATGCGCGTGCAGGCGCTGGAACAGCGCGGCGTGATAGAGCAATATACTGCCATTGTGAACCCGCAAAAGCTGAGCGGCGCCGTTTCGTGCTATTTTGAGCTGGAAACGGCCCCGGGCATGCTGGCCGGTGTGGCCGAGGCTCTGTGTGCAAACGACACCATCACCCAAGTTTACCGTGTTACGGGTAACAACAAGCTGCATGTGCACGCCGTGGCGGCCAGCGCCGAAGAGATGGAGGCGCTGATTCGCGATGTGATAGACCCTTTGCCCGGCGTGACGGCGTGCTGCTGCAACACCATTCTCTCGCGCATGAAAGACGTAAAGGGCCTGCGGCTGTAACCGCGCGGCCCAGCGGTGGAAAACGGCCGGGCCCGGCGGCCGGCGCAAACAAAAGCTTTCCCCCGTTACATAAAATGCCCGGCAGGCGGAAATACTTCCAGCAAAACCTGAAAGGAAGTGTGTGCCATGGCATTCACCAAAAAAGAGCAAAGCCTTTTGAAGGACATGCAAAACGAGGAAAAGCTGTGCGCGGAAAAATACCGCCGTGCAGCAGAAAACGCCCATGATGCAAAGCTGAAGCACATTTTTGAAAAACTGGAACAGGCAGAACAGAACCACTACGACACCGTGACGCAGATGCTGAACGGCACCGTGCCCTCGCTGCCCGGGCAAAGCAAGATGCCCGCGCGCGGCAAGGCTGCGAAAGATTTGAAATCTGCCGCCAAGCGCGCGGAAAAGCAGCAGGACGCCTACCTTTTGGCCGACCTTCTGGCCACCGAGAAATATGTGGCGGGCGTGTACAACACCTCGGTGTTCGAATTTTCAGACGCAAAGGCCCGCGGCGTGCTGATGAACATTCAGCAGCAGGAGCAGCAGCACGGCAAAGAGATTGCCGAATATATGCAGGCCAACAACATGAGCTGCTAAGCCTGCCCCGTTTCGCGCAAAATCCCGCGCAAAATGCGCGCTGGGGCGGCCTACTGGTTTTGAAACATACAATTTGGGCGCCTGGCGCATTGCAAAAGCCCGGCAATCCGAAACGGATTGCCGGGCTTTTTTACGCTGCGCTCTGCCCCAAATTGCCGGGCCTGCCCCCAGGCGGCAAAAGGCACTGGCGCCGGGGCCTTGCAGGCAGGCGCCTGCGCAAACACCCCGCCGGGGCGTTTGCCGCCGCCCGCGGCCGCAAAAACGCTTTGCAAGCCGGAAAGGGGCGTGTTCCGTGCTGCAGCCGGGCAGGGCCGCAGCACAGGGGGGTTAAAACTCAGGCTCTTCCTGCCAGATGCGCACATGCATGCGCACGCGCAGGCGGCTGGCCAAAAGCTCTTCATAAATGGCGCGCAGGGCTTCGCACACATCGTCCGCCTTCATCAGGGCGGGGCGCGCATAGCTGATGACGCGGTATGTCACCCCGTACACGCGGGATTTTACCGGCTCCAGCTCAAAGCCGTGGCGGGCATAAAAATGCATGCGGCGCAGCCGCAGCCCGTCGTGGCTGCCGCCGTCCGGCACCTCCACCTCGCCCATCAGCATGGCGGGCGCCAGCTGGCGCTGCAGCAGGCACAGAAATGTGCCGCCCAGGCCCTTGCCGCGCGCGGCGGGCAGCGTGGCCAAATAATCTAAAAAGAAGATGTTGCCGCGGTGGAAAAAGAACGCATAGCTATACAGCTGGCCGTTTTCATACAGGCCCCAGCCCTCATACCGGCCGGCCCGCACCTGGCGGCGGATGCTGCGCCACGGGCGTATCTCATCTTTTGGGAACGCCTCGGGGAACCACTGCCTGTATACCTCATACATCTCTTGCTCTGTCAGTTTCTGTATCTGCTGCATCGGGGTCTCCTCCTGTTGTGCAGAATGGCCGCCTATGCCGCGTGCTGGGTACACATGGCCGGCATGGCGTCGGCCTTGTAATATCCTGTCTTCACAGACGGGCAGCCGGGCGAGGCCAGAAGGCCCGTTTCGGTGCAATAGTTTGCCTGCACCACGCCCTCTGCAGTGGGGAAGCCTTTCGCCTCCAGCCCGCTTTGGGCGCGCTGCATCACCCAGCGCCACGCGCGGATGGGCGCCGAGGTGCCCGCGCTGGTGTTCAGCGCAAAGCCGGAATCGTAGCCGTACCAGGTGGCGGTGACATAGTAGGGCGTAAGGCCCACAAACCAATAGTCGCGGTTGTCCGAAGTGGTGCCGGTTTTGCCAATGGAATCCATGCCGCCGCCCACCGAATACCCACTGGCCGTGCCGCGCCCTTCCATCACGCCGCGCAACAGGCGGTTCATCACATAGGCGGTGTCTTCGTCCAGCACGCGGCGGCTTTCCACCTGCGGCTCCAGCAAAATCTTGCCATAGCCTGTCTGCACGCTTTCATAGCAATGGGGCGTGGTGTAGATGCCGCCAGAGCCAAACATCATATACGCCGCCGCAAGCTCGTACGGGGTGACGCCGTAGGTGGAAGAGCCCAGCACCATGGGGCCCGCGTCCACATCCTGCGGCACAAAGGTGGTGATGCCAAGCTGCTGTGTGACAAAGTTGTAAATGTTGCGAATGCCGGCCACCTCGCCCACACGCACGGCCACGGTGTTCACGCTTTCGGCCAGGGCGTCCGCCACGGTAATCTCCTTCTGTGTATAAACCTGCGTCACATTGGCGGGCCAGGGCTTTACCTCGCCCGTTTTTTCATCCTCTTCCATGCGCACATAGTCGTCCAGGAACAGGGTGGACCAATGGATGTCATCCTGCGCAAGCGCCAGCGCATAGGCGCCAATGGGCTTCATGGTGCTGCCCACCTGGCGCACGGCGTCCGTGCCGCGGTTGAACACGCGGCTGCCCTCTTTTTCGTCCAGCCCGCCCACCACGGCGCGCAGGCGGCCGTCGTAATCCAGCGTCACCATGGCGGCCTGGGTTTGCTCTGTCACCTGCTGGGTTACGGGCTGCCCGTTTTCGTCCAGCACGCGCTGGCCGTCCTCATCGTATACATAGGCCGTTGTCTGCACGCCGCCGCGCGGGAAGAACCCGCCGCTGCGCATGCCCTGCTCCATGGTGGCCTGCAGGTCCGGGTCCACCGTGGCGTAAATGCGCAGGCCTCCGTTGTACAAAAGGTTTGTGGTGGCGGCCCTGTCCAGCCCATACTCTTCCATCAAGTCGTCCGATACATCCTCAATCAGCTTATCGGTAAAATAGCTGGTGGTCTGTGTCTGTTTCACTTCCACATTGCCCGGCGAGGTGGTGACGGGCTGGGCCGTGGCCTGGTTGTATTCTTCCTCGCTGATATAGCCCTGCTGCCACATCTCGTACAAAATATAGTCGCGGCGGGCCAGGTTGTTGTCCGGGTGGGTAAGCGGGTCGTAGCGGGAGGGGTTTTTGGTGATGCCCGCCAGGCTGGCGCACTCGGCCAGGGTAAGCTCGCTTACCGGCTTGCCAAACAGCTTCAGGCTTTCGGCCTGCACGCCCGCGGTGTTGCCCGTAAAGCCCGCCACATTCAGGTAGGCCTCCATAATTTCGTCCTTCGAATACTCCCGCTCCAGCATCAGGGCGCGCCATATCTCGCGCACCTTGCGGAAATAGCCCGAAATGCCGTCGTCGCTCTCGTCCCGCGTGAGGTTTTTCACCACCTGCTGGGTGATGGTGGACGCCCCCTGTTTGATGCCGTCCTCGCCGCCGAAATAGGTGCCGGTAAGCATGTGCTTCACCTCGTTCAGCACGGCGAAGGCGGTGCGCTTCCAGTTTACGCCGTGGTGCTCGTAAAAGCTTTGGTCCTCCACGGCAATAAACGCATGAATCAGGTTTTGCGGCACATCTTCCAGGTCTACCCACTGCTTTTGCTGGGTGGCCTCAAGGCGCGCATACTCTACCCAATCGCCCTGGATGTTCTGCGCATAGATGATGCTGGCATCCTTGTGGGGCAGCTGGGCAAGGTCCAGCCAGAGAAAATCGTTTCTGGTGGCCCAGGCAAGATACCCGCCCAGCGCTGTGCCCGCGCAAACTGCCAGCACAGCGGCCGCCGCCAGAAGCTTTTTCCACACGCGGCCTTTTTTCTTTTTTGTTCTGACGCCGGGCTGTTTTCCTGCGCCGGGCGCCGGGCCGCTTCCCTGCGCCGGGCGCCCGGCCTTTTTCCCGTGCTGTGCGCCCGGGCGCTGTGTGCGGCGGCCCTCTTCGGGCGCGGGCCGCCCCGCAGCGCTGCCCCGGGCAGAGGACGGCCCTGCCTGCAGGGCCGAAAAGCCCTCAAACGGGCCCGGCTGTTCCGGCCGGGGCTGCCCTGCCGCGCGCAGCGCGGCCTCGTCCAGGGGTACGGCGCCCTGCCCGCCCGGGCCGGGGCGGCCGGGCTGCTGCGCCCTTCGAGCACCGGTGGGAGGGGCGCCTGGCGCGCGCCCGCTGTGCGGCCGGGCCGCGGCATCTTCCAGGGCCGAAAAGCCCTGCGGCGCGTTTTGCCGGGGCTGTGCCGCCGCGCGAAACGCGGCTTCGTCCAGGGGCACGGCGCCCTGCGCCATACCTGCGGGGTGGCCGCCCATCTGCCGCATGCCCGCGGCGGGCATACGGGGCGCCGCGCCCGCCCCATCCTCCAGGGCCGAAAACACGGCGCTGTCGTCCTGCAGGGGAAGGTTGCGGAACGCGGCCTCGTCCAGCGGCACGGCCCGCGGCGCCGTTTTGGGGTGCTGTGCCCGCGGCGCAGCGCCCGGCTGCGGCAGATGGATGTCTCTGTCCTGTTCCTGTGCCATGCAGCCGTCCCCTCCTTTCCTGCGCGGCCCTGTGTGCGGCGGCGTTTCCCTACCTGGGAAACGAGGCCCGCCGCCCTATTTCTTCAGCGGGCGACGTGTGCCGTCCGGCTCTACCAGCACGGTGCTGTCCAGCTGTGCTTTCAGCGAGCGCTTCATCGCGTCGATATACTCCCGGCGCAGTGCGGCCTGCTCGGCCTTTTCCTGTTCTGTCAGGCCCTGGCTGCGGCTTTTTTGCGCCAGCGCGTTGATGCGCGCAATTTTTTCCTTTGTCATATAAGGCTTCCTCCCCAATGCCCCGGCGGGCGTTTTTGTCTGCGGCCAAACGCGGCCGGCCCCTGGCATTTGGGGCGTGCAGGTTTATTATACCACATTCCCGGGCGGCCCGGCACACCTGACACCATTTTGTAAAACTCTGGGCAAAAACACGAATGCCCGCCTGCCCCAAAAGGGGAAAGCGGGCACCCGTGCTGTTGTGAAAGAAGAGGAAAAACGTATCGATTTATGTAGAAACTTTCGGTTGTGCCGAAAGGTTGCCGGTTGCCGCCGGGCGGCCCTCATGCAAAGCAGCATAGCGGGCGGCCCGGCTTGTTTTGTTCCCTTGTGCAGCAGGCTTCAGCCCGCACACGGTTCTTTGGGTAAGCCCCGGCGCGCATTTGGCAGCGGGGTTCCGCACGCCGCGCGCAGAACAAGTGCACATGGCGCTTGGCGGGGGGCTTGTGCCTTGCGCTTTCCTATGTGATGTGCCCTTGTGGCAATTCTGATATTACAGGAAGAATGTGAATAAAGTTTGATAGAAGCCTGAACAGTTTGCAAAGAATGCGTGGGAAACCTGTGACGCCAAAAAACGCCCCCGAAAGGGCGCGATGCACGCGGCTGCAAAATGTGCTATAATAGGGTTTACCCCTATGTAGGGCAAACGCGCCGCAGCCGTTTTGCCGCGCCGGCCAGCGCGGCGGGCAGCGTGAATGCGGCCGCAGAACAGGAGGGCCACCCATGCCGGAAAACTATATGCTGCAGATGAAGCGCGTGTTTGCGCAAACCGGCGCGCGCCGGCCAAAGCTGCTTTTGCACTCGTGCTGCGGGCCCTGCTCCAGCTCGGTGCTGGAAACGCTGTGCCCCCATTTTGAGGTGACGGTAGATTACTACAACCCCAACATCGACACAGCCGAGGAATATGCCCACCGCGCGGCCGAGCAAACGCGGTTCGCCGCAGCCGCCCCCTTTGCCGGGGGCACGCAGGTGCTGGTGGCCCCCTACGAGCCGCAGGCCTTTTACGCCGCGGTAAAAGGCCTGGAGCACATCCCCGAGGGCGGCGCGCGCTGTTTTGCCTGCTATGCGCTGCGCCTGCGCCATGCCGCGGCGCTGGCAAAGCAGCTTTCGTGCGAATACTTCTGCACCACGCTGTCTGTCAGCCCGCATAAAAATGCCGCCAAGTTAAATGAACTGGGCCAGGCCATTGCGGAAGAGTACGGCGTGAAATGGCTGCCCTCTGATTTTAAAAAGGCAGACGGCTTTCGCCGTTCCACGGCGCTGAGCGCCGAATACGGCATGTACCGGCAGGATTACTGCGGCTGTGTGTTTTCCAGGCGCGAGGCCGAGGCACGCCGCGCCGCCCAAAACGCGGAGGCATAAACAGAAAAAAGCGCCCCTTCCCGGCCGGGAAGGGGCGCTTTGCTTCAGAGGGTTCAGCCAAATGGATGATAGGCCCCGTCTTCGCCCAAAGACATAGACTGCGAGCCCGGGGCGGGCGCCTGCGACGTGCTGCCCGCATCGCTGCCGGCCTGCGAGGTGCTGGCGGGCAGGCTGCCGCTGCCCGCTGCAACAGACTGCGAGAAGCTGGAGCCGCCCGCGGGCACGCTGGGCTCTGAGGTGAGGGTGAAGTGGGTGAAGAAATACCACACGGCAATGCCCAGCGCAATCAGCAGCACCACCAGCACAATGATGGGCGCCAGCATGCCGCTGCCCTTTTTGCCGCCGCCCGCAGGCGCGGGGCGGCCCTTTTGGCGGGCCGTCTCGGGGGCGTCCCAGTCAAAATCGCTGTTGGCCTTGAACACGCGCATGGCGGGCGTGTCTGCCCCCTGCAGAATGCGGCGGATGGTGTCCAGCGCAGCCAGGGCGCAGCGCTTGCCTGCGTCCGGCGTCTGGGCAAAGCGGCGCACATACACGCGGTTGCCATAGGCCACTGCCATATAGACGTCCCGCCCTGCCTTGCCAAGGCCCGTCACCGAGACGCCAAACTCCGCCTTCGAGCACTTGGCCGCAGCCACGGCGCGCGCGGCGGCCACCTGAGGCGGGTAGGTGGCGTCGCAGTTCTTTGCCGCCATGGCCTTGATTTTCGCGGCCACACGGGAATCCTGATAGCTGGAATCGCCGAAGTCAAACACATTCGAGCCACGCTTTGTGTGCGAGAATTCCTCGCCCAGAAGGCCGCCTGTCTTCGGGTCGGACGCGGCCACCAGCGCCTCGGCCTGCATCAGCTCGCCCGCGGCAAAATAGGCCACGCTGCCCTTGCCGCGGCCGTATGCCGCGTCGCCCAGGGCCATTTCAAAGCGCTCGGCAATGCGCTCGGTAAGCTCGGTGGCCGCGGCGGGGGCATGGGCGCGCGCGGTGATGACAATCAGCACCTCGCCCGCCTGGCCAAACAGGTTCAGCGCCACGTCCTGCATGCCGCTCATCTGCTTTGCCACCTGTTTCAGCACGGCCATGTCCGGCTCAAACGTGCGCACAATCAGCTGTTTTTCCACATTTTTATCCATAGTAGCGTCCTCCAAACGAGAATTTGAACATCCCTGTCAGGCGTCGCGCGGCGCCTGTGCGCCGCCCAGGTGCGCGGGGGTGCCGGGCGCAAACGCCTCGCACCCGGGCTGCGGCAGGGAAAGTGCCAGCCGCCGCAGCATTTCCAGCGCATATTTGGCAGAAAACTGGCGCACGGTGCCCCGTGTGCGGTTTTCCATCAGCAGTTTTTGTACATACACCTTATTTTCGCATGCCGCGGCCAGAAATACAAGCCCCACCGGCTTTTCTTTTGTGCCGCCGCCCGGCCCGGCAATGCCGGTGATGCCAATGCCAAAGTCGGCCCCGGCGGCGCGGCGCACGCCCTGCGCCATTTCGGCGGCCGTCTCGGCCGAGACGGCGCCATACTGCCGCAGCGTTTCGGCCGAAACGCCCAGCACACGCATTTTCTGTTCGTTGGAATAGGTGCAGGCGCCAAAGCCAAACACCTCGCTTGCGCCCGGCACATCGGTAAGCGCCGCGCTAACCAGCCCGCCCGTGCAGCTTTCGGCCGTGGCGGCCGTGGCGCCCGTTTTCTGCAGCGCGTGCACTGCGGCGGCCGCCAGCGTCTCGCTGTCTTCGCCGTAGATGGCGTCGCCCAGCACGGCATAAAACTCGCCCGCAAACGCGCGGCACATGGCCCCGGCGGCAGCGGCATCCTGCGCCTTCGCCGTAATGCGAATAAACACCTCGCCCGTTTTGGCATACAGCGCCGCCGTGGGGTTTTCGCCCGCCAGCAGGTGGGCCACTTTCCCCTCCAGGTGGCTTTCGCCAATGCCCGCCACACGCAGCACAAGCGAGTGCAGCGCGCAGTCTGTCAGGCCCGCAAGCCAGGGCTTCACTTCGTTCAAAAACATGGGCTGCAGCTCGGCGGGCGGGCCGGGCAGCAGCACGGCCCACTTGCCGCCCGCCTTTGCCTCAAACAGCATGCCCGGCGCCGTGCCGTTGGCGTTGTGCAGCTTTCGGCCGCGCACGGGCACATACGCCTGTTTTTCGTTGTTGGGCGGCATGGTGCGCCCCCAGGCGGCGAAAAATGCGCGGATACGGGCCAGCTCTTCTTCGTCAAAGCGCAGCTCATCTTCAAAGGCGCGCGCCACCGTCTGTTTGGTAAGGTCGTCATCCGTGGGCCCAAGCCCGCCAGAGAACACCAGCAAATCGCTGCGCTGCATGGCAAGGCGCACCACGCTTTCCAGCCGGGCGGGGTTGTCGCCCACCACGCTTTGGAAGTGCACAGTGACGCCAAGCTGCGCCAGCTGCTGCGAAAGGAACTGCGCGTTCGTGTTCAAAATATCACCCAGCAAAAGCTCGGTGCCCACGGCAATAATCTCTGCCGTCATGGCCATTCCCCCTTTTCGGTGCGGCGCGGCCTTTTGGCCCCGCGCCGCCCGCTTTGCGTCTGCCCGCCGCTTACAGGCACACGGCCTCCACAGGCGTTTCGGCAGCGGCCGCGCGCTCCAGCTCTGCCAGGGCGGGCATGGCGGCCTCGGCCGCCTCAATTTCGGCCAGCGTGGGCTTTGTTTTAGGGTGCGGCGGGGTGAAGATGGTGCAGCAATCCTCATAGGGCAGGATGCTTGTCTCAAACGTGCCAATGCGGCGCGCAATGTCGGTGATTTCGGTTTTGTCCATACCAATGCACGGGCGCAGAATGGGCAGGCTTTGCGCGGCGTCCGTGCAGGCCAGGGCCATCAGCGTCTGGCTGGCCACCTGGGCCAGGCTTTCGCCGGTGACAATGGCCTTCGCCTGCTCTTTTTCACACAGAATGTTTGCAATGCGCAGCATGCTGCGGCGCATCAGCACGGTGAACAGCACGTCCGGCGCGTTGTCGCGGATATATTCCTGCGGTTTGGTATAGGGCACCACATACACGTTCAAATTGCCCGTGTAGGGCGTAAGCTCTTTGGCCAGCTTCAGCACCTTCATGCGGGCGCGCTCGCTGGTGTAGGGCGGGCTTGCAAAATGAATGCAGGTAAGCGAAAGCCCGCGCTTTGCCATCATATAGCCCGCCACGGGGCTGTCGATGCCGCCAGACAGCATCAGCGCCGCCTTGCCCGATGTGGACACCGGCAGCCCGCCCGCGCCCGGCTGCTTGCCCGCGTGCACATAGGCCGCAAAATCGCGCACCTCTACGGTGACGTTCACCTGCGGGGCATGCACGTCCACTTTCAAATGCGGGTAGGCGGCCAGCAGCACGCCGCCCAGCTCGCGGCCAATCTCCATGCTGTTCAGCGGAAAGGCCTTGTCCGAGCGCTTGGCGCTCACCTTGAACGTGGCCGCGCCCGAAAGCACGCCGCGCAGGTATTCCACAGCAGTGGCGGAAATGCTGTCGAACGTCTTGTCGCACACGGCCGCACGGCTCACCGCCGCAATGCCGAATATCTTCTTCACGCGCTCGAACGCCTCGTCCATATGCGCGGCGGCCGTGGCGTCCTGCGGCTCGGCATACATGGTGCTCTGCGCCTTGTACACTTTGAAATCGCCCAGGCTTTTCAACCTGCGGCGCATGGTTTTTACCAGAATGCTCTCAAATGTGGCCCGGTTCAGGCCCTTCAGCGCCATCTCGCCCTGGTAAGCGAGAATCAGTTCCCTCATGCAAGCTTCCTCGTTTCTGTTTTTACATCTGCGCACAGCGGCCGTCAGCGGCGGGCGCGCGCAAGGCTTTTTACGCCCTCTGCCACGCCGGCCAAAAGCGCGTCCACATCCGCCGGCGTGCTGTGCGCCGAAAACGACACGCGCACCGCGCTGTCAATGCGCTCTTTCGCCAGGCCCATGGCCGAAAGCGTGTGGCTGGCCTCGCCCTTGGAACAGGCCGAGCCGCTTGAGACATATACGTCCCGCGCCTCCAGAAAATGCAGCATTGTCTCGCTGCGAATGCCGGGCACGGAAAAATTGGCAATGGCCGGGTGCCCGCCTGGCGGGCTGTTGCGCACCACGCCCTCTATCTGCGCAAGGCCCTGCCACAGCCGCGCGCTCAGCCCGGCGCACACCTCGTTCATGGCCGCCACATCCAGCATCTGCGCGGCCTGGCCCAGCGCCGCAAAAAAGGCCGTGTTCTGCGTGCCGGGGCGCAGGCCTCGCTCCTGATGGCCGCCGCGCCACACGGGCGCAAGGTTTGCGCCGCTGCGCACATACAAGGCGCCCACGCCCTTGGGCGCATGCACCTTGTGGCCAGAGACGGCATAGCTGTCTATCTGTGTTTCGCGCAGGCGCAGCGGCAGCTTGCCCCAGGCCTGCACGCCGTCCACATGCACAAAGGTGCGGCTGTTTTTCTGCTTCACGCGCGCGGCCAGGGCCGCCACGTCCAGCACGCTGCCCACCTCGTTGTTCATGTGCATGGCCGCCACAAGCGCCGTTTTGGGGCCCACCGCGTCCACCAGCGCCTGCAGGGATACACAGCCCGTGCCGTCCGGCTGCACCAGCGTCACGCGCCAGCCCTCCTGCTGCAGCGCAGCCACCGCGTTCTGCACCGCGGGGTGCTCGTAGCCGGTGGCCACAATGTGGTCTGCCCAGGCCCTGCGGGCCTTTGCCGCGCCGAACACGGCCATGTTGTCGCCGTCGGTGCCGCAGCTTGTGAACACCACTTCGCCCGGGCGCGCCCCCAGGCTTTCGGCCACGGCCTCGCGCGCCGTTTCTATCACCTCTTCACTGCGCGCGCCCGGCGCATACAGCGAAGAGGGGTTTGCAAAATGCTCGCGCAGCACGCGGCACGCCACGTCCGCCACGGCGTCCGCCACGGCAGTGGTGGCCGCATTGTCCAGATAATGCACGGCTTCGCCCCCAGCTTACAAAGACATATATGGCTATTATACTCGTTTTTGCCCCCGTGTGCAACGAAAAGCGCACAGAAAAACGGCCCGGCTGCGGCGCGCCGCGCACAGGGTGTGCGGCCGGGCGCCGCGGCAGGGCCGCAGGGGCAAGGCAGGGCCGGCAGGCGGGGCGCGGCGTCACCACCAGGCCTCCCCGGCTGCGGCCGCCGCATTCAGCAGGGCGGCGCTTATTTCAAACGGGATGGCGGCCTGCGTGTGCCCGGCCCAGAACATCTCGGCGGGAATCAGGGCAAAGCCCTGCCAGTAGGCGCCGCTCTCCAAAAGGCCGGCGCGGTTTATCACCACCAGGTCTTCGCCCCACTGCCCCGCAATGGTCCAATCTGCCTGCATGCCGTATGGGTCTGTATACTGCGCGCCGGCCGGGGCCGGAATGCGCTGGCCCGTGGCAAGGAACAGCCACTGGCGGCTTTCGCCATAGACAGGGGTATAGCCTCCATACGCATCTTCCAGCGGGACAATCTCGGTATCTGCAAGGTTGTAAAGCCTTTGTGCGGCCCGCAGGCGCAGGTCAATGCCCATCAGCCCGCGCAGCTGCGCCAATGGGTAGCCGCCTTCGGCATCGGCATAGTATTGCGGCGCCACAAAATACAGCGTGTCGCCGTCAATGACACAGCCGCCCTCCGGCATCGTCCGCTGCTGCAGCGTGACGGCCTGCTCGGCCCCGGTGACGGGCGATTTCAGAAAAATCTCTGTGCCTGTGGCGCTGTACTCGGCCCCGCGGTAGGTCTCTTCCAGCGCGCCGGGCCGCAGCTGCGCCACAGCCGCGGGCGGCACCGTGCGGCTGCACACAAAAAGCCCGTTCCAGGTGCCCAGCACCTTGGTGCCCGGCGAAACGGGCACCTGCTGCGGCGTGCCGCCGTCCAGCTCCATGGCCAGCAGGGCGCTTTGCGTCTCAAGGCCGGCGGCATCTGTGCAGAAAAAGCCATACAGCATGTCCCCGCCGGCATACCAGGCCATCTGGCTGTATGCCTCATACTCCTGCGCGGAAGTGCGCGCCAGCTCTTCCCAGGCGGAAAAATCCGGCGTCATCGCGCGCAGCACATAGCTGCCCGTGCCGCTTTCGGGTTCAAAGCACAAGTTATAGACGCGCCCGGCCCGCGCAAAAATGTGCAGCCCGTCCGGCTGCAAAAGGGCGGGGCATCCACTTTGTGGCGTGTGCGCGCAGCCGGGCTTTGCGCACAGCACGCTTTGCTGCATGGTGGTTTTATCCAGCACGGTCAGCAGGGTGCCATAGCCTGTATCCACCGGTAGTATCAGGCAGCGCGTTTCATCCAGCGGCTGGGCCGTGCTGCCCAGCCGCTGAAGCCCCTGGCACGGGGCCAGGGCGCCGCCGGCCTCCTTGGCCGCATAGGCGCTTTGCAGGGCGTCATACTGGTCTGCGGGCAGCACGCGGGCATCCAGCAAAAGATATTGGTCGCCCAAAACATCGTCCCACACCGTGCTGGCGGCCACAAGCGTCTCGCCGTTCGCAGAATAAATGGCCTCTTCCCCGTAATAGGTGCCGGTGCAGGCGGCCCAATCCTCCAGCATATCCAGGCCCAGATATTCGCAATAGGCGCGCAACATGTCCGCCCGGGCGGCGGCCACGTCAAAGGGGTGCCACATCCACAAGCGCGCGCTTACCACTTTGCCGGTGTGGCTTTCCACCGTCAGCTCGTACAGGCGCCTGTTTATCTCCGGCTCTGTCAGGGCCAGCGTCAGAAAGCCCGCACCGTCCGCCTGATAGGTGTACACGGCTGTGCCGCTCTCTGCGGCATAGCGGAAGGCCTCTGTCAGCTCTTGCGGCAGCACGCCTGCAGCCTGCATCTCGTCCAGATAAGAGGCCATCAGCGCCTGCCCCTCATAGCCCATGTCCATTTCGCCGTAGGGCGCTTCGCTTTCGCCGCCCGCCTGCTGGCGCCGCTGGGCCAGCGCACGCACAAGGTAAAGGTCATCCCCTTTTGGGCTCAGCACACCCGTGGCCTGCGTGCGCGCATGCGGCGCGGTAAACAAACCAATGTCCGTCAGGCGCAGGGCCAGCATGGGCAGCGCGCTGATAACAAGCGCCAGCGCGCCCGTGGCAACCACCGTGCGCACGGCCCGGCTTTGCCAGCCCGCGCGCAGCCGGGCAAAATGCGAATGGCTGTGTTTCATGCGCGGGGCACCTCCTTTGCCGGTTTGAGGGTAAACGACACGCGCGTGCCCACGCCCACCTGGCTTTCAATGCAAAGCTGTGCGCCGTGCATCGCGGCTATTTTCTGGCAAAGGGCAAGGCCCATGCCGCTGCCGCCCGCTTTGCGCGCGCGGGATTTATCCACCATATAAAACGGCTCTGTCACACGGCACAGCTCTTCTTTCGGGATGCCGCAGCCCGTGTCGCGCACACACAGCAGCACGCCGCCGGGCGCGCGCGTGCACAGCACATGCACCATGCCGTCCTTTGGGGCCGCTTTCTGCGCATTGTGCACCAGGTTGTACAAAAGGTCTACCAGCAGGTCTTCATCCCCCAGGGCACAAAGCCCTTTTTCCCCGCGAAGGTCCAGCTTGACGGGGCCCAGCACGGGCGCCAGCGAGACGGAAAGCTGCCGCAGCACCCGGTCCATTTGCACCGGGGCCAGGGCGGCGGGCTTCTGGGCCAGGCCCAGCAGGGCCAGCAGCTTGCCGCTCAGCGCCTCTACGCGCTTTGCCTCGCTGAAGATATACCCCGCGGCGCGCCGGCGGCCCTCGGGGTCCAGCTCCAGCGTGCGCAGGGTGTCGGCATAGCCGATGATGGCCGTCATGGGGGTTTTGAGTTCATGGGTGAACGCACCCATGAACTCTTCACGCTGGCGCGCGCTAAGCGCCAGCGCATCCACATTTTTCTGCACCGCCGCGGCCATGGCGTTGAAGCTTTCGGCCACGCTGCCTATCTCGTCCTGCGTGGCCACTTCGGCGCGGGCGCTGTAATCGCCGCGCGCAATGCGCCGCGAGGCGCCGTACAGCTCGTCCAGCGGGCGCGTCATGCGCTTTGTCAGCAGCACAATGGCCAGGGCGCACACGCCCAGGGCGCCCGCCTCCATGCACCAGAAGCGGGCCAGCTGCCTGTCGCGCGCAACAAACACGCCCGTCACATCGCTCAGCGTGCGCAGGCGGTAGCTTTTGTTCGGGGCCGAGATGGTGCTTTCCAGCAGAAGGTAGGTGTTGCCCTGGGCGCGCCGCAGGTAATATTCCTGCACGCCAATTGGCCCCACGCTTGCGCTGGCTTCGGCAGCCGCCGCCCCCAGCGACGAAAACAGCATTATGCCATCCGAGTTTTCCAGCCAGATGCCGCTTTGGCTGCCGTCCTCGCCAAAATCTGCAATGCGCATGGCGCTCTCCAGCAGGGCGTCGTCCGTCACGTCTTCGCCGCGCGCCATCATGCCCAGCACCTGCGTCTCCAGCGTGTAATACTGCATGCGGTGCCACTGTTCCACCTGGGCCGCGGCCTGGCGCAGCATATCGGCCGCATTGATATACACCAGCACAAACCCGCCCAGCGAAAACACGCCTGCCAGCAAAAGCAGCACAGCGCACGACAGCCTTTGCGCAAATTTCAACGCCTGGCCTCCTCTTTTTCCAGCTTATAGCCCACTTTGTACACCGTGGTAATCTTATCGTGCCAGCCCAGTTTTTTGCGCAGGCGGTTGATGTGAAGGTCCAGCGTGCGGGTGTCCGGGCCCATCTCGCCGCCCCACACGCGCTCGAACAGGGCGTCGCGGTACAGCGCGGCGCCGCGGTTGCGTATCAGCTGTTCCAGCAGGTCGAACTCGCGCGGGGTAAGGGCCACGGGCTCGCCCGCCTTTGTCACCGTGCGGGCCACGGCGTCCAGCTGCACGTCCCACGCGCGCAGCATGCGCCCGCCGCGCCCGGTGCGCCGCAAAACGCTCTCTACACGGGCCACCAGCTCGGCTATTTCAAACGGCTTTACAATGTAATCGTCCGCGCCAAGGCGCAGGCCCTTTACCCGGTCGCCCAAGCTGCCCTTGGCCGTGATGAAAATGACCGGCGTGCCCGTGGGGCGCAGGTATTCCAGCAGCTCGTAGCCGTCCAGGCCGGGCAGCATGATGTCCAGCAGCACAAGGTCATAGACGTTCTGCTCAATGCGGTCGGCCGCCGCAAGGCCGTCGTTCACTGCCTCGCAGGTATAGCCCACGCGCTCGAGGCTCATGGCAATCAGCCCCGAGATGGCCTCTTCGTCTTCTACAATCAAAATGCGGTTCATAACGCGCCGCCCGCCTTTCTTTTCTGGTTTTCCCTGCGGCCGCCCGCAGGGGGCCGGCTTTTGCCAGTTTGATACTATACGCACGATGTATCAGTTTTGTATCGGCGCCCGGGCGCCGGGCCGTACAGGCCGCAGGGCCTTGCCATACGCCCGTGCATGGGGTATGATGGAACCAAAGCAAAGGCGCACGCGCCCGGGCGAGCCAGCCTGCCCGGCCCAGATGCCCTTTGGGAAATGAGGTAACAAAAATGAAGCGACACACCCTGCCTGCCGGTGCCCTGGCCGCGGCGCTGGCCCTTGCCCTGGCCGCGTGCAGCGCGGCACCGGCCAGCTCTGGCACAAGCGCGCCCGCCCCAGGCACGCCCCAAAGCCAAAGTGTGCCCGCCCCAAGCGCCGCGCCCCAAAGCGCGGCCGGCGGCGCCGAAGAGGCCGAAGTGCTGCTGTATATTGGCACGGGCAATTCCTATGCCCAATACACCGCCTCTGTGCCTGCCCCCGCGCAGCCGGGCGACGTGATAGCCGCCATTGGCCAGCTGACCGGGTGGGACTGCACCCTGGCGAGCCCGGTGGAGCAGGGCGACGGCTTTGTGAAAGTGTGTTTTGCCCAGCAAAGCGCGCTGTTTGCCGGCCCGCCAGAGCCGCAGAAGGACGAGTTTCACATGTACGATGCCGGGCAGATGTGCCTCACGTTTCTGGACAGCGTGGCCCGCACCCTGCAGGCCAACTTCCCCGGGAAGGACGGCCGGGCGCTGGACGTATATTACCTGCCGGAAAGCGGCGACGGCGACCTTGTTTTGGAAAGCATCGGCCTTGCCATTCCGCAAAGCACGCCGTACAAGGCAGCATAGCCAAAGGCAGGCGCCGCCAGGCGCCACATTGCACAAGCACCCCTCACGGCCTGCTGTATGCGCAGGCCGTGAGGGGCGTTTTTTACAGGTGCGCCGCGGCGCCATTCTGCGAAGGAAACAGAAGGTCGCTCAGCGCGGCATACTGTTCCAGCGTCAGCTGTTCCGGCCGGGCGGCGGGCGGTGCGCCCACAGCCTGCAGCGCGGCGGCCACATCCGCCTTGGGCAGGCCCAGCCCCGCGCTGACAGCGTTGGCCGCCGTTTTGCGCCGCTGGCTGAACGCCGCACGGATGGTGCGGAACATGGCTTTTTCACTTTGCGGCGCCGCGGGCGGCGCCGTGTGCAGCGAAAGGCGCAGCACAGCGCTTGTCACCTTGGGCGGCGGGTAAAAGCTGCCCGGCTGCACCTGAAACAGCACCTGCGGGCGCGCGTAATAGTGCACGGCATAGCTTACCGCGCCCGCCTCACGCGTGCCGGGCAGGGCGGCAAGGCGCTGGGCCGCCTCTTTCTGCACCATCACGGTAATGTGCTGCAGCGGCAGCTTGTCTTCCAGCAGCTTCATCACAAGGGGGCTTGTGATATAATACGGCAAATTGGCGCACACGGCCACCTTCATGCCCGGAAATTCCTGCCGGATGAGGGCCGCAAGGTCCAGCTTCAAAGCGTCGCCCTGCACCACGCGGATGTTGGAAAAGCCCGCCAGCGTCTCGGCCAGCAGGGCGGGCAGGCGGGCGTCCAGTTCAATGGCCACCACCTTGCGCGCGCGCAGGGCAAGCTCTTTGGTCAGCACGCCAATGCCGGGGCCTATCTCCAGCGCGCCGTATGTCTCGTCAATGCCGCTGGCCTCTACAATTTTGGGGCACACGCCGGGGTTCACAATAAAATTCTGCCCCAGCCCTTTTGACAAAGAGAAACCGTGCGCCGCGCACAGGCGGCGGATGACGGCGATGTCTGTCAGCTCCATAGGCACCTCATTTCTGCAAAAAGCGCCGCACACGCGGCCGCGGCCGCAGGGCCCGGGCAACGTGCGCGGCGCTTGCCGTCTTTTCTGTTTTTGCCAGCTCAGCTGCCGCTGGCCGGGGCAGAGGCCGGGGCCGATGTGCTGGACGAACCGCTGGCCGCGCCGGACGATGCCGTCTGGTTCTGCATGCGGCTCAGCAGCAGCGATGCCGTCTCGAAGGCCTTGGCAATCTGCGGGTCGCTGTCCACCGTATAGTTGTAGTAATTGCGCTCTTCCTCTGTTGTCAAAGGCACCTCTACATCCGGCGCCACGCCGGTGCCGTCAAAGCTTTGGCCGTTATGGTCCAAAAGCTTGCCCACCGTGAACGCCACGGCCGAGCCGTTTGTCATGGCAACGGGCTCGCACACAATGCTGCCCTTGCCCGCCGTGGTGGTGCCCACCAGGCTGCCCTTTTCAAAAATGCGGATGCTGTCGGCCAAAAGCTCGGCGCCCGCGGCGGTGTTGGCATTCATCAGCACCACAATGGGCAGCTCTACCTCCTGGTTGTCAGAGGTGTCCAGCACGGTCACCTCGCCGCCCTTTTCCTGGCTGGCAATGGTGCCCACCGGGCACAGCATGTCAATGACGTCCATGGCCTCGGCCAGGCTGCCGCCGTCGTTATCGCGCACGTCCAGCACCAGGCTGTCAATGGGCGCCTCGCCGCCCGTCATGGCCTCCAGCGCTGCCTCCAGCTCTTTTTCCGTGTTGCCGTTGAAGGTGTAAATGCGCACATACCCGCACGTCTGCCCCTCGGGCACCGTATATGCAAGGCTGGGCATATCGTACTGACGGCGCTGCAGCTCGGCTGTCTGCGTCTCGCCCGCAAGGTTGGTGGCCGTGACGGTGACAGTGGTGCCCGCCTCGCCGCGCAAAAGGCTGTTCACCTGCGCCAGGGTAAGGTTGCGCACGTCGGTTTCGCCAATTCTGGTAATCATCCAGTTCTTTTCAAACCCGGCCTGCTGGGCGGGGCTGTCGGTATAAACGCGCACCACACGCGCGTTCCCCGTGGTGGCGTCTTTCACCACATCCACGCCCACGCCCACCACCTGGCCGGACTGAATGCCCTTGTACTCGGTGTACTGTGCGGCCGTGTAGTACACGGCGTTTGCATCGCCAATGCCCGCCATATACCCGGCGCCCATCATGTCGTACAGGGTGATGTCGTTGATTTCGCCGTAATAGTTGGCGCGCACGGCTTTGTCAATTTCGGCAATGTTGTTATACATCACCTGCTTTTGCCGCACGCTGGACACCGTAGAGTTGAAAATCTGGGTAGACAGGATCATGGTGACGACAAACGTGACGGTCATGGCAAGAATAGCAATGGCCACCGCCAGGTTCACCGTAATTTTTTTGTTCATAAACTCATCCTTTCCCCAAAAGGGCAGGTGTTCAGCCGCCGTTCAGGTACGGCCAGGCCGACACAGGCGTGCCGTTCACGTTCACCTCAAAATGCAGGTGGTTGCCCGTCGAGTTGCCGGTAGAACCCACATACCCAATCAGCTGGCCCTGGGTGACGAACACGCCGTTCGTGATGCCCGCCGCCCGGGCAGACATGTGCCCGTAAATGGTGACAAGGCTGGGCGAATGGCTGATTTTCACGCAGGTGCCATAGCTCCAGTGCGCTGTGGTAGAGACAACGCCGTCTGCCGCCGCATAGATGGGCGTGCCCGCCGGGGCCGGCACGTCCATGCCGCGGTGCACGTCGCGCACGCCGTAGATATAGCGCACGGTGCCGAAATCGCTGGAGAGGGTGGTGTAGCCCGGAATAGGCCACTGAAACTGGCCCAGCCCGTCGCCCAGCACATAGCTGTTGCCCGTGTTAGAGCCCGCCCACGCGGCCCATTCCTGCTGGGCCTGCTTGAACTGCTCTTGCAGCTCTGCCTCCGATTCCTCGTACACCTGCTGCTGGGCCTGCTCGGCCGTGACGGTCTCGTCCGCCTTCTGAATGGCCTGCTGGTAAGAGGTTTTCGTGTTCTCCAGTTCTTCCTGCTGGGCGTTCAGCTCGTCCAGCGCTGCGTTAATTTCTTCGCGCTGGTTTTCCAGCTTCACCTGCTTGTCGTGCATCTCGGTGATAAGCTGGTTGTCGCTGACGGCAATCTGCTGCAGGTTTTCGGCAAAGCGCATGGCGTCGCTGATGTCATCGATGCCCAGCAAGATGGAAAGGTTGCTGGAAGAGCGCATCTCGTACATGCCGCGCAGGCGCTGTTCAAACGCCTCTTTGGCGGCCTGCAGCTCCTCGGCGGCCTGGGCAATGGCCAGGTTTTTCTTCTCGAGGTCGCTTTTGCGCACGTCAATGTCTTCCTGCAGGGCCTCCAGCTGGGCGCTTAGCGTGTTGGAAAGCTGCTGGTAATACAGCTTTGTCTGCTGTGCGTTCTGTTCATTTTCCTCGCTGGCCTCAATTTGGTCGTGCAGCGCTGCAATTTCCTTGCGCAGGCGCTCCAGCTTTTCGGCCGGCGTCTCATCATCTGCAAACGCGCGCGAAAGCGCAGGCAGCACCAGCGTTGCCGCCATCAAAAGCGCCAGCACGGCGCACACCACTCGCACCAGTTTTTTCTGTTTTGCCATGGTAGGTTCCCTTTCCGTTACACTTTCAAATGTTTGCGGATGCTGAACGCGCACCCGGCAGAGCCAATGAACATGCCGAACAGGATAAAGATGCCGGCCAGCGGCAGAATAACCACGCTGAACGGGTACAGGCATTGGGTAAATTCATCCAGCCACATGGCGCTGGGCTGTGCCAGGGCCTGCAACGCGCCGAAATAGGCCCCGCCCACCAGCACGGTGGAGATCAGGCCCGCCAGGGCGCCCACCGTCATGCCCTCTACAAAAAACGGCATGCGGATGAACGCATTGGTGGCGCCCACAAATTTCATGATGTTGATCTCCCTGCGGCGTGCAAACACCGTCAGGCGGATGGTGTTCGAAATAATCACCACGCTCACAATGCCCAGCACGGCCACAAGCCCCCAGCCTGCAATGTTTACCACGCGGCGCATCTGCACCAGAATGTCGCCCAGCTCTGTGGGCGAGTTGATGCGGTAGAACAAATCTCCGCCCACCTGCTGAATGGCGGCCACGGTGTCGTTCAAAAGGGCAATATCCGTCACATAAATGCGAAACGAGGCCGGCAGCGGGTTTGCCTCGTTGCCCTCGCCCTCATAGTCTTGCAAAACGTCGGCGTATTCGCCCATTTCCGCCTTCATATCCTCCACGGCCTGCGCCTTGGAAATGAACGTGCACGAGGCCACGTTTGCAAGCTGCGGCAGCTGCTGGCTCCACGCTTCGATCTGTTCGTCGGTGGCCTCGTCGGAAATGAACACTTCAATCATGTCCTTATCGCCCAGGCTTTGCACAAAATTGCTGACGCTGACGCTGAGAATGCCCGCAATGCCGGTGATGACAAGGCAGGCCGTCAAAACGCCCAGCGACGCCACCGTCATCAGGCGGTTGGCCACCATGTTGTGCCAGCCCTGTTTGACAAGATATTTGAAGCTGGACCAATTCATACGCGCGCCCCCCTCACCCTTGCAAGGCCATCGTCTATCACTTCGCCGTGGTCAATGACGATCATGCGCTTGTGGAAGCGCTGGGCCAGGTCCCGCTCGTGCGTCACCACCACAATGGTGGTGCCCACGCTGTTGATGGCCTGCAGAAGCTCCATAATTTCCACGCTCAGCTCCGGGTCGATATTGCCGGTGGGCTCGTCCGCAATAATGATGGGCGGCGAGTGCACCAGCGCGCGCGCCAGGGCAATGCGCTGCTGCTCCCCGCCGGAAAGCTCCTGCGGAAGGCTGTGCGCCTTGCCCGCAAGGCCCACCAGGTTCAGCACATAGGGCACACGGCGCTTGATTTGCCTTTCGGGAATATTGGTGACGCGCATGGCAAAAGCCACGTTCTCGTAGGCCGTCATGGTGGGGATGAGGCGGAAATCCTGAAACACCACGCCAAGGCCGCGGCGCAAATAGGGGATGTCGCGCTGGCGGATGGTGGAAAGGTCGTTTTTGTTCACCAGCACACGCCCCTCGGTGGCCATCTCTTCGCGCAGAATCAGCTTCAGAAACGTGCTTTTGCCTGCGCCGGAATGCCCCAGCACAAACACGAACTCGCCCTTGCGGATGTGCAGGTTCACATCGTGCAGGGCCGTGATGTCGGGGCCGTTGCCCGTGCTTTCATACACTTTTGTGACATGTTCGAATCGGATCATGCAACCAGTCTCCTATGTAAAGTGGGCAAAAGCCCCTGCCATAAAAGCACGGCACGGTTTTCGGCCAGGCGCGCCTTCCAGCGCCGCTTTGCCTTTTCCGCGCCGTATGCTTTTTTCCGTGTGCATGCGCCCCGCAGGGCTGCATGGTTAATATTTTGCGGGGTTTGACGAAAGATACTTTTTCACCATCAGCGCCACCTTGAACACAATGGCATCGTCAAATTCGCGCAAATCCAGCCCGGTGAGCTTTTTGATCTTCTCCAGGCGGTACACCAGCGTGTTGCGGTGCACAAACAGGCCGCGGCTGGTTTCGGAGACATTCAGGTTGTTTTCGAAAAAGCGCTGGATGGTGAACAGCGTCTCGGCGTCCAGGCTTTCGATGCCGCCCTGCTTGAACACTTCCTTCAGGAACATCTCGCATAGCGTGGTGGGCAGCTGATAAATCAGGCGCGCAATGCCCAGGTTGTCATAGCTGATGATGGATTGCTCGGTGTCGAACACCTTGCCCACTTCCATGGCAATCTGTGCCTCTTTAAAGCTGATGGCAAGGTCTTTCACGTTGGCAATGGGCGTGCCAATGCCCACCACAGCTTTGATGTAATGTTCACCAGAAAGCGTGTCCACAATCGAGAGGGCCAGCTTTTCAATGTCGTGCTGGTCGATGCCGCGCTTAATCTCTTTCACCAGCACGGTGTCGTTCTCTGAGATATTGAACACAAAATCTTTCTGCTTATCGGGGAACAGGCCGGACACCACATCGTAAGCCGAAATATCCGTGCCCGAGGTGACGCGGATAAGCAGCACCACGCGGGAGACATCCGTGGCAAAGTGCAGCTCGCGCGCTTTGGCATAGATGTCGCCGGGCAAGATATTGTCCAGCACCACGTTTTTGATGAAATTCGCTTTGTCGAACTTTTCGTCATGATACTGCTTGATGTTCTGCAGGCTGATGGCAAGAAGCGCCGCATAGCGCCCCGCCGCCTCGTCTGTGCCCTCTACCAGCACGGCGTAATCGTTGCGCTTGTTGGCCGTGAACAGATGATAGGTAAAGCCGTCGCGCACAAAGCTGTCGCCTGCCGCCAGGCGCTCGGATGCAACGCCGTCGCGCACCTCCCCGATGCGGTTGAGGTCTGTGCAGGAGATGATGGTGCCCGTCTCGTCCACAACGCCTACCATGCGGTCGATGGCATCTTTCATCTGATAAATCACGCCCTGAAACACTCTGTTCGCCATAGATAACCCTTTTCCCTTCTGCACGCGGCGGCACAAAAAAGCCCCGCCGCTGTCTGCCATTGTGAAATTCAACAATCCGCGTTCGCTGTACTCTCTATTTTACACAATGTTTCCGGCTTTTGCAACATATTTACACAAAAAGCAATTGCGTTTATTGTGTATTTTGGAAAAAGGCGTTTGAAGCGGCGTTCCGGCCCCTTCTTGAAAGCCTATTATACAGGGCATATGTGAAAGTTTTTTGTCTGTTTCATGAACGTTTGGCCTGCAAAAGCGCAAGTTCCTGCGCGGTGAGCTCGCGCCAGCCGCCGGGGCCCAGGGCGGCGTCCAGCGCAACGCCGCCAATGGCCGTGCGCCGCAGCTCGCGCACGCCCGCGCCGTACACGCCGAACATGCGTTTGATTTGGTGATACACGCCCTGGTGCAGCACCACCTCGGCGCTGCACGGGCCCTGCCCGCCCGGCCGGGCCAGCGCGGGCAGCATGCGGCTGCCGTCTGCCAGCTGCACCCCCGCGGCAAAGCCGGAAATCATTTCCTGCGTGAGGGGCGTGTCCAGCAGCACCGTGTAAACTTTTTCCACATGGCGCCCGGGCGCCAGAATATCGTGCGCAAAGGCGCCGTCATCCGTCAGCAGCACAAAGCCGGTGCTGGTTTTATCCAGCCTGCCCGCGGGGAACAGGTTTCGCCGGGGGAAGGCCTCTCGCACAAGGTCCACCACTGTGGTGTCGCGCGCATCCTCTGCGGCGCTTACCACGCCCTTGGGTTTGTCCAGCATGATATACACAAACTGTTTGGCGCACAAAGGCGTTTCGCCGCACGCCACGGCCGCGCCCTCGGGCACGCGCGCGTCCGGCGCGCGGCACACTGCGCCGCACAGCGAAATGCGCCCGGCGCGTATGGTCTCGCGCGCCTGGCTGCGGCTGAGGCCCAGCGCCTTTGCGGTGTATTTGTCCAGCCTCATGGGGCTGCCCCCCCTTTTGCGGTTTCGGTGTTGTGGTTGCAGTATACCATAAAATTGGCCCAAAGCAAACCGCGCCTTTTTTTAAGATTCAGCGCGTGTGCTGAGTCTTCAGGGTTCCTTTTTTGTGGCTTTGGCGCAGGTGCGGAAGGTTTTTTAGAATACGCCCGGGCGGGTTTTGCAAACCGAAAACCCGGAACCCCGGCGCGGGGCGGCGGGTTTTTGCCGCCCCGCCTTTTGGCGCGCAAAAAAAGGCGCGGCGCCCTTTGGCCGAACACGGCCTTGCAGGGCACTGCGCCTTTTTGGTTTTCAATGCGCCGCTTTCACGCCCGTTTTTGGGTTTGGCTTGCGGCCCGTGTTCTGGCTTTCCTGGCCGCCGGTTTCGGCGGCTTTTTCCGTTACGGTCACGGTGCACGTGGCCGTTTCCGTGCCGCCGTACGCGGTGGTGCGCGTGGCCTCAAACGTGTAGGTGCCCGGCGTCTGCGGCAGCGTCACCGTCCAGGTGGTTCCGCCCGCGGCGGCCGTGGGGTTGTACGCGGCGTCTGTGGTGCACACCACGCTGTCCGCCCCCTTGTTGGCCGTAAGGGTAAGCTTGCCGCCGCCCGCAAGCGTGGCAGGCGCCGTAAGCGCCAGCGCCGGCTCTACGGTGAACGCGGCGTTCACCACGGCGCTTGCGCCATTTGTGCCGGCCACGTTGATGGCACGCGCATAATTGCCCGCCGCAAGGCCCGTTTTGGGCCGCACGGTGAACGTGGCCGTGCCGCCCGCGGCCAGCGTGGCCTGCCCATTTGCAAAGCCGTTGCCCGCCTGGATGTCATAGCCCTGCGCCGTGGGCAGCGCCAGCGTCACCTCGGTGTTGCCGGTGTTTTCCACCGTCACCGTCCTGGCATCCGGCGCGGCGGCATACCCCGCCACACGCGGCTCAAATTCCAGCGTGCCGGGCGTGGCTGTGATGGCGTACACCAGTTTTTCAAACACCATTTGCAGCTGCATGTCGGCCGTGGGGTGTACGATGTATTCCTTATCCGTTGTCAGCGTTTGCCCCTGTTCGTTTTCCCAGCGAAGGAAGCGGTAGCCCGCGTTTTCCTTTGCCGTAAGGGTGACGCTGCTGCCCTCTTCCACGCCGGTTTCGCTTACCTCGGCGCCGTTCACAAGGCACACGCCCGCCCCTGCGGGGCTGGCCGCAACACCCACACGCCACACGGGCGGCGTTACGGTAAAGTTTACGGCGGCGGCCAGCGTCTGGCTGGTGCCTGCGCCGTCTTCGGCAACAAGCTGCACCTGCGCGGTGTAGCTGCCCGCTGCAAGGCCCGTTTTAGGCCGCACGGTAAAGGTGGCGCTTTCGCCCAAAGCAAGGGTTTGCGGCAGGCCCGCGGCATCTATCTCAAAATCAGCCGTGTTTGCCCCGCTGAGGGTGGGCGCGCCAAGGTTGATGCTGCCGCCTGTGCTGTTTGTCACCGTGAAGGTGGCCGGGGCAACGTCGCCATAGCCCTGCGCCTGCGCGGCAAAGGTGTGCGCGGCGGGCGAAAGCGTTGCCTGGATGGCATAGATGAGATAATCTTTCCATCCGAACGCATTTTTATAAGCCTCCAGGCTGCCCTGCGGCACATACAGCGTTACGCCGGCCACCTCGCCCAGGGGGTAACCGCCATTATGAGCTGGCGGGGTGGTGGCAAGGCTTGTGAACACGATGCTGGGGCCGTGGCCGTCAAAGACCCTGATGCCAACCTCAGTAAGGCTGGCCGGCAGCGTCACCTGCGTGAGCGCGCTGCAGTTCTGGAACGCACTGCTTCCAAGCTTCTGCACCCCTTCGGCCAGCTCAAGGCTGGCAAGGCCGGAGCAATCTTGGAAAGAACACATCCCAACGGTTTTCACCGTGCCGGGGATTTTGATGGATGTGAGCGCGCTGCAGTTCTGGAACGCATATTCCCCAATGCTTTGCAACCCCTCGGGCAGCGTGGCGGCCGCAAGGCTAGTGCAGCCGTCGAACGTGCTTTTCCCTATACTCGTCACCGAAGCCGGAATATCGATGGATGTAAGCGCGCTGCAGTTCCGGAACGCAGCCACCCCGATGCTTTGCAGCCCCTCGGGCAGCGTGACGGCCGCAAGGCGGGTGCAGCCGTTGAACGCACTTGTCCCTATGCTTGTTATCGAAGACGGGATCTCGATGGCCGTAAGGCTGGTGCAGTCTCGGAACGCGTAGCTGCCAATGCTTTCCAGCCCGTCGGGCAGCGTGACGTCCTTAAGGCTGGTGCACCCGCCGAACGTGTTTTCCGCTATGCTTGTTATCGAAGAGGGGATCTCGATAGCCGTAAGGCTGGTGCAGCTATTGAACGCGTAGCTGCCAATGCTTTCCAGCCCGTCGGGCAGCGTGACGTCCTTAAGTCTGGTGCAGCTTCGGAACGCCTCTTCCCCTATGCTTGTTACCGAAGACGGGATATCGATGGCCGTAAGGCTGCTGCAGCTGTAGAACGCTTTGTCGCCAATGCTTTCCAGCCCGTCGGGCAGCGTGATGGCCGTAAGGTATGAACCACAATTCCAGAATGCCTCGACCCCCAGGGCGGTGATGGTGTAGGGCGTGCCATCGGCGTCTGTGACGGCGCCGGTAAGGTCCAGCGCCGTGCTTTGGGAGATGTACTGCTTCCCAATCGTCAGCGAAGTGCCGCTGGCCGTGACGTTTTTCAGGGTAAGGTTGTCGCTCAGCCTTGTAAGGGTTTGGGCATCTGCGTCATACAGCCAGTCTCCATACGCCGCGGGCTTTGTCACGGTAAACGTGTAGCCCAGGGCCACGCGGGCAATAATGCTATCCGAGGTGGATGCCTGCCTTGCGAAAATATAATTGGCCCGGTTTGTGTCTGCCGGGTTTGGCGGCGTATATGCCTGCTGGCCCAGCCCTTTCCCCGCCGGAACTGTAAACGTCATTGTGCACGTTCCACCCGGCTGCAGGGTAGAAACACCGGCGTTCGACGCAAGCCCGTTAGCTGTCGTTTGATAGTAATTCACCTCAACCGCCACGTTGCCGGTGTTTTTCACCGTCACCGTCTGCGGGTACTGTGCCGGGTCGTATCCATAGGTCATCTCGCCAAAATCCAGCGTGGCGGTAGCATATCTTTCGGCCGAGGCCGTGGCCAGCGTGCTGCCGTCTGCCCCCGTCACCTCAATCTGCACCTTCCGCGCAAAATAACTCACCGAAACGGTGCCCAGCACGGCGCCCGAATAGGCGTCTTTCACCGTGACGGTGCCGCTGTAATCGCCCGCCGGCAGGCCTGCTTTCGGAACAAGATACAGCCACAGGTTTCTTGTGTCCTGATAGTTCTGCGGGGCCGGCAGCACGGGCGGGGTGGCGCCAGTGCCGGCCCGAAGCTCATACGTGAAGCCTTTTTCTACAGCCTCATCCAGCTCCACTTCCAGTCTTAGCGAGATGTTGCCATTGTTCTGGATCACAACACCTTGTTCCTGTGGGGTTTGGCCCTCTTGCCAATAGCCGAAGTTCAACCCGCTTGTGGAAAATGTCACATTCCGGTTTGCCGCAGCCACTCGCACCTCCACGGTCAGCGTGCCGGTGGCTATGCCGCCGTCCGGCGCTATGCCCTGGATGATAATATTCTCCTGATACGTGCCGGGTACAAGGTTCGTTTTTGGGGTGACATAGAAGGTAAGCGTTTTCCCGCTTTCAAGCGACTGCCCTTCTGTGAACCCGCTGATGGTGCAGTACGTTGCCTCGGGGGGCGCGGCCAGCGTCACGGTGGTGTTGCCCGCGTTCCTAAGAGTGATCTGCCTGTTTTCCGGGTTCTGCTCGTCCTGCGCCGGGTAGAACACGGGGTTTGCGGAAAACACCAGGTTGTAGGTGGGCTTTACACTTACATCAAGCGACACCTCGCAGGAAAGGGTGGAAAGGTTTTCCGCCCGCACATTCAGCGTGGCCTTTTTGGGACTGTAAGACGTTGCGCCAATGCCCGTGTTCACCTTCACGGTGAGGGTGGCCGTTTCCCCCGCGCCAAGGCTTTGCGGCAGGCTGGAAGTGTCCAGCGTAAAATCTGCCGCATTCGTGCCCGAAAGGCTGGCCGCAAGGCCCGTGATGGCCACGCTGCCGGTGTTTTGCACCTTAACCTCATATTTCGCATCTTCTTCGGAATAGCCCTCCGTCAGCTGGATGGCCAGCGCATCCGGCGAAAGCCGGGCCGAAGCCGGGCTGCGCTGGATGCTGAACTCATGCAAGCCGCCGGCCGGGGTGGCGCCCGTGTAGCTGCCCGTGCCCACCAGCTGCACATAATAGGTGTCCGGGGCCGATGGCGCGCCGGAAAGGGGCGCAAAGCTGGTCCCGCCGCTTATTTTTACAAAATAGCGCAGGGTATAATCTTTGCCTTCGACAAGCGTTTGGCCGCCCATCGTGGCTGTAAGCCCCAGCTGCACGGGCTGGCCGGTGTATTCCACCGTTTTGGGCGCCTGGATCTCGGCCAGCGCAATGGAGTTATTCCCCTCAATGGAAAAACAGAAGATATCGGTGCTGGGAACGTACTCTTTATCACCTTGCTGGCCGCCCGAGGGGTCGATGTCCGTTCGCACGGCCATAACACCGTACGTGCCCACCTCTGTGGGCGCGCTGGGCATCTTTTCAAAATCTTCAATTGTGCCCGCCACGGCGCCCCCGGAATAGGTGATCTTCCAAAAGGTGATGTTATAATCCGTGCCTTCGCGAAGCACCGTGCCCTCTGCCGAGGTGACGGTGAAATCCGCAGTGTTCACCTGGGTGCCCTGCTGATACACGGCCGGGCCGGTGATGGTGGCGCCGTTCAGGATATCCTCCGGCGGAACGATCTCGAAACTGGCTGTGGCCTCGCCGGTGTAGGCCCCCGTGCCGCGAATGATGAGGGAAACGGAGACGGATTCGCCCTCTTTCCCGGTGGGCGGGTCCTGGCTCACATAGCCATTTGTATTATACCAGACCGTGTAATCTTTGCCCTCCGTAAGCACAAGGCCGTTCAGCGTCACCTGCAGGTCTTCCAGCTGCACAGGCTGGCCGGTGTATACATAATATTTCTTGCACGTGACCTCCGCCGCAGAAAGGTCGTTGGACGCGCGAATAGAAAAACTTGTGGATGCCGTGCCTGTATACTCGCCCTCGCCCGTGAACACGGCGTAATACACACCCACATCCGTGGGGGCCGCCTGCAACGGGGCGCCATCGGTTGTGGTAAAGCTGAGGGTGAAATCTTTATCTTTTTCCAGCCAGATAGGGCCGGTTGGCGAATCCACCCGGACGCTGCACTGCTCAAACTGCACAGGCTGGCCCGTGTAGGAAAAGCTGTTCGGAACAAGCAGGGTTTCATGGGCGTTCGAGAGGTCTTGCCAATCATAGATAAAAAAGCGAAGCTCTTTTGTTTTGCCGGCATAGGTATTTATGCCTGTCAGCACCACGTAGTATTCGCCCACATCGGCAGGCGCGCCGGAAAGGGCCGTGCCGCTTGCCGTTTTGTACGAAACCGTATAATCTCTGTCTTCGACAAGCTCTACAGAAAAGATCTCCGGCTCTATGGGGCTTCCGGTGTATGGGTGGTACATACCGTCCTTCAGGCCCAGAGCGTCCCAAAGATCATCCACCGTGCTGCGCGCGGAGGGCGCATTGAGCAAGATGCGCGCAGCGCCGCCCTCGTCGCCCGTGGTGGGCGCAGAACCGCTGTCGTCGCCCGCGGCGGGCGCAGAACCGCTGTCGTCGCCTGCGGTGGGCGCAGAACCGCTGTCGTCGCCTGCGGTGGGCGCAGAACCACTGTCGTCGCCCGCAGCGGGCGCAGAACCGCTGTCGTCACCCGCAGCGGGCGCAGAACCGCTGTCGTCGCCTGCGGTGGGCGCAGAACCGCTGTCGTCGCCCGCAGCGGGCGCAGAACCGCTGTCGTCGCCCGCAGCGGGCGCAGAACCGCTGTCGTCGCCCGTGGTGAGCACAACGCCGCTGTCATCGCCCGTGGAAAGGCCGCCCGGGCCCTGCGCCGCCGCGGCAGGCGACAGCATGCTCATACACAGGCACAGGCACAACAGTGCCGCGATCCAACGTTGTTTCATATCCGGTCCCCTTTGCTGTTCCGGCCGCCAGCTTCTTTTCCCGGGAAGGGGGGCCCTTCCCGGGAAAATGGGCCGCGGCCCATTTCAGGTGAAAGGCCGGCACGCGCGCACAGCGCGGCGCTGTGCCGGCATATATTCTGTTACAAGCCAGTATACCATAAAGCAAAAAATTTTTCCATTACCCATTTTGAGGAAAAAACAGGCATGCACAGCCCGCCGCGCATTCGCCCAAAAGAGTATGTACAGACATTGAATTTGAAAAAACAACGCATTTTCGACATTTTTTGCGCCGGCGCGGCGCGAACCCATGCAAAAAAGAGATCTGTTCGTTTTCCCGAAGGGCGCCCTGCGCCGCACAAAGCCGAACCGGGCGCGCAAAGCGCGGGGCCGGCGCAAAAAACAGGGCCGGAAACCGGCCCTGCGTGCGCGGCCCGCGCCCCGGGCTGCGGCGAAAAAAGCGCAAAAAGGGCGGGCCGGCCCGGCGGCCTGCCCTGCCCCTTTGAAACGGGTGATGCGCCAAAATTTTACGGCGGAACCGCCGTTTTCTTTCAGCGCCCCGGCTTTGCGCCGCCCCTTCGCTTTTGTTCCGGCGCGGGCCGCTTATTCCGTGGGCCACGCGCCCGCGTCCTGCGCCAGCACATCCGTGGCCTCCTGGCCTTCCGGCGGCTGGGCCGTCACCTGGCTGGCCGGCTGCTGAGTGTCCGCCCCGGCGCTGGCCGCGCTTTGGGCGGGCGGCGCGCTTTGGGCAATGCCCGCGCCAAAACCGGCCGCCGCAGCCTTCTCCTCTTCGGTCAGGGCCGTGCCGCTCTGGCCGGGCACCAGCGGCTTCACCTCGCCGGACGGCTTTTCCAGCAGATAGGCGCCCTTGGGCTCGTTTTTATACACCAGCACCACCGCGTAGGTTTTTTTGGCGTCATCGCACAGCGCGGGCACGGGCACCGTCCATTTATCCACCTGCTTGCCCTTGCATTTTTCAAGGCTCAGCCCGCTTTGCTGCACCACGGCGTGAAAGGCCTCAAAGCTTTCGTCCCATTTGCGGGGCACCTTCACGGCCATCACCTCGGCGCTGGTGGGGTCCACCTCCACGCCATAACCTGCCAGAAAACTGGCAATATCCTGCGAGCCGGTAATCTGCTGGGTGAGGGCCGCATTCGCCGGTGTGCTCTGCGCCCTGTTCCATGCAATGCCCGCGGCCGCCGCCCCCACAATGGCTGCACCGCACAGGCACACCGCAGCCAGGCGGCGCAGGCCGCCTTTTCGGAATGTGAATACAAACATGGTACGATTTCCCCTTTCCCCTGTTGCGCCTTGGCGCGGCGTTCCGTGCCGGGCATTTTTGCTAATATCTATGAGGGCAGGGCCCTGTTTATACATGCCGCCGCGGGAAAGGCCCGCCGGGCAGCAAAAAAACGGCAAATTGCGGCGCGCACTTGCAATGGCGCGGCACTGCTTTTATAATGGGGAAGGATTCCCGCTGGCTTTCGCGCGGCGTGCCTTTGGCCCTGGCCGCGCGCTTTCAGGCCCGGGGCAGCAGAGACGCGGGCGCCCGCCGCCCGCCGCATGGCAAAGGAGGGGCGCGCATGGTTTTGTGCGTGGACGCAGGCAATACAAACATTGTGCTGGGCGGTTACCTGGGGGGCAGGCTGGTGTTTCTCTCCCGCATTGCCACCCAGCCCGCGCTACAGGCAGACCAATACGCCCTTCAAATAGAGGGTGTGCTGGCGCTGCACGGCGCGGCAAAGCCGCAGGGGGCAATTCTCTCCAGCGTGGTGCCGCCGGTGACGGGCGCTTTGTGCGGCGCTTTGCAGCTTTTGTGCGGCGCGCCGCCGCTGGTGCTAAGCCGCGCGCTGTGCCCCGAGGTGCCCATATGCATTTACCAGCCGGACGAATTGGGGGCAGACCTGCTGGCCGGGGCCGTTGCCGCGCGGGCGCGCTGCCGCATGCCCGCCGTTGTCATTGACATGGGCACGGCCACCAAGCTGACTGCGCTGGACGCCGCAGGCGCCGTGCAGGGGGTGAGCATTCTGCCCGGCATGATGGTAAGCCTGAACGCGCTGATTTCCGGCGCAAGCCAACTTTCCGCCGTGGCCACACAGGCCCCGGCGCACGCCATTGGCAAGAATACGGCCGAAAGCATCCAAAGCGGCATTGTGCTGGGCACGGCAGACCTGCTGGACGGCATGCTGGCCCGCTTTGAGGCCGAGCTGGGCGGCACGGCGGACGTGGTGGCCACAGGCGGCCTGGCCGGGCTGGTGGTGCCGCACTGCCGGCGCAGCATCCCCGTGGTGCCGCACCTGCTGCTGGACGGCCTGTACGAGGTGTACCGCCGCAACACGGCACAGGCATAAGCAACCGGCCGGCGCTTTCTGCCGCAAACACTTTGCATAGAAAAAGCCCCTGTATGGCTATGCCGCCATACAGGGGTTTTATTTTATCGTGAGGAGTATTTGCTGCCGGCCAGGGGCAGGGCTTAGTGCCCGCGCCCGGCGCCGCCGCCACGGAAGCTGCCGCCACCGCCGCCGCGGAAGCCGCCACCACCAAACGAACCGCCGCCGCCACCGCGGAACCCGCCGCCAAAGCCGCCAAAACCGCCGAAGCCACCGCCAAAGGGCCCGCCCGGGCCATCAAACGGGCCGCGTGGAGGCCTTGGCGGGCGCGGAGGCCGCCTGCGGCGCGAGCCGCGCAAAGCGCTGCCCACAAACATGCCGGTGAGAAAATCGGCGCCGGGGTCGCGGCGGTAGTAGGGGTCGTAAGTATAGCGCCGCCGTGGGCGCGCCGCACTGGACACCACGCCAATCAGCACAATTACCACCACCAGAAACACAAGCAGGCCCACAAGGGTAGCCACGCCAAAGCCGGCGCTCTCTTCGGGCTGAGGCTGCGGCTGTGCGGCCACGGCCCCGCCGCCCTGCACCGTGCCTGTGCTGCCGGTGACGCCGTAAATGGCGCACACCTCATTGTAAAGGGCGGTGAAGGTTTTTTGCACCCCGGCGTCATAATCGCCCACGGCAAAATCGGGCTCCAGGCTCTCGCTCAAAATACGGCTGAGCGTGGAGGTGGGAAGCAAGCTCTCCAGCCCGGAACCCTGGATGCACTGGTAGTCTTCATCCCCAATGGAAAGCAGCAACAGCACGCCGTTGTTTTGCGAAGCCGAGCCAATGCCCCAGCTGTTGGCCAGCTCATAGGCATATTCCTCTGTGGTCATGCGGCCGGTGCTTTGCACCGTCACCACCACAATTTGCGCGCCGCTGGCATTATACAAAATGTCGTTTTTGCTTACAATATCACTTTCTGTTGATTTTGAAAGGACATCTGCGCCGTCATAGACATAAAAGTCTGATGTGGGGGTGATATCCACCTCGGCAAATGCGGGAAACATGGCCACTGCCGCCGCCAGCAACACGGCCAGCGCCGCCGCCTTTTTCAGAAAAAAGCGCTTCATTTTGCGCCCCCTCTCCTGTTTTGTGCACCGCTTCAGGCCATGGCCTGGGCGTCCACCCCGGCCAACCTTGCCAGAAGCGAGGCCGGGAAGCCCTTTATTGTATCCTGTACGGCCTGGGCATAGGTGTTATATTCCTCCATGGAATGCGAGAGGATGTCGGTGCGGCTGACAAACTCGCTCCACGCAAGCTGGGCGGCGCTTTTCTGCGGGTCCCGCGCGGCCTGAGGCAGCGCATTGTACACAATGCCCACCGCCGTCTCCAGCTTGGTGCCCGCCGTATACTTTTCCGCCGGGGTGGCGGCCGCCTGGCTTTCGGCCAGCGCGCTGGCGGCCGTTTGCACCTTGGCGTCGTCTGCGCCAAGTTCCGCCTCGGCAATGCCAAGGATGGTTTGCGCGGCGGTTTCGCGCGCGGTGAAATCTGCCTGCATGTTCTGGCGGTAATAATCCAGCGCCACGTCCGCCACGCCGCGCACCTTCCACACGCCAATGCCCAGCACGCCCACCAGCACGGCCAGCACCAGCACCAGGCAGGCTAGGGAGCGGTTTTCTTTCCAGGTGGTTTTGTTTTCCATTGCTTCATGCTCCTTTTTTGGGGCGCTGTCATTTCGCCATCTCAAGCAGCTTTGCCTTCAGCTCGCCCTCAATGCGCCCCAGCTCGGCCTCGGCGGCCACGCGCTTGGCGCGGCCCTCGGTTTGAATCTTCACCACTTCGTCCAGCGTTTCAATCAGGCTGCGGTTGGTCTGCTGCAGGGTCTCAATGTCCACAATGCCGCGCTCCGATTCCTTCGCCGCCTCAATGGTGCCCTGCTTGAGGGCTGCGGCGTTTTTCTTCAACAGCTCGTTGGTCATGTCTGTCACGGCGCGCTGCGCGTCAATGGCCTGCTGGGAATGGGCAAGCCCCAGCGCCAGCACCATCTGGCTTTTCCACAAGGGGATGGTGTTCACAATGGACGTCTGAATCTTTTCCGCCATCATCGTGTCGTTGGACTGAATAAGGCGGATCTGCGGCGACATCTGCACCGAGATGTTGCGCGTCAGCTCCAGGTCATACAGTTTCTTTTCAAAGCGGGTGCACTGATCCTCCAGGTCCTTCGCGGCCTGGGCGTCCTCGGGCAGGCCGCTTTTCTGCGCCTTTTCCACCAGTTTGGGCAGGTCTTCCGCGCGCACCTGCTCCAGCTTTTTCTTGCCCGCAATGATGTACATGGTGAGCTCTTTGAAATACACCAGGTTGCGCTCGTACATGGTATCCAGCATCGAGATATCTTTCAGCAGCTGCACCTGGTGATCCTGCAGCATGCTTTCAATTTTATCCACATTCGTCTCTGCCTTCGAATAGCGCAGCTTCAGCTCTTCCACCTGGTTGCCCGCTTTTTTGAACCAGCCGAAGATGCCCTTGGGCTGTTCGGCCGTGGCGTCAAAGCCCTTCAGCTCGGTGATGAGGCCGGTGACCATGTCGCCCACCTCGCCCAGGTCTTTCGTGCGGATATTCTCCAGCGCAGAGGTGGAAAAATCCGCCACCTTTTTCTGGCTGGCCGCGCCGTATTGCAAAATCTGGGTAGAGTTGGAAAGGTCTATCTTTTTTGCAAAGTCTTCCACCTGCTGCTTTTCCTCGGGCGAAAGGCCGCTCTCCTCCGCCATGGCGTCTGCGTCAAGGGGCTTGGGCGCCTCGGCGGGCTGTTCCGCCTGTTGTTCGGGGGCGGCGTCCAGCGTCAGGCCCGGGGCGGCAGGCGCCTGCTGTTCCAGCGTCAGGCTGGGGGCGGCGGGCTCGTCAAGCGTCAGGTTGGGGGTGGTGTTATCTGTCATGATGCATCGGTTCCTTTCTCGAATTTTTAAAAACCGGCCGCCGGGCGCGCCCGGGCGGCACCTTCTATGTGTGGGCTTGCCTGTTCTGTCTCAAAGCGTCAGCGTGGGGCCGTCCTCGTTTTGGGCGCCCAGGTCTGCCGCCGTGCCGGCCAGCCGGGCCTTCAGCCCTTCGTCTACCAGGCCATCGCCGCGCGCAATGCCGTCCAGCACCTTCAAATCGGTGCTCACGTCCAGCACTTCGCCCGAAAACAGCGCATCCAGCTGGCTTTCAAAGGCCGCGGCAATGGTGTTTGCGTTCTTTTTCACCTCGGCCATCAGGGCCTGCGCGTTCTGCCCCTGCGCGCCAGAGGCGTCCAGCTTTGCATAGGTGGTAAGCACCTTCACCGCCGTGGGCAGGTAATAGGCCGTAAACTTGCGAATGTTCTTTCCCTTGGCCGGCGCCTTGGCCACCTCGGCCAAAATGGCGCGGCCCGCCTGCTCCATCCGGGCCATGGCGGCCGAAAGCCCGGCGTCCTCAATGGCCTCGTTCAGGCGGGCAATGGCGTCCACGTTTTCCTGTGCTTCCCGCAACATCTCATCCACAGCCTGCTCGCCCGTGGCATATACGGCGGCCGGTGCATCCACCAGCACCGTGCGCGGCGGAAACAGCTTTTGCCCCAGCACATAGGCTGCTGCGGCAATGAGGGCCGCGGCGGCCAGCGCCCACATCCGGTAGATGGGCAGCGCCAGCGCGCACAGCAGAAATGCGCCTGCGGCAAGGTAAATGGGCAGCGCAGAGGGCACCTTTTTTTCCACCTTTGCGCCATGCGAGTTTTGCTTCATGTTCTGTTCCCGTCCCTTTCCTGATGCGTGCCCCCGCAAGGGGCCGCCTTATGCGAACGCGCCCTTCCCCGCGGGGAAAGGCGCGCAGCCAAGCGCCCCCGGCCGCGCGGCACTGTGCCGCGCCCCATGCGGGCGTGCGGTATCATTCGTTTGCCACAGGCTCTTCGGCAGTGCCCTCGCCTGTAATGCCCGTCACGGAAAATTTGCCCGAAAGCTTATAGCGGGGCACATCGCTGTAGCCAAAGCTAAGGCGGTATGACGCGCCCGCCTCCAGCCCGCTGAAGGTATAGCTTTGGGCCGTGTCGTCCGCCACAAAGTGCACGGTGCTTACATACTGCGTCTCGCCGTCGCCCTGCTTCCACAAATCGAAATAGGCGTCCGTCCACTGGGTGTCCACGCCGTCCGTCCACAGCGAGGCCTGCACCGTCACGGTGACAGAGCCGTTCTGCGTAAAATAGCCCGTGGTGTTGTAATTGGTAAGGGTAAAGGCGCCGTACAAAGTGTCGCCCGAGGCCTGGGTGGCAATGCGGCCCGCCTCTTCGGGCACGGTAAAGCCCTCCGGCAGCGTAACGCTGCCGCCGGCCTGCGCCTGCACGGTATTCGTCACTTCTTCCTCTTCGGTATCAGACGAGCTGCTGCACGCGGCCAGCGAAAGGCAAAGCGACAAAGCAAGGCCAAGGGCCAGCAGCCGGTTTAAAACGCTGTGTTTCATCAAAGGTTTCCTCCGGTTTTTGACTTTTCTATCAAAAGGCGCTACAATAGCACATGTATACCAATATGCGCAGCGCCCCTTGGATATCTTCTGGTGCTGTCGAGGCATATTATACTACATCCCTCGCGAATATACAAATAGAAAACGTCGCAAAAAACGTAACATTTCTGTAAGGAGCTGTTTTATGGACCCCCTCTCATCTGTCCGCTTTGTGAAGCACGGCTGCATCTGCTTTGATGTGGATGACGTCGTGGTGTATGTGGACCCGTACATGGTTCCGGATGCCCCGCATGATGCGGACCTCATCATCATCACCCACCCCCACAGCGACCATTTTTCCCCCGACGACATTGCCAAGGTGAAAAAGGACGACACCTGCTATGCCTCCACGCTTGACGTGGGCGCCATGCTGATGGAGGCCTTCGACATCAACCCCGATTATTTCACCGCAATCAGCGCGGGTTCGCCCTCGGCCGTGTTTGAATGCGGCGCCATGGTGACGCCCGTGGTGGCGGAAAACCAAAACCACCCGGCCGGGTTTGGGTTTGGGCTGCTTTTAAACCTGGGCGGTGTGCGCTATTATATCTCGGGCGACACCGATGTGCTGGATGAGGACGTTGTGTGCGACGTGCTGTTCGTGTGCTGCGACGGCGTGTGGAACATGCCGGGCTTTGAGACACGCATTCCCGCAGAGCTGGAAAAGATGGAGCACCGGCCCGCCCTGGTGGTTCCCTATCACTATGCCGAGGAGGAAAACCCCGGCACCGGCGGCAACGGCAAAAAGCTGTGCGCCATTCTGCGCCAGAAGGGGTATCAGTGCGAAGAATGGAAGGATTCCTTCTTCCGCTGAGCGCCCGCCGCAGGCGCCCTTTCCAGTGTAATACAACCTGCCTTGTAAAAGGCCGGCGCCATGCCGGCAGGGCGTGTTTGCCGCCCTGCCGGCCCGTTTGGCGCGGCCTTTTTCTTTTTCTTCCGCAAACTGCCCTGCGCCGCCGTGCCCGAAGCCGGCTTTGTGCTGGGAACCCGTTGCCCCCACACAGGCCCGCCACAGGCGCATTTTTTGCGGCGCTGGCCGTTGCTTTCCTGCACAAAACACACAAAGCCCCCGTGGCAGCCTTCCGGCCTGCCACGGGGGCTTTGCTTTGCCTGTGTTAAAAAACAAACTTGCAGCCCCCTGCCTCTGTGCCGTCATGGGGCCGGGGCACGGCCTGGCGCCGCCAGCGCGCACTTTTTGACGCAGGGCGCTTTCGGGGCCGCGCGGCGGGCGCGGCTTCAGCCCGCGGCCCGCTGGCGCAGGGCCTCGGCCTCCTGCGCGGCCAGCTGGGCATATTCGGGGTTATCGAACAGGCTGGCATAGCGGTACAGCGCGTAGCCGTCCGCCCCGGCGCCCTCCAGCGTGCCCAGCATATCGGCAAGGTTATGGCCGCTCTCCCACTCCTGCGTCTCAGCGCTGGAGCCATCGCCCGCGCCAATGCGCCATGCGCCCAGGCCAAAGGCAAGCGCCACGCTTTCGCTGCGCGGCATGGCCAGCCATTCCGCCACAATGTTTTCAAAGGCAAACCGGTCCGACCCGCTTTGCAGGCGGAAATCGTAGCCCCAATACACCTGCGGCATCACATAATCCACATAGCCGGGCGTGGAGAGCCACAGCCCCACATCACTATACTGTGTGTTATAATTATTATCATTATTACCTTGAGGACTTATGCCGAACACCACGGTGCGCCCGGCCTCGGCCGCGGCGGCATGCACGGTGTCATACACGCTTTTCACCAGCGTGTTCACATTCTGGCGCCGCCATTCCGCCAAAGAGAGGCCGCCGCCCAGCCCGGCATACTCCTGCGCGTCAAACGCCTCGTCGGTGGTGGGGTAAAAGTAATCGTCAAACTGGATGCCGTCCACGGCATAATTTTTTACAATCTCTTCCACGCCCTTGCAGATATAGGCCTGCACGTCCGGGTTTGAAGGCTCCAGATAGGCGCCGCCCGCCGCCTGCTTCACCCATTCGGGGTGGGTGTTCTCCAGGCTGTTTTCGGCCACATTGGGCGGGCGCGTCTCGTTCAGGCGCACGCGGTAGGGGTTTACCCACGCCTCGAAGGCAAGGCCCTTTTCGTGCGCGCGGGCAATAAAAATCTCCAGCGGGTCAAAGCCCGGGGCCTGCCCCTGCGTGCCCGTCACCACATGGCTCCAGGGAAACAGCCCGCTTTCATAAGTGGCGTCCGCAAAGGGGCGCACCTGCACGGTGATGCAGTTCAGCCCCAGCGAAACACAGTGATCCAGCACGGTGTCCACACTGGCGGTGAAGGCCTCGGCGCTGGACGTATCCAGCATGGGCCATTCCAAATAGCTGAACCACATGCTGCGGTAGCGCATGGCCTGTGCCGGTGCGCCCTCCTGCGTGCTGCCCGCGCCGGGGGGCACGCTTGTAAAATCCTGCCTGGGGGCGCTGTGCGAAGAGGCGCCGCCCGGCCCGGCGCAGGCGCAAAGCCCCAGCGCGCAGGCCAGCGCCAGCGCCGTCAGTTTTTTCATTGGTTTCATGGCAGTGCCCCCCTTGTCCACAAATTCATATGCGCGCAGGCCGGGGGCTTATTCCCCTTTTTCCATGTTGCGCTTTTCGCGCCCGGCAAGCGAGCTGCACAGAAGAAGCTGAGAAAGCGCAATCACCACCGCCAGCACGCCCTTGAACATGGCGCCCAGCGGCACAAAGCTGAACACCAGCTGCACACCGCCGGCCAGCATCACCAGAAACGAAAGCGTGCGCAGGTTATCGCCCTCTTTTTCCGCCGCCATAAAGTGCGCGGCCGCAAACACGGGCCACGCCAGCGCGCCGCCCACCTTTTGCGGCACACCGGGGAAAAAGTATACCAGCTGCAAAAGAAGCGCCACCAGGGCCGCCTTGCCCTCGGGCGTTTTTGCGCCCTCGGCCGCCGCCACCAGCAGGAACATGGCCCCGGCCAGAATGGCGGAAACCGTGAACAAAAAGTCGAAGTAATAGCCCGGCAGGTACAGCGCCGCCCCGGCCAGGGCCAGCGCGGCCGAGCACCCGCCCACAATGTAATACGTCTTCTTGGTGGCCGTCAGTTTGAAGTTCATGAAACGCACCCTTTCTTGTTCTGCCTGAAATAAAGCGCGGCCAGCACAAGCGCCAGCATACAGAAGGCCCCCGCTGCGGCAAAGGCCAGCGGAAGCCCGGCGTCTGCCAGCCGCCCAAGGCCCAGGTTCAGCCCGCTCATGGCAAGGCTCTGCGCCATGGAATAGCCCGAAAGCACCACGCTGCGCGCGCCAAGGCGCACACTGTCGTTGTGCATCGTCTGGGCAAAGGGCTGCCACAAACGCCAGCAAAGCTGCACGCACCACACGCACGCCACACACCAGAGAGGCCCGCGCGCAAAGCACAGCCCGCCGCAGGCGGCCGCCATCAGCGCACACGCCGCCAGGCCGAAACCGCGGCGCCCCAGCGCCCGCGTGGCCTTATAAGAGGCGCCCTGCACAAGCCCCACCAGCGTCATGCCCAGATAAGCCGCGCCAAGCTGTGCGCCCGAAAGGCCGCAGCGCACATAGGCAAGCTGGCTTAAAAACACTGTGACCGTCTGGCCCGTCACATCCACCAGGGCATCCGCGGCCAGCATCAGGGCATAGCGCGGCGCGGCGCACAGGCTGCGCCACATGCCGCGTATCTGTGCGGAAAACGCGGCCCTGTCCTCGGCCTGCATGGGCACCGCAGGCAGCGCCAGCGTGCACAGAGCCGCCAGGCCGTAGGCAACCGCCGTTGCCAGCGCCGCCTGCCGGTAGCTGGCAGAAAAAAACAGAGTAAAGGCCGCCGTGGCCGCCAAAAGCCCGGCCATGCCCGCCGCGCCATACAGCCCCAGCGCGCGCTGCGCCCGCTTTGGCCCGGCCGCCACATACAAATAGGCGGTGTCGCACCCGGAAAGGCCCGCGCCCACAAAGGCCAGCATCACGCGCTCGGCCAGAAAGGCGCCGAAGCTGCCCGCCCGCCAGAAAACCAGCTTTGAAAGAAAAAACACCGCGCTGCACACGGCAAGCATGCGCTTGTAGCCCAGCCTGGCCGCCGCGGCGCCCAGCGGCAGCTCCAGCGCCACCACCAGCAGATAGTACACGCTTTCGATGAGGGCGATATCCCCCATGGAAAGCCCGGCCTGCGTGCGGTACAGCGACGCCACCGGGCCGTAAAACACCATGCCCTGCAAAAAGGCCGCAAGGCACATCAGGGCCACACAGCGGCCCTCTTTTTTCCAAAACACAAGAAACAGTCCTTTCCTAAAAACAGTAGCAAAACAGCGGCCCGTGGCCCTGCCACGAACCTGCGTTCTTCTGCCCTGTTTTTAAATGGACTGTTTCATCTGGCTGCTATGCTCCTTTTCCGGGCCCTGCACGGGCCATGCACCAGAAAGTATACCACAGCGCGCCCGGGCGTGCAAGGGCGCAGCCGGGCAGCTGCGCCGCCCCTTTACGCATATTTTACTGCCGCTTTTCGAAAAGCTGGCGGCAGGGCGCGGCCGTTCCGCCGTATCATAAAATCAGAAAGAAACGGCCCAGGGCAGCGCGGCGCGCCTGCCCGCCGCCCGCAGGAGGCATGTGACATGAAGCATGAAAAAAAGCAGGCCCCCCGGTTTGCAAAATGGCTGGCCAAAGCCGCCGCGGCCTATTTGTTTTTCTTTTTAACCGGCCTGTTGATGGGCCTTGTGCCCGCAGGCAGCCTTGGCCTGAGCGGGCCGGCGTTTTTCAGCCTGCGGATGTGCTGGATGCTGCTTGGGCCCGTGTATGCAACGCTGGTTGCCAGGCTGATTCTGGCCTTTCTGCCCGCTGCGCAAAAGCCCGGCCCCGGCGCCGCCGAAAAAGGCACAAAGCTTGTGCTGGCCATCGCGGCCCTGCTGCTGTTGGCGGACCTTTCGGGCGCAGATACCCTGCCGGACCTTGCCGGAAGCAGCGTGCAGGCCAGGGGCCTGCACAACCTTGCCCAAAGCAGCCGGCGCCACCCGCAAAAGGGCGGCCGCTTTCTGGCCGTGTTTCTGACGGCGGGCCTGTGCCTGCTTGGGCTGGAACTTCTTACCCTGCTGGTGTGCATCATTGTCTTTGCGCCTTTGGGCCAAACCGCAAGCCGCGCATTTCTGCTGTGCATTGCCCTAACGGCCCTGGCGCTTGTTTTGACGGCGCTGGCGGCGGCGTTTCTCTCTGGCTTTCAGGGCGACAGGGCCGCGCACGCCCGGCAGCTGGCACAGCGCAAGCAGGCCGCTGCCGCCGGCGGTGCCCTTGTGCTGGAAAGCGACCCCGCGCTGCGCAAACGGTTTTTGCGGTTTCCCAAAGCTTTGTGCCTGGTGGGGTGCCCGGCCCTTTTGCTGGTGGGCTTCGCCGTGCTGTATGTGACAAAGGGCCAGCAGGGCCTTGCCGTTCACCTGCTTCGCCAGGGCGCCCAGGCGCTTTCGGCCGCGGGCTTTCTGGGCTTTTTCGCGGCCGGCCTGTACTGGGCCAACTGTTCCGGCACCAGCCTTGTGCAGCGCATTTACCTTTCCGACGGCGCGCTGCGCTACACAGGCTACAGCGGCAGCATGGAAGAGCGCGTGGAATTTTCCTATCTTCTTTTGCAGCTGGAACGCGTTCGGGTGGGCAGGCGCGCGCTGCACATACGGGGCCGCTTTTTGAAAACCACGCAAGACGCACATGGCTGCCGCGAAAAGGGCCCGCTGGCCCGCGTGCTGTGGGTGCCCCGCACCTTTCCGCAGGCGCAGGAACAGGCCCTGTTGCACTTTCTGGCACAGCAGGCGCCCCAGGCCAGCAGGCAAAAAAGCTAACCGGCCCCCTCCCGCCGGGGCAGCATACCAAACACGGCCCGCCGCTTTCCCCGCGGCGGGCCGTATCTTCTCTCTTAAAACAATGTTTATTTGTTTTTCTCAAACAGCCTGCGGCGCGCGGCGCTTTGGCGCATCAGCGCCTTCAGGGCCTCCTCGTCGCCCGTTTCCAGCGCGCGCTTTACATCGTTCAAACTGCGCTCGAACTGGCCAATCTCCTCAATCAGGGCGCTTTTGTTGGCGAAAAACAGTTCGCTCCACAGCGTCTCGTTGATGTTGGCAATGCGGGTGAGGTCCCGAAAGGAATCGCCCGTGTAATCCACAAGGTGCTCGTCCGCGTTGGCGTTCATCAGGCTGACGGCAATGGCATGCGTCAGCTGGCTGACGTAGCCAATCACCTTATCGTGCTCTTCACAGCTTAGCACCGAAATGCGCGCAAACCCAAGCGCCTGCCCCAGCCCCCTGGCAAAGGCCACGGCCCCGGGCGTGTTGGCCCCGGTGGGCGTAATGAGAAAGTTGGCGCCCCTGAAAATGGCGGGGTCGGCGTTCCACACGCCGCCCACCTCGCGCCCTGCCATGGGGTGGCAGGCAATAAACTCCACCCCGGGCGGCAAAAGCGCCTGCACGGGGCCCACCACGGCCCCCTTTACGCCGCACACATCCGTAAGCAGCGTGCCCGGGCGCAGGTGTGCCGCATACGCGCGCACCCACTCCACCATGGCGCCGGGGTAAAGCCCCAGCACCACCACGTCCGCCCCGGAAAGCAGCGCCTCGGGCGCGCCGGCCGTCCCCTCGTCGATGACGCCGTGCTCTTTCGCCCAGCAAATGGCCTTTTCGTCAATGTCCACCGCCGTCACCCGGCAGCCAAGGCGCTTCAGGCACATGGCATAGGTGCCGCCCAAAAGGCCAAGCCCCACAATGCAAAAGCGCCGTTTCAAAAGCCCGCTCACAGCAGCGTCACCTCCGCGCCAAGGCAGGTTTGCAGCACCTGCCAGAATTCCGGCCAGCTCTTTTCCACACATTCGGCGCCGTCAATCGAGGCAGGCACGCCCGCCGCCAGCGCCGCCACGGCCATGGCCATGGCCACACGGTGGTCGTTGTGGGCACACAGCGCCGCGCCGTGCAGGGCGCTTTTGAACACGCGCACCGTGCCGTCGTCCGATTCAATGCGCCCGCCCATTTTGCGAATTTCTTCCTCCATGGCGGCAATGCGGTCGCTTTCTTTCAGGCGCAGGCGCTGGGCATGCCGCAGCACAAGGCCGTTTTCGCAGAACAGCCCCAGCACCATCAGAATGGGGCCAAGGTCCGGGCAATCGGCAAGGCTGGCCTCGCCGCCGCAAAGCCCGGCCTGCTCAAACCGCAGGGCGCCACACGGCGCCTGCACAATGGCCGCGCCCGCCTGCCGCAGCAGTGGAAGAAAGGCCATGTCGCCCTGCGCGCTGCCCGGGCGCAGGCCCGCCAGCTGCACACCGCCGCGCACAGCGCCCAGCACGCCGAAAAAGGCCGCCTGAGAGGCATCGCCCTCCACTGTATAATTACAATTTGTATATTTTTGATTTTCTTCAACAAAAAGTGTATTTTCGTCCTGCCACACAGCCTGCACGCCAAACGCCGCCAGGGCGCTGCGCGTAAGCTGCACATAGCTGCGGCTTTCAAACGGCGGGCGCACGCAGATGGTGCTTGCGCCCCCCAACAGGGGCAGCGCAAACAACAGGCCGCTGATGAACTGGCTGGAAACGCCGCCGTCCACACAGAACCTGCCCGCCGAAAGCCGCCCGTTGACGCACACGCCCGTATCGTTTTGCGAAAAGGCCACACCCTTTTCGCAAAACAGCTGCGCATACACCGTCTGCGGGCGCTGGGGCAGGCGCCCTTCGCCGCAAAAGCGCACCGGCGCGCCGCACAAAGCCCCCAGCGGAATAAGAAAGCGCAGCGTGCTGCCGCTTTCACAGCACCACACCGGCCTCTCGGGCGTGCAAAGCCGCCCGCCGGTGCCCTGCACCAGCGCCGTGTTGCCCTGAAAATCAATTTGCGCGCCAAATGCGCGCAGGGCGCCGGCTGTGGCGTCAATATCTTTGGAATGGGCAATGTTTTCAATGCGGCTTTCGCCCTGCGCCAGTGCCGCACAAATCAGTGCGCGGTGCGCCATGCTTTTGCTGGGCGGCGCGGTGATGCGCCCGCCGCGCCAGGCCCCCGTCAGTTCGGCGCGCATGCCGCCGCCCCCTTTCCTGCTGCTGTTGTTGCGGGATGCAGGCCCGCGCCCCGCTTACATTTCGCGCCCAATCACGCGCGCAATGGCGCGCCCCTTTTCAATCACAGAGGCAAAGCGCTCGGGCTTGAGGCTTTGGGCGCCGTCGCTCCACGCGGCCTCGGGGTTTTCGTGCACTTCAATAATCAGGCCGTCCGCCCCGGCGGCAATGGCCGCAAGGCTCATGCTCTCTACATAGCGCCAGTCGCCGGTGGCATGGCTGGGGTCTATGATGATGGGCAGGTGCGTTTTCTCTTTGATGATGGGCACCACCGAGAGGTCCAGCGTGTTGCGGGTGTACTTTTCAAAGGTGCGGATGCCGCGCTCGCACAAAATGACGTTTTCGTTGCCGCCTGCCATAATGTATTCGGCGCTCATAATCCATTCCTCAATGGTGTTGGCAAGGCCGCGCTTCAGCAGCACGGGCTTTTTCATTTTGCCCACCGCTTTCAGCAGCCGGAAGTTCTGCATGTTGCGCGCGCCAATCTGCACAAGGTCTACATACTGCTCGAACTCGTCTATTTCATGCTCGCTCATCAGCTCGCTGACAATGGGCAGGCCCGTGGCCTCGCGCGCGGCCACCAGGTCTAAAATGCCCTCGGTGCCAAGGCCCTGAAAGGCGTAGGGCGAGGTGCGCGGCTTATAGGCGCCGCCGCGCAGCATGGTGCCGCCCGCGGCCTTCACCTTTTCGGCAATGCGCACCACCTGCTCTTTGCCCTCTACGCTGCACGGGCCGCCAATGACGGCAATTTTCTCTTTGCCGCCCACCTTTACGCCCGCCACATCAATGACGGAATCCGCCTCGTGGAACAGGCGGTTTGCCTTTTTATACGGCTCGGAAACGCGCTGCACGTTCTCTACATACGGGTTTGCGCGGATGCGCTTTTCGTCCAGCACAGTGGTGTCGCCCACAAGGCCGAACACGTTGTAATCGGTGCCGCGTATCATGGTGACGGAAAGGCCCTGCGCCTCGAATTCGCGGATGATGCGCTCCAGTTCCGCCTGCGGTGTGCCGCGCTTGGTGCTGATGATCATGGTTTGTTTCTCCCCTTTTGTATGCTTTGCTGTTCAGCGGTTTTCATAGCCGGAAAGCTCCGGGTTCTTGAGGAACTGCCCGCGGCTGTCCATGCGCAGGGGCAGCACGGCCGTGACGGCCGAAACGGGGCACGCGCCGTAGATGTGCGGGTAATACCGGCTGGGGTTGTGGGGCCCGGCCTCCCATTTGACGGGCGCGGGCACCTTTTTCACGTCGATGCACAAAAGCACATAGTCGCCGCCGTCCGCATAATGGCCCGGCGCCACACGCCAGAAATATTCCACGGGAGAACAGTGCAAAAAGCCGCCCTCCGGCAAATGGGCCCCCACCGCGCCTGCGGCCCGGCAGGCCTCCCACTCGCTGCGCGGCATGGCGTGCAGAATGATAAGGCTGCCCTCAATGTCGCGCTTCAGCGTCTCCAGCGCGTGCACATAGCCGTCCTTGCCCTCGCCCACAAAGTGGTAGCGGCACGCCATGCCCGCAAAGCTGCGCTGGCGAAACGCCTCGCGCTTTGTCACGTCCGAGATATGCACCTCGGCGGCCGGCAGGGCCACGGCTTTCAGCGCGTCCAGAATGGCCACCGACGTGTGCGTGTAGGCCGCGGGGTTGATGACGATGCCGTCCATGCGCCCCAGCGCGTTTTGGATGGCTGTGACAATGTCCCCCTCGCTGTTGGACTGAAAAAATTCCACCTCTACGCCCATGCCGCGCGCCGCCTGCGCAATGGTGTCGCACAGGCCCTCGTAGGTTAGCGTGCCGTAAATATCCGGCTCGCGCACGCCCAGCATGTTGATGTTAGGCCCATTCACAATCAAGAACTTCATAAAATGCCTCCTTTGCGGCGGCCACCGCCGCCTCGAAGCTGCCGGCGTTTTCCACCCTGGCGTGGCAAGCCGCCTCATACAGCGGGCGCCGCACGGCCAGCTGTTTTTCCAGCGCGCCGCGCGTTGTGCTCAGCGGCCTGCCGCCGCCGGGCTTTAAAAGGGCCAGCGGCCTGTCGAGGTACAGCACCACATAGTTTTCGCGCAGGGCGCGCACATTCTCTTCGCGCAGCACCACGCCCCCGCCTGTGGCCAGCACGGCGCCGCCGCGCTTTGCAAGGTCTGCCGTGACGGCGGCCTCCATCTGGCGGAAGGGGCCCTCGTTGCCCGGCTGCAGAATTTCAGAAATGGGCCTGCCCGCACGGCGCACAAGCTCGGCGTCGGCGTCCACAAAGGGCTTTTTCAGCGCCTTTGCCAGCGCCTTGCCAACGCCCGTTTTTCCGCATGACGGCATGCCCACCAGCGCAAGGCCCGCCTTTTCGGCCAGAAGGCTGCGGTATACTTCCAAGATGCGCTGTTCCGCCATGGGCCTGCCCAGAAACAACTCGGCGGCATATTTGGCCTGCGCCACCAGCATCAAAAGGCCGCCCGCGCACGGCACGCCGCGCGCCTCGGCCATCTGCAAAAGGCGGGTGCGCAGGGGGTTATACACCACGTCGAACACAGCCTCCAGCGCCGGAAACGCGCCGGGTGCGGCCAAATCCACCAGGCAGGTGCCGTTGTTCGGGTACATGCCCGCGGGCGAGGCGTTGATGATGACGTTCACATCCTGCCGCGCAGCGGCCTGCTCGTAGCGCAGCGCGCCGGGCTTTGCGCTGCGCGAGGCGCAAAGCACCTGCGCAGCCCCCTCGGCTGTGCACACTGCGCGCACCGTGCGCTGTGTGGCCCCCGTGCCCAGAATCAGCACCGTTTTGCCCGCCAGCGAAACGCCCCTGTGGCGCACAAGCAGGCGAAAGCCGCCAAAATCGGTGTTGTAGCCAAACAGCCTGCCGCCGCGGTTCACCACCGTGTTCACAGCGCCAATGGCCTTTGCCTCTTCGCTCACCTCGTCGCACAGGGCAAGCGCCAGCGCTTTGTAGGGGATGGTGACGTTCACCGCGCGAAAGCGGCGCGCAGTGAAAAACGCGCGCATGGCCGCCTCGTCCGGCAGCTCCTTTAATTCATAGGGGTAGCCGCCCAGCGCCTCGTGGATGGGCTTTGAAAAGCTGTGCCCCAGCGTTTTGCCAATCAGCCCATATTCCATGCCTGCGCCACCTGCCAATCTTTTCCGAAATGCTGTGCACACAGGTCTGCCACGGCAAGGGCCGTCACGGCGTCCTGCACCGCGCGGGCGCGGTGGGCAATGCACGGGTCGTGCCTGCCGTGAATCAGCAGCGTGGCGTCGCGCTTTGCGGCCCAATCCACCGTCTGCTGCACTTGATAGATGCTGGCCGTGGGCTTCACCGCCGTGCGGAACACAAGGGGCATGCCGTTTGTGATGCCGCCGTTTACGCCGCCGTTGTGGTTGGTGGTGGTGACAACGCGGCCCGCATGCATGCGCAGCGCGTCGTTTGCCTGGCTGCCGCGCATGCCCGCCAGGGCAAAGCCCGTGCCGAATTCTACGCCCTTCACTGC
>OGGQ01000622.1_pt1 | contig 50946 bp, 44 predicted proteins | sample 1571191 | NCBI WGS metagenome assembly OGGQ01 (sample SAMEA2582061, study PRJEB24529) | metagenome | biome: Human gut stool | place: China | collected 2011
GGGATACTTCACATAGGGAACGAAGGACTCGCTGATGCAGGCCATACACCGCAGACAGGGATATACCTCGTCCTCCTTTCCCGCCTTCAGCTTGTTGGGCAGATCCGGGTCGGCCAGCAGAGGCCGCGCCAGCGCCACCATATCCGCTCGGCCCTGGGCCAGGATCTCCTCCATCAGCTCCGGATTGCCCAGTGCCCCCACCGTAACCACCGGAGTATGCTTCATGGCCTTTTTCACTGCCTCCGCCAGATAGACATTACAGCCCTCCGGCAGGAAGCCGTTGGGGATCATGTGCTGGTTGGTGGACGGCACATGGAAGGTGCCCGAGGTCACATGGATGAGATCCACCTTTCCGTCCAGCAGCTTGGCAAACTCCACCTGGTCCTCCAGAGTCAGGCCGCCCTCCACAATCTCCGTTCCGCTCATGCGCACCTCGATGGGGAAATCCGGCCCGCATTTTTTCCGGATATTTTCAATGACCTCCAGAGTAATCCGCGCCCGGTTCTCCAGGCTTCCCCCGTACCGGTCGGTGCGCCGGTTGTTCAGCGGGGAGAGGAACTGGTGCAGCAGCCAGCCGTGCCCGGCATGGATCATAACCATATCCACACCGCCCAGCTTTGCCATCTCCGCCGCATTGCCGAAGCAGTCCACAATATAGTCAATGGTCTGCTGATCCAGCGCCACATAGTCCTTGCCCAGGTGGCCCGGTCCGGCACTGGGGCCCCAGATGGGGCCGTCATAATACTCCGGATTGGACCGGGTTCCGGGATGGATCAGCTCCACTGCCGAGAAGGCGTTGTATTTCTTGATGGCATCGCTGGCCGCATGGAGATACGGGAGCACCTCCGGGTCGTCCAGAGGGATGCACAGTTTATGGGAAATGCCGGTTTTCAGGTCGATGCGGCATTCTCCCATATGGACAATGGCGGCTCCCCCTCTGGCCTTTCCCTCAAAAATCGCAATGTTCTCCGGCGTGAGATACCCGTCCTTGGTGAGATTGGAGATGTTCACCGGCGCCGCTTCAATCCGGTTTTTCAGGGTGTAGGGACCCACTTTAATCGGGCTGAACAGGTGCGGATATTTTTTCGGACACGGTTTCATAGACAGCTTCCCTTCTTTCTGTGCATAAACGGCAGGCCGGCATTGCGCCGGCCTGCCTTGTTCGTTTGGTTTAGGCAACCGCTTTCTTCTGGGTCAGCAGGCTGACGACCACATAGGCGATCAGCGAAGGAATCAGCGGGGTGAAGCTGATATAGGGGACCGGTATCCCCGCCATATTGACCACAATCACCGCCATGCCGCACAGAGCGCTGGCAATGGCTCCCTCCTTGGTGCCCTTCTTCCACATAATGCCGCCCAGCACCATCACCAGCGCGCCCGCGTTCATCAGGGAGTAGGTGGAGGACAGCAGGGACAGAATGCTGGAGGAAGAAATGGCCAGGACCAGGGCAATCACGCCGGACGCCAGGGTGACCAGGGTGGACAGGCGGCCCAGGGTCTTCTGGTCGGCGTTGGGGTTGAGGGTCTTGTAATAGATGTCGTTTACGGTGTTGGCCGTGACATTCAGAAGGCCGATATCCATGGTGGACATGACCGCGGACAGCACCGCGGAGATCATCAGGCCGGCAATCACAGGGTTCATATCCAGAACCACGTCAAACAAAATGGCGGCCGTGGGTGCGTCGGGGAAAATCGCCTTGCCGTACATACCGATGACCACGGGAAGGATTACAAAGGGGATCAGCGCAAAGGCCGCGATGAGAGGCGCCCAGAAGGCCACCTTTTCGTTTTTACAGGAGGCAGTGCGCTGATAGGCCGCGCCGGAGATCAGGCCGTTCAAAGCACCGGGCACCATCATCATGAACAGAGTCTCCGCATCGAAAGGAACCAACTCAAAGGAGCTCTCGGGCAGCGCGTTGGAAATGGCGTCAAAGCCGCCGTTCATGGCAATGGCCACGATGCAGAAAATGGTGCTGAAGAAAATTACCGTGGTCTGGACCGAATCGGTCATCATGACGCCCCACATACCGGACAGGGCACAGTACAAAAACACCACAATGGCCATCAGGGCGGCGCCCAGAGTGGGATTGAGGCCAAGGGCACTGAACAGGGCGGAGCCAGCCATGATCTGGGCGGCCATAATGCCCAGTGTGGCGCAGATATTCAAAATAGCCATCAGCACCGAGGCCACCTTGCTCTGGTAGCGGTCCCGAATCAGGTCGGGGATGGTGATATAACCCCGGCGGTAGAGCAGTCTGGACATCACCAGGGCAAACAGCACATAGGACAACACCGCGCCCAAGCCAAACCACATACCGCCAATTCCGTACTCCGCGCCGTACTGGGCGCCGCCGACAATGATGCCGTTGCCCACGTGTGCGCCGATGTAAGTACAGATCATCACAAACATTCCGCCGCTTTTTCCTGCTGTCAGAAATTCCGTCATGGTGGAACTCTTCTTGCTGCCATAGATGCCAATGGCCAGCATGCCCCCCATATAAAGAACCAGAATCAGAATAATAATTGCCATATGTATCACCTATTTCCTCTCACACACTGTTTTTTCTCAGTCCTGCACCTGACAGGACTCGTCGCAGACCACCGTCTGCTTGGTGTAGTAACGCAGCTTCTCCTCATCAATCTCCACGCCGAAGCCCGGCCCATCCGGGACCTGGAAGGATCCGTTGACAATCCGGTTGGAATGGCTGGCGATATCCTCAATTTCATAGGGGCCGCTGGCCTCACAGGCAAAGTCAATCCGCTTTAAGGTTGCGGCAAACTGCATGGAGGCAAAGGTACTGATGCCCAGCTCTACCGACGACATGACCACGCAGGGGATGTTATAAAGCTCTGCCAGGTCCCGGGTGATTCTCGCCTTCGTGATGCCTCCCGGCCGATCCGTTTTGAGGCTGAAGAGGCTGACTGCCTTACGTTCCATCAGCTCCTTCACGTCATAAATGCTGGACATGGACTCATGGGGCATCACCGGAATATGTGTGGCCCCATTGATTTGGGCCAATCCATCCAGATCCGTCCAGACGATGGGCTGCTCATAGATTTCCACATCGTTCTCCTCCAGCACCGGGATCATTTTCAGCGCCTCCTTGACGCTGTACGCCTGATTCGGGTCAACCCGGAGCTTAATGTCATCCCCAATTGCCCGGCGGATTTTCTGCACCAGCCGGATGTCCTTCTGCACATCGCCCAGACCCAGCTTGATGCGGATGGTCCGGAATCCCTGCTCAATCCACTGAAGGCTGGCTTTCTCCATGTTCTCCATAGTGTCAATGGTCACAATGGCCTGCAGCGGAATCTCCCGATGGACCAGTCCGCCCATAAAATTGTATGCGGGCATCCCGGTCTTCTTGCCCATGATGTCATACAGGGCCATATCAATGGCCCCCTTGGCCTGGGCCGCATAGGGCGCCGCCCGATCCATTGCCTTCCAGATTGCCTCCACCTGAAAGGGGTCCATTCCAATGACCGCAGGCGCCACATAGTCGGACAGCATGGCAATGATAGGCTTCTGCCCCATCTGGGAGGTGCGGGCAAAGGGGGCCGACTCCCCATACCCCACAATTCCCTCATCCGTATGGACCTTCACCACCACAAACCGGCACAGCTCCCATTTGCCGAGGGCAATTTCTCCCACATTCTCCTGGTTGCCCTTAAACGGGACGTCAACGGCCAGGATTTCAACCTTTGTTATCTTCAACTGCCTCTCTCCTTTTTTCAACTATCGAACTAGTGTAATAAAGAGTACAGGATTTGACAAAAAGAATCAATCTCTATTTCCCCCATATTTTATTTCATTTTATTTTTCATATTTGTTCAACCATCTAATTTCCCCGGCGGACCTGCAGGATTTCCTGCGTTTCTCCGGGCCGGACTTGGCTGCTGCATGCAAATTTAAACCGGAACTGGCTGCGGACTGGATAGGCTGTACTGCGGCTTGGTCCGTTCATTTTTAGTGAAATTCGCTAAATGAAAATTTCCAGAAATTATGGTATATTGGTAAAAATAGAAGGGAGCTACATATGCGAACATTAAAATATTCAATCTTAGGACTGTTGATGCAGGCCCCTATGACCGGTTATGATATATCAAAAGCATTCGGCAGTGAACTGGGCTGTTTCTGGAGCGCAAAGCACAGCCAAATTTATCCGGAGCTGAAGCGGTTGGTGGAGGAAGGCCTGGTTCAGTACAGCACCGTCATTCAAGGGGAACGGCTGGAAAAAAAGCTGTATGAGATCACGGACAAGGGCAAGGAGGACTTTCTCCAGTGGCTGGAACAGGATCCCCCCCTGGATCCCACGCCCAAGGATGTATTCCGCCTTCGCTCCTACTACTCCCAGTGGCTCCCGGAGGAGACCTACCTGGAGCTGATTCAAAAGCAGATTGAAAAACGCTCCGTCAAGCTGAACTATCTGGCCGGTTGTCTGGAGGCCAGCTATGGAGATGTGGACCCGCTCACCCTCACCGGCCCGGCACGGGGCGATTATCTGGTGTTGCTCAGTGCAGTGATGCGGGAACAAACCTACATGGAATGGCTGCAAACCAGTCTGAAGCTGGTATCCGCCTGGGCCGATCAAAAACAAACCTAGTACTCTTTCTGCCAAAAAAGGGACAGGCTTCAAATCAGCCTGTCCCTTCTTCATTTTGTATTTGTATATACTGGAATACACGTTTATATACTGGAATACACGTTTAACGCCATTTCAAGGCCGGGCTCCGTCCACTTTCCTGCTTTTGCCCAGAAGACGCGGCCACAAGGCGGTACACATCGTCCACTTCCATGGGGCGGTAATAGTAAAAGCCCTGAATCATGTCGCATCCGCACTCCCGGATCAGAGCATTTTGCACCTGATTTTCCACCCCTTCCACACACACCTTTTTCCCAAACCGGTGGCAGGCGTAGACAATGCTGGCAATAAAATTCATCTTATCTTCCGACTCCATCATCTCCGCCAGCAAAGACCTATCCAGCTTAATCATGCTGGAGGGATACTGAAGGAGCATGCGCAGAGAGGAATAGCCGCTTCCAAAGTCATCCAGTGCAATCTGGATCCCCATGCTCTTACAGGTATCCACAAAACGGAGCAGAGTTTCCGGCTGTTCATCAATACAGCTCTCCGTCATTTCTGCCACCAAATGCTTCCCGCTCAGATGGTACTTATCCATGATGCTCTTCATAAAGTCGGTAAATTGTTCGTCAGACAGCTGCTGCAGGCTGACGTTAAACGCGAGGTAGAAGTTGGAATTGTGGGCCGTCAGGCGCATGCAGCTGCAGACCGCCTGCTCAAACACCCAGCGCCCTGCCAGCTGAATGAGATTTTCCTTCTCCAGCATGGGGATAAAGATGCTGGGTGAGATATCCTGTCCCTCAAAGTTCCACCGCAGCAGGGCCTCACCGCCCACCACCGCTCCGTTGCGCACCGACACCACCGGCTGAATCACGATTCGGAAATGCTCCATTCCGCCCAGCACGTCCCGGCTCAGCGCCAGGGCCATGTTGGACATCCGCTTGATCTTCTCAATATTGGTGGCCGAATCGTCAATATAGGGCTGCTTGGGGTCGTGCTTGGCCACCTTAATCAGCGAGACCATATCCTCCAAAAAGTCCGCCGGTGACCGCTTGTTATGGGGATACTCCATCAGGGCAAAGGAGCAGGGGTGGTGCACGGAGAGCCCCAGCGTGTGGTATCCGGCCTCCACAATATCCCGGATCTCCCCCACCAGCTGCTCCTTCTCCGCCCCGCCGGCCCCGTCCACCACCGCCATGCAGCGCATACCCTCCAGGCGGTAAAACGCCATCTTTCCCGAGAGCTTGTTCATCAGCTCCTCGGCAATATTCCGGACCAGATGGTCACTGTATGTACGCCCCCGGGTGCTGTTCAATTCGGCAATGTTGTTCAGGCTGAAGCCGATGATTAGACAGGTGCGACCGTTTTTGCACAGCTCATCCAACCGGCTGAACGCCGCCGACTCCCGAGGGAAGTTCGTCACAGGATCCACCACAAAGTTATCATCCTGATGTGTCACCCGGCCGGACAAAAACAGCGGCTTGCTCTTGTCCTCGTTCCATTTCAGCATGCCATAGCACCGGATCCAGATATTTTTCCCTTGTGCATTCCGCACCTGATAGCGCATGTCCAGCTCTGTCCCTTTTGCGCGAATCAGGTTCTGGATCTCCTACCAGTACATATTCCGAAACCTGGAGGTGCTGATGCGCTGCGCCCATTCCTGCAAAAGGCCGGGGACCACATTGCTTCGGAACCCAAACTCGTCCCGCATATTGTCGGAAATGTAGAAGAGATTCTTCTGCATGTCACCAAAATAGAAGTAGCCCACGGAGTTCTGCTGGGACATGGAGCGAAAGAGCTGGTCCATATCGTGATAGGTGGAGGACAAAAAGTTCTCAAACAGGCTTTCCTCCCCCACCGGCTGGCTGCCAGGTGCCCCATCGTAGCGCCGGCGGTCGATCCCCGGCCGCTGGTAATTGGCGGCATAGTAGTCCCGCTTGTCCTGGTACATCACACCGTCCGCCTGAGAAATCAGGGCCTCCAGGCGAAAGGGCGCCTTGTCCGACCAGGCGTAGCCCACCGCCATATGGTACTTGTCCTGCCGGATGCGGTTATGCAGGGCGCGGACATTTTTGTGAAATACCTTCTCCGGACAGCTGCGGAACACCGCCACAAATTCGTCTCCGCCCGCGCGGTAGATCCACTGAGTTTCCAGCGTCTCCCGGAGCAGGTCGCAGCAATGCCGGATCAGCTGGTCCCCCGCGCTGCTCTCTGACAGCTCCTGATCCCCGTGCTCAAACATAGCATTTCGGTTAAAGGCTCCGGTGAGTGGGTCGTGGAAGCTCAGCAAATTCAGCCGCTTCAGCAGATCCCGCTGGCTGAGCAGCGCAGCCACAAAATATCCGATCACATTCAGAACCGGTGTGAGCAGCGTCATCATATCCCGGTTGGGATTGTCTACCCCTACAAAGCCCACCACTCGCCCCTCAAAGCTGATGGGTCCCGCCGCCAACGTATTTATGTTCTGAGGCTTCAAAAGGGCGTAGGACACGGGATACTTGGTCCGGATCTCCTCCAGATCCGGGATCAAGACAACCTTATTTTCGGAGAAAAGCTCCATCCACCAGTCAATGGTGGACAGGGGTACGTTCTGCAAAATCTCCTGCTGCGCCGTCACCCCCTCGCTGCACCACTCGTAGGTGTTATTCATCTGGCGCTCTCCATCCAGCTCGAAAATATACACCCGGTCGCACAGGAAAGTCTCCCCTAAGTAAGCCAAAATCAGCTCCAGGCCTTTATCGGGATCTGTGGTGGAAAAGATCCGCTGCAGACATTCATTCAGTATGGTCTCACTGCGGGCGTAGTAATAGGTCGCGCTGCTGGCAATTTCCTCATCGACATCAATTGCGATCTCGATGCGGCAGAGCTTCCCCTGGTAGGAAATCAAACTATCCTTGATCAAATAACGCTTGGCCAAAACCGGATTCTTGTGGACCCACGAGACAAACTTTCCCGGCTTCAAATCTCGGTTGGTACAAAACGCGCAGGGCATTTCTCCGCCCTGGAGCACTTCATAGCACAGCTTCCCCATGTACTCCTCGTGCCGCTCATACCCCAGCGACCGCCTCAGATGGCGGTTCATATACATCAGCTCATGGGTCTCCAGGTCCGCAACATAGACCATCTCGTCCAGTTCCTCAAAAAAATCCAGAAAAAATTCCACCCTCAAGTTCCCTTCTCTCTTTTTCCTTGTCCGCTGGAGATCGCTGAAAAAAATTTTTTAGAAACTCAAAAAATAATGATTATCATTTTTATTATTTGGTCGATATACAATATAGAGTGATTGATTCCGTGCAAAACCCTCAGACCAGAAAGGAGTTCCCAACCATGAAATACGAATTAACCGCAGACCTACTCACCGGAAACCAGCTTATCGACACGCAGCACCGTCAGCTTTTTGAAGCAGTCAACCGCCTGATGGACGCCTGTGCCCAGGGGAAGGGCAGAGATCAGATTCAGGATACGGTAACCTTCTTAAGTGACTATGTGGTCAAACATTTCCGGGACGAGGAACGGCTTCAGACCCAGAGCAACTACCCTGGCTACACCGGCCACAAGCAGTTTCATGACGGGTACCGGCGTCAGCTGTCCATGACCGCTCAGGAGCTGATTCAGCAGGGCCCCACCGTCAAGGCACTGGGTGATCTGAATCGCGCGGTTGCCGTTCTGGTGACCCATATCCGCACAGAGGACAAGCGCATGGCCCGTTTTGTACAGGAGCACTGAACTCCTTACAGACAACAAGGCCCCGGAGAACGTGCTGATGCCATTCTCCGGGGCCTTTTCCTCTGCGTTTTTTCTGCTAAACCGTGGTCTCTTTTTCATCCGCATAGGTATAATGGCACTTTCCGTCCTGTTTGCTTTTGTACAGCGCCACATCTGCCCGGAGAACACTCTGTTGATAGGAAAAGTCCTCCCGCTGCACAAAGGTAATTCCCGCGCTGCATGTGATGGGAGCTTTGGGATACATGCTCAGGGCGGTGTAAAATTTCTCCATGCGCTGGTCGAGAATCTCCCGACTGACATTTCCCTTCAGAAATACCAAGAATTCATCGCCGCCCAGGCGCCCCACCAGGTCCTGATTCCGGAAGGTGGCCTTCAGCAGCTTTGTAACATACTGCAGAACGGAATCGCCCTCCAGATGTCCCAGTTGATCGTTGACTTCTTTAAAGTTGTCCAGATCCAGCAGGATTAAAACACCGCTTCCGGGCTCGGATCGGTCCTCCATGTACTCCTGCAGGGCGGTTTCAAATGCCTTGCGGTTGTAGACGCCGGTGAGGGGGTCCCGGTTGGCAGCCTCCTCCTGGGCCCGTTCCCTGCGCACCTGGGCGTCAATGTCCTTGAGGTAGAGCAGGGCGTACACATTTTCCGTGAACTGCTCCCGGAAGCTGTGGGCCACCAGCTTTACCCAGCGCCAAGTTCCGTTAATTTTTCGCTGGTAGCGGAAGCTCTTAATTGGTTCCGTGGGGGACAGCAGCTCCCGCCAGCTATCCACCTGCTCCAGCCTCTCCATCTCCTGGCTGGGCTGGACACTTTCCCGGACCTGGGCACGCATAAATTCCAACAGGTTCCCAGGATCTGACTTGTACTGCTCCTCATACTTGGCCCACAGCCCGCCGGCGGCCTTCAGCTGCCCGCTCTCCAGGTCCACCTCCGCATAGGCGATGGTCTCGCTCAGGCTGGCGTGATAGAAGTCCCTGATGCGCATATTCTCCAGTTCGAGAATCCGCTCCTGGTCGGCCCGGTCCAGCAGTACTAGAATGGTATCCCGGTCCTGCACACTCTTGCCCAGATGGCGGGTGCGCAGCTTGAACCACTCATAGCTGCCCGCCTTGGTCTTCAGCAGCAGCTCCTCGCCGTTAATGTTCTCCGTCTGTCCTACGTTCCGGTGCATCTGAATAAAGCGGCTGACAAAGTGGGGGTGCACCATTCCTCCCTTTACCCAACAGTCGGGGAAGTTATCCTCATGAAGCGCCTCTCCGGCCAGCATGGAACGGTCGGTATGGAAATAAATCTTCCCCTTGCGCTCGTTAAATTCAAAGATCTCCCCTGCGGGCGCATCCGACAAAAACCGGGGCCGCTCCACATCGGAGATAACCCGGTGATAGCCCTCCAGGCAGATCATTCCCCCCTTGTTTGCTGTACGGATACCGGTACAGCGTACCATAACCTCGCCCCGGGTGGGGTGCTGCCAGGGGTACTCCAGCTCCACCACCCGTCCGGTCCGAATCATGCTCCCCATGGTGTGCTGGATGTACTGGTAGTATCCGTCGTGGACACGGCTGTACCAGTGCTTATAGCACTCCTCCGGCGTGACCTCATCCTTCAGGCCCAGCACCCGGCGCATGGTCTCATCGGCCAGCAGCTCCCGGCGGCCGTTCTTGGGATCAATCCGGATAAACCACAGGCCCAGCTCCGTATCCTTCAGCACATCCCGGTAGTGCAGATTCAGCAGCTCACCCAGCCGCTCCTCCGTCTCATTCCGCTTCACCCGGCTGGCCACAAACAGACACAGCATCCGGATGAGACGGTCATCGGACGTGCAGTGCCGGGGATTATCCACCCCCAAAAAGCCCAGCAGTTGCCCCTCTTTGCAGATGGGCACGGCAATCAGCCGGCGGATTCCCTGCCGGCGCAGAACCTGCCACTCCTCCGGGTCAGTTTCCCGCAGCTGCTCCACATCGGCAATGATGACAGAGGCGTTCTGCTCCAGCAGATCCATCCAGCGCCGCATGCGCCCGGGAACCACCTTCTGCAACGTGGCCTGCTCTGAGGAGACACCCTCCCGGCACCACTCGTAGGTGTTGCTCCACCGCTCCTCCCCGCCCGGCTCCGGCTCAAAGAGATAGGCCCGGTCGGATTGGTAAAACTCCCCAATGGAGGCCAGCATCCGGCGGGTAGCCTGCTCCATGTCCGGCTCTTCCACCAGCACCTTGGCACAGGAGAGGGCATTTTCCGCAAAATCCAGCTTTTCCCGCACTGCCTTGCTGACAATTTCCCGCTCCGTAATGTCCACGGCCACCTCCAGGCGGGCCAGCTTATCGTGCCACGGAATCAGCTTATCCTTCAAAATAAAGTGCCGCTTGAGCTCCTGGTTGTTCCACTCCCAGATATGGAACTTCTCCCTGCTCAAACAGTCGTTGGTACAGAAGCTGCAGGGATCATCCCTTCCCTGAAGGACTTTATAGCACTTGCGCCCCTTGTAGTCGTGAACGCCCGTCAGCCTCTGCCCCGCCGGATTGAGGTAGTAAAGCTCGTAGGTCACAGGGTCGCTGACATACACAATTTCATCCAGGGCCTCCATGATACTTTCCAGGGTGTCTGTGGTGGGATACATATCCTGGGGCAGCTGCTCCTTGCTCCACTTCAGAAGGGACAGCTCCTGCCTGAGCGCATCATACTCCCAGTGCTCCTGGGTGTCCTCCAGCACATAGCTGTTGAAAAAGGCCCGGGCGGTCAGAGGCCGGTCAAACAAAAAGCCCTGAAGCAGATCCGGTCCCAGCTCCTCCAGCGCCGCCAACTCATCCCGGGTCTCCACGCCCTCGCAGCACACCCGAATCTGGGCACCCCGGGCCAGCTCCACCATATTGTTCAGAAGCCGGTAGTTATAGGCACTGCGCTGAATACCTCTGACAAAGCAGCGGTCAATTTTAATCTCGTCTATATCCAGATTCTTCAGATAACTCAGGCTGGAGTAGCCTGTTCCGAAGTCGTCTACGGAAATCTCAATCCCCGCCTGCTTCCACTGGTAAAACAGCCTGTTGAAATGGGGATAGTCCTGCAGCTGCATGCTCTCGGTGACTTCCAGGGTCAGCGCGTTTCCGGGCAGGCCGCTTTGCTCCAGCAGGTCCAGCACCTGGCGGGCGATGTTCTCCTGACTGAGCTGGACGTAGGACATGTTGACGCTGATGTGCATCGTCTCCCGCGTCTCCCGCCACACCCGGCACTGATTCAGCGCTGTCTCCAGCACCCACAGTCCCACAGGGCAGATCATGCCGGTCTGCTCCAGAACGGGGACAAATTCCCCGGGACTCACCTCACCCCGGGTGGGGGAGTGATAGCGCAGCAGCGCCTCCGCACCGAACACCTCGTAGTTCCTGGAGTGAATCTGGGGCTGGTAGTACACCGAGAAACCGGAAAAATTCTCCTGAATGCTCTGGTGCAGCTCCTCCTGCAGCTCCACGGTGGACAGCTTCTCCTCATAGTCCTTCTGGGAGAAAAAGGCCAAGTTGTTTTTCCCCAGCCGCTTGGCCTTGTCCAGGGTGTCCTCGGCATATTGGTAGAGCACACCTGCGTCCACATTGTGGTGCCCATGGTAGGACACCACGCCCGCGGATATGGTGCACAGGTCCGTCATCCGCTCCCGGAGCGTCCGGTAGATCTCCTCCACTTCCTCCTGCTCGGACACAGGCAGGTTCACTGCAAAGCAATCTCCATTGACCCGGTAAATCCGCAGGCCGGCGCCCACCAGTTCCTCCAAAGTGTCGGCAAGCTGGCAGAGGATCTGGCTGCCGTACTCCCGGCCATAGCACAGGTTGATGTGCTTGAGATTATCCACGCCGATCAGAAGCAGATAGCAGGGGATCTCCGCCCTCAGAATCCGCTCCATATCCTCGCCCAGCTTCACCGCATTGAAGGCGCCCGTCATCTGGTCCACCTTCCGCTCCAAAACGGTATCCGACACCCGGCCGATGATGGTCTTAGGATTGCCCTGTTCATCCCGCTGGCACTGGCCCCGGCAGTTGACCCAGACACGGTTTCCCTCCCGGTCCACCAGGCGGTACTCCCGGCTGTACTGGGACACTTCGCCCCGCCGTACCTGCTCCAGCTCCTGCTTCAGATTGGGCAGATCCTTCTCATAGACGATGTTGTACCAGTCCTCCAGCGTACAGCAGCCCGACTCATCCTGGTGGATGGGATAACGCTGGCTCACAGCGCCCGCCACGCACAGCCGTCCGCTCTCCAGCTCCCATAAAAACAGATAGTCGTCGCCCGTCTCCCCCAGGATATGCAGAACTTCCAGCTGGGCACACATTTGATCATTTTTTCCCGGATTCAATGGCAAACGCTCCTTTCTGTTCCCGCAATGCTGCCTGTGACGGAGCACTCCGTCCTCCCGCCCCATTGCACTGATACGCCGCGGGGGCACGTTTTTTGCTTCGCGCCCTCCGCGGCGATAGATGGAACCTTTTTTACTTCTCCTCGGGGATAGCCTCCCCAATCTCCGGCCTGTTGGCCGAGGCCTGGGTGATCTCGTTCCAGATACGGTTCACGTCCTCCATGCAGTTGAAATACAAGCTGGTGAGGAGGTTGGTCTGAATGCCCAGCTCGCCCGCCAGACGGTCAATCTGAGACCAGTCCGCCCGCTCGTAGCTCACCGCCAGATCATAGAGCATTCCGCACCGGCCGGTGTGGCGCAGCAGGGCATCCTTGACCTCCTGGCACAGGGGAATCTGCTGAAGGATCTCCTCCAGCGGAGCATCAATGAGGTAATTGAGGGTGGAGAACATTCCCATGAGATAGGCGTCCGACTTGCTCATGGGTACGTTCTTGGCGTAGTTCATCAGGCTGCTGCAGAAGTTGGCCCGCATGAGCGACAGCCGCAGGAACTCCTCCGCGCCCTCATCCATGTGATTTTCCGCATTGCTGGCACTGAGCAGATAGACCCACTGCTTCAGCTCATTGAGGCCGATGGTCATGATGGCCTGGCGCACATTGGTCACCTTACTGCGCAGGGAGAAATAGCGGGAGTTGGCAATGCGCAGCAGACCGTAGGTCAGCGTGGCATCCACCGAAATAATGCACTCAATCTCCTCCACGTCCGGCTCATCCTTGATCACAGCCACCATCAGGCGGAAGAAGTTGCTCTGCATATAGCCGCTGTTGTGGGTCTTCTGGGTCATCTTCTCCGCCACCACAGAGCCCTCCATGGCGTCCACCTGGAGCTTCAGTGCCCGCTGGTACAGCTCCTCCCGGTCCACGCCCACCGCAATGCACTTCTTGTTCATGCTGTGGGCAATCTCAATGATGTTTTTCAGTGTCAGCTCCTGCATGCTCTGGAAATTCAGCTTGATGTAATCAATGTTGTCCAGCATAGCCAGATAGCGGGGCGCAAACTGAAACTCATTGACCGCAATTTTGTAGCCCTCTCTGGCGTACTGTTGGATCATATGCATGGCCAGGGGGTGAATAATAACACTGTCATCAATTTGAATGACCAGTTCGTCTTTGTCAAACAGGCGGGGCGACTTCTTCATCAGCAGTGTGGTGGTGAAGGTCATAAAGTTCAGCGTTCCCCGCAGCAGCTTATCCGTGTTGAGGGTGAGGAAGTTGTAAATGGTATCCGCCGCGGCAAAGTCGTTGGCCGCAGTGCTGTCCCCGCCGCCGAAGGCGCTGTTCTCTCCGTAGTACTGAATTTCATAACCGATGATGTGATTGTCCCGGTCCTTAATGGGCAGACGCACAATGTATTTGCTGCTCATAAGTCCTTCCCCCCTGTCTGATTCGTCTGATTCCGACCCAGCAGCTCATCCAGGACACCGATCAGATGCCCGATCTCCGGCTTGCTCAGCTGCTCGTCCGCGCCGACCTCCCGGCCCTTGCGGCGCATCTCCTCGGTAATCAGGGAGGAGAAAATGACCACTGGAATCTTCTGGTATTCTTTACTGCTCTTGATGAGCTTGGTCAGCCGGTGCCCGTCCATCTGAGGCATCTCCAGGTCGGTGATAACAATGGCCACCTGGCTGGACAGGTTCTCCGGGGAACAGGTCTTCAGCGCATCCCACAGCTCAGCTCCGTTGGGGAACATGCGCAGGTTGGTGTAGCCTGCCCGCTCCAAAGAATCCCGGATCATACGGGTCAGGAGAATGGAGTCCTCCGCCACCCAGACCGGGCTGGCATTGCGCTCCCGCTTTCCCATGGCCTCCACTTCACTGATCTGGATGCTGGTCTCCGGCGCAATCTCCGCCACAATCCGCTCAAAGTCCAGAATGCTCACCAGGTCCTCGCCGCACTGGGCAATTCCGGTGGCCACCCCGTCCTCACCGCCGGAGATGGTGCTGTCCGGCTTCTGGATGTCCTTCCAGGAGATGCGGCTGATTCCCACCACACTGTCCACCCGGAAGGCAATGTGCATCTGATTGAAGTTGGTGACAATAAACAGGTCCTTCTCCTTGTGGGGATGCTCCTGCCCGGTGAGATACTTGGGCAGATCCACCACTGTAATCACCATGTCTCTGGGCTTGAATATGCCCTCTACCGCCCGGTGTGTGTGCGGCATGGGCTTTACCGGCGCGGACATCATGATTTCCCGCACCTTCGCCACATTGATCCCGTAGAGGTTCTGATCGATGGTAAACTCCATGATCTCAATCTCATTGGTACCAGTTTCCAACAAAATTCCGCTTTTCCCTTCGTCTGCCATGCCGTTCCCCACTTTCTCCGTTGTTTTCATGTTTAAAAGATCAGCTCCGGCTTTCCATAACTGCGCACACAGGCCTGGCCGGAAGCCGCGTCAAACAGCAGCGTCCGGGCCACTGTGCCCCCCACATCCTCCCGCAGCAGCCGGATGCCCTCCCGACGGAGGACCATATGCGTACTCTCAATATTGCGCTGGCCGATATTGCCCAGATTGCCGCCGCCGGCCACCTCGAACATGCGGGCGCCCCCGGCAATTTTGGCCACAATGCGGGAACGGGCCGCTCCCTTTCCCTCCATCTGCCGCAGCGTCTCCCGGATGCCGGTATCCGCGTACTTCAAAGGCGACTTCCGGCCCGTTTCCATATTCAGCGGGAGCATGATGTGCACCAGCGCCGCCAACTGAATGAGTGGATCATAGAGACAGATCCCGATGCAGGAGCCCAGTGCATAGGTGATAAGCATCCCGTTCTGTCGGGCCATCTTCATATCCGCGATTCCAACCACCAGCTTATCATTCATCCAACACACCCAGTTTCTTCAATAAAAAATTCAGGGACCGGATGTCCGGAGACAGAAGCAACCGACAGGGCACCGCCTTTCCGCCGCAGATAAAGTTGGCGCCAATGGTCATAATGTAGTCGGACTGTCCGCCGAACTCCGCCATAGGAACGGTCAGAATTGCCCCCTGCATATCCACAGCAAAGGCGGGTACCGTGAGGCGTGTGGTAATCTCCGCCAGCCCGGACAGGGCGTTGATGAAGGTGGAGATCATGATATTGCCCACCTCCACCAGTGCCGATTGGTCCAGCTCATCCAGCTGCTCGTAATTCTCTACGGTCCGGCCCACCATCCGCTCCAGCACCAGATTGACAAATTCCAGCTGCTGCACCGAGAGCATAATGCCGTTGAGCTCGCCGGACATGTGGACCAGCACACCGGCGGTGATGACCTCCGGTCCGCCAATCCAGTCAATTGCCTCATTATATCCCATGATGCGCACCTCGGGCATGTTAATGCGCACCTCGCACCCCAGCATGCTGGACAGGGCGGTCGCCGCGTTTCCTGTCCCGATGCTGCCGATCTCACGGATGGTATCCAGCTCCATGCCGTTCAGATCCTGATAATTTTTCATAGCTTATCCCTCAATTTATCCGTTGGTCAGGCCAATGACGGTGCTCTCCACCTCATCGGCGGTCTGCACCATCTTCAGCGCATAGCTGTAAGCGCGCTGAGCCTCAATCACCTGAGTGAGCTCAGTGGCCAGGTCGGTGTTGGATTCCTCCAGCATCCCCCGGCGCACCTGGGAGTTGCTCAGCCACACAATTCCGTTCTTCTCTCCAGTGCGGAAGCGGCTGCTTCCCACCCGCTCCAGGCCATCCTGATACTGAATATTAAATACGCCTACGGACAGCTCCGCGTTGGGATCGTCCACCGGGATGGGATAGCCGTCTGTTCCCAGAACCTGCCGTCCCTCGCCATCGGAGAGGTAGTACTGGGTACGCACTTCCTCCGTCTCCGGATCCTGCTCCTGAAAGGCAGCCAGGGTAAAGGCTCCGTCCCGGGTGAAGGTGACCTCGCCGGTTCCCGGCTCATACAGGGCAAAATAGCCGCTGCCCACAATGGCGTAGTCCAGATCCCGTCCCGTCTCCCGCAGGGGGCCGGAGTCCGGGTTGGCGGCGGTACCCGACAGGTAAGAGCCGCTTCCCCGGGGCAGCTGGGAACCGTCGATGCCGTCCAGCATCCCGTACATGAGGGACTGGAAGGCGGGCACCTGGGCCCGGTATCCGTTTGTATTCACATTGGAAATGTTGTTGGCCTGCACATCCATGCGCAGCATCTGCTGCTGAGCGCCGACCACTCCACTGTAAAATCCCTGAAGCATGGTTTCTGCCCCCTTCTCTCTTACAGCCGGCCAAGGTCTGTGGTGGCCTTGGTCAGCAGTGCGTCATACAGTTTCAGCACCTGGGCCCCGCCCTGGAGTGCCCGCTGGGCGGTGAGCATACGGCTCATCTCCTGCATCATGTCCACATTGGAGTCCTCCACATATTTCCACATGACCTGGGGCTGGGCCTGAAGCTGGGCCTGCTGGCCGTTGGCCTGGAACAGTCCGCTCTCTCCCTTGGCCAGCTGGGCGTTGTCCGCAAAGGTATAAACTCCAATCTGTCCCTGATAGGCTCCATCCTGGGTGTAGATCCGTCCCTCGCCGTCGGCCCGAATCTGGTCGGTGCTCAGGGTGATGGGCTGGCCGTCCGCTCCCAGCACCAGGCCTTGGCCGGCCAGGTACAGCCGGCCCTGCCCGTCCAAAGAGAAGCTGCCCGAGCGGGTGTACTCCACCCCGTTGTCCGTCTGGATGGCAAAGAAGCCGTCCCCCTGGATGGCAAAGTCCAGGGTCAGCCCCGTCTCCTTGACCGAGCCCTGCTCATAGTTGATATACAGCTGATCGGGGGCCAGGATGTAGCTCTCCTGGCCAATGACGGTGGCTCCGCTCTTGTCCTTGTTGCCCACCCGGCTGATGAGCACCTCCTGGAAGGTGCGGTCGGTGTAGGTCTCCGCCTTATAGCCGGCTGTGCTCAGGTTGGTCATGTTGTTGCCCACCACATCCAGCCGCCGGCCCTGGGACAAGATTCCCGAGGTCAGCTGATAAAATCCCTTGGTCATTGTCTGTTCCCTCTTTCCATACACGGTTACGCCTGCATATACTGCTTCATATAAACCCTCAGGCGCTGCAGCGCCCGGCTGTGAATCTGGGAGACCCGGGCAGCACTGACGCCCAGCACCTGGGCAATCTCCTTCATGTTCAGTTCCTTTTCATAGTAGAGCGAGAGCACCATCCGCTCGTTCTCCCGCAGGGAAGCCACGCCCTCCTCCAGCACCTGGTGCAATTCCCGGTCCTGGAACTCCTCCTCGGTGGGGTTGTTCATCTCCCCCTGGGTCAGCAGCTTCTCTGTGGCACTTCCGCAGCTGTCCAGCACCGCCTCAAAGGACACCAGGCTGGACACCGCCGTCTCTGAGAGCAGCGCGTCATACTGCTCCCGGGTCAGGCCCATGTATTCGGCCACCTCGTCGCTCTCCGGCACCCGCCCCAGCTGGGCGGACAGCTCATCCACCGCCCGGTTGAGCCGCAGGGACTTCTGGCGCACCTGGCGGGGCAGCCAATCCTGTTTCCGGGCCAGGTCCACAATCATGCCCCGCAGGCGGGTGGAGACGTAGGTTTCAAATTTGACATTTTTCTCCGGGTCATACTTATCCACCGCGTTAAGCAGTACAAGCAGCCCCTCCTGGATGATGTCATCCAGCTGGGCAAAGCTGCTGTACAGCCCGCTGGCCTGAAGGGCGATGCGGCGCACCAGCTGGGTATAGCGCAGCACCAGCATCCACTTCAGCCCCTGGTCGCCCGTCTGTCGGTAGAGCTCCAGCAGAGCCCGGTCGTCCAGCTTCTCGGCCTCCTCCTGGGAGACCGGAGGCGGAAGCTCCTCCCGCAGCGCCGTGGCTGTACCGGTCTGTTCCATGGTACTCCCGCCTCCTTTCCGTTATCCCTTATCCCTGCACCGGCTGTGGCTGCAGAGTGATGTTGCCGATAGCCTGAATCTGAATGTTGCTGGTAATCTCGTGGAAGGACAGCACATACACATCCGGGTAAAACTGTGCAATGAGGCGGCTGAGGTAGACCCGGATGACCTGGCTGGTGAGCACCACAGGGGTCTGGGACAGCTCCTGAAACTTCTTGCGCAGCTCCCCCAGCTGGGCCATAATCTGCTGCATGATATCCGGGCTGAGCGCCAAGTAGACCCCCTGCTCGTTCTTGGTCAGGGCGGAGAGAATCTTCTTCTCCACCTCGGCGTCCAGGGTCACCACCCGCAGCTGGCCGTTGTCGCAGAAGCGGCGGGAAATCGTTCGGCTGAGCCGGGTACGGACCTGCTCGGTGACGGTGTCGATGTCCCGGCCGGGGCCGGCATCCAGAATGGCCTCCAGAATCAGACCCAGATCCCGGATGGGGATCCCCTCCTTGAGGAGGTTGCGGAGAATCTTTTCCAGATTGGCGTAGGTCACCACATTGGGAATGGCGTCAGCCACCAGATCGGGGTCCGTCTTTTTCAGGTGCTCCACCAACTGCATAACCTCAGTGCGGCCCAGCAATTCGTAGGCGTGCTTTTTGATGGTCTCGGACAGGTGGGTGAGCATTACGGTCAGCGGGGTGATGACGGTGTAGCCGTAAATTTCCGCCATCTCCTTGTTCTCCGGCAGAATCCAGCGGGAGGGGATACCGTAGGCCGGCTCGATGGCCTCGATGCCGTCGATCTGGCTGGTGGGATTGGGGGGCTCCAGCGCCAGGTAGTAATCCACCAGCACCTCGCCCCGGGCCACTTCCTCTCCCCGGATGCGGATGATGTACTGATTGGTCCCCAGGGCCGCTCCGTCGTGCAGGCGGATGGAGGGGATCACAAAGCCCATGTCCTGGGCATATTGGCGGCGGAAAATGACGATGCGGCTGATGAGCTTGCCGCCGCTGCTCTCATCCACCAGGGGGATGAGGCTGTACCCAAATTCCATCTCAATGGGCTCCACGGTCAGCAGGGAGTAGACATTGTTGATATCCTTGAAGTAATCCGCCTCTCCTCCGGCGGTCTCGGGGGACGGCTGCTGCTCGCCCTGGACCTCCTCCTGGGTGCGCTGGCGCCGTTCCTCGTTCATCTTCCGCTCACCTATAATGCCGCCCACCGTTAGGCAGGCACCCACCAACAGCAGCGGCAGGGTGGGCGTGCCGGGGAACAGGCCCAGCAGCAGGAGAATGACGCCGGTGGCCAGGATGGCCCGGGGTTGAGCCTTGAACTGGCTGATCACGTCGGTGTTCAGGCTGCCGTCGGACACCGAGCGGGTGACAATCATACCTGTGGCGGTAGAGATCATCAGGGCGGGCAGCTGGGACACCAGACCGTCACCAATGGTGGCGATGGAGTAGACATTCAGCACCGTGGCAAGGTCTCCGCCGCCCTGGACAATACCGATGATAAGGCCCGCCACAAAGTTGATGACAGTGATGATCAGGGACATGATGGCGTCGCCCTTGACAATTTTGGTGGCGCCGTCCATGGCCCCGTAGAAGTCCGCTTCTTTCTGAATTTTGTACCGGCGCTGCCGGGCCTCCTTCTCGTCGATGAGGCCGGAGTTCAAATCGGCGTCAATGGCCATCTGCTTGCCGGGCATGGCGTCCAGCGTAAAGCGTGCAGCCACCTCGGACACGCGTTCAGCGCCCTTGGTGATGACGATGAACTGCACCAGCACAATGATCAGGAAGATGAGAATGCCGATGACCAGGTTTCCTTGCGTAATCAGGTTGCCGAAGGCCTTGATGACCACGCCGGCGTAGCCTCCGTCCCGGAGGATCAGCCGGGTGGAGGACACGTTCAGACCCAGCCGGAACAGGGTGGTCACCAACAGCAGGGAGGGAAAGATGGAAAATTCCAGCGCCTCCGAGATGCTCATGGTGATCATCAGGATCATGATGGACAGGGAGATGTTCAGCACGATCATGACGTCCAGCACGGGAGCGGGCAGTGGGATCACCAAAAACAAAACGATGACCACCACCATCAGGGATATGGCATTGTCAAAAATTCGTCTCATAACTTCCTTGAGGCTCGCTTTCTCTTAACTGCCCGACTGGTTCATCTGATAGAGGTAGACCAGCACCTCGGCCACGGGACCGTAGAGCTCCGGCGGGATCTCCTGGCCCAGTTCAGCGGAGGCGTATAGGGCACGGGCCAGGGGAACGTTCTCCACCACAGCCACGCCGCTCTCCTCCGCCTTCTGCACAATGCGCAGGGCCAGATGATCCTGGCCCTTGGCCAGCACCACCGGCGCCTGGTCCTGATCCGCCTTATAGCGCAGGGCCACCGCAAAGTGGGTAGGGTTTCGGATGACTACATCCGCCTGGGGAACCTTCTGCATCATACGGGACTGGGCCATCTTCCGCTGCAGTTCCTTGATTTTCCCCTTGACCTGGGGATCGCCCTCCATCTGTTTGTATTCCTCTTTGATCTCCTGCTTGGACATGCGGATCTGCCGCTCATAGTCCCACCACTGGTAGAAGAAGTCGGCCGCAGCCAGCACCACATAGGCCACCGCAATCTGCATGGACATCTGGAAAGCCAGATCCAGCAGATGGGAACAGGCGGAGCTCAGGTCGGTAAAGAAGTACTTGGTAAACACATCCACTACTCCCGCCAGGAAGTGGTAGATGATATACAGCAAAATCAGGATCTTCAAAAGGCCCTTCAGCGCCTCCACCAGGCTGCGCAGGGAAATGAGGCGCTTGAAGCCCTGGAGAGGACTGATGCGGCTGAACTTGGGCCGCAGAGACTCCCCGGAGATCAGCATCTTGGTCTGGAAAAAGGTAGCTGCAATGCCCGCCACCACTGTGGCGGCCAGCAGCGGGCCCGCCGTGCGGACAAACATCCACAAAAACTCCACCAGCAGATTGCTCAGATCCCCCGCCGTGGGCAGGGACTGCTGGGTCTGGGCCATGGAGATACACTGGCGAAAAAACTGCTGGATCACCGCCGCGGCGCTTTTCGCCGTCAGAAACAGAGTAGCCAGACCCACCAGCAGCACCGCCACCGACACCGCGTCGTTGCTGAAGAAGATGTTGCCCTTCTTCCGTTCGTCTCGCCGTCGTTTTGGGGTTGCTTTTTCGGTTTTCTGACTGTCCGCCACCCTGCCTCACCTCCTGTTGGACTATCCCGGCGCGGCGATAACGGCCAGCATTTGGCTCATCGTCTCCAGCATATCCGCCTCCACCCCCAGCAGAAACTCGCTGATGGGCGACAGGAACAGAAACAGCAGCACCAGGCCGATGATCACCTTCAGCTCAATGTTGATTACAAAGGCGTTAATTTGGGGGATGGCCTTCATGAGAATGCCCATGCCCAGCTCCCCCAGCAGCTCGGCAGCCAGAATGGGAAAGGCCAGCTTGACCGCCAGCACCATGCAGGAGAGGAACACCTCCGCCACACCCGAAGCCACCGCCTGGCCCAGGACCACATCACCAAAGGGGAGAACCTGGTGTGATCCCAGGAAAATCCGCAGCATGGTGTAGTGCCCATTTTCCGTAAAAAAGATCAGAACCATGAGCACATTGAGCAGAGAGGCGGTCACCGTCATATTGATCTGGCTGCTGGCATCGTAGACCTGGGCCATGGTCAGACCCATCTGAGCATCAATTACCTCGCCGCCCACCTGGATCACCATAAAGAACATCTGCATGACAAAGCCCAGCACAAAGCCCACACCCAGCTCCAGCAGAAGGTGAAGGCCAAATTCCAGTATATTCCCCGGCAGCGCTGGGGCCTGCCCAACCGTGCCCAGGAGGAAAACGGAAAACACCATCACCACGCCCGCCTTGACAATGTTGGGCAAGCTGCTGCGCCCCAAAATGGGGTTGAACAGCACAAAGCCGGTCACCCGCATAAAAATCAGCGTAAAGAGATACAGCTCCGACCAATCCATTGCGTCTTTGCCCTCACATCAGGGTAAACAGGTAGCGGGTATAGTCCTGGAGCACCTCCAGCATCCAGCCGCCTCCCACCAGCAGAATCAACACCACCACAATCAGCTTGAGGATAAAGGAGAGAGACTGCTCATGAATCTGCGTCACGGCCTGGAAAATGGCCACCAGGATGCCCACCAGCATGCTCAGCAGCAGCATGGGTGCGCCGATCTTCAGCGCCACGCCCACGCCCTCCCGCAGAATATCCACAGCCTCCATGTCTTAACCTCCCATCCGCGTATCTAGTTGAAGCCCTGCACCAAGGTGGAGAACAGCAGCTGCCAGCCATCCAGTGTGATAAACAGCAACAGCTTGAAGGGCATGGAGATCATGGACGGAGGAAGCATAATCATGCCCATGGACATCAGCGCCGAGGCCACGACCACGTCAATGAGCAGGAAGGGGATATACAGGTAAAAGCCGATGAGGAAGGCCCGTTTCAGCTCCGAGGTCATGAAGGACGGGACCAGAATCCGCAGAGGCAGCTCCTCTGCGCCCTGCTGGCCATCCAGGTTATCCACCCCGGCAATGTTGCAGAACAGGTCCAGTGCACTCTGCTCTGTGTTGCGGGCCATAAACTCCTTCAGGGGCACCTCCGCCCGCTGAAAAAACTCGTCCTGAGTAATTTCCTCCGCCACATAGGGCTCATAGGCGGTGGTCTGAATCTCGCTGACCACCGGGGACATGGTAAACAAGGTCAGAAACAGCGCCATTCCCACCAGCACCATGTTGGGGGGATTCTGCTGAAGGCCCATGGCGGAGCGCAGGAAGGAAAACGAGATGATGTACCGGGTAAAGGAGGTCATCATCACCACCATGGAGGGCAACAGGGTCACCATAGTGGTCATGAACAGGATTTGGAGTGTCTGGACATTCTCTCCGTTTACATTGATCAACGCGTCCACACGCTCACCTCCCTACTTTTTCCGCTGCTCCAGTACCCGGCGCAGCGCCTGGGCAAAGCTGTCCGGAACTGCGGGGGGCGCCGGTTCCTGGCTGAGCCATTCTGCCGCTTCCTCCTGGGACAGCTCCCGCAGAACCGTCACTCCGCCGGGGGCGGCGGCCAGAAAATACAGCCGCTCCCCCATACGTACCAACAGCAGCCTCTGCTCCTTTCCCAGGGATACCTGCTCCAGCACCTGAATGCGCCGGCCCCGGACCAGGCCTCCGCCTGCCATCCGCCCCACCACGTGCCGGGTGAACCAATAGGCCAGAACCAGCACCAGGGCGGTGACAAACAGGGCCCAGAGCAGCGCTATAATTTCCTTCATCCTGCCTTAGGGCGCTCCCACAATTGTGCTGACCGTCTTCAAAAGCCGGTCGCTCTTGAAGGGCTTGACAATAAAGTCCTTGATGCCCGCCTGGACCGCCTCCACGACCATGGCCTCCTGGCCCATGGCCGAGCACATGACCACATTGGCGTTGCTGTCCTTGGCGCGAATCGCCTTCAAAGCCTCCAGGCCGTCCATGTTGGGCATCGTGATGTCCATAAGTACCAGGTCGGGCTTGAGCTCAAAGTACTTCTCCACCGCGTCCTGGCCGTCCACGGCCTCATGGATGTCGGTGTAGCCCTCCTTGGTCAGCGTGTCCCGGATTACCTTTCGCATGAAGGCTGCGTCGTCTACAATCAGAATCTTAGCCATGATGTTCACCCTTTACTGTTTTTATTGTGCTCCCTGCCGGACCCATCCGGTCCGTGGAGCATCAGGTTAATTTCAAAAGCTCGTTGTGCTTGAGCACCTCGGTAATACGGACGCCGAAGTTGTCATCAATGACCACCACGTCGCCCCGGGCTACGCACAGCCCGTTGACAAACAGGTCCACCTGGTCGCCGGCCAGCTTATCCAGCACAACCAGAGAGCCCTTGGAGAAGGAGAGGATGTCCTCCACCTTCCGCCGGGTGCGGCCAATCTCCACGGAAATTTCCAGCGGGACGGACATGATAAGCTCCAGGTTGTCCGCCTGCTCCTTTCCGATCCGGTCCTCCACATCCAGGTTGGGCAGCTGAAGCGGTGTGGCATTGATACGCTTGGGTTCCGGGGCCTGCCAGACCGGTGCGGCCTGCACGGGGACCTGCTGGACGGGCACCTGCTGCACCGGAGCCTGCACGGGCGCCTGTTGGACAGGAGCCTGGGGCGCCGGGGCCGGTTGAGCCGGAGGCTGCGTCTGCTGGGCCGGAGGCTGGTCGATGATGTTGTTGAGCATCCGCTCAATCTCTTCCTGGCTCATCACCGGGCCGGGCCCGCCCTGAGCCTGGGGCTGGGGGGCGCTCTGGGGCTCCGGCTGGGGAGCGGGAGGCGTCTGGGGTGCTGCCTTGGCCTCAGGCTGAGCAGCGGGAGCGCTGTCCGCATCGGAGGACACGCTGCCGAAGTTCATCTCAAAGCCCGCCAGCAGCTCCCGGGCCAGATCCACCGACATCACATTGACAAATTCACTTTTCAGAATGTTCTCAATGCTCAGCATGAACCGGACAACCACCAGCGTGCTGCCCTCGGCGGCAAAGTGCTCCTTCTTGAACTTCTCCATGTCGTCCAGCGCGAAGGACTGGGGCGTGGAGATATTCACCGGATGGCCCAAAAAGTCGGACAAGGCGGTGGAGGCCGCACCCATCATCTGGTTCATGACCTCGCACACTGCGCTGACCGTCAAATCGTTGAGCTCAAACTCCTCATCCGGCGTCTCGCTGCCCATGAGGATGTCCACAATCACCTTGACGTCGCTCTTCTTCAGCAGCATGATGTTGCTGCCCTCCAGGCCCGAGACATAGCGAATCTCGATGCCGATGGCCGGTTCCAAATCGCCGATACTGAAGTCTTCCACCGAAACCACGTCCACCGAGGGGGTGGTGATATCCACCCGGTGGTCCAGCATGTTGGATACCGCAGTCGCCGAGGACCCCAGGCTGATATTCATAATTTCGCCGATGGCGTCCAGCTCCATCGGGTTAAAAATGTTTTGAGCCATGCTCCTCACTTCTCCTCTCTTGTCTGGACGTGATAGGTGTCCAAAATCTTAATGGCCATGTTGCCGCTCTGGGTGCCCAGCTTTCCGCTGAACCAGGGCTGCCCGCCGATGTATAGGTTGACCGGCTCTTGTGTGGGGTGTCCCAAGTCCACCACATCTCCCACATTCAAGAAGTAAATGTCCTGCAGCGTCAGCTGGGTGCGTCCCAGCTCCGCCGTAATTTCCAGGCGGGAATCCCGGAGAATATCCATAATCTCCTCCGAGTTGTTCTCCCCTGTTCCCCGGCCCACCTGATTCATGGCCGCAATCTTGGCAAAGATGTTGGTCAGCATCATACCCGGCAGACAAATGCTCATGCGCCCGGAGGCGTTGGGGAATTTGATGCTGATACCGATGATAACCACCGTCTCGTCCAGGCCGATGAGCTGCACCAGCGTGGGGTTGGACTCCACCCGGCGGAACGTGAAATTCAGGTCGATGTAGTTCTCCCAGCTGCCGCCCAGAATTCCAATGAGGTCCTTGACGATATCCTCATAGAGCTTCAGCTCCAGAGACGTGAAGGTGTACCCGGCGGGGACTGACGACGCCCCATCGCCATCGCCGCCCATCAGCCGGTCCATCATGTTCAGCGCCAGTCCGGTGCTCAGGTGAATCAGCACTGGGCTCTCCTCACTCTCCCGAACCCCCTGCACATTTACGTCTGCCAGGGTCAGCACATCGCCGTCGGACAGGGCGTTGGAAAATTCGTAGTAGCGCTGCTCCTCCACCGACTCCACCGAAATCTCGCTGGTAGTGTGCAGCAGGCCGTTGAGCCGGGAGTTGATAATGCGGGTGTAGTTTTCAAAGATGCCGCTGATCATCTTCAGCCGGTCTTTGGTGAACTTTCTGGGGCTGTAAAAATCGTATTTCCGGTATTTCTTCTCCCCGTCCTGGTCGGATCGGTTCAGATCCATTTCACCGCTGCGGGCTGCGCTGAGCAGTGCATCTATCTGACTTTGCGACAATACTTCCGCCATGGCTATCCCTCCTGGTCGGAACCTGTCTGCGTCTGAGTCCCGCCGGATGCTCCGTCGGTCCCTGCCGCCTCGCCCGAGGTTCCGCCTTCACCGGAACGCATGGTATAGTACTGGGCAATGTCGTCTCCGATGTCGTTTTCCACATTGAGTCCTGTAACCAGCAGCTCCACCCGCCGGTTCTTGGCACGCCCCTCCGAGGTATCGTTGTCCGAGACGGGCCGCCACTGTCCATAGCCCACGCTCACCAGCCGGGCCGGATCCACGATATTCTTCTCCTGCAGGTAGACGGTTACCACTGCCGCCCGGTTGGTCGCCAGGAAACGGTCTGTGGTGGGGTCGTTAGGCGAGTCGGGCACCTCCTGGGCCGTATGCCCCAGCACCCGAATCTCGTCGATGGACTGGCTTACCTGAGCAATGGACTGGGCCACCTGGTCCAGCACCTTCTTGCCGTCGTCCCGGAGGACCCAGCTGTCGCCGTCAAAAAAGACTGTGTTGTCAAAGGAGACAAACACATAGCCGCTGCCCTTGGTGATGCTGATCTGTGTGGACAGGTTCTCCCGCTCCACATAGTCCTTCATGGCCTGATAGAGCTCCTCGATGTCCGCATCCACCTGTTCCTGAGTCATCTGATCCGAGATCTCGTGGCCTCCGCCGCTGACCTGCTCAGTCACCGCGTCGGGATTGAAAGACTCCACCAGGGCAATCCACTTTTCCTTATCCATCGTGGACATGGAATAGAGCATTACAAAAAAGCACAGCAGCAAGGTTACCATGTCTCCATATGTATCCATCCAATTGGCGCCGCCGCTGCCGCCGCGTTTTTTCTTCATGTCCATACCTCCTCTCCCCTGTGATCCGGCATATTACGCCTTGCCTCTCTTCCGGCCTTTTTTCTCCTTAGGCGCTGCGCCGCTCTCGCCGCCCTCACCGGCACCCTCACGCTGCTTCTGATTGATAAAGGTCAGCAGCCGCTCCCGGAGGAATTTGGGGTTCTCGCCGGACTGGATGGCCATGATGCCCTCCACAATAATCTGCCGGCAGAGGATCTCCTCCTCATCCCGCGCGGTGAGGTTGGCGGCAATGGGGTTGAAAATCACGTGGGCCAGCAAGGAGCCGTAGAAGGTCGTGACCAGAGCCACCGACATATTGGGGCCCAGAGACTCCATATCCGCCCCGTCCAGACCTTTCAGCATGTTGATAAGGCCAATCAGCGTACCAATCATACCGAAGGCCGGCGCCGCGTTGGAGCCCCGCTCATACATGGCCACCACCTCCTGGTGGCGGGCTGAGGTCTGCTCGATGTCGTTTTCCAGAATGCTCCGCACCCGGTCGGGGTCATTGGCGTCCACGATGAGCATAATGGCTTGCTTAAAGAAGGGGTCAGGCTGATCGTTGGCCTTCTCCTCCAGGGCCAGCAGGCCGTTCTTCCGGGCAATCTGGGCCAGCTCCACCAGTTGGTCCACATATACAGTGGGGTCAAAGGCCCGGGCCCGCAGCATAATCTTGATGTGCTTGGGGAAGGACTTGGCCAGCTTGGGGTAGCAGGCGATCACCACCGCCAAGGTTCCGCCGATGACGATGAGAATACTCGGCGCGTCAAAAAAATTCTTCAGATTGTTCAGCTCAAGTACGGGAACTATCCCGTCCATGCTGACCGCAATACCAAAAAAGGTGAAGAAAATAGCCAGAACAATGCCTATTAAATACACAACGTTCATATTGGTAATCCCTTCTGTCTATATCCCGCCTTCCGCGGGGCAAACGCCCGGTCAGCGCCGGTCAATCACGGAAACCTCCCGGTGAATGTCCTGAACCTTGGCGTTGTAATCGGCAATTTTTTGAATGATCTCTTCTACGGTGTCCCGCACCAGGTAGTAGTCGTGATTCATCATCACAATTTTGCACTCGGGAATCAGCTCAATGCACTCAATCTGATTGTGGTTAATGAGGAACTTCTCCTTGTTCATCTTCTGCAATTCAATCACAAAAACCGCCCTCTCTTCCCGTGCTCCGCCGCCTGGGGCAGCTGCCTCAGGCGGCGGAGCTTCGTCTGAATTCGGCTTAGCGCTTCATGTTGACCAGTTCCTCCAGCATGGAGTCGGTCACGGTGACAATACGGGTGTTGGCCTGATAGCCGCGCTGATAAATGATCATGTTGGAAAACTCGGTGGCCAGGTCGGTGCTGGAGCCCTCCAGGAAGGAGGTCATCAGCCCCGTGCCGCTCTTGGCCAGCAGCATGGTGGCCGGGTCGGGCGCACCACCATCGGCCTCAATCCGGCCGTTGTTCAGGTAGCCGGTGACAGAGCTGTTGGGGGCGCTGAGGGTGATGTCGCCGGCAGCTTCCCCTGCGGTATAGTAGGGACCATCGGTGTGGAGCACGCCGTTGGGGTTCTCCACGGTGCCCAGAGCGATGTAGCCCACCACCACCTCATCGTTGGTGTCCTCGTTGGTGCAGATGATCTTGCCGTTGGCGTCAATTCTCAGGTTGGTGTAGTTGATGTAGCCATCCACATTCTCAGTGGGGTCAATGTTGGTGCCGTCATCATCGTTTACACCCACATAGACTGCCTGGCCCAACGTATCGGGGTCGGAGGACCGCATGGGCAGACGGATGGGCACCAGCGCGGTGCTGGTACCGCCCATGTTCGTGCCGGGATCGCCGCCGCCGTTGGCCGGGTCGTCCACCGAGCTGGTCACAAAACCATAGACCACGTTGCCTTGGCCATCGGTGAGATAACCGTCCCGGAAATCAAAGTCGCCCACCCGGGAGAGGGTCAGCTTGTTCAAATCCCCGGCACTGCCGAACTCCAGGCCCTTGTTTCCCACCAGGAAGAAGCCGTCGCCCTTGATGGCACAGTCCAGGTCCCGGCCGGTGGCGTTCAGATCGCCGGAGGTCATGTCCAGGTCAATGGTGCCCACGCTGCAGCCGTAGCCGATCTGCTGGGGGTTGGTGCTGCCCACAGTGGTAGTGCCGCCAGAGCCGGCGCTGAGGGTGTTGTAGATGCTCTCCTTGAAGGTAATCCGCTGGGCCTTGTAGCCGTTGGTGTTCACGTTTGCGATGTTGTTGCCCACCACGTTCAGGGCCTGCATATGGGTTTTTAAGCCTGTAATTGCTGCGCTCATTGCGCCTGTCATAGACATAGTTGTATTTGCTCCTTTTTCCTACGGGCGCCGCCGGGAAGCCGTCAGTCACACGGCCCCCAGAGCCTCCTTCCGGTCCTGCCCTCTGTGTTTCACAGGAACACGGCGCCATCAATGTTGGTAAAAATACTGTCCTTCATTTCCGCTTCTGACAAAGCGGTAATCACACGGCTGTTTGGGACGTTGACAATAAAGGCCAGGCTCTGGTCCAGCGCCAGAATGTTGGTGGCACCCTTTGCCTCGGCCCGCTCCACCGAGTCGCCCAGCCGCTCCAGCAGCGTGGGAGTTACCTCGATGCCGCGCTCCTCCGCCCGGCTGAGGGCGTGCTTGGAAAAGGCTACCTGCCGCGTCTGGCTGCGCTCCAGCTGCTGCTGGAGTACGGCGCCAAAGCCGCCGCCCTGCTGTGTACTCTCAGGTTTGCGTGCCTCCGTCTGTCCGGTAAAGCCGGCCGATCCCACTGTGTTGATTGGTCCGATCACGGAAACACCTCCTTTGTTTCCGGCCGCTCAGGCCTCCGGAGTCTCCTGACTGCCTTCGCCGCCTTCTTCTGTCTCGCCGCCTTCACCCTCATCCGGAATCTCCGGCAGAGTGCCCACGGCCATGATGCTGTTGAGGGGATACATCTCACCCTTGATGAAAATCACTGGCGTATTCTGATAGCTTCCGGTGCCGTCCACGGTTCCCACGATCTCCTGGAGGTTGCCCTCCTCGTCATAGGTGCCCACCGTCACCGTCTTACCCACCAGAGAAGCGGCATAGGTCATGGTGCTGGCCGCGGTCAGGTTGTCCAGACTGGTCTGCACCTTGCTCATCATCTGCACCACGGACATCTGCACCATCTGGTTGAGCATATCCGAGGTATCCGCCGCGTTGTCAATGGTCTGATTCTGAAGCTGCTGGACCATCAGCTGAAGGAAATCGGTGAAGTCCAGGCCAAAGGCATCGTCCGAATCATTGACGTTGTAGCCCCAGCTCTCCACTTCATCTACGGTGGGACTGCTGCTGCTCTTCGAGGCGGCATAGGCGCTGGCCGTCTGAAGGGTATCCAGGGAAAGGGGCATAAAATCGCTGCTTGTCATGCTGTTCACCTCCTGCTCCCGCGCCGCTTACACGGCCTCCTCATCCATCTGTACCAGTCCGAGACGGAGCTGATGGAGGAAGGATTCCGCCTCCTGGCGGGGTGCGTGCTGCTGCTGTTGTTGCTGCTGCTGTTGCTGCTGCCGGCTGCCGTCCTGGTCGGGCTGCTGCCAGGGTGTCTGGTTCTGCTGAGGCTGAGGCACCTCCACCCGGACCTCGCCCTGGCTGCTGTCCTGCAGCATCAGGCTCAGGGCCGGCGCATGGTCGCTGAGCAGCTTGGCAGTCTGCTGGCTCTCCGCATGCAGAACCACATGAAGGGCTCCCTCCGGACTGCGGGTAAATTCCGCCACCACGGTGCCCAGATTGGCCGGACTCAGCCGGATCTCCAGGCGCTGCTCGCCCTGCTCCGCCGCCCCTTTCAGGGCATCTCCCAGAGCGGTCTGCACCTCCTGGGCCGGAGCCGTCATATCAACTGTGGCGTCTCCCACCCGCACGGGTGTGGCCTCCACATCGCGGAACAGCGGGGTCTGCCATTGGTTCACAGTTACCTGGTCAGGCTCCTGGGTCTGTTCACGCTGGGGGGCGGACTGGGTCAGGTCCTGGGGCTGGGCGCCGGATGTGTCCGGTTCCGCGGCCGCCGGAGCTACTGTCTCTCCGGTCTGCTGGGCTGCTATGGTGCCAAAGTCCGCGCCGGTATCTGCAGCCGGCTGAGTCTGGACAGGGGCGGTCTGCTGAGGCAGGACCTCCGCCTGGATCGGCTCACCCGCCGTCTGGACGGCGCCGCTCTGTTCCGGCAGAACCGCTGTGGGCAAAATCTCCGTTGTGGCCTCCGCCTGGACGGGCTGCTGGACCACATTCTGAGGCAGCTGGACCACCGGAGTGTCCATCAGCAGGGCGGTTCCCAGCGTCAGTGCCTGAAGGGGCACTTCCTGTCCCTGGCCGGAGTCAGAGGAAACGGACTCGTCCTTGCTGTCCTCCTGGCCTTCCTGGGGCTTCTGCTCCTCGGTCTTGCCGTTCTCCGGCTTGGCCAAGTCCTCCCGGCGCTGGGCCAGCAGGTCCTGGAAGCTGGTGCCCTGGCTCTGGCTGTTTCCGGACTGGCCCACTGACTGGGAGAATTCCGGTACTTGCCAGCTGCTTTGCAGTGCCATTTGCAGCAGCATGTCTGTCATATACATCGTTCTCACCTCCTTTCAATGGCCTGGGGCTCAGTTCCCGTTCCGCACCGCCCACTCGGCCGAAATTAACTCGTCAATAAAGTGCTCGTCACTCTTTTGTACTTCCTTTTGATAGGCGTCCGCCTGCTTTTCCTTCAGACGCTCCAGAATGGTGGCGTCTATGTGGGCCTGGAGCACCCGTCTCCGCTTCTCCTCCGCCTCCTGCTGGAGCTTCTGAAGGGTCTGGGTCTCCCGGGCGATTTCCACTTCCAGCACCCGAAGTCCGGTTTCAAAGCCCATGGCATCGGCAACAGTAATGCCGGCGGCGGCCTCCTCCCGGAATCGGCGGTTGAGCTGCTGATACCGGGCCTGGGCGTCATCCACCCGGTCCTGCTGCTCCCGAACCCGCTGCAGTGCCTTGGCATATTCGTTCTGCTGCCCCTCCAGCACCTGCTGGCGGTAGCCCAACACACTGTCCAGACCGAACTGGAACCGTTTCACCGGCCCTCACCTCCCTTACAGCAGCTTTCCCATCAACTCCAGATCCTGCTCGTAGGTGAAGCCCTCCTGGACTCCCTGCATCAGAAACTGCTGTATCCCGTCAATTTTACTCAGCGCGTAATCCAGCTTGGGGTTGGTCCCCGCCTTATACGCACCGATGGACACCAGGTCCGAATTCTTCTCGTATATTCCCATCACATCCCGGATGCGCGCGGCCATCTGCCGGTGCTCCGGAGAGACAATGTCGTTCATCAGACGGGAGATGCTGGCCCCCACGTCGATGGCCGGAAAATGGTTGCTGTTGGCCAGCCGCCGGGAAAGCACGATGTGCCCGTCCAGAATGCCGCGGACGGTATCCGCAATGGGCTCGTTGGTGTCGTCGCCCTCCACCAGCACGGTGTACACCCCGGTAATGGAACCGCGCTGGAAGTTTCCGCTGCGCTCCAGCAGCTTGGGCAGCTCCGAGTAAATGGAGGGGGTGTAGCCCCGGGCCACCGGCGGCTCGCCCACCGCAAGGCCAATCTCTCGCTGGGCCATGGCAAACCGGGTCAGGGAGTCCATCATCAGCAACACGTCGTACCCCTGGTCCCGGAAGTACTCGGCCACCCCCGTGGCCACTGAAGGACACCGTTTTCGAAGCATGGCAGGCTGGTCTGAGGTTGCTACAACCAGGACCGATCGGCTCATGCCCTCCGGCCCCAGGTCCTTTTCCATGAACTCCAGCACCTCACGGCCACGCTCGCCCACCAGGGCGATGACGTTGATGTCTGCCTTCACGTGCTTGGCAATCATGCCCATCAAAGTGCTCTTGCCCACACCGGAGCCAGCAAAAATTCCAATTCTCTGTCCCTTGCCCACGGTAAGCATTCCGTCGATGGCTTTAATTCCAAATTCCAGCCGCTCCCGGATGGGAGGACGGGCCATGGGATTTATGTAGGAATTGCCGTCCACACAGAAGGGGGTGCCTCCGTGAAACGGGCCCTTTCCGTCAATCGGCTGGCCCAGGGCGTTGATGACCCGCCCCTTCAGAAAGGGGCCCATATTGAGGCTCAACCGTTTGCCGGTGTTGCGCACAAAGTTGCCTGCGGAAATACCGCTCATATCGGAGTAGGGCATGAGCAGCATGTGGTCATTTTTAAACCCCACTACCTCGGCCATCACCTGGCCGCCGGACTCTCCGTTGTAGATGCGGCAGATGTCACCCACCGCCGCCCGTCCGCCGGAGGCCTCGATGGACATGCCCACGATGTTTTCAATTTTCCCCGTGTAGCTGACGGTCTGCGCCTGCTGCACGCGCTGAATCATCTCTTCAAACAAGGCCCCCGCCTCCTCTCAGCTCCCGCGGAGAATATCCTTCAGATTGTCCAGCTGAGTGGACGCACTGGCGTCAATAATCTCATCAGGCATCTCAATGATGCAGGTGCCCGACTCGTCATCGGCCATGGGGATGAGTTTGATGTGGTCGGACAGTCCGGCCAGCGAGGCGGTCAGCTCCGGGGAAATCTGGGCCAGCTCCCGGCTGTCGCAGCCCCCGATGTAAATCCGCACCCACTCCCGCCGCCGCAGCCGTTCAGTGGCCATCTGGACCATGCGCAGGATCACCTCGCGGCTGCTTTTCAGGCTGACATGAATCACCTTTTCCGCCACCGCAATGCTCAGATCGCACAGCTCGTCCTGGACCTGGTCCAGCAGCTTCTCCCGGGCCTGGGCGGCCTGGTCCAGAAACTCCTTCACCTGTCCGGCCTGCTGCTGCATCTGCTCCTCCAGCTTGGCCCGGCTCTCCGCCTGGGCCTTCACCAGTCCGTCGGAATAGCCCTGGCGAAAGCCCTCCTGACGGGCCTCCTCCTTCAGCTGCTGTGCCTCCTGAATGGCCTGCTGGCGGTACTCTGCCAGCATCTCCTCGCCCTGCTGCTTGGCCTGGGCCAGGATGGCCTCCGACTGCACCCGGGCGTAGGAGAACATAGCCGCCGCACCCTGGCCGGGGTCGGGGCCCGGCTGTTCGCCGTCCTCCGCCGTTCCGGAATCCTCCTCCGGGGGGATGGTGGGAACGGCCTGCTCCGGTTCATCGGCCTGGACGGGCTCCTCCTCCACCGGAATCTCCTCGGCCACAGGGAAGGAATATTCCTCCACTTGGGGCCGGAGAAAATGCTTAAAGATGTTAGGCAATGATATCGTCCTTTCCGCCCTTGAGGATAATCAGCTCGTTCTTCTCCTCCAGGTCCCGGATCACGCCCACAATACGCTGCTGGGCCGCTTCCACATCCCGGATACGCACATTGATGGTAACCTCCAGGTCGTCCCGGATGCTCTGGGCCATACGGGTGGACACGTTGGCAAAGATCTTGTTGGCCACCTCGCTGTTGGCGCCCTTGAGGGCCAGCACCAGATCCTTGGGGTCGCAGTCCCGGACAAAGCGCTGTACGGACCGGTCGTCCATGGTGACGATATCCTCGAAGACGAACATGCGCTTGCGGATCTCGTCGGCCAGGTCGGCGTTGTAAGTGGACAGGCGATCGAAAATGCTCTTCTCGCTGGCCCGGTCCAGATTATTCATCACGTCGGCCACATAGTCCACACCGCCCACCTTCACGTTGTTGGTGGTCATGATGCTGGAGAAGCTCTTCTCCATTTCTGCCTCGATGATTTTCACCGCCGAGGGGGAAGCGCTCTCCATATTGGCGATGCTCTCCACCACCTTCACCTGGCGCTCCGGGTCCAGCTCGTCAATGACGGCCGCCGACTTCTCCGGATCCACATAGGACAGCACCAGGGCGATGGTCTGGGGCCGCTCATGCTGAAGGGCGGCATACAGGGACTTTTCATCGGCCTTATTCAGGAAGGAGAACTCCCGGTTCTTCAGGGACTTGGTCACCTTGTCCAGCAGCATGCTGGCCGTCTGGGCGCCGAAGGCCCGCTCCAGGACGGCCCGGGCATACTCCAGACCGCCCTCGGTGACCGCCTTGTTGGTCATGCACATCTGGTAGTACTCGTTGAGTACATCCTCCGTGGTGGCCGCGTCCACATAGCCCAGCTTGGCTACCTCCAGGGTGATCTGCTCCACATCCTCCGGGTCCATGTACTGGTACAGCTGGGAGGCCTTCTCCGTGCCCAGGGAGATGATAACAGCCGCCGCCTTCTGCTGGCGGGTCAGCTCCTTCCTAGGCTGGGTGGATACCGGCTTGGCCGGGGCGGCTGTCCCCTGGACCGGAGCCGCTGCCGTTTCACTCATGTTGTCCGTTCACCCTCCCGCAGCCAATTTTTCACCATCTGGGCCGCAATCTCCGGATTCTCTTCCGCGAACTTCCGGACATCCTGCCTCAGTTCCATACTCTTCTCTGTCTGCATTTCCATGATATCCGCCTGCTGCGGCACTTCGTCCGCCATCGGCTGAGCCATACCCACAGCGGCCATCTCCTGGGCCTGCTTCTGGCGTCTCTTGACCCGGATGCGGTGGACGATCAGCATGATCAGCATCAGCACCAGGAACAGCGCCCCGCCGCCGATAGCCGCGTAGACTGCCCATCCGGGCACGCCCTCCGCGATGGGCGGGATCTGGCCGCTCTCGCCCTCATAGAAGGGGGCAACGAGAATGGAAATCTTATCCTGCTGGTCGGCGGCGGAAATACCCGCCGCACGCGCCACGTGGGAATACAGGCTCTGCTCATTGACGCCCCCGGCCGCCGCCTGGTTAACGGTTACCGAGACCATCACATCGCTTATGTAGCCGGCCACATGCTCCACCTGCTGCTTCTCTGTGTCCACCAGGCGGTCAGTCTGGCCGGAGCTGGAGATGACCTGCTCGTTGCCGTCGGGCTGGATCTGTTCCTGCACATAGGTGTTGAGGTCGGAGTTGGCTCCCGTACCCGCCACACCGCCGGCGGTATCTCCATCATCCCGAACAATCTCGTCATCCCAGATCTGGGATCCGATGATACCGTCATCCTTGCCCTCGGCCCAGTCCTCCAGGGTGTAATCCGTGGAGTCGGTGTAGGTGCGGTCCACATCCACCACAGTGTTTACGCTCACCTGCACATTGTCCTCGCCGAACAAGGGCGTCAGCGCCTGCATCACCCGGGTGCGGATGTTGTTGTTGCACTGCTCCTCCAGCTTCAGCTTCAAAGCCGAGGCGTCCTCCAGGTCGGTAAAATCGTCCCCAGCGGAGTAGCTGTTGCCGTAGGTGTCCTCAATGACCACATTCTCCACATTCAGCCCCTGCATGCCGTGGCTGACCAGATTGCGGATAGCCTCCACCTGGCCCTCGGACAGCGTCTTCCCGGCCTGCATGGTCACCTGCACCGCAGCGGTGGCATCCATCTTGTTTCCGCTGTCCAGCACATAGGTGTGGTCCTGGCCCGGCGTGAGCAGCACCTGTGCGGACTCCACGCCTTCCATATTACAGATGACAGCCGCCATGTAGTCCTGGAGGTCATAGAGTACCAACTGGTTGCGCTCGGCCTCTGTGGTCAGGCTGCCCACATTGTCTAAGTAGGTGGAGTAGTTGTACCCCGCCGAGGGATAGCCGGCCACCAGCACCTGAGCCATCAGAGACTCCTTCTGGCTTTCAGGCACCAGGATGGCATCTCCCTCCACCCGGTATTCTGTTATGCCGTTGTCGGAAAAATAGGACAAAATGGCGGACATGTCCGTCTGATTCAAATCAGAAAACAGGGTGGTGTAGGGCTGGTTGCTCACCACCACAAAAAGCACGGCCAGCAGCACCAATACTGCCAGCACGCCGCCTCCCAAAAAACGTTTCGTCTTCCGGGAGGCGGACTTCCACCGCTGCCAGAGATCGGCAGCGGTCTTCTTCACTTTATCTCCCATAACAACCCTCCAGGACCTGGCTTCTCAGCTCTTACAGGCTGATGCGCATCAATTCGCTGTACGCATCCAGCGCCCGGTCCCGCATCTGCACCAGCAGCTCGGTGGCAAGGGATGCCTGGGTGGCGGCAATGGTAGCTTCAGCCGGATTGTCCAGCTGGCCGGTCACCAATGCGTAATAGGTCTCGTTTCTGGCCGCATCGGTCTGCTTCACATTGTCCACCATGGATTGAAAAATCTGTGCAAACATAGAACTCTGACCATTCTGGGCGCTGATGCCGGACGCTGTCTGGGCGGAGGCGGCATTCAGCGGCTGAATAGGTGCTATGGTTTGAACGCTTGACATCTCACAATTCCTCTTTTCTCTGCCGGACTGTCTTCAGCCGGCACCCGGATTACTTACCAATCTCCAGCCCCTTGGACGTCACCTGTTTGAGCACATTAAACGCTGTGACGTTGGCGGAATAGGCCTGAGAGGCCGCCATGGCATCCGCAATTTCCTTCACAAGATCCACATTGGGCATCTCCACATAGCCCTCGGCGTTGGCGTCGGGATTGGTGGGGTCGTAGACCAGCTTAAAATCGGAGGGATCCTCCACGATCTGGGCCACCTGCACGCCGCCCTCCGCCGGCCGCTCGCCCCGCGCCCGGGCCAGCGCCTGCTGGAAGGGAGTCTGGCTGTCCTGGGACTGGAGCACCACCATCTTCCGGCGGTAGGCTCCGCCGCCCTCAGTGCGTGTGGTATTCTGATTGGTTATATTCTCGGAAATGACATCCAGGCGCAGCTGCTGGGCTGTCAGGCCGGAGCCCACCACGTTCATCGAACTTAAAAAGGCCATCTTTTATCTGCCTCCTTATCCCTTGATTGCGGTGCGCAGCAACGAAAAATCACTGCTTATGGCGTCCATCACATACTGCATCTGGTAGCCGTTTCTTGCCAGCTCCACCATTTGCTCTGTGACATTCACGCCATTCTCATCCAGCCGGGTGCTCTCAGGGGCCTGCTGTACCACAACAGGAGTCTCCTGAATCGCGGATCGAATTTCCTTTGTCGAGCCGTTGGGATGGTTGGCCGACTGGATTGCTTGCTGCAGTGATTCCTCAAACGTAGCGTATTTGGTTTTATAATTAGGGGTCTCCACATTGGCGATGTTATCTAAAATACAGCTCTGCTTGGTCCACAAAAAATTCATGGACCGCTGTAGCATCAGCGCCGTATTGCTTGACAAAAAGTCCATTTTTTGTCCCTCCTTTTGCCGCACTCAAACATATAAAGGCCCGTCAAATCGGGCCTTTGGTACAACTACCGCATAATGTTAGATTATGTGGTCCTGTTTCGACGCATTTCTAGTGTCCTAATTGTAACGCGCTTGCTTAAATTTTGCAAGGGGAAATGTAAAAGCAAGCTTTAGAAACGCCGCATTTAACAAACATTTTATTTTAAAATTACCTGTAATGTTCAATCTTCACAGTGGCAAATTTTACGTGGTATTTTCGCCCTTTTCCCACCCACGCAGGCCTAGAATTTCCAATTACTTTCAGTTCTTTCAAAGTTTTTTAACGGAAGTATGTATGGCAGCAGACCGCTGGCCGCAGATTGCCCTAGTTCCACAGCAATTCGGCGGTAATTACTACACATTCCAACATTATTCGGCATTTTCTCTGTGCATTGTGCCGAAATTTTAACCGGGCTTAAAGTCTCAATTTGAGTCCTGTGTTTCCCACCGCTGAAAAGGATACATTCCCGGGTTATGTTCACGCTCCGATGCCCAAACGATCCGCCAGGCGGGAGATATCCCGCTCCTGCTGATATCCGTATTTTGGAATGGCGGCCCGGCTCTTCTCCTCCCTTGCAGACAGCGGCAGAATTGCTCCAGCAGTTCCTCGCCGCCGGTCCGGTTTTTCTGCTTACATACCTCTTCCATAACATAACCGCCTTGTTCTCTTGTAGGTATTCCATGTTACCGTATTCCTATGAATACAGACTGAAAAAGAAATTGAATTCCGGATATAAAAAAGCCGAAGCGCAGCGCTTCGGCTTTTTATGGAACAATTTTTACTTAAAGCGTCAGGGTTCGGGCCAGTACCACAGCCATTTCCGCGCGGGTCATGGTCTGACCCGGCAGGAGCCGGCCCTGATTGTCCCCGGACATCAGGCTGTTCTGGACCAGCACTGACAGAGGACCTCTGGCATAGGGGGACACGCTCTGCCAGTCGGAAAAGCCGTACAGGGCGCTCTCATTTGGGCTGCCGATGTTCCAGCCCGAGGCCCGCATGGCCTGGTAAAGCATGGCGGCCGCCGCCTCCCGGGTAATGGCCTCATTGGGGTGGAAGGTTCCGTCGGGATAGCCCGACACCACCCCCAGGGCATAGCCCCGCTGGACAGCCTGGGCATAATAGGCACTGCTTGGCACATCCGAGAAAGCATGCCCGCTGGCGCTGGGGAACCCGAAGGCCTGGTCCAGCATCACCAGGAAGTTGCCCCGGGTGATGGGATCCGTGGGTGCGTACTTCCCATTCCCCGTTCCGCTGACCACTCCGTTTTCATACAAGAAGTCCACTGCCGCCACAGCCCAGCTGTAACTGCCCATATCGGAAAAATAGTTGGATGTGGTATTGGGCGTCACCCGGATACGCACCGTTCCCTGGTATGTATTCCCCTTGGAATCGGTGGCCGTGTAGGTCAGAGAGACCGTCCCCTGATAGCCCACCCAGGGCACAAAGGAGACCTCGGACAGGCTGGGAGAGGAAGAGGGATAGTACACGGATCCGGTCCGCACCTCGCTGCTGGCGGAACGGATTCCGCCGTAGCGGTAGTAGAGCCGTCCGCCGCTGATGTCATCCGCCCCGGTAAACTTCACCGACGTCAGCGTGCCCCCTCCCCGCTGGGTGCAGACCTCTGTAAAGTCCGACGCCCGGAAGGTCACAGGCTGGTAGGCAGTGGAGTAGGAAATAATCCCCACCTGCGGCTGGGTGACCGTGATGCGGACTGTGCCGGAAAACTGTCGTCCCCCGGTGCTCCGGCCGGTAAAGGAGATCGACACGGTGCCGGCATAGCTGCCGCTGGGTACAAAGCTCACCTTGTCCAACTTGGGGGAGGAGGAGCGGTAATAATTGCGGCTCTCGCTCACCTTGCTGTCGTAGCTGCTGGAGGAGCGGTAATCGTAGTACAGCGTCCCCTGAGAGGTGGCGGGCAGGGTAAAACGCACATAGTTGAGAGTCTCCCCGGTGGCCTGGCGGCAGTAGCTGTTGAAGTCATCTCCATTGAAGGTGAGCACGTTTCCACCGGTCACCTGGTAGGTCAGGGCCGCCGGGGCGCTGTCCACGTCAATTTCCACCGTGCCGGAGAAGCTGTCTCCCCCGTTGCTCCAGCCGGTAAAGGAGATGGACACGGTGCCGCTGTAAGAGCTGGAGGCCACAAAGGACACATCGTCCAGGTAAGGAGAGGCGGAGCGGTAATAGCTGCGGCTCTCAGAGACCTTACTGTCATAGCTGCCGGAAGAGGTATACTTATAATATAAGGTACCCTGGGAGGATGCAGGCAGGTTGAAGCGCACATACCGCAGGCTGCTGCCTGTCAGATCCACCGACAAGCTGTTGAAATCGCTGTCATCAAAGGTGACCTTTCCCCCCTGGAACACAGAATAATGAATGATGCCGCTGCTCTTGGAGGAGACGGAGATGCCCACCTCGCCATAGAAGCGGTTGCCTTCGGTGTCCCAAGCGGTGAAGGGAATGGAGACAGTACCGGCATAGCCCTCCTTGGCCACAAAGGTGATGCTGTCCAGATAGGGGTAGTCGGAGCGGTAGTAGTCCCGATTCTCCGACACCAGGTTGGAGGAACTCCCCGCGGAATAGCCATAATACAGCGTGCCCTGGGAGGCCGGGGGCAGAGTGAAGCGCACCCGGTCCAGGCTGTATCCGGTAAGCTCCCGGGAGAGGGCGTTGAAGTCGGTGTCATCAAAGGTGACCCGCCCGTTCTGGGCCACGGAGTAGGTGATATCCCCCGAGGCGGCGGCCTCTGTAATCTGGATAGTCACCCGTCCCCGGTAGGAGGTGCCGTTGGTGTCCCAGGCGGTGTAGGGAAACACCACCTCGCCGGAGGTCCCGGCGGCGGGAACGAAATACACATCTCCCAGGTTGGGACTGCCTGTGTACCGGTACTTCCCGTCAGTGGACACGGCAGTGCCCGGATTCTGGGCGGAGAGGTAATTATAGTACAAGGTGCCCCGGCTGCTGTCCGGCAGGGAGAAGATAACGTAGCTCAGATCCCGCCCTGTGCGGCTGAGACACACCAGGTTAAAGTCGGAGGCGCTGAACTGCACTGCCTTCCCGCCGGAGGCGGAGTAGGTCACGTCCTGCTCCATGGCCACCTTGACCTCGATGGTGCCCTGGAAAAATTGACTGCCCGTGGCGTAGCCGGTATAGCGGATAACCGCCGTCCCCTCAAAGTCCGGCTTGGGTACAAAGGTAACCTGGGACAGGTCCATCTGGCCCACACCCGGGTTCACATAGTAGCTCTCCCCGGTTCCCACTCCCGTTCCCGTGTCCCCTTCCGAGGCGTAGCGGTAGTAGAGCGTGCCCTGGCTGGTGTCCACGGACAGGCCGCTGACGTAGCTCAGGCTCTGGCGCAGCACGGAATCGCTCTGGGCCTTCAGATCCGACACCAGGGTGGAAAAGCTCAACGGATCGCCGGTGCGCGCCGTGGCGGAGATGACGTCGGCGGTGGCCTTCTCCACCTTGACGGTGACGCTGTCGGTGTAGGAGGTGCCGCTCACCTTAACAGTAACGGTAGCAGTGCCCTCCGCCAGGGCGTAGAGGTAGCCCTGGTCCACCACAAGGATCTCCTCATTGTCGCTGGCCCAGACAACGTCCTTGTCCGCCAGGGAGGCCCCGTAGACTTTGCTCTTCAGGGTGAAGTTATCCCCCACCCGCAGGCCATCTTGGGTCAGAGTCTTTTTCTGGTCCTGGTCCAGCAGCACGCCCTGGACCGTCACCTCACAGCTGGCCTGGTGGCCGGTGTCACTGGTGGCGGTGACGGTGGTCTGGCCGGTAGCCACGGCGGTGACCGTGCCGGAGTCGCTGACGGTGGCCACACCCGTGTCTTTGCTGGACCAGGCCACATGCTGGGAGGCAGAGGAGGGGGTGACGCTCGCGGTGAGTTTGCCGGTATGGTTGCTGGACGTCTCGGTGGGGGACAGCTCCAGGGTCCCGGGCGTTACCGTCACACCCTCGGGCTCATTGGGGATCACCGTCACCTGGCAGGAGGCCGTCTGGCCCACCGCCGCGTCCGGAGGCGTCACTGTGACGGTGACGGACACCGGGTCCTCGTTGGTATCTGCCAGACTCCTGGCCTGGACGGAGACGGTGAGGCTTCCGGTCTCAGGCGACACGCCCACCTCGTCTGTCCGTCCGTCCTTCACGGACCAGGTGACCGTATAGCCATCCGGCAGCGTTGTCACTGTACTGCCGTCGGACAGGTGCAGCTCAGCTGTAAGGGTACCCGTCTGGCCCACAGTCAGCTGCAGCTCGGTCTGGCTGAGCGTCACACTGCTTAACGTTGCAGGAGTGCCTTCGCCCTCTCCCTCTGAAGTGGTCCCGCCGGAAGGCTCTCCCCCGGTTTCCGGCTCCGCCGCCAGGGCGGCAGGGGCCAGGGACAGCAGCAGCGCCAGAGTCAGTGCCAAAGACAGCAGGCGGCTTCTCATGGTGTACTTCATACAATATTCCTCCTTCTGAGGCAATAAACGGAGAGGGCGGGCAGGGACTGCCCGCCCTCTCTTCTGTGATTGCATTGCGTCTCTCGTTATCCCTGCAGCTGGAACTGCACTACTGAGCTGTTAGGGATGTTTCCGATGGGCGCCTCCACAAGCTTGAAGGTCAGGCTGCCCATACTGTTGCTGTACTGATCGCTGATAGAGCTGTCGGAGAAGAAGATAATAGTATCTCCAATGGAGATCTTATCAAAGGTCAGTGTAACGGAATTGGAGGCGCGCTTTACCTCGTTCACATAGCCCAGACTGTCCTTGCTAATACTGGTGGCCAGCACGTCAATGAGACGCACGGCGCTCTTCTGCTCCTCCGTGCTCAGCGTGGTGTTGGTCTGCCACACAGCCATGGGGGTCTGCTCCAGGCCGCTGGATGTCTTCACCAACTGGTAAATGGGCTCGTCAAAAGTGATGGTCACCCTGCCGGAGTACACCGGATTGGCTATGCCGGAGGTGTTGGTAATTACCGTATCCACCGTCTTGAAGGTGGGCGGCGTCTGGTCAGGCAGGAACACACCGTTGACACCGGAGAAGGAGGTCTCAGAGCCCAGGGGGCTGTACGCCATGGCAAGGCAGTAGTAGATAGTGTCGCCGGTCATATTGGCGGTAAAGTCCTTGGAATCGGTGTAACTGTTGGCCTGATTCAAAGTCAATCCACCTCGCGTGGAGACCTGGCTGCCCTGACCCGAGTTTCCGCTGATAAAGTCGGTCACGCTCTCCCGGATTCTGGCGTTTGCAAAGGTATCAAACACACTGTACCCCTGTGTGCCGTATTTAGTGCACAACGCCCAGATGATGGTCCGGTCGGTGTCGCTGCCCAACGTATTTTTGTAGTCCTCCCAGTCCTTGTTAGTGGCACTCCCTTCGTCCGTAACCACATATTTATCAAAGCCGTTGGAGGTGCGCCAGGCACTGGGGATCTGGTTGTTGGCCACCAGGGCATAGGTCAACTCCGAGGAGATGTCCGTCTCGAAGTGGACCGACGGGGGATCCGCCTCCAGGCTGATCACCGGTTTGCTTACCGAAGTGGTCTCAAAGCGGTACGCCAGCACCGAGGAGTAGGTCTGGGAGGTGCCCTGAAGGACAAAGTAGGCGATGTACCGGGTCTCAGGCTGCAGGCCCTGCACCAGCTCCTCGATGGTGCTGGCCCCTCCGGACAGAGCTCCGTACTTGATCTTGTCGCTTCGGTAGTTGCTGCTGGCGTTGACAATGTTCAGATAGTCCGGGTCGGTGAGGGTGGGCAGCGGAGGATTGGGCTTACCCGCACTGTCGGTGGCTTTTCCGCTGTCGGGGAGATAGGTCCCCCAGTTTTGGATGCCCGTTTCATTGTTGCCATAGGAATGGCCCTGGGTATCCTTGGTGCCGATATCGCCCAGTGGGGCAATCACATAGTAGATGGTGCCGTTCCGGTCCAGCTGCAGGGACATGTTCACCGCCGAGTCTCCCGCCTCAAACAGGGGGTAATCCCCCACGAAGGTGGGCGCCTGCTGGTCAGTAAACTGCTTGCGCATGGAGAAGTTCTCGGGCTGGCCAATGTCCGTCACATTGCCGTCCAGAGCCTCCTCCCAGTTGTTCTCCGTCACATCGGCGGACAGGGTGCTCAGGTCGTTGTTGCTGCCCGCCGCCACATTGATTTTCAGGTTGATGCGCTGGCTCCAGGTGTCCCGGTCCGACAGGCCCGCCACCTTGGTGAAGGAGATAGCGTACTCGTAGGCCACATCCTCCTTGAGGGTGTTCAGTGCGTCAAAATCCGGGTTATTGCTGCTTTGCAGGAAATTCCGGGTCAGGCTGACGCCCTGATAGCCTGTGACATTGTCCGGCACGGTAATGATCACCGGGGTGTCGTTCAGCAGCTGCCACGTTCCGGTGGAGCTGCCCACTTCCCGGGCATATAGCTGGAACTCCACGCTGGTGTCCGTCCAAATCAGCATATCCCAGTCGATGGATCCGTCCACCTTCTCCGTGGAGACGGGGCTCAGCCGCCAGCTCACATCCACAGGAATGGGCTCTGCCGGGGTCTGGGTGTGATCCTCGGTATCCAGGTAGGACACAATGCTGTTCTCATTCAGAGCCGACAGGTTCACCACAGCAAAGACGGTGGTAAAGGGGGGCAGCGGGTAGCGGCCCATGACATTCACCGCCGTGGAGGTGTCGGCAATGGTGTTGGCCTGGATTTCAAAGTTATAGGTGGCGCCGCTCTTCAGGTTGATGGCTGTGCCGTTGGGAAGGGTGACCACCGTCTTGCCCTCCTCCAGGGTAACTTCCGCATAGCGGAAATCAAGCACCCAGTTGCCGCTCTCCTTGTCCGCCTGGCTGGCGCTCTCAATGCGCACCGGCTGGCTGTTGGCGGGCTGCTGATAGAGGTAGATGGCGTTATTGAGGGCGTTGGCCAGCTCCGTGCGGGCGGCGTCCTTGGCACTCTCACTCTCCGCGTCGGTCACCTTCTGGTAGAGATCCACCAGGGGTGTGTAGGTGCCCACGGTCTGCACCGCCTCGCTGAACACCAGGCGCACATCGCTCTCGGGCAGCGGCCGGGTGGTATCGGTACCGTTATACTTGGTAAACTCCTGGGTGACAGTGGGGGCATCGTTGTCCAGGGTGTGGATGGTGATCTTGCCCACCCTGGCGGAGTAGTTGCCCGCCTTATCCTGGGCCACGTAATAGAGGTCGTAGGCGCTCTCCGCCTCCAGGCCGGTGACATTAAAGGAGACATCCTTGTTCTCCGTCATGTTGACCTTCCCGCTTTTCAGGGCGTTCATCCCGGCCATGACCTGGAGCTTGGCCTCCTGGCTGGCCAGATCCACCTCGCCGCTCTGGCCTGCCAGAGGCTTGGGGTAGACGGTTCCCTCCTTGACGATTACCCAGTAGAGGGTACCCGCCTCATCCAGGTTGGCGTACAGACCCACCGAGGTCTCCTTGACGCTGTTGACAGTAGGCTCGGTATTGAAGTGCGGGGGCGTGCCGTCCACGGTGGTGAAGGTCAGCTTCTTCACCGCGGAGCTCTGGGCGCCGTCCACGTCGGTGAGCCACAGGTACAGATCGTAGCTTTCCAGCTCCTCCAGGGGCACGTTGTTCACGTCAATGGAATAGGTGGTATTCTTCAACACATCCATGGACCCGAAGCCCCGGTTTCCGGTGACGGCGTTGGCCTTGAAGTCCTCGGCGGTGGGGGCGGTGGAGCCCTTGGGCAGTACCGCCCAATACAGCCGGCAGGTCTTGGTGGTCATGACCGCCGTCTGGGCGGAATTATGGGTGATATTGGACATATAGGGGTAGCCCGAGGCAAAGGCGGGCTTGGTGTTGTCCGGTGTAGAGAAGGAGATGACCTTCAGGGGACTGCGCTTCTCCCGGGCGTCCACAAAGACGGCGGAGAGGTAGTAGGACCCGTCAGAGGTCAGGCCGCTGATCTTGGCTGTCCCCACCGCTCCCGCTCCGGTGAGGCTCACGGTGCCGCTTTTTACGATCTTCGGAGCATAGGAAGAGGGATTGATCAGGTCCTCCGCCGTGACCGATCCGTCGGTAACGGCAGTGACCGCCCAGTAGACCGTGCCCTGCTTGTTGGCACTGAACGCCGCTGTGGCACTGTTGGGGGCCAGATCCTGAATCCGGGGATAGCCGGCATAGAGCCGGGGATCGGCGGAGGACTCCGCCGCCGCCGCGCTGTCCATGTTCTGCCCGTTGATGTTGGCGGTAATGCCGGGGCGGATGGTAATCTGGTCCGGGAGCATGGACACACTGCTGCCGGCAGCGTTGACGGTAAGGTTGGCGATGTCGCCGCCTCCGGTCACCGTGACGCCCGTATCCAGGTTCACGTTTTCCACCCGGGCGCCGGCGGCAATGTTCAGGGTTGAGCCCTCCGCCGCCTCATCCACAGTGATGGTGTCCGCCTGGCCGCTGGCCAGGGACAGGGTGCTCTTGGGGGAGGTGTTGACTACCTCCTTGATGTTGCCGGCCAGGGTGAGGGACAGGCCCTCCTCCCCATCCAGGTTGATGCGGGCGATGCCGCTGCCGTCGGCGCAGCTGTCGTCCAGATAGGTATCGGTGCGGACATAGGCCTGGTCAATGAGGCCGTTGCCCTCCACCTTCAGGGAGAGGAAGTGGTTGCTGGTATTGTCCACAATCATGCGGGGAGCAGTGACGTTGCGGAGGATAATGCTGTCCTCGCCGCTCTCACTGACGCCGCCGCCGCTGACCACAATTTCGCCCAGCACGGTGACATTTTCCAGCGTCACCTGGCCCAGGTCCACGCCGTCGGTGATGTACAAATTACCGCCGATGACGGTATTGCGCAGGGAAATGCCCGAGTCTGTAATGGTCACATTGCCCCACACGCTGCCCAGCGTGTAGTCCCCCGCCTCCTGCAGGGGGGTGCCCAGGGCGTTGACCAGCAGAATGGCCGCCTGGCCCCGGGTGAGGTTGTCCGCAGGGCCGAAGCTCCCGTCGGGGTAACCGCTGATCACGCCGTAGCGGGCGGCAGAGGCGACATAGCCCCGGCTCCAGTCCGCCATGGTGCGCCCGTCGGTAAAGAGGGTGTTCTCCCCCACCTCGGGCTGGAGCATCAGGATTCGGGACAGAATCACCGCCGCCTGCTCCCGGGTCACATTGCTGTTGGGGGAGAAGGTGGTGGCGGAGGTGCCCGCCATATACCCCACATGATAGGCAATGCCCACATCCTGGGCATACCATTCAGAGGGGGACACGTCCCGGAAGGGCGTCGCACCCGTCTGTGTATAGCCGAAGGCCCGGTTGATCATGGTGGCAAATTCTGCCCGGGTGATGTTGTTGTTCTCATTGAGGTTGCCCTCAATATCTCCCCGCATTACCCCCCATTCCACCACTTTGTCCAGGTAGGGCTGCATATAGGAGGCGGCTCCTGCCGCCGTTGTCATGGCCGCGGCCAAGACCAGCGCCAGAAGTCCGGCGCCGGTTCGGCTTCTCAGCCGTTTGATCCGTTCTCTCCACCCTGTCATGCGCTTCTCGTCCTTTCCTAGCATAAACAATCATTCATACGTAGCTCACGTCCGGCCCGCCGGACTTAGTTTTTTCTCAGCTGCAGGCTGAACACGGCCTCCCGCACCATCTTCTCCTCCTCCCGCAGGAGGGAGAGAAACTTGGCCGAGTACAGGCACTCCTCCTCCGGACCAGCGCTGCTGCGGAGAATCTCCATATCCAACAGCAGCGGCTGGGTGGTGACCGGAATCACCACCTGGACCTGCTCCCCCACCTCCAGCGGCCTGGGGCAGAAGAAGGCCAGCCCGCCGCAGCTGAGGTCGTTGCTGACAATGGGCACCCGCCCCTTCCAGCTGCCCGACCGGGGGTAGATGTAGCTGATAAAGCGCACCGGGATGCGCAGGTTTTTCCGCAGGGACTGCTCCAGGGAGCGCACTGGCTCCAGCACAATCACATTGCCCTCACGGCGGACAATCTTTCCCTCCAGGGCGGGTACCGCGTCGGAATTGCCCACCAGGCGGACGTTGGTGTGCTTGGCCACCTCCTCCAGATCGCCGTCATCGATGACCATCCGCCATTCGCTCCCGCGGGGGGCGTACTCCGAGGTGCCGTGGGCCACGGCATTGCCCTTGCTGTCCAAAATCAGGTACTTGTAGGCCATAACTGTGTTCCTTCCCCTCCTACTTCACCTGTTCCCGCCGGGAGCGGCGGAACTTCTCCGGGTCCTTGGGGTCAAAGTTCAGAAAATAGAGGTAAATATCCACCACCGCCTGATAGAGCTCCTCCGGAATCTCCCGGCCCAGCTCCATCTGGGTCAGCACGGTGGCCAGAGAGGTGTCCTCATACACCGGCACTCCGCTGTCAGAGGCCACCTCCACAATCTTTTCCGCCAGATGCCCCATTCCCGAGGCCACAATTACCGGCGCCCCGTCCCCCGGGCGGTACTGCAGCGCCGCAGCCCGCTTGGCCGGACGGGCAGCCGCTGCTTCAGACTTTGACATTGACGCCACGCTTCCCTTCAAACAGATTTGGAAACACCTGCGTCAGCGCCAGCGGCGTCTCCAGCTTGGATACCTGGATGCTTGTACCCGACAGGTGGTGTCGGGCGAGAATGGCCTGCATATCCTGGGCGATAATTCCGCTGTGGTCGGACACAGCCTCCGGTCCGTAGATGTGCAGCTCCACCTTCTCCTCCTGTGCGGCCAGGGTGATCTCCAAAAAGCCCAGGGATTCCAGGTCCAGCTTGAACAAAAACTGTACTTTCTCTCCGCCGCGCCCCTTCTTATCCGGCGCATCCTCCGCGTCCGGGTCCACCCACAGCTCCGAGTACATCATCTTTCCGTTCCACTCCACCGGGAACAGCATGTGGTTCAGCGGCATGTAGACACTCTCGTGGACCAGCAGCGCGCGGACAATCTCTCCAAAGGACTCCTTCGCCTCCTGGCCGAAGGCCCCCTTCAGCGCCTGGTCAGCCGTCCGGGCCAGCCCCTGGGCAAAGGCGCTGTCCGCTGAACGGGAGAAGTCGTTCTCCCGCAGCAGCTTCAAGATTGCCCCGTCGTCCAGCTTGTTCAGCCCGCTGAGCATCTCGCTGTACCCCTCCATCTGCCGGAAGGCCAGCAGCAGCGGCCCTTCCGCCCCGTTTTCATAGCGGGCGGTGCTCAGCACCAGCAGGTTGAGCAGGGCGCGCAGGGGCCCCAGGTCGTGGGCACGCTCCACATAGCGGCCCAGGTAGGGGATGATCTGCTGCTGCAGAAGGGCCAGGTTATCCGCCCGTGCCCCAGCCTGCAGGCCGTTTTCCAACTGGGCGGTCAGCTGCTCCAGCTGGCCCCGCCAGCTCTGGGGCAGGTAGTCGGGCATCTGCTTGAGAAGCGTGAGCATACTCTTCCCGATGTGCTCGGTAGAGGAGTAGTCACTGTACCGGCGGGCAAACTCCAAAATCGCCTGGCGGGCATGCTCGCTGGGCAGCTGCCGGTAGGCCTGGCGCAGCAGGGAAAAGAGCGCCCCGGAAAACCGGTTGCCCCCATGGACCTGCTCCATAAACAGCTTGCGGAAGCTGTCCTCGTCCATCTTCAGCATTTCCAGCAGCTGGGCCATCTCCTGGGCGATGCCCGCCTGAAGTCCCGGCGTGGTGGCCATGCCCCGAAGCAGCAGCATGGCCTTGCTCATGACCTGGGCCAGCTCCGGCGTCTGCCTCAGCTGCTCCAGAAAGGTTTGAAAATTGGAATCATAGCGCAGCACATCCGACTGCAGGGCATCGTTGCTCCCCTGCTGGTCGCTGCGCCCATCGGCCCGTACCACCCGGCTGGGGTCGGGCACATTCTGCACCTGGGGCTCGCTCGCCCGGTTGGGCGTCATCTGGGTGCGGTTATTGTTGGCGCTGTCATAGCCCGGAACGCGGTTAGCCGCGCCCAAAAGGTCTGCCATAGTTCGCTCCACCTCTTGCTAAGCGGCGGGGACAGCAGAGCCCCTCCGCTCTGTGTCCCCGGATATTTTAACAACTGCTCTTAATTTTCTGGAAATTTCGGTCGATAAGCAAATTAGAAGTCAAACGCCAAGGAAGGAGCGTGCCGCTTATGAGCGCAGGCAGCGACAGTATCTTAGATGCCTTTTTATATGAGACCAACACTCTGCTCGAGCAGCTGGACAGCATCGTCCTGGCCGCCGAACAGCAGGACAGCTTCTCTGAGGAGGACATCAACACCATCTTCCGAATTATGCACACCATCAAGGGCTCCTCGGCCATGATGGAGTATAACTCCCTCATGACCATTGCCCACCGGGCGGAGGACCTGTTTGCCATTATCCGGGACAAGGGCATGGACATCGTCCCGGAGCAGCTGCGGCCTGAACTGTTTGATTTGCTGTTTCAGACCATCGACTTTTTCCGGCAGGAGCTGGAGCACATTGAAAATGAACAGCCCCTTACTGAAAATATCGACACCTTGCTCCAAAAAGTTAATAGACTGATCGATGAAATTCACTCCGGCGGCCAGCAGCCCGCCGGGGAGG
>OGGQ01000635.1_pt1 | contig 50376 bp, 63 predicted proteins | sample 1571191 | NCBI WGS metagenome assembly OGGQ01 (sample SAMEA2582061, study PRJEB24529) | metagenome | biome: Human gut stool | place: China | collected 2011
TTATTGCCTTAATTTAAACTCGAAAAAGTCCTATGGGACTTTTTCGACACGCTAAGGACGCCGCAAAACGCGGCGTCCCAAAGTTATTTAAGTATTCTGTCAATTATTATTTGTTGGCAAGGTATTCGTTGATGTCAGCAAGAACCTTATCTACGTCCATACCATGTACGGCGCAAGCCTCGTCAAGAGTTTCTCCCGCTGATGAGGGGCATCCTACGCAATGCATTCCGGACTGCATAAGAATAACGCCGATGCCTCTGTCAAGAACAAGTATGTCTCCGATAAGCATATCTTTTGTTACTTTCTTTTCCATTATTGGTTCCTCCTTATATTAAGAACATTATATTCGTAAAAAACATTACACTATATTATAAACCAATATATAAAATAATACAAACAATTTTTCTTTCAACCTGATATTTTATAGCGGAGGGAAATAATTTATGTTTATTGATATAACTAAAAAGCTGGAAAAAGGTATTTATGTATATCCCGGAGATCCGGAATTTTCGTCAAACAGGATTTGCGATACCGCCAACGGCGACGTATGCACTGTAACGGAGCTTTCTTTTGGAACGCATACGGGTACTCATATTGACGCCCCTGCGCACTTCATAACCGGCGGTAGGACAATCGGCTCCTACTCTCTTGATGAGCTCTGCGGGAAGGCCGTTATAATAGAGACCTCCTCGCCTATAATAACAAAGGACGATATGGGTGACATTGAAGAAGGTCTGATACTGCTTTTTAAAACTCCCTGCTCATCGGACAGTTCTCTGCCCAGTGCCGTTATGACAGCCGAGGCGGCTGAATATGCCGTTAAACGTAAAGTAAGACTTATAGGCATCGACTGTATGAGCGCCGACGATATGTCGGACGACGGCTTTCCCGTCCACCGCATACTTCTTGGGGCAGGTATCCCGATACTCGAAAATCTCGATCTTTCAAACGCTCCGTCCGGCGAGTGCCGTCTGCTTTGTTTTCCGTTAAAAATAACCGGAGCGGAAGCCGCCCCGGTCAGAGCCGCCATTGAAATCATTTGACAATGGCGGGCTTTTTGAAATATTTGAATATTACCTTGCCGAGCATATCGTCTTCCTCGACAAATTTGTTTTCCCAGTACCTTGAGTCCTGGGAATTATTTCTGTTATCACCCATCATAAAATAGCAGTCCTCGGGCACTTCATAGGGGCCAAAATCCCCCATGGTCGTCTCCTTTATGTAATCTTCCTCAAGGACTTCACCGTTTATATAGACATTTCCGTCCATTATCTCCACGGTGTCCCCGGGAAGCCCAATTACCCTTTTTACATAAAGAACCGTCTCTCCATCAGGAGCGTCCGGATATTTGAATATGGCTACGTCGCCTCTTTCGGGACTGCCGAAAAGATAGCTAAGCCTTAAGGCTATGACCCTGTCTCCGGCCATTATCGTGTTTTCCATGGAACCCGTCGGCACCTCGGCGTTAACGATTACGGCGAAATTTATGAACAGGGCTATTACTACGGCCATAATTATGGTCTTTATCCAGCTTATGACCTCCTGTTTTGCTTTACCTGTCATCTTACTTCTCCGTTATCCTCACTTTTTTTCATTTCTTCCCATTCTCTTTGCGCTCTGAGCATGGGATCTTCCTCGGCCGTATCACTGACTCCGGAAGCCTCTTCTCCGGCCTGACCCATCATTTTGTTGAACTCTGCCTCTCGAAGTTCCTCATTGAAATCCTCGGCATGCACGGCCTTGTCAACGGTGCTTTCCGTCTGTTCTTCCGGTTTGCCTTCCTGATTTTCGGGCTCGTCTGTCTTTTCCTTATATTCGCCCTCAAAAACGTCTCCGTCGCCGCTTTCGGCTCTTCTTCTTTTTATGTCCTCCATTATGGAATCCGCCGTCTCGCCGACCTTTTCCTTAACTACCTTGGCTGCCTTGATTATTTCCGGTTTTGCGACCTCAGCTTTTTCTCCGGCTGTCTTGGCCGCGCTTTTTACCTTCTGGCCTGCCTTTTCAAGCACGTCTCCCGTTTTTGAAAAGAAAGTATTAAGGCTTTCCGAAAAGTCCATTTTATCTCCGCTTTCCTTTACGGCGTTCAAAAGTCTTTCCGCCTCGTCAACGCTTATGGTGCCGTTTTCGAGCATTCTTAATATCGCAAGTCTTTCTTCTTTCATAGAAAATCATCTCCTCCGGTTTATTAGACTTATTTTACCACATATTGCATCAAACATACTCTATTTTTATTAATTCTTAAGAATTTATTTTCCGGACGCCTGCGCTCCGGTCTTTTCCAGATTTTTATATGCGCTCGCGAGCATAAGTCTTATACGGTTGAGCTGGTTTACCTCGCTGGCTCCGGGGTCATAATCCACGGCAACGATATTGGCGAGGGGATACCTTCTTCTTATTTCCTTTATAACTCCCTTTCCTACGACATGGTTGGGAAGGCAGCCGAAGGGCTGGGTGCAGACGATATTGTTTACTCCGGTATGTATAAGTTCCATCATTTCTCCTGTAAGGAACCAGCCCTCTCCGGTCTGGTTGCAGAGTGAAACAATGGGTTCGGCGTACTCTCCCAGCGTCTCAATGTTTACGGGCGCGTCAAAGCGCTTACTTGCCTTGAGAGCCTCGATCATAGGTTTCTGATAATACTCGAGCGCCTTTATGGCAATACCTGAGAATGTTCTTGCCTTTGAGGATCCACCGAGATATTTCTCCTTCTGCACGGAATTATACGCGCTGTAATGCCCGAATCCAAGTATATCGGGAACAACGGCCTCGGCGCCCTCCCTTTCAAGCAGTCCTACAATGTCGTTGTTGGCAAGGGGATGATATTTTACAAGTATTTCTCCTACAACTCCTACTCTCGGTTTTACTATGTCAAGCAGCTCAAGCTCGTCAAATTCCTTTACGATGTCTCTAAGGTTCTGCTTGAATGTGCCGATGTCGGCCTTTGCAATATCCTTCTTGACTTTCTCGTTCCACTTGTCATAAAGCGCGTTGGCGGAGCCTTTAACAGCCTCGTAGGGTCTTGTCCTGTAAAGCACCCTCATAAACAGGTCGCCGTACACAAACGCCTGTACCATATGGTTGAGAAGTTTTGGAGTAAACTTGAGTCCCGGGTTCTTCTCCAATCCCTGAGCGCTTACGGAAACAACGGGTATTTGTTCCATTCCGGCGTTTTTGAGCGCCTTTCTTATAAATCCGATGTAGTTCGTCGCCCTGCATCCGCCTCCGGTCTGAGTAATGAGAAGCGCCGTCTTATTAAGGTCATAGTCTCCGGATTTAAGAGCCTTCATCATCTGTCCGACTACGATAAGCGCCGGATAGCAGGCGTCGTTGTTTACATATTTAAGGCCGTAATCTACGCTTCCGGGATCGGCCGCCGGCATCATTACTATATTAAATCCGCATGCCTTCATCGCCGCTTCAAGCACGTCAAAGTGCAGAGGCGCCATCTGGGGGCAGATCACGGTGTAGTTTTTCTTCATTTCCTTGGTAAATATAACCCTCTTGAGAGAAGCGTCGCCCTCACGGGGTTTTATATTCTTTTCTTTCCTGTCCTCGATAGCGGCGATAAGCGAACGAACTCGTATCCTTGCCGCTCCGAGGTTGCTTACCTCGTCGATCTTGAGCGTCGTATATATTTTTCCGGCGGCAACAAGTATGTCCTTTACCTCGTCGGTCGTAACGGCGTCAAGTCCGCATCCAAAGGAGTTCAGCTGTATAAGTTCAAGGTCGTCCCTCGTCTTTACAAAGGCGGCCGCCTCATAGAGCCTTGAATGGTAAGCCCACTGATCCCTCACAACAAGCGGTCTTTCCACATGTCCGAGGTGCGATACGGAATCCTCCGTAAACACGGCCATATTATAGCTCGCGATAAGCTCCGGTATTCCGTGATTTACCTCCGGATCCGTGTGGTACGGCCTTCCGGCAAGAACGATACCTGTCATATTATGGCTTTCTATGTACTTAAGGGTCTCCTCACCCTTTTTATGCATATCCTCCCTGAAAGCTGTCCATTCCTGCCATCCTTTGTCAACGGCGTTGTTTATCTCATTTTTATCCACGCCGTAACGGGAAAGCTCCTCAAACATTCTTTTTTTGACAACGTCCTTATTTGCCAGAGAAAGGAAAGGATTAATAAATTCTATGTTTTCCGTTCTAAGCTCTTCAACGTTGTTTTTGATATTTTCCGTATATGAAGCGACAATGGGGCAGTTATAATTGTTGTCCGCCGCCATAATGTCCTTTCTTTCATAAGGCACTCCGGGATAGAATATCCTCTTTACGCCGTCATTTATAAGATCCATTATATGGCCGTGAGCCAGCTTTGCCGGATAGCATACGGACTCGCTGGGGATGGACTCCATTCCTTCCTCGTATATCTTCTTTGATGATACGGGCGAAAGCTTTACAGAGAATCCAAGCTCCGTAAAGAATGTGAACCAGAAAGGATAATCCTCATACATGTTGAGCACCCTTGGTATTCCGATAACTCCTCTGGGCGCCTTGTCCTCGTCCAGCGGCTTATAGTCAAAAAGCCTGTGGAACTTGTAATCAAACAGGTTCGGAACATCCTTTGACGATTTTTCCTTTCCGAGTCCCTTTTCGCATCTGTTTCCGGTAATAAATCTTCTTCCGCCGGAGAAATTGTTTATTGTAAGCAGGCAGTTGTTTGTACATCCGCCGCACCTTACAAGGCTTGTTTTTATCTCAAGGGCGTTCATAGCGTCTCTGCTGATGAGAGTCGTCTTTTTATCCTCGGAATATTTGTTTCTCGCGATAAGTCCGGCTCCGAAGGCTCCCATTATTCCGGCTATATCGGGGCGCACAGCCTCTCTTTCGGAAATAAGCTCGAAACTCTTGAGCACGGCGTCGTTATAGAAAGTGCCTCCCTGAACGACTATGCTCTTTCCAAGCGCTTTTGGATCGGATATTTTTATTACTTTAAGCAGAGCGTTTTTGATAACGCTGTAGGCGAGTCCGGCGGAAATATCGCTGACCGCCGCGCCTTCCTTCTGGGCCTGCTTTACCCTTGAGTTCATAAACACCGTGCATCTTGAGCCCAGGTCTATGGGATTTTTAGCGAAAAGCGCCTCTTTGGCAAAATCCTGAACGCTGAAATTCAGCGACTTCGCGAATGTCTCAATGAACGAGCCGCATCCAGACGAGCATGCTTCGTTAAGGAGCACGCTTTCTATGACTCCATCCTTTATCCTTATGCACTTCATATCCTGTCCGCCGATGTCCAGTATGAAATCAACGTCTGGCTTGAAAAACGCCGCCGCTTTATAATGCGCCACCGTCTCTATATATCCAAGGTCTACCATAAGGGCGGCTTTTATAAGGCCCTCTCCGTAGCCTGTAACGCATGAATATTTTATCTCCACGCCATCGGGCATAATATCATAAAGCTCATTGAGCGATTTTATGACGACCTTAAGAGGATTGCCCTCGTTTCCGGCATAATACGAATAAAGCAGCGATCCATCGTCAGCCACAAGCGCGATCTTTGTCGTGGTAGAACCGGCATCGATTCCAAGGAAAGCGTTTCCTTTGTATTCGGAGATTTCTTTTTTCGGCACGGAAGCCTTTTTATGCCTTTCGCTGAATTTTTTGTATTCCTCCTCGTCGTTGAAAAGCGGAGAAAGTCTGGCGATCTCAACGGCAAGCGTGTTATTTTTTCCTATATTGTCTATCATTTCCGAGAACGGCCTTGCGTCCTTCTCATCAGCCGATATGGCGGAGCCAAAAGCCGCGAAAAGATGGGAATTTTCAGGCAGTATGGCCGTCTCGTCCGTGAGTTTAAGCGTCTTTATAAATCTCTCCCTGAGTTCCGAAAGGAAGTGGAGAGGTCCTCCGAGAAACGCCACATGTCCTCTGATAGGTTTTCCGCAGGCAAGTCCGCTGATCGTTTGATTGACAACGGCCTGGAATATTGAAGCCGCGAGGTCCTCCCTTGCCGCTCCCTCATTTATAAGCGGCTGTATATCGGTTTTCGCGAAAACGCCGCATCTTGACGCTATGGGATAGATTATCTTATGGCTTTTCGCCAGCTCGTTAAGTCCGCCGGCGTCGGTCTGAAGAAGGCTTGCCATCTGATCTATGAAAGATCCCGTTCCTCCGGCGCATATGCCGTTCATCCTCTCCTCGGCGTTTCCGCCTTCAAAATAGATGATCTTCGCGTCCTCTCCGCCAAGCTCTATCGCGACGTCGGTCTGGGGTATTACGCTCTCGATGGCGTTTGCCGTAGCTACGACTTCCTGTATGAACGGTATTCCGACCGCCTCGGAAAGCGCCACTCCTCCGCTTCCCGTGATCATTGCCGACACGGAGGCGTCGCCAATCTCGTCATGCGCCTCGCTTACCAGCTTTTTCACGGTCTCAAGTATTTCCGAATAATGTCTTTCATATCTGCTGAAAAGCATCTCGTCCTTTTCATTTATCACAACGACCTTTACCGTTGTGGAGCCTATATCGATTCCTATTCTGAGCATATCACTCATTCATTTCACCTCTGCAAGTTTTTAAGCTTTTTTCCCCTTCAGGGGCTTTTCCGGCAATTTTAATATATGTAGAAGCGCCAAAACGCCATCCGTCTCTGCCGGTATTTCACGGATACGGCCCGCGCTTTTATGAGGTCTCCCTCTTTTTTAATTTCCCGGCACTGAGCCGGGATGCGCAAACGTCTTATCAGACATCGGTTGCTGCCTTGCTCAAGCCGTTTACTAAAATTTTATTATACCACATTTTCCGTCGTAATTGTGTTAAAAATACGCTTTTATTTGTTTTTTATGTTTATTCGGCATACCACAGTATGTTTAACGGCGCAAAAGGCGGTCTGAAAGTCAGCGCCCTGCGTCTTAAGGCGGATGAAACCGCTTCTTTTCCGGCATTTTCTGCCGGCGCGGTCTCAGAACAATTATACTCTACACAAAAAAAGCTATCAACCAAAAAATATTGGTCAAATATACTGGAATATTCAAATTTTTTTCATATTAATCACAAAGCAAACGTATAACGTCTGGACATTTTCAATATATTACTATATAATATGTCTATAAGAAATATTAACTTGACCTTGTTTTTAATATGTTTTGCTAAAACTAAGTATTTTCTAAACGTTTACTTACCGGTATCTATCGTAAAGGAGATATATTATGGAGCATTTACCTGTGACACTGACGGAATTTGACAAACTTATACTTGAAGAATATTGTGACCTGGCGGAGGGTCTCGGGGCATATCTCGGGAGTTGCTACGAGCTTGTCGTTCACAGCTTTGCCAGCTTTGACCACTCCGTAATAAAAATCGTGCATAACCATTCCGGAAGAAAAGAGGGTTCTCCCATCACCGACTTTGGTTTGAAAATGCTTTATGACATCAAAAGAAATCCAGATTTCAGATACATTACATATTATAACAAAAGCGTTTCCGGAAAGCCGTTGAAATCCTGCACGAACGCCATAAAGGGAAAACACGGAAAAGTTATTGGCATGCTTTGCATAAACTTTTATATGGACTCGCCAGTATACGCTTTCTTTGATTCCATCAATCCGGATCCGGCACAGAAAGAAAATGTTATAAACGAGACTCTTGCCGAAAACGTAGATGAGCTTATCGCCGAAAAGCTTACGGCTGCCAGAGACCGTATATTTGCCGACAGAAGTATTCAGGCGGTAAACAGGAACAGGGAAATAATCTTTTCTCTGTACTCCGACGGAATATTCAATATGAAAGACGCCGTCGTAAAGGTAGCGTCGATGCTTGGCATTTCAAAAAACACCGTCTATATGCACATAAGGAATTTTAAAAATCTTAACAAAAAAAAGGATTAACTTATGAATAAAAATCACCTTTCCTTTAATAGCGGCCTGAACGACCCTATTATAATTGGAAGGTGATTTTTTATGCCTTTCGTCGCGCGCATAGCGGGTGGTTTATATTTCGTTCGTTTTCCTTTCTCTTTCGGAAAACTCTATCGTACTCATCCGGGTCTTTTCGGCCTATAATAAAACAGGGCGCTCCTCAGACCGTTTATCTGCCTTTGGAGCGTCCTGCTATATGTTTTTCGTTATTACTTCATTTCAGCGATGATCTCGATCTCGCAGAGAACATTTCTGGGAAGAGTCTTTACAGCCACGCATGAACGAGCGGGTTTTCCTGTGAAATACTTTCCGTATACTTCGTTGAATGCCGCAAAGTCTCCCATATCAGCAAGGAAGCATGTAGTTTTAACAACATCCTCATATCCGAGTCCGTTTTCCTCAAGAAGCGCGCCGAGGTTTTTGCAAACCTGAGCAGCCTGCTCCTCGATAGTCGTTCCTACTACATCTCCTGTAGCGGGGTCAAAAGCTACCTGTCCTGATGTGAATAAAAGTCCGTTTACGGAAACAGCCTGTGAGTAAGGTCCGATGGCAGCGGGAGCCTTAGGTGTTGATGTGAATTTCATAATTGTTTACCTCCATATGAATAAAAAATTTTAATTGACCGTTTAATGTCTTTAATTAAGATTATCACTGAAAATAAATGAAGTCAATAAATTTTTGTTAATTTATTGATTTTATATTAATTATTGTGACTAAATCCTTACACCGGTTTACAGTGAGGAAATAATCCGGTATAAAGGCGGACGTTTTATGTCAACTGCCACCGCGGGACAAAGCTCCTGACAGCAAAAACACCGTATGCATTTTTTCCTGTCAAGCTCCGGCGCCCCGTTTTCCATCGTGATAGCATTTGGCGGGCAGTTCTGAGCGCATCTTCCGCATCCAACGCATTTATTATGGTCAAATTGCGGATGCGGCTGAAGAATGTCGTTCACAAACCTATACATCGCTTTCGGCATTTTTTCCGTAACATTTATAGGCTTGGTCTTTGGAACGGCGAAATCCCTTACGGCAAAGTCCAAGAGCCTTCCTCCTATAAATTCTATATCCCCGGCGTTTGACGGGCACAGACCTCTTTTTACGCTTTCCGCGCATACCGGTATATCCTTTGGAGCAATATTAATAACACCGGCCATAGCTATGTCGAGCGTAAACGGATCGTCAGAGGCAGCTATAAGTCCTACGTGTCTCGGATTTCCTCCGGTGGGTCCGTTTCCTTCCATGCATTCCACAGCGTCCACCACGGTAAAGGCCGGCTTTACAAGCAGGCATATATCTATGAGCGCGTTGGCAAAATCGGTTATATTTGACCTGTTAAGATGATATTCGGCCTTCATAGTTCCCGGTATGGCTCCAAACATATTTTTTACGGCGCAGGTCATTTTAACCATACCATGGGTTTTCAGCTTGCAGACGCTGATGACTTTATCGGCTTTCAGTATTTCGCTTACAACGCTTATTCTTTTCAGCAAAAGCCCTTTGGGAAACGGCACCTCCTCCGTCTCCGTATTGAAGCTGAGTTCCGCCTCCGAAAGTCTTGCCGCCTCATCCATGCCGCAGCCCCTGTATATCGATTTAAGCAGCATTTCATTGAACGGCCCTCCCGGGCTTTCAGCTATGACAGCCGTTCCGCCCGCCTCCTTGACCAGATCCGCCACGGCTCTCACAACAGCCGGATGTGTCGTGGCTGCCGAATCGGGTGATTTTCTCATAACAAGATTCGGCTTTACCACTACCCTTTCGCCGTCTTTGACAAAATTTTTTATTCCGCCGAAATCGTCAAAGGCCTTCCTTACGCATTCCTTTACCTTTGCATATTCATAATCATCACATTTATATAATGAAACCCTATTCATATCTTAACCTCCATTTTGTTTGATTATATCAGTTTTTATGATATAATCAATAAAAATCATGTGACATATATTTTAAACATCAGCAGGGAGTTGATATATATGAAAACGGAATTTGTAACAAACAACAGAAACAAAGTATTTAAAAGGATGCTTGACAATTCGGTGCTCATACTTTTTGCCGGACATGCTCCATATAAAAGAGGAGACGAGAAATATGAGTTTTCTCCGGACAGAAATTTTTATTATGTCACCGGCATTGACAGGGAAAATCAGATAATAATGTTTTTAAAGACCGAATCCGCCAGAAGCGCAACTCTTTACATCGAAAGGGACAATGGCTATCTGGCAAAATGGGTAGGCGCCAATATGACCGAGGATGAGGCCCGTCTTGAATCCGGAATAGAGGAAATATCCTATCTGGATAAATTTTACGGCGACCTTTCCGACACGGTATTCAAAAACAATATAAAGCACATATATATTGATCTGGAAAACAGAGAATGGGACGCCGCCGAAAGCGAATCTCTCAAATTCGCCAACGAGTTCAGAAAAAAATATCCAGCCGTGGATATGATAGACGCCTATCCTTTTTTCGCCGATTTGCGTATGATCAAAGAACCCTATGAGCTTGACCTTATGAGAAAAGCCGTTAAAATCACCACCGACGGGCTTGAGGCAATGATGAAAAACGCGAGACCCGGTATGTATGAATACGAGCTTGAAGCCTATTTTGACTTTGTGCTTACCAAAAACGGCGTGACAGACAAGGCGTTTAAAACCATAGTTGCCTCCGGCGAAAGGGGCACGATACTCCATTACAGCAAAAACAACTGTATGACAAAGGACGGCGACCTTGTTCTTGTGGACTGCGGAGCCCAGTACGGCTGGTACTGCGGGGATATAACGAGGACATTCCCGGTAAACGGAAAATACACGCCTCTTCAGAAGCAGATATATGACATTGTCCTCGAGGGACAGCGCAGAGTTATCGAAACCATAAGACCGGGCGTAAAATTTTCAAGACTCAATGAGACTCTTAAGGAGTTTTATTTTGAGGAGCTTAAAAATCTCGGCCTTGTTTCTTCTCCCGAGGAAGTTTCCAAATATTATTTCCACGGAGTAAGCCACTATCTCGGAGCCGAGACACATGACATAGGCAGATACGGAGACAGGACTCTTGTGCCGGGAATGGTTCTCACCGTTGAGCCCGGTCTCTATATAGAGGAATACGGCATAGGAATACGAACGGAAGACGACGCGCTTGTTACGGAAAACGGCTGCGAGCTGCTTTCCAATGGATTTATGAAGACGACGGAAGAAATAGAAGAATTTATGGGTAAATGATATGAGCGATTTTAAAGAATCAGATCTTTATGAGCCTATCCGCGGCTATTTCACTTCCCTCGGATACGACGTGCAGGCCGAAGTCAAGTCCTGCGACCTTGTCGCAAACAAAAACGGCGAAACGGTCATAGCTGAGCTTAAAAAGAGCTTTTGTCTTAAGCTCGTATATCAGGCGCTTGAGCGTCAATCAATGACCGATTTAGTCTTTGCGGTCATACCAAGGCCTAAAAAAGGAGCTAAGGGAGCTCAGTGGAACGACATGCTCAGGCTGATGAAAAAACTGAATATCGGCATAATGACCGTTGCCCTTGACAGCCCCCTTAAGACAGTGGAGGTCGTTTCCGTCCCCCATATTTCCGATGATTCAAAAAACTCACGGAAGAAAAACGAGCTCAACAGGGAATTGCAATCAAGAAACATGCGTACCACCGTCGGCGGCGTAAGCAGAAAAAAAATACTGACCGCTTACCGCGAGAAAAGTATTTTTGTCCTTTGTCTGCTTGACATTCTTAAAGAAGCCTCTCCTTCAGAAATATCAAGGCTTACGGGCATAGAAAACGCCGGATATATTTTGAGCAGGAACCACTACGGATGGTTCAAAAAGGTGTCAAAGGGGGTATACTCCCTGGACGCCTGCGGCAGGGAAGCCATAAAAAACCGGGAATTTCCGGAGGCTTTTGAATATTACGCAAAAAAAGCCGAAGATCTCGCCGGAAATATTTTTGAGGCGGAAAACAGTTAATTTTTTTATATTATTTCTCACAATATAATTGTTTTTTTATAAATACAATTATATAATAATCTTATAAAATACTTTTCCTTTTGGCTGTTTTCGGCTGTACGGACATTTGCGAAGGAGGTTTTTTTATGGATTATAGTGTTATAAAACTTGAAAAACGGGATTCTGTCGGTTTCATCCGTTTAAACGCCCCAAAAAAGTATAATTCCATCGATATCACCATGGCCTCCGAAATAATTGACGCCCTCGATATTTGCGAGGAAGACGACGAAATCAAAGTCATTGTTATAACCGGCAACGGCAAGGCTTTCTGTGCCGGAGGGGATATCGGATTTTTCAACAAACATCTTGGCGGATCGGATGAACCGCTTAAGGAGGTTTTTGAGCTTGCGGGCGTTATGGCTCTTAAAATGAAAAAGCTCTCAAAAGTAATAATCGCCGCGGTGAACGGCGCAGCGGCCGGAGCTGGATGCAACATAGCCCTTGCCGCAGATATAACTATCGCCGCCGACAATGCCAAGTTTACGCAGGCCTTCGTGAATATAGGGCTTATTCCCGACACCGGCGGGGCTTTCCTGCTTCCAAGGATCGTCGGTTCCCAGAGAGCCTTTGAAATGATGGCAAGCGGACGCAGCGTTGACGCAAAAGAAGCTCTGGAATGCGGAATGATCTATGATGTATGTCCCCTTGAGGAGCTTGAGGAAAGGACATTCGAGCTGGCGAAAAAATATTCTTCCGGACCGCTTGAAAGCTACAGAGCGTTAAAAAGGCTTATGTTTGAAAGCATTTATAAGGATTTTGAGAGATTCCTTGAAATCGAATGCCGGCTTCAGACCGAGCTTACCCACACCTCCGACTACAAGGAAGGCATAACCGCATTTATCGAAAAAAGAAAAGCGACCTTCTCGGGAAAATGAATTTTTCATTTCCGACAGACATAACCGCCCGCGTTCCAAAACAGCGGGCGGTTTATATTTTCGGTTTTTTATCAGCTTTCATCTGAGATGGCAAACTGACTGTTATATAACTCCGCATAGGCTCCGTTTGCCTTAAGCAGGGACTCGTGGGTGCCCTGCTCTATGATGCTCCCGTTTTGCATAAGCAATATAAGGTCGGCGTCAACTATGGTCGAAAGCCTATGGGCAATGACAAAACTTGTACGGCCCTTCATAAGCCTTTTCATTGCCTTGCCTATTTCTATCTCCGTTCTCGTGTCCACGCTGGATGTAGCCTCATCAAGTATAAGCACGGCCGGGTCGCATAGGAACACCCTTGCTATGGTCAGGAGCTGCCTCTGTCCTATGGATATGTTGTCCGCGTCGTTGCTGAGCATCGTATCATAGCCGTTTGGCATGGTACGGACGAAAAAGTCTACCCTCGCCGCCTTTGCCGCGGCTATTATTTCCTCTCTTGACGCCTCCGGCCTTCCGTATGCTATATTTTCGGCTATGGTTCCCTCAAACAGCCAAGTATCCTGCAAGACCATGCCGAGGTTCTCCCTGAGGTTCTTTCTTGTTAATTTTGACGTATCTTTTCCGTCCAGAAGGATTTTTCCGCCGTTTATATCGTAAAACCGCATGAGCAGATTTATAAGAGTAGTCTTTCCCGCTCCGGTGCTTCCGACAATGGCGATCTTCTGCCCCGGCCTGACCGAAAAGTTTATGTCCTCCATAATGATCCTTTCAGGCGTATACCCAAATCTGACATGCCTGAAATCCACCTGCCCGGACGCTCTTTCAACTTTCTCCGCTTCTTCCGGCTCGGGAGATATTTCTTCCTCGTCCAGTATCTCATATATCCTTTCAAGCGAAGCCAGCGACGACTGCATGGAATTTACCATAAACGCCAGCTCTGTAAGCGGCTCCGCCGATTGGTTGACATACTGGAAAAAAGCCTGGAAAACTCCTACGGTCATACTTCCGCCAAGGAGCATCCTTCCTCCGAGAACCGCTATTATTATCTGGCCTATCCTGTTTATCATTCGTATGCCCGGATTGATGGCGTTTATCATAAAGTCAGCCCTTTGGGACGCTTCCGCCACTTCTTCCGCGGCGGCATGCATGCGTTCCGAGCTGTTTTTTTCCTGATTAAACGCTTTTATTATCATTCTTCCGCTGTAGCTTTCCTCAACAAGAGCCGTCACCTTTCCAACCGCTTCCTGACGTTTGAGAGCCGAGTCAAGTGTCTTTGCGGCGACTATTTTCGTGGCGTAAAGAGCTATTCCCATAAAGATTATAAATACGGCCGTCAATGTTATGCTGAATCTGAACATCATAATTATTGAGCCAACTATCATTCCGATGGACGTAAACAGCCTTAATACCCCTGTCTGGAACGCCTCCGACATTTTATCAAGGTCATTGGTTATCCTGCTGAGTACCGCTCCTGGTTTGTTTCGGTCAAAAAACGCCAGCGGAAGCCGATTGAGCTTTTCGCTTACTTCTTTTCTCAGCCTGAAACTGAGATTCTCGGCAAAGCTCGCCATAAGAAATGACTGTATGATATAAAATATTCCCGTGGCAAGATATATGCCAAGGAGAATCGCTATGCTTTTTCCACCGTCCTCCCAAGTCACCGAAAACATCATGCCTTCGGAAAACGCCGCCTGTATCCTCTCCCAAAGCAGGTCGACTATATGTACGCTGTAAAGCGGAGCAATAACCGAAAGCAAAGTATAAAATACAACGGAAATGATAACAATGAGAAGCCTGCCATGCTGGTCGCTTACCGAATTCCAGAGACGTCTTATAGTTTTCCCTGCGTTTTTCGGCACGGAAGTGTCAAAATCGTCCATTTCATTTTCCTGAAATTCATAATCAGCCAAAGCACTCATCCCCTTTCATCTGAGATCTTGCTATGTCGCGGTACACAAGACAGCTTTCCATCAGTTCCGTATGCGTTCCCATTCCCGCTATTTTTCCGTTTTCAAGCACTATTATGTTGTCCGCGTTTACTATCGTGCTTATCCTCTGGGCTATTATCAAAACAGCTCCGTCCTTCAGCTTTGCTTTAAGCGCATTTCTGAGAGCCGCGTCGGTTTTGAAATCCAGTGCCGAAAAACTGTCGTCAAATATATACAGATCGGATTTTTTCATAAGCGCCCTGGCTATGGAAAGTCTCTGTTTCTGGCCGCCCGAAAAATTCGTTCCTCCCTGAGCCACCACAGCGTCAAGTCCGTCGCTGAGCCCGCGCACAAAGTCCGCCTGCGCCGTATCAAGGACGTTCCACATATCATCCTCGGATGCGTTCTTGTTTCCGTAGCGGAGGTTGTCCGCTATTGTTCCTGAAAACAGCCATGCTTTTTGGGGAACGTAGGCTATCCTGTCCCTGAGACTTTCCTGCCTGAGCTTTCTTATATCTTTTCCGTTGAGCAGTATGGCTCCGCCGGTAACGTCGTGAAACCTCAGCGCCAGCTTTGTTATGGTGGATTTTCCGCTTCCCGTGCTTCCGATTATAGCTGTTGTGCGTCCCTTTTTACATCCGAAAGTAATTCCGTCAAGGGTATTCTCGTCAGCGTCGGAAAAGCGGAAGCTGACATTGTCGAATCTGATCACGTCTTCCCCATGGCTGTCCTCTGCCTCATCTTCCGTCTCCGGATCGTTTATTTCCGGCTCTTTCTCAAGGACCTCTCTTATCCTTTCAACGCATACAAGGGATCTGGGAAGCGTTATCATAACCATCTGCGCCATAATAAGATAAAACAGAATAAGAATGGCATACTCGCTTAAGGCTGTAATATCTCCTATCTCCATATATCCCATTCCGGCCCTGTTTCCGCCTATGAAAAGTATCGCTACTATAACAAGGTTTATCACCATCAGCGCCGTGCTTTCAAGCCCGGCAAAAAGACGGTTGACTTTTACGGAAACGTCTCTGTAGCTTCCAAAAACGCCTCTCATTCTTTTTTCCTCATATTTTTCCTTGTTGAAGGCCCTTACTACACGCACTCCCGTAATGTTTTCCCGGATTACCACATTCATCCTGTCAAGGAATTTTTGCAGTCTCTCAAACAGCGGCGCCGCCCTTTTTATGACAAAATACGCCATACATATTATAAGCGCCGTAACAGCCGTAAGAAGCCATCCCATGGCCCTGTCTATTCTGAAAGCCATATAAACGCCTAAAATACAGACCGCCGGAACCGGCAAAATCATCTGTATGACCATGACCAAAGACTGCTGGATTATGTTTATATCGCTGAGCGTCCTTGTTATCATGGAGCCCGCCCCTATGTCCTCCATATCCGATGCCGAAAATATCAGAGATCTGTCATACACGGCGTTTCGTATATCCCGTCCCAGCTTCGCGGAAAGGCTCGCGCTGAGACTGCTGCCCACGAGAGCGGATATGCCGGTCAGCAGCGACACAAGCGCCATAAGAAGTCCCTGTCTTATGATATATTCAAAATTTCCTCCGCCGACGCCGTAGTTTATTATGTCCGCGGTTATCGTAGGTATAAGAAGTCCTCCAGCAACGTCCAGCGAAACCGCTATAATTACGAATACCGTAAGCGCCCGGTACGGCTTTAAAAATTTCAATATCAACTTCATAGTTATTCCTCCGGAAATGTCTGTTTAAATTCCTCTTCAAGCAGATCGCAGAGCTTTTCGGACAGCTTGACAAACAGTTTCCTCTCCTCGTCCGTCATTTTAAGCGCCGCCCGTTCCTCAAGCTCAAAAACAGGATCTATGACCCGTCCGCAGAAATCCCTGCCGTCCTCTGTCAGCTTTATTGCCTTGCTGTTTCCGGCGGACAGTTTTTCAAGCGAGACATATCCCTGTTTTACAAGGGAACTGACGGCGGAGTTTATGCTCTGCCTCGGAAAGTGCCAAAGATCGGCTATCTGGTTCTGCGTATAAACTTTATCCGATTCACATAAAACATAAAGTATCCAGAACGATATATCTGACAGGCCGAATTTTGAAGCATAATCGTGATACAGGTCGTCCTGCCTTTTCATAATACGGTCATATTCGTTCATTATTTTTTTCGCGTCGTCCATTATCATTCCCCCTTATTGAAATCCGAAATCGGTTTTATTATAAATCCGAAATCGGATTTTGTCAATAAATCAAATTTTTAATTTGTTCCCTCGTATTTAGACACATAAAAATAAGCGGAAAGCATATTGCTGCCATCCGCTTTTAAATCCGTTCTTTATCAGTCTTTGATATATACCGTAAGGGCGGCTATGACCATTGTCACCTTATCTCCCTCGCCAAACTCGTCCACATGGAGTCCTTCGCACTGCATTCCTCCTGGAACGCACTCAACGTCCACCGTTCCGAGGGGAAGCTCAGCCTTTACCTTTTCAACATCTATCGCCTCGGGCGCCGTTGATCCGAGTTTTACATGTATATGCATACGGTTGTCCAGATCCTCTATGCCAAGGCAGTCGGAAATTCCGCATAAACAGCAGTTGGAAATAGCGTTTCTTACGGCCTTGCAGGCAGCCTTTGTCACGTTCTGTCCGTGGAGGTCAGTGCCCATCGCAAACTCAACCAGAAATCTTTTCATTGAAATTCAGCTCCTTATGTATATAATTAAAATTGCGTTTACAGTAATTATAGCACAAAAAAATCAAATTAAAACTTTTTTATATACACGGAGGATAATTTTATGACTAAGACAAACGCCATGCGTCTTCTTGACGCCGCAGGCATATCATACTCATCCAGGGAATACGAATATGACGAAAGCGATCTTTCGGGACATCATGCCGCCCAGGTTCTTGGCATACCGGCCGAGCAGGTATTCAAGACCCTTGTTACACGGGGCGACAAGACCGGCCCGGTAGTTTTCTGCATACCGGTCGATGAGGAACTTGATCTTAAAAAGGCCGCTTCGGTATCAAAAAACAAAAAGGTCGATATGATACATGTCAAGGAGCTCCTCGGGCTTACGGGGTATATAAGGGGCGGCTGCTCTCCCATCGGGATGAAGAAAAAGTTTCCCACATATATTGACGAGACAGCGATATTGTTTGACGAGATAAGCATCAGCGCCGGCCAAAGGGGCTGTCAGATAATAATTAATCCGGAGGATCTCGCCTCATATGTTGAGGCCGAACTTATTTCTCTCACAAAGGAATGATCCAAACCGGATGTTTTTATTAAATCTGACGCGCAGGCGCCAAATTTTTTAATTAAAAAGCTGTAGAAAGGCCTTGACTGATGTGATATAATATTTACGGAGGATAAATACGGGGGTTTTCCCGGCTTTCCTTCTTTCTCCGTTTAGGAGAATAAAAAAAATTACTGGGAAGGTAGACGAATGGTAAAAATAACTGGATCAAAATTCGATATGTATGATGAAAACGATACCAAAGCAGTCACATTCCGCAACTGTGTCGACGGGATACTCGAAAACGGCGAGGTTTCTTCCCTCGGCGGCTATAAGCACCATCACTTCACTACAAGGCTCCAGCATTCCCTCAATGTTTCCTATTACAGCTATTGCCTGTGCAGGAAATTAGGATGGGATTTCCGTTCAGCCGCAAGGGCCGGACTTATGCATGACCTTTATTTCTTTGAAAATACAAGTGTTGATGAAAACGGACAAAAGTTACTTAAAAGCCACCCTTTTAGAGCTCTGGAAAATTCCGAAAGAATATTTGAGTTAAACGAAATAGAAAAAGACGCTATTGTTAACCATATGTGGCCCTGTATTTCCCTCAGCAGACCCAGGTATAAGGAATCGATGGTCGTTTCCTTTTCCGATAAATTCTGCGCGGTTATAGAGGCTACGCTTGGGGCCAGCCTGTTCGCGGCAAGAAAATCTTCCGCCGCGGCAAACAGCATTGCTTCAGGCATCTCGGATGCTTACGTCCAGACAAAGGAGACCTCGCTTTATATGCTGAGGTCAATACGCGGCACAGCTGCGAATGTTATCAGACTTGCTTGCAGTTTCATTATATGATCGGAGGGAAAAGGCGTCCTTAACGGACGTTTTTTTCTTTTGTTCTCTTGTTTTTCTACTGTTCTTTTTTATGTTCTTTTTTCTGTTCTTTTTCCCGCCGTTATAAAGCACAGTCATATATCCGGTACAAGTCCCATATAATTAATTGATAAATCAATCGGAAGTGGGTTTATGAAAAAAGCGTCAAGACGTTTGCCTCCCCATCCGCGGCGCAGACAATCCGGACGTTATTCCGCGGAATCCTCTGAAAGGCTTGGACGTCAGCTTTCCGTATCCGTCATACTTTGCGCGTTTTTTATGATAATAAGTTTTGTCGGCGGCTCGTCGCCGGAAAGTTTAAGAGCGCGCGCCTCTGAGTTCATAGGCAGGAATGTCCTTGAGGATTTTACGCCGCAGGAGGGACTACGGGCAAACATAGACGAATTTGTCAGATGTATGTTCGATTACGGCGATGATGAAAAAGCTGACGGGGATGCGAAAATAGATGAGGATATGAAAAATGAAAACGAAGCTCCCGTCTCCGCCGACGGCTTTTCCGGCGATGAGGAGTCTCAGCAGGATCCGCCTCCCGAATAGCCGAATCATTGGTAGTAGAAGAATCATGGATTGACCCGGTGGATGACGGGGTCGTAACATCTTTTTGCGGAAGCCGTGTCAATCCGGTTCTGGACGTGGACGAATACCACAACGGCATAGATATAGCCGCCGATGAAGGTCAGTCTGTTTACGCCGTAAAAACGGGAACGGTTACGGACATACATACATCTGAGACCTATGGCAACGTGATGGAGCTTGAGACCGGCGATGGATATACGGTCGTATATAACCATCTGCAAAAAATATTTCCGGAGGAAGGCGAACGTGTCGTTCAGGGCGAGGTCGTCGCTCTGGCAGGCTCCACTGGACTCGTGACCGGTCCCCATCTTCACTATACCGTATATCTCGGCTCAATGCTGATGGATCCGATTCAGTTTACATCCTACGGCTGAGACACAAAAAGGCGTATCCCTTCGGAAACGCCTTTTATCTTTTAATCCCCTATTATTACCTTTATCGGAGTACACCGTCCGCCGTTGCAGTCGCTTTCTGACACACTACAGTCCTCTATCATATATTCACGTTTCATATTTCCTCCTCATTCCCTCGGTAGCAGCGCCCACATAGCTATATATATAATGACAAGCGCCATATGAAGAAACAGTCCCGCGATAAAAAAGCCTATCCTCACAAAGGATGGATCAACGCCGATCGTCTCGGCTATACCCGCGCATACTCCGCCAAGCATTTTGTTTTTACTGGACAAATGAAGCTTCATCTTACTTCACCTCCGTTTTTTCATATCCTATAAGTTTTTCAAGCTCCTCCCAAAGCTCCTCGACTCCGTCTTTAGTCTCCCCGGAAAAGGCTATCAGCCTGTCCTCCGGAGCGAGTTTGAGCGTATTTTTAATAAGCGAAAGTTGTTTCTGTATCTGGGAGCGCTTGATCTTATCTTTCTTTGTCGCCGCGATTATTATGTCATATCCGTAATGCTTGAGCCAGTCATACATAAGCCTGTCATTCTCTCCCGGCTCGTGGCGGATGTCCACAAGCATTACTATTCCTCTTAAAGTCTCCCTCTTATTGAGGTATTCCTCTATCATCTTTCCCCATTTTTCGATCTCCGTTCGAGGCGCTTTAGCGTAACCATATCCGGGAAGATCGACAAAATAGAGTATATCCTCCACATTATAAAAGTTTATTGTCCTCGTTTTTCCCGGCTGGGAGCTTGTCCTCGCCAGCGCCTTTCGGCCGATCATAGCGTTTATAAGCGTCGATTTTCCCACGTTGGATTTTCCGGCAAAAGCTATCTCCGGCTTGCCGTCGTCAGGGTACTGGCTCATTTTTACGCCGACAGCCGCCAGCGATACGTTGTTCACTTTCATTTAAAATCCTCCTGTCAAAGCGCTTTCCAGCACCTGGCTCATTTCCTTAACATAAATAAAATTCATCCCGTTCTTTATTTCTTCGGGCATCTCGCTTATATCGGATGAATTGGCCTCAGGGACAATAATGTTGGATATTCCGATTCTTTTAGCCGCGAGGACCTTTTCATTGAGTCCTCCTATCGGAAGCACCCTGCCCCTTATTGTCACCTCTCCGGTCATGGCTATATCGTTCCTTACGGCTATATTAGTAAGAGCCGAGACCATTGCCGTAGTCATGGTTATTCCGGCCGAAGGGCCGTCCTTCGGCACCGCTCCCTCGGGTATGTGCAGGCTTATGTCCGTGTCCTTATAAAACTCCTCGTTAATGCCAAACTCGGACGCTCTGGAGCGTATGTATGAAAGAGCGACCTTTGCCGATTCCTTCATTACGTCTCCCATATTTCCAGTGAGAACCAGTTTTCCGCTGCCCTTCATTGTGTTTACCTCCACAAGGAGGGTCTCTCCTCCTACGCTTGTCCATGCAAGCCCCCTTACAAGGCCGATCTGCGGACTTTCAACCGCGTCTCCCAGCCTGTATTTGGGCTTTCCAAGATATTTTTCAATATTCTTTTCGCTTATCCTTATGGATTTCTTGTTTCCCGAAAGTATTTCCTTTACGGCGATGCGGCACAGCTTGCCTATTATCCTTTCCAGCTTTCTTACTCCGGCCTCACGGCAGTAATAGCTTATTATCGACTCCACCGCGGGCTCTGTTATGGATATCTGGCTCTTTTTCAGTCCGTTTTCCTTAAGCTGTTTTGGAATAAGATGCCTTATGGCTATCTGTTTTTTCTCCTCGGCTGTGTATCCCGATATCTCCAATATTTCCATCCTGTCTCTGAGAGCCGGAGGAATGGATGATATATCGTTGGCCGTGCATATAAACAGCACCTTTGAAAGGTCATAATCCACCTCTATATAGTTATCCCTGAAAGCTCCGTTCTGTTCAGAATCCAGCACTTCCAGCAGAGCCGAAGCCGGGTCCCCCTGATAGGATGAAGCAAGCTTATCCACCTCGTCAAGAAGCATAAGCGGGTTCACCGTTCCCGCCTGCCTCATGGCCGATATTATTCTTCCGGGCATTGCTCCGACATATGTTTTCCTGTGTCCTCTTATCTCCGCTTCATCTCTTACTCCTCCGAGGGACATCCTTACATATTTTCTGTTAAGCGCCCTCGCTATTGATTTAGCTATCGATGTTTTGCCAACTCCCGGAGGTCCGGCAAGACAGAGAATGGTTGAGTTTGTTTCCTCCGTATTCATCCTGACGGCAAGATACTCCACAATTCTTTCCTTCACGTCCTTAAGGCCGTAATGGTCGTTTTCAAGTATTTCCTCGGCCTTTACTATATCCCTGTTGTCCTCGGTCGTTTCCTTCCACGGCAGAGAAAGCACATATTCGATGTAATTTCTTGCCACATTGGCCTCCGGAGTCGTTAACGGTATTCTGGCAAGTCTTTGTATTTCGTTCTCAAGAACTTTTCTCACCCTTTCGGGAGGATCCTTTTCCCCGAGCATTTCCGTATATTTTTTAATTTCGTCCTGAACGTCGTCCTTTTCTCCGAGCTCTTCCCTTATAGCTTTAAGTTCCTCACGGAGATAATAGTCCCTCTGGCTTTTTTCCATCCTCTTTTTGACCTTTGCCTCGATCTGTTTTTTAAGGCCGAGAATGTTTATCTCGCTTTGAAGTTTTCCAAAAACATTTTTAAGTCTTTCCACGGGATCGAACATTTCAAGAAATTTCTGCTTTTCCTCAGCGGGCATTGTCATTGCCGAACATATTATATCGGCAAGATTTCCCGGCTTTGTGGCGTTTACCACATTCGCAACGGAATCATGGGATCCCGCATTGCCGGTCATTTTATAATATTGGCTGAAAGTGTCCGAAACTATTCGCATATATGCCTCGGTTATTTCGTCATGGGTTTCGCTCTCATCCCTTGACACCTCATCATAAAAGGCAGTAAGACAGTTTCCGTCGTCAACTATTTCCGATATAACGACTCTTTTAATGCCCTCGACAATAAGATGCGTTGCGTTTCCGGGAAGCATAAGCGTCTGCTTAACCGACGCTATAACTCCGACCCTGTATATATTTCCCTTTTCAGGCTCGCTCTCCGATATTTTTTTCTGAGCCGAAAGGACAACTTTGTTTTTATATTCACGCGAAGCCTTGTTTAAGGCGTTCAGCGATTTTTCTCTTCCGACGGGAAAGCTGGTTATCATATTCGGGAAAATCACTATTCCGTTAAGCGGAATGAGCGGAAGGCTGTGTCTGTATTCTCCAGTCAAGCTAATCACCTCTGATCATTACTGATTATTATAATAACACAAAAAACTCCGATGCACAAACACCGGAGTTTATATATTGTCGAAAAATCGTTCTTAAGTTTTACGCCGAATCCTTATCCTGAGTTTTTCTTCTTTCCTTTATGGGAAGTTTATTTTCGTTGCGGATTATCTCAGGCCCGGATGTCCCGTTTACCGTGTTCTCGGTAATAATGCATTTTTCAATGGTATTATCCGAAGGAATGTCAAACATTATATCGTTAATGAATCCCTCTATAATGGCTCTGAGACCCCTTGCGCCGGTTTCCCTTTCCACGGCCTGTTTCGCTATGGCTCTGACAGCGTCGTCCGTAAACTCAAGCTCAACGTCGTCAAGCTCGAAAAGGTATTTATACTGCTTTAAAAGGGCGTTTTTCGGCTCGCTGAGTATCCTGATAAGCGCGTCCTCGTCAAGGCTCTGAAGCGTAACCACTACGGGCACACGTCCCACAAACTCCGGAATAAGTCCGAATTTGAGCAGATCCTGCGGCTGGAGCTTTTTCATAAGCTCGTCGAAGGAATTATCATGCTTTGTCTGCACCTTTGCGCCAAAGCCTATGGCCTTTTCGCCCGTTCTCTGCTGTATTATTTTTTCCAGTCCGCAGAACGCGCCTCCGCATATAAAGAGGATATTCGTCGTATTTATCTGTATAAGTTCCTGATGGGGATGTTTCCTTCCACCCTGGGGAGGCACGGAGGCAACTGTTCCCTCAAGTATCTTAAGAAGCGCCTGCTGTACGCCTTCGCCGCTTACATCCCTTGTGATCGAAACATTCTCGGATTTTTTCGTGATCTTATCGATCTCATCGATATAAACGATTCCTCTTTCGGCTCTTTCAATATCATAGTCCGCAGCCTGAATGAGTTTAAGAAGTATGTTCTCAACGTCCTCTCCGACGTATCCCGCTTCCGTAAGCGTCGTAGCGTCGGCTATGGCAAAGGGCACGTTAAGCACTCTGGCAAGCGTCTGCGCGAGGAGCGTCTTTCCTACACCAGTGGGGCCGACAATAAGGATATTGCTTTTCTGAAGCTCCACGTCCTTATTGCTGCTGTCCGTTGACATTATCCTCTTATAATGATTATAGACCGCGACCGAAAGGGCTTTTTTTGCCTCCTCCTGCCCAATCACATAATCGTCAAGTATCTTCTTTATCTCCGCGGGCTTGGGAAGGGAAGCCGTCTCTCTTTCCTCATTTTCCATATCATATTCTTCATAAATAATATCAGAGCAAAGTTTGACGCATTCATCGCAGATATATACATTTCTTCCCGCGATGAGTTTTTTTACCTGATCCTGCGGTTTTCCGCAGAAAGAGCATCTAAGCTGTTTTCTATCGTCCGATTTTGACGGCATTTTTTCATCTCCTTGTTTTTCTTTTGAAAAACTTATTATAAAAATCTATTTGGAAAAGCTAAAGCGTGCCGCAGAAGCACGCTTTGCTTTTATTTGTAAATATTACTGAACGGGTTTTGTAATGACAGCGTCTATAAGTCCGTATTCGCGGGCTTCCTCAGCAGACATATAGTTGTCTCTTTCGGTATCTCTTACGATCTGTTCATAGGGTTTACCCGTATTTGCCGCAAGTATTTCATTGAGCTTTTTCTTTGTCTTTAAAATATTTTCGGCAACGATCTGTATTTCCGTAGCCTGACCTCTCGCTCCGCCTGAAGGCTGATGTATCATAATTTCGGAATTGGGAAGGGCAAATCTTTTTCCCTTCTGTCCTCCGGCAAGAAGGAATGCTCCCATGCTCGCCGCCATTCCGATACATATTGTTGAAACGTCCGGCTTGATATACTGCATCGTGTCATAAATAGCCATTCCGGCAGTTACCGAACCGCCCGGACTATTTATGTAAAGATTGATGTCCTTATCGGGATCCTCGGCCGCAAGGAAAAGAAGCTGCGCAACTACAAGGCTTGCCGTAACGTCCGTTACCTCTTCGCCAAGGAATATGATCCTGTCTTTTAAAAGTCTGGAGTAAATATCATAGGAGCGTTCACCATGATTTGTCTGTTCAATTACGTAAGGTACTAAGCTCATATTCAAAACCTCCTATAAAATATGCTGTTATTCAGCCGCTTTTACGACTGCTGTATCGCAGAGAAGGTCAATGGCCTTATGAAGGGCTACCTCCTGTCTGAATCCGGGGTCAGACTCATAATACTGAGCGATCTTTTCGGGCTCAAGGCCGTACTGATCAGCGTATTTCTTGATCTGAGCCTGGACGTCCTCGTCTGTCGCCTCGATGTTCTCGTCTTTTACGATCTGGTCAATAACAAGTTTAGCGTCTACGCTGTTTTTAGCCATAGGTCTGAGCTGTTTTTTAAGATCCTCAACCGTCTGGCCTGAGAACTTGCAGTATGCGTCAAGAGTAAGTCCCTGCATCTTCATATTCTGCTCGTACTCGGCAATAAGATCGTCTACTCTGTTATCGTACATAACCTCGGGAACATCCATCTCGGCGTTGGCGATGACTTTCTCGATGATAGCGTCTTCTTTCTTCTGTCTTGCCTTCTGCTCTTTTTCTTTTGTAAGCTTTTCCACTTCTTTAGCTTTATATTCATCAAATGTCTCATATTCTGAAACATCCTGAGCGAATTCATCGTTAAGCTCGGGAAGCTCACTCTTTGTGATTCCCTTGATCTCTACGGCAAAAACCGCGTCCTTGCCCTTAAGCTCTTCTGCATGGTACTCTGCGGGGAATGTTACGTTAACGTCAAACTTTTCTCCGATAGAATGTCCGCAGATCTGCTCCTCAAATGTATCGATGAATGTCTTTGAGCCTAATTTAAGGTCATAGCTGTCGCTCTGGCCTCCGTCAAAGGGAACTCCGTCAACGGTTCCGGCATAGGAGATGTTTACAGTGTCTCCCATCTCTGCGGGTCTGTCCTCAACAGGCACAAGTCTTGCGTTGTCGTTCTGGATCTTCTCGAAGTGAGCCTTGATCTCGTCTTCCGTAACCTCTACGGGGATCTCCTCGATCTCGATTCCCTTATACTGTCCGAGTTTTACTTCGGGCTTAACCGTAACTGTAGCCTCGAATTTAGCTCCGATGTCCTTTCCTACCTCTTTTACATCGATATCGGGTAAAGAAACGACCTCAAGATTGAGCTCTGCTACAACTCCGGGATATTCCTCGTTAAGCACCCAGTTTACAGCGTCTTCATATAAGAAGTCGGGTCCGAACTCGGCCTCGATGACCTTTCTGGGAACCTTGCCTTTTCTGAATCCGGGCACAGTTAATTTGCTTTTATTCTTATTGTATGAATATTTCATACCTTCTTCAAATTTTTCGGGTGTTACATCAAAAGAAATTTTGACTGTATTTCCTTCCTTACTTATAATCTGAGAACTCATTTGTAAATTTCCTCCTTAAAATATCCTTTACGATCCTTTCTGACCGCATAATCACTTTATTATACCATACTCCGGTGGATATTCAAATTCTTTTTATAAAAAATTTCAACATCACGCCCAATTTTAAAGGATTTCTCTGAATACCTCCTCAATCTCCGCCTCGGTATTGTTTTCCATGAATCTGATAACATTGTCGATTATACTGTCCGCAAGCGGCCTGCTGTTGGTAACGCAGGCAAAACCAATTACCGCTTCCCTGTGGATGTCCTGTTTGTCTACCTCGGCGATGGAAATATTGAATTTGTGTCCTGTTTTTTCCACAAGACTCTTCACGACCATACGTTTATCCTTAAGGGAAAGCGCCCATGGTATTCTGAGAGTTACCTCGCATGTACCGACCATCATAACCTTACACCTCCGGCGTAATAAAAAAGTCCAAGTCTTACGACTTGAACCGTTTAAAAGCGCGAAACGAGATTCGAACTCGCGGCCCTCGCCTTGGCAAGGCGATGCTCTACCACTGAGCCATTCGCGCATAGGTATATTGTCTTTGGTACGGAGTTGATTATAACATATGAATTTAACTTTGTCAACACTAACATTAATAACTTGTTAACATTTTTAGACTCATATGTATTCTCACTGTATTAGCACACAAATGCAATTTATGTGCTAATAATATTATATATCTAATTTATGTATATACCTTAACACTTTTTCTCTAAACACTTTCTCAGCGTCTGTTTTATCTGCATACCAAATATTGCTTTGGCCAGCACTGAAGCCATATCTTTTGTTGTCTCTTGGTCCTTTTGGTATAATAAAATTTCTATTATTATATCCAATTAATTTACAATCATTAGCCTTTGCTGCTATATTATAAAATCTCCCTTTATATAATTGATAATTTCTATAAACTGTTGCATTTTCATACCATCCAACAATAACATGCTCTCCCTTGTCTGGTTTGGCAAAAAATATGACTATCACACCATCAATATTATCTCTGTCCCTAAAGTTTCTATCTATCCTTTCTATTCCAATTCTCTTAGATCTACTATCTTTGGATTTATAGCCATTTACATGTGACACCTCAACATAGCCTCGGCATAGACCGTCATCACAGGGTAAAAAATTATACTTTTCCATTGCATCAGATTCTTCTCTTACATATCTTCCCCCATTAACAGGCATATCCTCTTTAGTAATTCCCCTATAATATTTCATATAAGCTATATTACAAAAAAGAACTCGTCGTTCATTCATAATGTCTCTACCTCCATAATATATCATCTATATGGTTTTATATTTATAATTTTATAAGTAAATTCTTTATATTTAAAAATATCGTTTTTCTTTTTTCCTAAGCATAATTTTGATACCGGCGACAACTCTGCAGGAGATCTTTCGATATCTATATCAATTCTTTCATTTTCTTCAATGCAATATAAACCAACCTTATCTCCATATTCAACATAAATTCCCCTATCTCTTTTTTCTTGTACTATTTTTTTATTAATAGCTTTTTTATCTGTTGCCTTTCCATTCTTTTTTCTTATATTTTGCGGTTTTATTTCATTTTTTGTTTTTCGTCCTCTTATAGCTTTTTTATCGCATTTGAATGTTAGTTCCAATTCATTATCGTCGTTTTTTTTGCCATCCATCACATATCCTGCTTCTAATCTATTTTCAAATCTTTCTCTAGCTAGATAACTGACATGCCATGGTATACCTGACAATTTTCTCGTCATGCATTTCTTCACCTCCAATTTTTTAAATATTTTTCAATATGATTTTAACTTATCACAGTTGTATTTTATTATCAATGTATAAAATATCTAAAAATGTAAATTGTATATATTTACAAATAAAAACGGCATTCATAATGAATACCGTAAATAAAAGTGCCCAGAACCGGAATCGAACCAGTGACACGAGGATTTTCAGTCCTCTGCTCTACCGACTGAGCTATCTGGGCACAAAAGATATTTTTTCAGCACGTTATAAAACGTGCCCGAGACCGGAATCGAACCGGTACGGGTGTTACCCCGCAGGATTTTAAGTCCTGTGCGTCTGCCAGTTCCGCCACTCGGGCAGGATGGTGCTAAAAATCAACACATTCGCAAGACTTTTTTTCTAGTTTCGCAAGACTATTTAATTTTAATGGTCATGTGTGTTGCAGGGATTATATTACTACAAACCAATATATTTGTCAACCCTTAAAATTTATAAAATATCCAAGTATTGCCGAAACCCCACCAATTAATACTTTTTCAACTATATTATTATATTGTTTAGCCGGCTGTAATTCTATAGTTCTTACCCTTTCATTAAGGTCATTAACATTTTCTCTCATTATTTTAACTTCATTAACAATCTCTGATATTGACTGTGTTAATTTGTTAATGTCCTCTACTAAATCTTCTACTTTCTTAATTTTGCTATCTGTTTGTTTTTCCCACTCTTCAAATCTTGCTTCTTTTATTAATAAGTCATTAACTGATTTTTCTAAATCCAATGTTATCACCTCATTTCTAAAGTGATAGATTTTTTATAAAGAAGTTTCTTTGTAGTCTTGCTCTGTTTTACCTGTACCAAGCTGAATATGATTACCACATACTTTGTTATTACTAAGGTCATTAAATACTTTTCCTTCGTCTGCATAGATATGTGTTTCTATAATTGTATCAAATTCGCCTGTTTCAATAATGTCTGTAATTTCTCCATCATCGTTAAACTTAATATCAACTATAGGTACTTTTATTTCTTTAACTTCTTTTCTCACATTAAGCACCTCCTACAATGGCGTCAAATTCTTCTTCTGAAACACCATAATGTACTGTAGCTTGTTTATTACTTCCTGTATAATTAAAATATGTATCCCAATTTGCTGGTTTTTCCGTTGCGTCTGTGTAAATGTCTGTTAAATTAGTACAACCGTAGAAAGGTGAATAACTAGATGAATTAGCGTCTATTATAGCTACTGTTTTAGCTATAAAAACTTTTGTTATACTTGTGTTATTACTAAATGACGAAGTACCTATAACACCAACGCTATTTTTAAATTTATTTATAGTAACATTAGGGCAATTATAAAATGCATAATTACTAACTGTACCAACATTTTTAGGGATTTCTGATACAGTAATATTTGTACAACCATAAAAGCAACTTGGACCAATAGTTCCCGTATTATCAGGTAACTTTGATAAGTTTAATTTTGAGCAACTATGAAAACATGAGTTTCCAATATAGCTTACCCCTTCAGGAAGTGTAACATTAGTAAGCTTAGTACAAAGGTAAAATGCATTATCACCTAAGTTAGTAACTCCTTCTGGAACAGTCACATTTTCAATACTGTCTAAATAGTAAAAAGCATGATTTCTTATTTTTGTTACACCTTCAGGAATTGACAAATCTGTTATAGAACCCTCTATAAGACTTGATAACTCAGCAGAACCTCCGCCACCGCTACCTTCATAAGTTCCTACTACACCAAAAATATTAACGTCTTTCTTTATATTATCAGCTATTAAATCTTCGTCACCATTAATTGTAACTTGTGAAAGTCCGTCATATCCTTCATCAGCATTTATTACTTGCTGTTCTTTACTTGGTGTAGCTGTCTTTTCTTGTAATTTAGCTTGTTCACCTTGATATGTACCTTCAATACCAAAGATATTAATACCTTGTTTTATATTAGTAGCTACTAAATCACTATCACCATTAATTGTAACTTTACTAAGTCCATCATATCCACTATCAGGGCTTATTACTTGTTCTGCTTGGCTTGGTGTTGCTGTTTTCTCTTGTAACTTAACAGTTGTACTAGGTACATTAACTATCACCTTACTAAGAACTTTACCCTCAGTTGGTATTACTTCACCATTTGTTGTAGCTGTTTTTTCTTCTGTTACTATATTTACTGTACCCTCTGTATCATAAAATCCTTTAGGAACAGTTACAGAGGTTTTAGTAACAGTAAGAGTATCATTTATAACAGGATTAGTAACAACAGTATTTAATGTATCTGAAATACCTTGAAAGTCTTTGTCTGTGTCTGTTAATTTAAGTTCTTGTAATTTTGTATTTATTTCTTTTCTAACGCCTTGTAAGCGTTCAATTTGACTTGCTATACTCATACATTCACCCCTTTTATAATTCTGCTAAAAGGTCTTCTACATTGCCTATAACATCATTTACAGCTTTACTAGTAACAGGCTTTAATTCATTATTTACAGAATTTGACAAAGGAACAGATAATAAACCTTCATTAGTAATAGAAAGATTGTCACCAATCTTAACACCACCTAATATTGTAGATGTTGCTATAGGTAATTTATAAGTATCTCCGCCACCTTCAATAATCCCTAAGTCTATAATTCTACCATCGGTCATAATAAAAAGAAGTTCCCCTTTTTCATTAAGTTGAACTTCTTTTACACCTCTACCAATGAGACCGTATATTTCTGCATTAACACATCCCATATTCTAGCCTCCTTATTCTACTTTTATTAAGTTGTCGTTTACTACTGTTGTATTAAAACTACCTTCTATTCTAATGTCATAAATATAGTCACCCTTTTGAAATAACCCTGTTGTATCTTCGTCAAATACCAAGGTAACAAAGTTATCAACAACATTAGTAAATATAAAATCTTTGATTGGCTCTTTGTCCCATCTCTTAACTTCAACAATTACAGTATCACTATCATTTAATATAATTGTTTCTCCGTCAGCGTCTTCTAAATTAAGTTTAAACCCTAATTCAAATTGGTCTCCAACATACCATTTAATTATACCTTCTTCAATCCTTGGTGAAGGTAAAGCTGATTGTATATTACCCATGTTATCCCTCCTTAATATAGAGCTTCATTTTCATAATATACACACTGAACATTATAAATTTGAAAATCATTTGCATCATTTGTTTTAGTATTACAAGCAAAATAATATACTGGTACATTTGCGGTCAAGTTACAATAAATGTGTGCGTCTCTACCTGTATATGAAGACAGTTTAACTCTTGGCATTCTCTGAAGTGATACATTTACAGCATCGTCAATTACTGCATTAGCAAAATCTTTATCAAAGGAAGCAGTAATAGCTTTTCCAACTCCTAATGGTGTTTGGTTTAAGCTCTGCCCTGCAATTTCAGCATTTACGGCATTATAATAGTCTTGTAATGTTCCTATAGCTAAATCTACAGGATAAACAGAAGCCCCTGCATAAGCAAAAGAAATATCATGATATCCACTTACTTTAGGGATAAAGCTACCCAATATATAAACTGGGTTATTATCAATATTGCTTTCTCCCCTTATAGTAACTGTGTATTCGTCAATATCTCCCATTGGCTGATAGTCCATATCTGTCTTTTTAAATAAATATTTCCTTGTTCCAGTCTTGTTATAATTTGAATATTTCCATTTTGTATTATCCTGCAATATCGTTGTTATCTGATTTTTTAACCAAATAGCCGCACTCCATACGCTCATGATACCACCTCACTAATTGAATATTCTAATATATTAGTTGTCTTTGTTATTACTTTTCCGTCATTAGCTGTAAACACTTCTGTAATGGTATCACCATCAATTGTTGTTACTAATACGCCATCTTCATATGTTTCTGTTATGGTGTTAAAGTCTCCGCTGAATTCTGTGTTACAATCTGCGAAACCCTGCATATCCATTAATCTTTTTCTATTTACTAAAGTACCTTCTACAGTACCTTCTATTCTATCAATCCAATTTATCAAAATTACCACGCTCCACAATAAAAGGTATTACATTGTCTGTAATACCTTGTCATTTCATCTATTAAGCTTTCAATATATACTAAGCATTTTTCAATTTCATTTGCCCCAATATAATTAAGTCTTCGCATAGTAACAGGTAAATATTTACCGCTTTCTTTGTAAAATTGAGTAGCTAATTTTTTTACATTATCTAAGTATCTATTCATTTGAGATACTGTAGGGAAGTCTGTTTCCTTCCAGTCTGTCTTAGTAACAACAGTAACATAATATCCTTTACTTGTAAGTATTTCAGCTAATTCTTTTGTCTTGGCTTCCACTCTGTTTAAATCAGTATAGTTATAAAATGTATTTGAATTAGGTCTGTCAGTTATCATATCATTCACCAATTACCACCGCCTTTGTTACATATCCGCCTACAAGGTCAATATCAAGTGATTTGATAATAGATTGTCTGTAATTATCAGGATATACTTCAATATTTGCTATTTTGCCTACGGCGTCATTATCAAGAATTACTGAAATATCTTGTTGTATTCTCTTTTGATAGTGGTTAAATATTCTTTGTGCTACTTCTTTACCATTTTCAGTATTTACTAATGTTGCATCTGTAAGCTCTAATATATTTTCCTTTTCACCTTTAGGAAGGTCTGTCATTTTAACACTAACAGTCTTTGTATTATCTTCGTATTGATTACCTTTAATAATAACATTACCTGCTGTTGTTACATCAACTATACAATAGTTAATGCCTTGTTCTAATATATTACCTCCATTTATATTAGTAACATTAGAAGGAGAATTAAATATAATTTCTGTCTGTCCTACGCCTAATTCACCTTCAAACAGATTTGTTTCCTCTGGATTTAATACATATGTATGTTCTGTAACATTTACACCTGTGACATAAGGATTTAATGTTACTGTTGTACCTATATGTTTTCTATCCATATCCATAATAACAATGTCTGTATCTGTTACTAATGAAGGTTTTATATTAATACTGCCGCTTCTGCTTGTATCTATATATGCCCCAATGGCTACACAAACTTGTTGTAACGCTTGTCTATGAGAACACCTAGCAATCCAACCATTAACAGGTATGTTATCTAATGAACTGTCTATATAATAAGCAAATCCTGCATCTGTCATTATCTCGTCAATAACTTCTCTAGCTGTTCTATTGATATACAAATTACCTTTAAAATAGGTATTTTCCATAACACCAATAGCATTAACTGTTGAAAGTTCCATCATCTTATCTTCTGTACTTTTCCATTCGTCAAGATAGAATGTTCCGAAACCTCTTGAAGCTCCGTCAATAGTGTCTCCAACATTAATAAATTGTTTCTTTTCAAAGGCGTTATAGATACCTTGTGGATTAAATATATTAAAATCATTCGTCTGTGAATACGCTGTAAAGTTCATTGTATTAATAGGTAATTCTGTTGACATTAAGCTTATCTCTTCAAACAGATTAGCACTTATTAAATCATCATCTTTAAATCTTTGCATTATACCATAAATAATACTCTGCAATTTTAAATATCTGTGTGGAACATTCATAGACTTAAAGGTAATTATCATTTTATTAAAATTATTGATTTCTTCTTTGACAGTATAAGACCAATTATCAGGAAACATATCTAATTCTTTTATTAAAGTATCGTCTTCATAGTATTGAATATTTAAGTTATTACAATATATATTTCCATGTGGATTAAATTCAAATCCTGTACCTGTGATATTATGTTTATTTATTAAAGTGATAGTTAATGTAATAGGAGTAGGGAAGTTACCATCTTCCCCACTCATTTGTTTAGACCATAACCCAAAAGCTTCTATAGAAGGATTAGAGGGGAACAATTCAAAAGTACCATCTAATTGCCAATAGTCAGGTTCTAATGTTTCATATTTAGGAACATATACACCTTCTAATGTCAAATCCTTCAAGTCAATAAAGTCTTGTTTGTCTGTACATTCAATAGTAGCATCTCTTTTGGCTGATACGTCTACAAGCCCAAAGTCAACCCATACATCTGTCTTCATGCTACCACCTCATACTTTCCTTGCTTCAAATTCAATCGATAAATTATCCCAATGGTGTACATTACCTATTGTCTTCACTAATTCGTCTGAAACAGAACTAAAAAAGGCTTCAAAGGTTACTGTACTGTCTTTTCCATAGGGCAAAGTAATAGTAACCATATCAGCCCCATTAGTAAGTTCTTCAATTAAGTCATTGTAAACTGTGTCATCTATATTTCTAAGATTAAGTGTGTATTTTTTATATACACCTCTAACTTCTCTTAATTTTGTACCGCTTTCAGTTGTAACCCTATATTTTTCTTCAATATCCCATTGTCTACTAAGATTAATAGTGCCAACGTCAAAGCTTTTATCATTTATTATCAACTTCAAACTGTAGCACCTCCTAACAATGATACACCTTTTCTTGTTTCTTCCTTTTTAATAACAGGATAAAGAACACGTCCAAGTGCTGATAAATTACCTTCAAAGCTAACATTGATATTGGTAACAGGATTAGGATTTGTATTGATATACTGAACACCTTGTCCATTCCTGTATTTGTCTGCTTCAGGCTGTGTTAATACCATTTCACCTTTATGTAAGATTGCCCTGTATCCGTCAAATGGTACTTCTGTCAATCCGTTTCTATGGCTACCATCTGAAGACATTTCAGACTGTCCTCTTCTCCAAAATGCTAATTTATCAGCTAACCAACTAACTTTATCAGACACCCAAGAACTAATACTATCCCATACACCTTTAATACCATCCCAAACAGCATTAAATATAGCTTTTCCTGCTTCTTTAAATTCATTAATGTTATTAGTAATAGCTGTCTTAATATCATTTATTGCTGTTTTAAACCAACTTGTTATACTATTCCATACAGTTGTAAATCCGTTCTTGATACCGTTAAATAAAGTTGTTGCGGCATTAGTAAAAGCTGATACTGAACCTGTTATAATATTTTTAAGATTGTCAAGCTGTGTTTGAAGAATGTTCTTTATTCCTTCCATTATATCGTTGAATAAAGTTTTAACTGCTTCCCATAAGGCAGACCAATCACCACTAAACAATGCAGAAAATACATGTAGTAAATCAATAATAATGTTAAATACTGTTTCTATTACAACTTTACAGTTTTCCCAAACTGCATTAAATAATGTTCCTTCTGTTTCTACCTGCTTTACAAATGCACCTATAACAGAAGCTAATATATTTATTATGCCTATGATAACTTCAGTAACTCCGCTTATTACCGCTTGTATATATGGCATTTTTTCGTCAACCCAATTAGCAAGATTTATTAGTATTGGTAAAAGATTTTCTTCAACTGCTGGGATTACTCCCATAATGATATTACGCCTAATTCCTTCTACTGCTTCACTTAAGCTATCATATTTAACTTCTTCAATCTGTCCTAAAGCGTCTTTAGTGTTGCTGATTTCACCATTAACATTTGTAAGTGCTGCTACTGCTTCAGCCCCCATGTCTTCCCACATAGTACCGAAAAGGTTTACGCCTGCTGTATTCTTTACAACTTCATCATCGCAATTATTAAGTGCCGTAGTAACTTCAATAAATGCTTGATTGGCTGTTTCTCCACCTTCGGCAAATTTTGCTTGCATTTCATCAGCGTTAAATCCTAATAATTCAAATGCTTCTACTGTTGTATTAGAACCATCTTTAACCCTAATACCAAATTCCTTAACGGCATCACCTAATTTATCAATGTCAAATACTCCTGCTTCTGCACCATTAGCAAACATATTAAACATATCTTCAGCGTCTAAACCTAACTGTTTAAAATGTACTGAGTATTCATTAATACTATCAAGTAAATTACCATTTTTGTCTAACCCTGCTTGTGAACCTTGAGCAATTAAGTTAAAGGCTTCGTCTGCATTCAAACCAAACTGTTTCATTAACATGTCAGTTGTTCTAATACTTTCCTGTGTATCAAATCCGAAAGTGTCCCTAAACAGCAAAGCATTCTCTGTAGCAGACTGTAATTCTTCGCCTGTTAATCCTGTTTGTGTTCGTACTTGTGCTAAGCTTTCTGCAATGTCATTAAAATCTTCACCGTAGTTATTAGCATATATTTCTTTTAAGGTCTCCTCAAGACCTACCATTTCTTCATCAGTTGCACCTGTTTGTGTTTGTAATGTATTATAACTTTGTCTTAATTCGTCAGACGCTTGTACACAAGCCTTTAACCCATCTGTTACAACCTTTAAAGCTGCGGCTATACCTAAACCTTTAAGCATTCCTTTAATAGTAGTTCCTAAATTTAATGTGCTTTTTTCAGTATTTCCTACTTCATTACTAACACTTTTTAAGCTGTCTATTCCTTCTTTAGCGTCTACTTGTACTTGTGCATAAAGTGTGCCTAAATCAAGCAAGTCCGTCACCTCCGTAACGTTGTCTTAATGCTTGCTTATCTGGATTAGTGAGAGTTAAAATATAACAATTTTCTAAATACTCTCTTCCTTCTTCTGACTGTTTTAATTTATGTATAAAGGCGTCCTTTAAAACAGCCTTGAATGTATAACAATCTAATTCTAAACATTCATTAAAATTAAGCCCTGTATAGTCTGATACTAGTTTTAAATCTTCTGTATCAGTCTGTAGCCATTCCTTCTGTTCTTCCTCTTCCCCTGCATCAGAAGGCATACAAGGGATTATTATTCCCCCAAGTCTTTTAATGTGTTGTCAATGTAGTCTTTTAAAACAATCATAGCTGTGTCAATTGGTAACATATCTTCTATATCTTCTCTAGTAAATTGAATGTTATTAATGTTTCTGTTGAACATCCTTGTTATCATTACATAAACGTAGTCAAGCATTTCTGTTTCTTCCATATCTGAATTAGCTATCTCTAACATTGTTCTAAGCATAGACTGAGTAGGCTTTTTTAATTTAAGTATTGTCTTATTAGGTAATTTAATTTGATAATATTCCTGCGTAATCTTTGATAAGTCAAGCATTGATTATTCCTCCTTAATAAAAAAAAGGACACTCTTTTAGAGTGTCCCCTTAATAAAATCACTCTGTTATAGAGCTGTCTTCTTCTTTGTAAACTATTAATGTTCCTTCTGCATCGTGTGGCTGTGCTTTAAATTCTGCATTAATAACAGTTTCTTTATCTTTTGCAAATGCAAGTTCAAATCCTGCTTCATTTGAACCTACAATAGTAACTCTGATATCTCCGTCAATAGCGTCTTCATGCACAAAGTGAATTACATACTTTTTACCATCATAGTTACCTGCACCACCAATTTTAACTGTTCTTGTATGACTTGCGGCTTCTTCTGTAACTCTAGCTGTTGAAGATAATTTCTGTAATGTAGCACCATTCCAAGTCATAATACCGCTTTTAAGTATCACTTCTTCCTCTGTGATAAATTTCTTAGATACTAAACCTAAGTCATCTTTCGCTTCATAAAATGTAGGTGTATATGTTAAAGTTGCACCACCCTGAATAAGACCAAGTAAATTAGCGTCTGTTTCAATTGTGGCGTCCTCTGGTATTTCACTTGTAAACTCAGTACAATATACTTTACCTGAACCTAATACAATCCTCTCTACCATTGTATTACTCCTTTCTAAATCTAGTTGTCACAATAAAATAAGCCTTTAAATGGTATGTGTTAGTTGATAAATTTTCTAATGCTCCACCACCATTAAGGCTTATAGTTAATATGTCTTCATTAAATTGATTGTCTCCAACTGTCAATAATGATTGTTTTACCTTATCAAGTATTGTATAACCTTGTTTTAAATCTTGTGATATTACAGTTATCTCTAATCTATCTTGTGATACAACTCCATCATTACTAACAGGGTAGAATTTATATAAAATTGTGTCTTCTATGTCTTCTGTTCCAAAAGGTTTAACAGGATATCCAATAGTAAGAAGACAATCGTATACATCTTTAATAATCATAATATCCCCTCAAATCTTTTTAGGAACTCTTCTTTTTTGCCATCTATAGCTTCTTGTAAAAATGGATTAGGTTTCTGTCCTTCTGTAGTGTAATAATCACCTTCAGCAGTTCTATAAACCCAAGGTACGTCTTTACGTCCTTTTCCTTCCCTTGCGTAAAGTCCTGTTCCTTCGTGCTTGAATGCGGCGTACTCTACATTACTTCCAATTACACCATTATATAAGTCTCCTTCTTTTTCTGAACTGTGTGTAATTGAAGCCCTTAGTGTACCATCATCAACAGGACAATTTATTTTAGCTTGATTTTCTATAATTTGTAATCCATCATTTAAAGCTTGCATTAAAAGGTCTGGTATTGTTTGTTCGATTGCTTTTTTTAAATTTACTGATAATTCTGACAATTAAATCACCCTTTCTAACAAATAGAAAGAGTACCTAGACCATTCATTTATTGATTTTATTAAATAGGAAATCCCTTCTTTTTCTATCTTGTATTCTTTATCTAGGTCTAACCCTTTGTAGTCTGATACACCAATATATTGACAATCAATATATCTAATATCATCAGAAGCTTTTGACATACTATTAAATTCAACTCTTACATTTATTTCTTTTACTAATTCCCAATCTTTAACTTCCTGACCTATATCATTTGTATTAGTAACAGATACATAAAGGTTATAAGGTATCATTTTATTTCTCATAATATGCCCCATTTCTTTTTGTATCTGTTTAATTGGTTAATGATATAAGGCGGATATTCTTCAATATAATTTTCACTAACTCCGCTGTAAGACTGAGAGCTTAAGCCCTCAGCCCCTAAACGGTTTAATTTTAGTATAGCTATATCTACTGTGATATTGTCAAAGGCTTGGGAATAGTCCATATTAAGATAAGAACATATTTCAGCCTTAGACTTTTCAAGTAAAAGGCTGATTAATTGTTCATTTCTATTATTAGTAAGAATTTTAACCTGTTCTATCAATTCCATTTAATCAGCCCACTTTCTTTAATTAAGCTGTCCTTGTCATTTTGATTGAATATGTGTCATCAACTAAAGCCATTACCCCATGTCTTTCATATACAACTGTGTTGTCTTTGCTTTCGATGTCTCTATCCTGTTCTACAGAACCTTCCTTCTTAACAAAGAACTTAACAGCGTCTTTTTTAGTAATATAAGCTGTTCCTTCAGGTACTAATTTACTAAATAATACAGGTAAACCGCAAATTGTACCAAACTGACCTGTGTAAAGGATTTCACCCTGTTTTGAAGCAATGAAGTCAGCGTCTTTTCTGATAGCGGCTCTTAAATCATTACCCATAATAACAAACATATCTGTTTCTACTTCTTTATCGATTGTCGATAAAGCGTCTACAATAGCGGCATAGTTAAACTCTGTATATTCTGAACTATTAGAAATTTTTGCAAGCTCTGTAAAATATTCTTCTTTAATTTCATTCGCCATAAGTACAGAAGCACCCTTTGAAGCTACATCAATTAAATAGGGGTCTTGCATTACGTCCATATCATTATATACATATGTCTGTTGATATCTATTTACTGTGTATGTATTAGGTGTGAAAGTTACAGAGCCTTTAGTAGTATTTTTTGCACCTTTAGCAAGCTTCTCTACTTTACCTGTGTATGTATATTTATTGATAACCTTTTTAAGTCCTGCGGCTTCTGCTAAGCTATAATCAATTGTCATAAGACTTCTTATATTAAGTTCTGAATTAACCAAGTCTGTCATTTTATTTTCAATTATAAAGTTTTCATACCCTGTAAATGCCATTATTATCTTCCTCCTATAATAAAAAAACTTATCTTTTGATAAGTTCGTCATAAAGTGTCTTGTTATTTTTCGCTAATGCTGATTGTTCCGCTAAACTCATTTTCTGAAATTGTTCTTTAGTGATATTACTATCAAGACCAATACTATTTTTAGGTGAATTTGATTTAAGTCTGCTGTCAATTTCCTTCTTAAGCATTGCCTTAAATATCTTATCTAATGTTTCTATCTTCTCTAAACATTCATCAGTGTCTTCACTTGTCACCACAAAATCAACTAAGTTAGCGTCCAATCCTCTGTTATTTAATACTTTTGAAATTTCAGCCTTTGTATTGGCTAATTTGTATTTACTAAGTTCTTCCTGTAAGTCTGATATTCTCTGTTCTTGTTCTGCTTTTAACCTTGCCTGTTCATCGAGACCTACTAAAGACTTCTGTTTGTTAAGTTCTTTTTCAAATTTCTTCTGCTGAGTTTTTAAAGCTTCGGAAACACGCTTGTCACTTTCTGACTGTATAAGCTTTAACACCTCAGCTTGTGTAAAAGTTTTAACCTCTTGTTCTTGTCCTTGTTCCTGTTCTGTTGCAACATTATTATTTAATTCTTCCATTGTTATTTTCCTCCTTTAGTTATTGATACATTATCAATCCCTACATTAATATATAGTTGTTCTTTAGTGTCTGCCCCTGTTAAAAAGACAAAATAAAAAACACCCACATTAGCAGGTGTTATTAATTATATTTTTGTTTTGCTTCTTCAATCTTTTTTAATGTTGAGTGATTAAGTTCCCTTTGTTCTTTTATGAATTCTTCAGGCATTCCATCAAGCCCCTTTTTTCTATAAGGCAGATACTTTTCATATAGTTTAAGGTTTTCTATTTTAGCTTCTTCTAAAATCATTTTCTTTTCTTCTTCAAAGCTCATATTTTAAACCTCCTATATTCAAACTTAAACCTTTCAGCAATTAGTTTTGTGCTTATATGATAAATGTCTTCGTCTACATCTAATCCATTATCAAATATGTATTGCAATGCTTCTAAATATATTTCAGAACTAAATATATGGACGATATCATCAAAATTTGCATTAACTGTATCTTTTGTTCTAGTAATAGTATATTTATATTTATTATCTATGCCGTTTAATGTCTTCAGTCCATATTCTAAAAATAAACCTAAATCATCACCACTGAATGAATAATTTGTTGTAGAAGCTGGATGATTGTGTGTTATAATTGCGTCTTTAAGTTTATCTTTTAATTCTAACGGAGTAACAGAATACTTATTACCTTTAAATTTATAAACTTCTCCATTAGTAAGAACACAATAGGCATATTCTATACATTTACTTTGTATTATGCTTTCATATTCTGTTATTTTTGATTGTATCATATTTTCATTAGTAATATCAATCGTTTCCAATGGTTTAAGCAAGCTTTCAACTACAGGAATAATAGTACAGCGGCATCTGGGATGATGGCAACTGTCCATATCTTTTAAGTCCATAGGCTCTGCTTTTGTTTTTCTTTCCCACTCTTTACATTCTTTGCAAAGTCTATCATCTTCAGCTACAAGATAATATCCTTTAGTGTATCCTGCATTTTTAAAAGATTGTTTCTGACCTGAGTTTATAACTCTCATTGTTTCAGTTCTTACCAATCTGTCAGCATTACTGAATGAAACATTATTAGACTTCATTATTGCCTTTACTGCTTCATCTTTATTAAGTCCTGCGGCTACAATGTCTTGTATCTTTTTCGCTAATGTCTTTTCCAATTTAGATTTATTGTTCCATATCCTTGTTGAAAAGTTTGCACCTTTGAAATTAGCGTTTACTACTTCCTGCATTATCTCTTTATTTTGTAAAGACCATTTTACCTCTTTACCTAAAGTGTCAGACGTTTCTTCAAACACTTCTCGATATGCTTGTTCAAGTCCTGCTGTAATGACTGTTATTTCTTGTTTGCCATATTTAGTAAGTATTTTATTTATCTCTTTTAATAAATCATTATATCTGCCATAAGCGTAAAGATTTGTTGTTGAAATTTCTCCGTTAGACCACAACAATTCATATAGTTCTGTTATCTTATTCTTTAGGTCTTGTCCTTGCCTTTTATATATCTTGACAAGTTCCTTTATCATACCCTCTGAATTATTTTCGTAAGCTTTATCTGCCAATCTTTGAGACCAATATTTATTATTCTGCATAAATATCACTTACTTCTGTCTGCTGTTCTAATTCCCACTTAGTATCTTCAACAAAAGGTAATTGTGCTAATAGAGTTTCGTCGCTTACTAATCCTCTTAATAAGTTAATCATTTGTGCGGTTTCTAATTCGTTTTCAGGTAAGTTAGTAGTGAATATAACGTCAACATAAGAAGGAACAGACAATGACTTGACATTCATAATATCAAATAAAAGTCTGTTCCTTTCTCTTATCGCATTTTTAAATTTTCTCTGTTTATTTTGTATTTTATTAAGTGTACCTATTAATTTATATTTCATTGCAACACCTGACACGTTGTTTGCAAAGTTATCATCACTCATATCTGGAGTAAATGAAAGTTTATGTATATCTGATACAAGCCTTGTCTTTTCCTGCTCTGTATTTGTGCTTTCACCATTCTTTAATACAAATGTAGGGTTTAAGTTCTCACCAAACAATACTCTGCTTTCTTTCATATTGGCAATGTCATCACTATCTACATTGTCAGTATTCAGATAAAGATAACAGTTGTTAAAGTAGTCTTGTTCGTTTGCGGTATCACTTGTTAAAAGGTCGTATTCGTCTATTAATGAGATTACATTTTCATAATCACCTTTTAATTCTGTGTTATTCTTATATACTACAATTGGTATATCAACAAATATATTATCTTGTGTATTTACCAATATGTCATTCTTATATGTCTTAACGTCGTAAGCAGAATATACCTCAGTCCATTCAGTAATAACATCATCTGCTGAAATTGTTTTCCAAAATCTGATACAATAAAGAAGCTTTTGGCTAATGTCATCACTAAATATCAATACACACTGTTTATTGTTAAGTGTAGCTAATTTAATATCTGCATTTTCGTCTAAATATATCAACTGGATTGCATATCCGTATTTACTACAATTAGTAGCTAAATCAACATTGATATCCTGTTCATTTGCAATATCTAACACATTTAAGTAGTCTTCTATATTATCTTTACTAATATAAGTAATAGGCGTTCCAACAAACATAGCTACATTGGTTTCTGTGATATATTCTGCAAATGAATGACTTATCTTATTATTAGGTTTTGAAGTATCTTCAAACATCCTTCTATTAATATCATTATCATTATTATAGTATCTATCTAACTTGGCAAGTCTTGGAAATTCACTTGTCATAAATTTACTAATATAAGATTGAATTTCACTATATGTTAATTCTGTGTCTTTATTTATGTAGTACAATATTATACCTCCTTACAAAGCCCCTTTTGCAAGGAAGCCTATTTTCTTATTCTTTGTAATCGCTTGCATACCGTAACGCAATGCGTCCAATAAATGATTATATTTGTCAATTGGTTTATTAACATATTCACCTGACTTGTCTTTTTCCCATGCATAATTTTGTAATTCTGTTATAATGCCTTGGCAGTTTGGTTTCACGATTATTTTATATTGTTGTAATAGCTGAATACCAAAGACAATGCTGTCTTTACCTTTGCTACAAGGCTTAATTCTTGGTATGCCATTTCTCTTTATCTCTTCAATACTCTTTTGTTCTGCACTGTCAGCATATATTAAATTCTTACTATAACCCAAAGCCTTTATCTTATTAGCTATGTCTGTATTTAAAAGTCCTGTATCTTGAAATTCGTCAATTATATAAAGTTCTTTGTTTTCTTCGTCACATAAAGCCACAACAAAAGCCGTAGGGTCATTTGTGAAACCAAAGTCTAAACCTGTTATCGTTGTTAAATTTCTTTCTTTTATTAATAAGTCAATATCAAAATCTTGTTCTTCCCAATTAGTAAAGATTAATCTGTCTAATGAGCAGAACTCACCTAAAGCATAAATCTTATAATAAGTGTAGTTTGTCTTTTTCATTTCTTCTAAGGATTTGATATAGTCTTCAGGTAAGAACCTATTATCCTTGTATGTTGTTTGCAATATAAAAGCGTCTGTTTCGTTCTCAAAAAAATGCTTATATACCCAATTAGCTTTACTAACTGGATTAAATGACAATATTATCTGATTGTTAGCCTTTGGACTTCTAAGTCTAAGGTTTAACTGTGTATAATCATCAAATGTTATCTCAGTAGCTTCTTCTATCCAAATATCACTAATATCTGTAATTGACTTTATTTTTTCGCTGTCGTCAAGCCCCTTAAACAAAAAAACACTACCGTTAGGCAATGTGATTTCAAATGTACTTTTATTAACTGTACAATATTTAAGGATTTTAATATCGGTTAATATCTTAGTAACAAGAGAGAAACAACTATCTTTCTGTGTGGCGGCTACTTTCCTTATTACCAAGACCTTTCTAACGTCATTTAACGATTTTAATATAAGCTTCTGAGCTACAAACACTGATTTCCCGCTTCCGCCACCACCATAATATACTTCATTTCTATTACTATAATTGAATAAATAAGGACTATATACCTTATTAACTCCAAGATTAACTGTCATTATTGTCACCTGTGTCAATCTTAATGTTAATAGAACTATCTTCTATCTGCATACGCTGTAAATATACGCCTAAAGTTTTCATTCGCATGTCTATCGCTTTCATTCTTTCGTTCTTAGAAGATGTAGGGTCTTCAGCTATCTCTGTTAGAATACGCAAGCAGTCTTCTAAAGATAGTATTCTTCTTTCTTCCTGCTTTTTGTTTAGTTTTTCAATGTATTCTCTAACTTCAGGCTTCTTCATTAACTTGGCGGCATTTGCCTTTGATACGGTATCTGAAGTTCCGTAAACTGTCCTATACGCTTCTGTCTGATTGCCACATTTAACATACTCAACACAAAATCTTCTATTACGTTCATTTAGCACTGATGCCACCTCCTTTTATATTAGTAAAATCAAAAAAGGGGGCATAGCCCCCTTTTAAAATATAAACTCCAATTCAATCTCTTTTCCATCAGCCTGTTTTAAGGCTTCAGCAAGTAATGACTTGTCATCAGCAAGTCCTTCTCTTATATATGTAGATATTATTGTATATATTTCTTTATTTGTAAGTTCCATTAGCTTGTCCTCCTTTGTTAAGCTACATTTTCTATTGTCTCTCTTAAAATGCCTAATTCTCTGCACTTACTAATGTCTATAAATACTGCATCAAATTGGCACTTTTCAAATGGATTGTTTATTCTTTTTTTAGGCTGTTTGTCAGCCCATTCTTTAAGTTTAGCAAAATCTAAAATGAACATTGTATTAAGTTCAAAACTGTACCATATAAGATAATCTGTCTGTGACTTATTCATCCAGCCACGCCATACTTTATTATCTTTATATGTGTCATATTCCAACAAGAAGCGATTAGTTTTATGTATCTTGTAGTCTGTTTTAACTTCAATACTAAATGTTCTATTTCTATAATTTAACAAGAAATCAATGTCCTTATCCTGATATTTTTTAATATTAGTAACATTGATTAATTGATATCCCTTTTCCGTTGATAAGTAAGAGCTTACTATTTCTTCAGCTTTTTTCCCCTTATCAAAACATCCCTTTCGTTCCAAATAAAATCTATTTTTCATTCGGGATTACCACCTTATATTAATTGATAATCCCTTGCATTCCTAATGCTTAGTTCGCAACTTCTAAGTCTTATTAGTAAGATAAGATATCTATTGTGTGTGTGGGCTTTTGTGTAGCACCCCACAAGCGGAACAAAAAAGACCACTACACACAATTAAAATGAAAATTTGTGCTTACTAATTAAAAATATAATATCAGGCGGAGAGCGTAAGCGATACGCCTTTTCTTTCATTAGTAACACAAGATTATGAATGTTAAAATGGTAAATCATAATCTTCAATATCATCATCTGCACTACAGTTATCATCATCTATATAATATGAAGATATTTTAATTGAAGGAGTGTCTTTAACTTCTATATATGTACCATCTTCTAATATTCTATAAGCTTTATTTTCTTTTATTGTCGTGTCGCTGACAATCTCTTGATTGTTGTCAGCGGACAGGACAATATTATTTATATTCTTTTTTATATTTATATTATTATTAAGGTTTTGTCCGCCTATTTTTTCTTCGATATTAATTAGATTATTTGTGTCATAGTTTTGTCCTGTTGTCCGCTTTGTGTCCTGTTGTTGTCCGCTTTGTGTCCTGTAGTTTTGTCCTGTTGTTTTGTCCTGTTGTCCGTTCCAATATCTTCTGACAGTTCTTTCGGATATTCCCAACATCTCCGCTATCTGTTTTTGCGTCTTACCTTCTGCCTTTAATTCATGGATTTCTTCTTTACTAATTGAAGAAGGTCTTCCGCCCCTTTTACCACTTTCAACAGCTTTGTCATATCTATTTTGTGCCGCATCTATGTTAGGGATGAACACAGACATTAATGAATTCACAACTTGATTGTCACTTTCATATGTACCATTTAAACCATAGCTTATTAATGCCTTATAGCATTGGAACTGAATATCTTCAGACCATTCACTGATTGCCTTTTCAAAACTACCGTAAAATACAAATGCGTTATTTTTAAAATCTTCCATTGTTTTTTTCCTCCCGAATTGTGCTTAATTATCTTTTTTTGTATCTTGTTTTTATATAGTTATCTATTGTTTCCTGTATGCCGTTTTCTTTTTTAAAGAAAAATACGCTTTCATATTTGTTGCCTGTATGATAATTAGGCGATATATCTACAATTTGATAACCTGCCCTTAGCAAATACTTAGCTAAATCTATTGTGAAAACAGGAACATTATATGTTGTTGCCATTATGAACGTCCTCCTTTTATCTGTAATCCGCCATCAATTTATCTACTAACCTTTCTGTCTCTGGCGTTCTTTCAAAGTAGAATATCGTTTCATTGTGCTTGATTTTATTAGGGGCTATATCTACAATGTCATATCCCATATGAAGAAGTGTGTGAGCTACTTTTCCGATAGGTACTGGAATGTTGTTTGCAAATTTACTGTAATCTCTTTTCATTTTGAAATTCCTCCTATTTATTCTAAATTTTGGTATTATTAAAGTGAAAAAAAGAGGGCAAAGGGGTATGGCTGATGACCCTTTTACCCTCTATAGAAAGGTGTGATTATCTATGACTTTGTTGAAAATCATAAATGAACAACATAGTGTTATATATGTTAAAGGAGAACAACACAAATGTGTTGATATTATCGTTTTAAAGGTCTTTCAGAATATCGTTTTTATAAATCTCAACCCGATGGGTTATGTTTATTTTCATAAATATTTTTTTTTGGAGTGAGTATTTTATCATAATATTTAATTGACTTTTTTAAACAAGTTTAAATTAATATTGCTGTATAAATATCATTTTTCCTTGTTTTTTCTGTAATATTTTTTTGCGTTCTCATTTATAATATTTTTTCTGTATTTCCTATAACATTTTGGGCATTTATTGGTTTGTGTTTTATTACTAACCCAAAATTTTTTTCCGCAATCTTCACAAGCTCTGCTTCTGTCTTGTTTGCTTTCGTTTTTACATTCAGAACAGTATTTAGCCCTGTTGGAGTTCGGCACAAATGGCTTATTGCATTTTTCACAGAATTTAATATTCTTACCTATATAATAGTCATAATATAAGCCTATATTGTTGTAATCTTCTATATATAAGGCTACTTCTGTTTCATCAACAGGCATATCATAAAAGATTAAAAATTCCGCTGCGTCACCACTCATCTTGTATTGAAATTGACCTTGCCATATTTTCAGCGGTGTGAACTCTACATATCCTAAGTCAATTAATTCTTTCCACATTGACATTTTTGCATTTTTAATGCCTGCTTGTTTAAAGAATATAGCGTAACTGTATTTCAACTTTAAAAAGTAATTGTCATAGGTATCATCTTTAGCAATCTCATAAACTCTCTTGTTTAATTTCATCTTTACTAATGAAGCAAATAAGAGCTTTTGAAGTTCCTCCCTTATCGGCAGGTCAAGTATATATTCTATTTCTGACTTATATATAGGTATATAATCAATATCAATTAAGACCTTAGTTCTGTCTTTTGCCTTTTCAAGCTGTCGCAACCAATATCTAAGCTCTGGTATCTCATTGATACCTTGATTATTAAGCCATTTTATGAATTCTTCTTCTCTTTTTTTAGGCTTATAGCCTAAAACATCTCGATAATATAACAGCAATATCTTAGTTTCACTTTCCGTATACTTGCTGAGATATCGTCCTTGTCTTATCATCTCTTCAGCTCTTTTAGTGTCGTGATATTTAAAATCCATCTGAACCACCTATTTATTTAGTAAATAGTCTATAATTTCTACAATGTCTATAATTTCTACAATTTTTATAATTTCTACAATTTGTACTTCTATATTATGATAAATGAATATCATAGGTTTGTCAGGGGGCAGTTTTTGCTAAATCTTCAAATTTCCCATATTTTCAGCATATAAAATTAATTTCTTAAAAATTTCTTAAGATATTTTTTTCAGTTTCTATATATAAGACTTCCAAGATTGTTAAAAAGTTTTCAATCTTGAAAAAATTTTTTTGTCTTTCTATTCATAATAACCATTATTTTTTTAGTTTAATTTTATTAATACTTATATAGATAAAATGAATGTCCAAGAAATTAAAATCATCTGATACCTTCATTTATTACTATATTTACTAAGAAATATACCACCCTATCAAAATATCTCTTATTTTCCATTCTAAGCAATTTTTTAAAAAAATGATATATTTATCAAGACTGAATAAAAAATTCAATACAGAGAAAATAACAAAGCGACACTATTATGTGCCGCTTGTCTTCTTATTATGATATTATGAAATTTGAGTACGGCTTAAAGCTGTCTAAGATAAGAGAACTCGTGCATCAAAAAAATTAATTTTTCCCTTATACTATATGAGATTTATTAAGATTTTTTTGTCCACAAAATTCTAAGCCCAAAATTAAGAAAAATCTATATGTTATAAGGGATTTTTGTAATTTTGACCTTTCCACAAAATTCTACAATGATAATCATTATCATTTACTAATTACTTCCACTTATTGCCCATGATGTTATTAAGAGGATTTAATTCCTCGTATCCTTCTTTTAGGTCATCACCATACAATTTCACATACTTCATTGTAATGTTTAAATTGCTGTGTCCTAAAAGCTGTTGGAGCTTAACAACATCACCACCTGCCTGAATATAGTTCCTTGCAAACGAATGCCTGAAGGCGTGTACACTTGTTCTCGTCACACCTCTTTTAAGATTGTATTTATAGACTTCCTGTTGCATTGTCCTATTTGAACATTTAGTTTTCTGACTGCTACTAAATAAGTAATCATCAATGTCACAGTTCCAACCCTTTAAATACCATAGTAAAACCTTAGATAGTGTGGTTGACATTGGTATTATTTGCTGTTTTCTGTTCTTCACTTTTCTTAATGTGATAGTTTGATTTTCAAAGTCTAAATCTCTAATCTTAATGTCCATTATCGTGGCAATTCTACATCCTGTACCAACTGCAAAATTGATAAATGCCCATGTCCTTATTTCAACATAGTTATTGGTTTTAGGTCTTGCTAATAGCCTAGCTAATTCTTTGTTGGTATAAGTGTCAGGCACTTCTTGAGTGTCTTTTAACATCTTTACTTTGAAATGCTTTATTAATTCTTTTTCAGCACAATAATTGATAAATGTTCTAACTGCTCTTAGTCTTGTATTAATGGAAACTATCTTTAATTCTCTTTCTAAAAGTTCTTCTATATAAAGGTCAATGTCTTCTGGTGTGATTTCATAAGCGTATTTGTCCCCTATGAATTCTAAAAAATATCCTATATTGCGTTCGTAAAAGTCAATAGTAAAAGAAGATGAGTTTAATAATTCTTTGTCTCTGATGAAGTCTTGAAAAGCGTCCTCTGCTCTGACCGCTTCATACTCGGTAAAATGGTAATTTGTAATAATCTTACGCATAAAAAAACCTCCCTAATCACATAAATAGTCTTGTGACTAGAGAGGTAAAAGTCTTTTAACAAACCCCGTAAAATCAACAAAAAAGCACGAAAACAAGGCAGAAACACAGCTAAGTCCTGTGCGTCTGCCAGTTCCGCCACTCGGGCAGGATGGTTGGGGAAGGATTCGGACCTTCGAAGCTATCGCAACAGATTTACAGTCTGCCCCCTTTGGCCACTCGGGAACCCAACCATAATAATGCAAAGTAAACTTTGAAAACCAAACAGTTGATGTCTTAAACCTTGTCTCCATAGAAAGGAGGTGATCCAGCCGCACCTTCCGATACGGCTACCTTGTTACG